>Ga0207789_1000081_pt1 | contig 91750 bp, 93 predicted proteins | sample HigsolmetaGSP12D_FD_184840 | JGI IMG/M metagenome (GOLD analysis project Ga0207789, IMG submission 184840) | High solid enriched microbial communities from the Joint BioEnergy Institute, USA - SP1-2-D (SPAdes) | ecosystem: Engineered > Bioreactor > SSF (Solid state fermentation) > Aerobic >... | reverse complement strand
TACGGAAATTCGGAACAGTTCTCCTTGAGCTAGAAAAGCAAGAGAAACATGGTAGCCGAAAGTGTACAAAAAGAGTGTCTTGAAAAACCCGATATTTAAACCCTATCGAGAAAAACTTGACACATACAAAGATACAACTCATAGCGACAATGTTTGCTAATAAGAGTAAAATAGAAAGAAAAAGGAACGAAATCGTGCAAAAGTGTAAAATACTTCTTGGGATATTTATTAAAATAGATGACGCTAAAACATAAATGTATTTACTTATGGCAAACACAACTTAGACAGAAGCCTTTCCAATGTAGTTAATAAGAGAAAAGTATGTTATAATTTCAAGATGGTCATGAATAAAAAAGGGGACGGGAAATGACAAAGAAAGAACGATTTGTCCAATTTTTAATTTTTTTTATCGGCCTTATCATTATGGCTTTCGGAATAGCATTAATGATCAAAGCCAACATTGGGGTGGCATCATGGGATGTCTTGCATATCGGTTTGTATAAACAATTGGGTTTAACAATCGGCACATGGAATATTATCGTTGGTTTTATCATCTTGTTTATTTCCAGTATCATTATGAAAAAATTACCACAACCTGGGGCTTATATAAATATGCTTTTGGTCGGAGTTTTTATTGATCTATTTTTATTAATTCCTATTCATTCAAGCTGGATCAGTATGAAATTATTTATTTTACTTATCGGAATTCTAATCTATGCGATCGGAATGGGAATTTATATATCGGCAGGTTTCGGTACAGGACCACGGGATAGTTTGATGATGGCTTTACATTTAAGAAAAGGATGGAAAATTCAAAATGTTCGCCTCGTCATGGAAGTATCCGTAGTAATCATTGGCTGGATGCTTGGCGGACCAGTCCACATGGGAACGATTATTATCAGTCTACTCATCGGACATGTTTCCGGTGTAACTATACCTTATTTTTATAAAAGAACGAAGAAAATAATGGAAATGATTCGTCAAAAAAAAGTAAAAAAGAAGTCAATGGCTATTTAAAAGTTAGGAGTGAATGATTGAATGAAGATTTCAACAAAAGGCCGCTATGGGTTGACTATTATGATTGAGTTAGCGAAAAAATATGGTGATGGACCGGTTGCCCTAAGAACAATTGCGAAAGCGAACAATCTATCAGAACATTATTTGGAGCAAATCGTTTCTCCGCTAAGGAATGCAAGATTAGTAAAGAGTATCAGAGGAGCATATGGCGGGTATACTTTAGCTAATGAACCGACAAATATTACTGCCGGTGATGTTATTCGAGTTTTAGAAGGTCCTATTCAGCTTGTGGAAGGTATAGAAGATGAAGAACCGGCGAAAAGAGAATTATGGATCCGCATTAGCGATGCGATTAAAAATGTACTAGATAATACAACATTAGATGACTTGGCAAAACATTCTGAAGGTGAAATTGCTCAGGAAGGCTATATGTTTTACATTTAGATTTATTTGCATGTATATTAAAGAGGTTAAAGTTATTTTAAAAGCAGGTGTAAAGATGGAAAGATACTATGTCGATCATGCTGCTACTTCACCGCTTCATCCCGACGTGATTGAAGTAATGACCGAAACAATGAAGAATACATTTGGGAATCCTTCAAGTATCCATTCGTTTGGACGAGAAGCTAGGAGGATTATTGATGAAGCAAGAGGCTCCATTGCCGATTCAATACACGCTGATTTTCAAGAAATTATTTTTACAAGTGGCGGTACCGAAGCGGATAATTTGGCATTAATGGGTGTCGCTTATAAAAACCGGGCACGGGGAAAGCATATCATCACCAGTCAAATTGAACATCATGCTGTCCTTCATACATGTGAAGCATTGGAAAAGCAAGGTTTTGAGGTAACATATCTACCTGTTGACAGTCAAGGCTTTGTCTCTGTTCAAGACGTAAAGGCAGCACTGCGTGATGACACCATTCTCGTTTCAATTATGTTTGCTAACAATGAAGTCGGGACAGTTCAACCGATCAAAGCAATTGGCGACTTGTTAACTGATCACCCTGCTTACTTCCACACTGATGCTGTTCAGGCATATGGACTTTTGCCAATTGATGTACGCGAAATGGGCATCGATTTATTATCTGTTTCCGCACATAAATTAAACGGTCCAAAAGGAATCGGATTTCTATATGCAAAAACAGGTGTCAGATTCACTCCAGCTTTGTATGGTGGTGAACAAGAAAGGAAACGGCGGGCAGGAACGGAAAATGTGCCTGCAATTGCCGGATTTAAAAAAGCAGTTGATATCAGTCAGATGGAACGAGGGAAAAAAATCGCCATTTATGAACAATTGCGGACAAGCTTTATTGAAACATTGAAAACATCAGGCATTGATTTTAAAATAAACGGGGCAGAAAAAAATTACCTGCCTCATATTGTTAACATTAGCTTTCCAGGGACAAATGTTGAACAAATGCTCGTTAATCTGGACTTGGAAGGTATTGCAGTATCAAGTGGTTCGGCTTGTACGGCCGGATCATTGGAACCAAGTCATGTGTTAAGTGCAATGTATGGTCACGAAGCAGATGAATTAACCAATTCAATCCGATTCAGCTTCGGTTATGGAATTACATTAGAGCAAACGATAACGATTGCCGAAAAAACAGTCAAAGTTGTTAAACGATTAACCGGAAAATAGTAACTGATTTGGTGGTGAAAAACTTGAAAAAACCCGAAGATACCCGCGTTGTTGTCGGTATGAGCGGCGGTGTTGATTCGTCGGTAGCTGCTTATCTTTTGAAACAACAAGGCTACGACGTAATTGGTGTATTTATGAAAAATTGGGATGATACCGATGAATTTGGTGTTTGTACAGCAACGGAAGATTATGAAGATGTAATCCGTGTTTGTAATCAAATCGGTATTCCTTATTATGCTGTCAATTTTGAAAAGGAATACTGGGATAAAGTGTTTACCTATTTTTTAGATGAATATAAAGCCGGCCGAACACCGAACCCGGATGTTATGTGTAATAAGGAAATCAAATTTAAGGCATTTCTTCACCATGCGTTGCAATTAGGGGCTGATTATTTGGCTACTGGTCACTATGCTCAAGTGAAATTTATTGATGGTGAATACAAAATGCTACGTGGCAAAGATGCCAATAAGGATCAAACGTATTTCTTAAATCAACTATCACAAGAACAAATTTCCAAAGTGATGTTTCCGATCGGTCACATGGATAAGAAGCGTGTACGGGAAATTGCTAAAGAAGCCGGACTTGCGACAGCAATGAAAAAAGACAGTACTGGGATTTGTTTTATTGGTGAACGGAACTTTAAAGAATTTTTAAGTAAATACTTACCAGCTCAACCAGGCAGAATGGAAACTTTGACCGGTGAAATGAAAGGTCACCATGAAGGGCTAATGTATTATACGATCGGTCAGAGACATGGACTTGGGATTGGTGGTGCTGGTGATCCATGGTTTGTCGTTGGTAAAGACTTGGAACGAAATGTGCTGTTGGTTGGTCAAGGTTATGATAATGATGCGTTATATTCGGATGCAATCATTGCCACAAATGTAAGTTGGATTTCTGGCCAAGAAAAACCTGCTCAATTTTCATGTACGGCAAAGTTCCGCTACCGCCAACCTGATCATGGTGTTACGGTTACTCTTTTGGAAAATCATACGGTAAGCGTCGAATTTGATGAACCGATACGTGCAGTCACACCGGGGCAAGCAGTTGTTTTCTATAACGGTGAAGAATGCCTTGGCGGAGGTACCATCGATCAAATATTTAAAAACAATGAACGTTTAATGTATGTTGGATAAAAATCAGAGGATCAGCTGAAATGTTATGCTGGTCCTCTGTCCTTTTTATGAAAAATTCTATATAATTATTTTTGAATGGAACTTTTTTGTTTAATATAAATTGTGAATGAGACCCATTCTACTTTTTTCGAAACATCATTCTATTCTAGAAATGTAAATAGTTTTGTTTCTTATAATACTTATCGTATAATTTTCAAAACATCTTCGGAGGGGGAATCGGAAATGCAACAAGAAGAACGATATATTAAAGGGCGACCGATTGTCACCATCTTTCATAATGAACAAAATTTATATACCGTTCTTCGGGTTCATGTCGATGAATCAAATGATGCTAGTGTGAAAAAAGATGCCGTTGTCACCGGCTATTTCCCCCGTCTATATGAAGAGGAAACATATATCTTTTATGGAAAATTTACAGATCATCCAAAATATGGTCCACAATTTCTAGTTGACCATTTTCGAAAAGATATACCGAAAACAAAACAAGGTGTTGTACAATATTTATCAAGTGAACTTTTTAAAGGAATAGGAAAGAAAACAGCCGAAAATATTGTGGACGTGCTTGGTGAAAATGCCATCGAACGCATTATGAAACAGCCCTCTTTATTGGATACGGTGCCGAAATTGGCTGCTGATAAAGCAAAATTGTTACATGAAAAATTAATTGAGTATCAAGGTTTAGAGAATATTATGGTCAGGTTGAATCAATATGGGTTCGGTCCGCAGCTGTCTATGCGAATCTATCAAACATATAAAGAGGATACACTGGAAATTGTCGAAAATAACCCGTATAAACTTGTGGAAGATATTGAAGGAATTGGCTTTGGTCGGGCAGATGAATTAGGCTTTAAACTTGGTTTGAAGGGAAATCATCCGGATAGAGTTAAAGCCGGTTGCTTATACACATTAGAAACAGATTGTTTGCAAGAAGGGCACTGCTATTTAGAAAAGAAAACCTTCATTCCTTCTGTTAAAAAATTGTTGGAATCTAACCAGCCAGTGGAAATCTTTCCGGAAGATGTTGAGCATGAACTTTTGAAACTGGAAGAAGAAGGAAAGATTGTCGTCGATGAGGAACGTGTATTTCTTCCTTCCATTTTTTATTCGGAAAAAGGTTTGGTAACGAATATAAAAAGAATCTTGGCTCAAAAAGAATTTGAAGACGGCTTTCCGGAATCGGAATTTCTACTTGCTCTAGGTAGTTTAGAGGAACGGCTTGGTATTCAATATGCTCCATCGCAAAGGGAAGCAATTCAAACTGCACTCTCCAGTCCAATGTTAATTTTGACCGGTGGACCGGGAACGGGAAAAACGACGATCATTAAGGGAATCGTTGAATTATATGGAGAATTGCACGGTTGCAGCTTGAATCCAAAAGACTATAAAAAAGATGAGGTGTTTCCGTTCGTGTTGGCTGCTCCAACCGGTCGGGCCGCAAAACGAATGGCGGAATCAACCGGTTTACCGGCAGTAACGATTCATCGATTACTTGGCTGGAATGGAACCGAAACCTTTGATTATAACGAAGATAACCCGATTGAAGGGAAGATTGTTATCATTGATGAAATGTCGATGGTTGACATTTGGCTTGCCCATCATCTATTTAAAGCATTGCCTGAGCATGTGCAAATTATTTTGGTTGGTGATGAAGATCAATTACCTTCAGTTGGCCCGGGACAAGTTTTGAAAGATTTATTAGCTTCAGAACGAATTCCAACCGTTCGTTTGACGAATATTTATCGACAAGAAAGCGGCTCAACCATTATTCAGCTTGCTCATGCCATAAAAAATGGGACGATACCGGAAGATTTAAAACAACAACAAAAGGACCGTTCATTCATTTCTTGTCGTACGACACAAGTTGCTAGTGTTGTAAAGCAAGTCGTCGGGCATGCAATTAATAAAGGTTATACATCCAAAGATATTCAGGTTTTGGCACCGATGTATCGGGGTCCTGCCGGAATTGATGAGCTGAATAAACTTCTTCAAGAAATATTTAATGGAACGAACGGGGAAAAGCGAAGGGAATTAAATTTTGGCGATCATACTTACCGAGTTGGTGATAAAGTGTTGCAATTAATCAATCAACCGGATAAAAATATTTTTAACGGTGATATCGGTGAAATTGTAGGTATCTTTTATGCTAAAGAGACGGAGGAAAAAGTTGATCAACTGGTCGTTTCGTTTGACGGCAATGAAGTTACCTACCCGAAACAAGATTTAAATCAAATTACTCTTGCCTATTGCTGCAGTATTCATAAATCACAAGGAAGTGAGTTTCCTGTAGTCATTTTACCGATTGTTAGGGGCTATCACCGGATGTTACGAAGAAAACTTATTTATACGGCCATAACGCGGAGTAAAGAAAAGTTAATTTTATGTGGGGAAGTGGATGCTTTTCGAACCGCCGTTTATCGTTCGGATGATAATATGAGGAACACGACGTTAAAGAAACGATTATTGCAAGAAATAAAAGATAATCATACTCCAGATATTGAAGTTGTGAAAGAAGATAAGACTTATGAAGAACGATTAATGAATACGGATCCGATGGTTGGTATGGAAAATATTAGCCCGTATGATTTCATGGTTGAAGATCGATCGGAATATTTAATTTGACTTGATATCCAGTGAACAAGTTTTATAAAAATGATTATTTTCCCAACAATTTGGGCAGAATGGTATCAAATATATCAATAAATTTGATTTGAGGTGGAAATGTGGAACTAATTTGCCCAAATTGTCACAGTAAAGATATTGGGAAGATTGGGATCAATCAATATTATTGCTGGAACTGTTTTATTGAGCTATCGATTTCAAATGGGATGATTCACACACATCAAGTGGAAGAAGATGGATCACTTTCTTCTCTAGATGATTTATTCCCGATAGAAGAACGACGTTACCATGCATAAAATCGCTCCATTCTCTCAAACTATAACGAGGGGGAATGCTGTCGATGGATATTAAAGTGAAGTGGTATTACCGATTAGGATTTTTATTATTACTATTTGTTGTTCTTTATGTGTTTATCAGACTGTCACCGATGTGGAAACCGGTTATTCAAATTTTTTTAAAGGTACTGTTACCTTTTTTGATTGCCGGATTTATCGCATATTTATTATATCCGCTTGTGGAAAAACTCCATCAAAACGGGTTGCAGAGATGGCTCTCCGTCTTATTAATATATATTTTATTTTTTGGCGGAGTTGGTTTTGCCATCTATAAAGGAATTCCTGTCTTTATTAAACAACTAAAGGACCTTTCAGAAAACATCCCTGGTTTCATTCATCAATATGAAATGTGGGGTGATTTTATTGAAAGAAAAACAAAAACGTGGCCACTCGGAATTCACGAACAAATTAATACCGGTTTTCAAGCGATGGAAGAAGGACTTAAGCGGCTGATTGAACGAATTTTAAAGTTTTTAATATGGCTAGTGGACAATTTTTTTCTGTTGTTCCTAGTTCCTTTTATCGCATTTTATATTTTAAAAGATATTGACTTTTTAAAAAGTACATTTTGGTCCTTTGTGCCAAAAAAGTGGCGTGAGGAAACGCGAGATTTTCTTATCAACGTCGAGCAATCGCTTGGAAATTATATCCGTGGGCAACTGACGGTCTGTGCATTAGTTGGCATCATATCTATGATCTTTTTTTGGCTGATCAAAATAGATTACCCACTCTTACTTGGCTTGATCATTGGGATTACAAATGTGATTCCGTATTTTGGACCGATTATCGGTGTTGTTCCTGCCGCCATTATTGCATCTCAAATATCCGTAAAAAAGAGTATTATTGTTGTTCTATTTGTCTTTTTCCTTCAATTTCTTGAGGGAAATATCTTATCACCTTACATAGTTGGAAAATCTTTGCAAATGCATCCGTTATTAATCATCTTTTCTATCTTAATTGGGGGTGAAATCGGTGGAATACTTGGACTTATCATGGCGGTCCCGGTAGTTGCGATCATAAAAACTACGATTATGCAAGCTTTGGATCAGTTTAAAAGGCGAGATTATGGATAAGTTTTTTGCACTTCTATAATTGACAAGGAGACGGTCAAATACTAGAATAAAAAATATGACTGGAGATAAAAGGTTTTAAAACGTTGACGGAACGAGTATGTATCAACGAGTCTAAAATAGAGAGGAATTTCCGTGGCTGAAAGAGATTTCTAGACAGTTGTTCAGAAGGCTACTCCCGAGTGCAACTAATCCTTGCCGTTACTTCGCGTTAAGAAGATTAAAGTGATGATAGTCTTATGGCTTTCATAACTAGGGTGGTACCACGGAACAGACTCTTCGTCCCTAATTTTGGGGGAGGAGTTTTTTTATTGGAACAAAAGAAATAACTAGATAGGGAGGAATTCGCTTGAAAAAATTGACAAGTGCTGAAATTCGTCGGATGTATCTTAATTTTTTCCAGGAAAAAGGACATAAGATTGAACCGAGTGCATCGCTCATACCTCATGATGATCCGTCATTACTATGGATTAACAGTGGTGTTGCTACATTAAAAAAGTATTTTGATGGTCGGGTAAAGCCGGATAACCCAAGGATTACAAATGCCCAAAAATCGATTAGAACCAATGATATTGAAAACGTCGGGAAAACAGCACGTCACCATACTTTTTTTGAAATGCTCGGCAATTTCTCAATCGGTGATTATTTTAAAGAAGAAGCCATCATTTGGGCATGGGAATTTTTAACAAGCCCGAAATGGATTGGCTTTGAGCCCGAAAAATTGTCCGTAACAATACATCCGGAAGATGAGGAAGCGTATCAAATTTGGCATGAAAAAGTTGGGATTCCAGAAGAGAGAATCATTCGGTTGGAAGGTAATTTCTGGGATATCGGTGAAGGACCAAGTGGCCCGAATTCGGAAATTTTCTATGATCGTGGACCGGAATTTGGCAATGATGATAATGACCCAGAATTATATCCAGGTGGAGAAAATGAACGTTATTTGGAAGTTTGGAACTTAGTTTTTTCTCAATTTAATCATAATCCCGATGGTTCATATACGCCACTTCCAAAGAAAAATATTGATACCGGGATGGGTCTGGAACGAATGGCCTCTGTTATTCAAAATACGAAAACAAACTTTGAAACAGATTTATTCATTCCTATTATCAAAAAGACAGAGGAAATTTCCGGTGTGAAATATGGTGAAAAAGAAGAATTTGATGTGGCTTTTAAAGTCATTGCCGACCATATCCGAACAGTTACTTTTGCTGTTGGCGACGGGGCATTGCCCTCCAATGAAGGTCGCGGCTATGTATTGAGGAGACTCTTGAGACGTGCCGTTCGTTATGCAAAACAAATTCATATTGAACACCCTTTTATGTATAAATTAGTTTCTGTTGTCGGTAAAATTATGGAAGATTATTATCCGGAAGTAAAAATAAAGGCGGATTACATTGAAAAAGTGATTAGAAATGAAGAAGAACGGTTCCATGAAACATTAAATGAAGGACTGGCAATTTTAACCAATATCATTGAAGAAGCAAAAAGTACCGGTAAGAAAATAATTGCTGGGGCCGACGTTTTCCGCCTTTATGATACGTATGGATTTCCTTTCGAGTTAACGGAGGAATACGCACAAGATGCTGGACTTGCCATCGATCATAGCGGTTTTGAAAAAGAAATGGAATTACAAAGGGAACGGGCCCGAAAAGCTCGGCAAGAAACAGATTCGATGCAAGTTCAAGGCGGTGATTTGGGAGAATTCACTGTTTCCAGCACCTTTATTGGTTATGATACACTTGAATCGAGTGCAAAAATTATCGGTATATTTAAAGATGGAAAACTTATTTCTTCCGCCAATCAAGGAGAAGAAGTTCAGCTTATTTTAGACCGAACACCTTTTTATGCGGAAAGCGGCGGGCAAATTGCTGACCGTGGTACGATTACCACTGATGGACTCGTGATAGATGTTCTTGATGTCCAAAAAGCGCCAAACCGGCAAAATCTTCACCGTGCTGTTGTCAGGCAGGGAATAGTGGCAACTGGACAAACGGTTTATGCCAAAATTGACAGCAAAAATCGTTTGCAAATTACGAAAAACCATTCAGCAACCCATCTTTTACATCGAGCTTTGAAGGATGTTCTTGGTGAGCATGTCAATCAGGCGGGCTCCCTAGTTGAACCTGAACGGCTTCGTTTTGACTTTTCTCATTTCGGACAAGTAACTGAAGAAGAGTTGAACAAGATTGAAATGATTGTCAATGAAAAAATATGGGAAAGCTTACAGGTAGAAATTATGGAAAAACCGCTCGCCGAAGCGAAAGCAATGGGAGCAATGGCATTATTTGGTGAAAAGTACGGCGAAATCGTCCGTGTGGTCAAAATGGGTGAGTACTCCATCGAGCTTTGTGGCGGATGCCATGTTCCGAATACTTCCGTCATCGGGTTGTTTAAACTTGTAACTGAAACCGGCATTGGAGCAGGGACTAGAAGGATTGAAGCAGTAACCGGTGAAAAAGCTTACGAATATATGTCACATCAACTTCAAATATTAAATGATGCTGCACGTAAATTAAAGGCGAACGTGAAAGATGTTCCGGAGAAAATCATTGCCTTACAAAAAGAATTGAGAGAAGCTCATAAAGAAATTGAATCAATATCTACCAAATTAGGTAATATAGAAGCAAAAAGCCTAATTAATAAAGTGAAAGAAGTAAATGGTATTCAGTTGTTAGTCAGCCGTGTTGAAATTAATGAATCCAATCAATTGCGAACAATGTTGGATGAATTGAAGCAAAAAATGAAATCCGGTGTCATTGTTCTTGGTGCAGTCCTGGATGGAAAGGTACAACTAATTGCAGGAGTAACGAAAGACCTAACAGGAACCTATCACGCTGGTAAATTAATCAAAGAAGTTGCCGGTATTTGTGGTGGCGGCGGCGGTGGTCGTCCGGACATGGCCCAAGCTGGTGGAAAAGATCCAAATCGTTTATCTGAAGCACTTCAATATGTAGAAGAATGGGTAAAGAATATTTGATGGATTAGTACCTTTGAAAAATCGGAAAACAACATAAATCCAAGAACATGCACAATTAGGTTGTTCCGCAATTTGATAATGCTCCCGGTGCAAAGAAAAGAAGAGAAAGTATAAGTAGAAAATTATACTTTCCTTTCTCTAAAAAAGATTTCATAAATTAGACAAGTAGTGTAAAATAAAGACAAGTATATTTGCAACCTGAGTTTGATCGGAGGTGCATGACCATGAGTTCACTTGATCGGACGATGCAATTTCATTTTCCAGAAGATCCTATAAATCAAGAAGTACAAAAAGTTCTTCAGGAAGTTTTTTTAGCGTTGGAGGAAAAGGGATATAATCCTATTAATCAAATCGTTGGATATTTATTATCAGGTGATCCTGCTTATATTCCCCGTCATAAAGATGCCAGGAATATTATTCGGAAGCTGGAACGGGATGAGATTATTGAAGAATTGGTAAAATTTTATATTCAAGAGCATCGTGAGGAAAAATAATGCGTATTTTAGGATTGGATGTTGGCTCAAAAACGATTGGTGTGGCGGTTAGTGATGAACTGGGCTGGACTGCCCAAGGATTGAAAACTATTCAAATTCAGGAAGACGAGCAAAAGTCTGGAATACCGGAACTTGAAGAAATCATTCAAGAATACAACATAGAAAAGATAATTGTCGGCCTACCCAAAAATATGAACGGAACAATCGGTCCCCGTGGTGAAATAAGTTTACAATTTGCCAAACTGTTAAAAAACAAGCTTGGTTTGCCTGTGGAGTTATGGGATGAACGATTAACGACCATGGCTGCAGAACGGATTTTGTTGACAGCCGATGTGAGCAGAAAAAAACGTAAAAAGGTAATTGATAAAATGGCTGCCAGTCTCATTTTACAAAGTTATTTAGATAGTCTAGAAAGCCATTAAAATTTATACATGAAAGCCCTTTAAATAAAAGGGGTAAGGAGGAAAATAATGGAACACGGTGATAACCATATTTCAATCATTGATGAAGATGGTAATGAAGAATTATGTGAAATCTTGTTTACGTTTGAATCTGAACAATTTAATAAGTCATATGTTTTATACTACCCGATAGGAGCGGAGGAAGATGATGAGGGAGAAATTGAAATTCATGCCTCAAGCTTTATTCCCGGGAAAGAAGAAGGAGAATTATTACCTATTGAATCTGAAGAAGAATGGGATTTAATAGAGGAAATGCTCGAAACTTTTTTAGATGAAGATGAATAAAATAAATCTTTTACATGTCCCAAACTAGCGGATCCTTTCAATTTAGATGATGGTCCCAGTTTTTGGGACATTCTTTTTAAATGAATGTTGCTGACAAAGTAGAAAGTTATAGTATAATATTTCAAGATGAGAAAAAAATTCGAGTATATTCAACAATTTTTGCACTCTCACAAGGAGGGTTTGGATGGATAACAATAAGGATAAGGAAAAAATAATGGAACTCCTCAACGAAGAGAAATATAAAGAAGCAAAAACAGTGAGAAAAATTGTTTTTATTACAACAGCAATCATCTTTTTATTATTAGGCGGTATGTTAACCGGGGGCTATCTGTATATTCATTCTGCATTAAAGCCGGTTGATCCAGACAGTAAACAAAAAGTTCAAGTGGAAATTCCAATGGGTTCTGGAACGACAGCCATTGCGAAAATTTTAGAGAAAAAACGGGTTATCAAGGATTCACTTGTTTTTAAATATTATGTAAAATTTAAGAATGAGACCGATTTTCAAGCTGGTACATACTTACTTTCCCCGTCCATGACATTAGATGAAATTATTAGAAGTTTAAAAACCGGCAGTGTATATAAAAAAGCAGCTTTAACCATTCCTGTTCCGGAAGGGTTGAAATTGACAGAGATCGCTGGGATTATCGCTAAAAAAACTGATTACAGTGTAGAGGAAATTTTAAATACAGTTAATAGTCCGGAGTTTATTAAAAAAGCGATGGAAACTTATCCTGAGCTTATAACGGAAGATGTTTTAAATAAGAACATTAAATTTTCACTGGAAGGTTATTTGTTTCCGGCTACATATAGCTTTGAAGAAAAGAAGCCACCGCTTGAAGAAATTCTTCTAGCAATGATTAAAAAAACAAATGATGTCATTGATAAATATCGAATTGATATTGAAAGAAAAGAAATTACGGTGCATCAATTATTAACGATGGCTTCCATGGTAGAGGAAGAAGCAACAAATAAGGCAGATCGAAAAACAATCGCTAGCGTGTTCTATAACCGTATGGAAATCGGTATGCCCCTGCAAACAGATCCAACTGTTATTTATGCAATTGGAGAGCATCGCAAACGGCTCACCTTTAAGGATTATTATGACGTGGAGGATCCTTACAACACATATTTAAATGCCGGTTATCCGCCAGGGCCGATTGCTAGTAGTGGTGAAATGTCTATCGAAGCTGCTTTATATCCGACTAGCACGGATTACTATTACTTTTTAGCAACTCCTAAAGGTGAAGTGCTATTTTCAAAGACATTAGAGGAACATAATGAAAAATATGCTCAATATATTCAATCAAATCAATCGAATAAATAAGTTTTAAGATTTTCTCGCTTTTTCTATATGTTTATGGTAAAATGTATGCCGTAAATTTATATAGTATATTTTGTTGTTGAAAATTTTAATTAAGCCAAAGTGTCATTCATAAAGGGTTTATCTGGCTAGCGTTTCCCCTTTATAATGACTTTTTTTCATGCATGATTCGATAACGGCAATATTTAAGGAGAAACATCAATGATTGATGAAAAACTATTGAGATATTTATTGGCTCATATACCGGACAGAAAACCTTTCTTTAAAGAGATGGAACAATTTGCACAGAGGCATGCGGTCCCAATTATGGATCTGTATAGTATGGAAACGGTTCTTGTACTTCTTAACATGTTTCGGCCAAAGAAAATTTTGGAGATTGGTACGGCAATAGGCTATTCTGCATTGCGGATGGCTGATGCTACTGGAGCGAAAATCGTAACGATTGAACGCGATGTTGACCGTTACGAACTGGCAAAAGCCAATATTGCTATCGAAAATAAAGAGGATCAAATCACGATTATCAAAGGGGAAGCCTTTGAAGTTTTTCATGAGGTGAGTGCGGTTGCCCCATTTGATTGCCTGTTTATTGATGCAGCAAAAGGCCAGTATCAAAAATTTTTTGAAACGTTTACACCGCTTTTAACTGATCATTCAGTAGTCATCACTGATAACGTCCTGTTTAAGGGGTATGTTATTGCCGATGAAGGGGAAAATAAGCGCTTACATAAATTAGGGAAAAAAATTGACCGTTACAATAATTGGCTTAATGATCACCCGGATTTTCATACAGTTATCTTGCCTGTTGGCGATGGACTAGCCATTAGTGTGAAGAAAAGCGGGGCAAGAGCTTAACCATAAAATAAATTAAAAGTTTTTCATCGGTATATTTTTTTATTTTCTTAAAATAACCTGATACTACGGAGGTGGAAGAGGTGCGTGTACCTGAACTTTTAGTCACACCGACCAATATAAATGATATTCTTCCATTGATTGAGGCCGGTGCAGACGCTTTTGTCATTGGTGAAATGCGTTACGGTTTGCGACTGGCCGGTGAATTTAAAAGGGCGGATATAAAAAATGCGGTTACCATTGCCCATAAACATAAGCGAAAAGTATATGTCGCAATGAATGCGATTTTTCATAATGAAAAAGTGGAAGAGCTTGATTCTTATCTTCAATTTTTGCAAGAAATTGGTGTAGATGCGGTCATTTTTGGCGATCCAGCCGTACTGATGGCTTCGAAACAATCCGCACCAAATATAAGGCTTCATTGGAGTACAGAAACGTTAGGAACGAATTGGTATACTTGCAATTACTGGGGACGAAAAGGTGCAAAGCGTGCGGTTTTAGCCCGGGAATTGAGCATGGATGAAATCATAGAAATAAAAGAAAATGCCGAAGTGGAAATAGAGATTCTTGTACATGGAATGAGTTGTATGTTCCAATCAAAGCGTCCTTTACTCGACAATTATTTCCAATTTCAAGGAAAACAGATGGAAGTCCACCAATCAGGACAAGGATATCTGTTTTTATATGATTCGGAAAGAGATAATAAATATCCAGTTTTTGAGGATGAAAACGGGACACATATAATGAGTGCGAACGATATTTGCATCATTGATGAACTGCAAGAGTTAGTCGATGCTGGTATTGATTCCTTTAAAATAGACGGTATTTTTCAATCACCGCAATATCTCATTGAGGTAACGAAATGTTATCGAAAAGCAATTGATCTCAGTGTTTATGACCCCAAACAATATGAGGAAGTAAAAGATCAACTGTTAGAAAAAATTATTGCTATACAACCGGAAAATCGCAATCTTGATACAGGATTTTTCTTTAAAGAAACAGTTTATTAAAGGAGTGAAAACATGGTTCAACTCGTCGATAAAATTTCAGAAATACGTAATGGCAAAAGAGTGATCGTAAAGAAACCGGAACTGCTTGCTCCTGCTGGTAATTTGGAAAAATTAAAAATCGCTGTTATGTACGGTGCGGATGCTGTGTTTATTGGTGGCCAAGAGTATAGTCTTCGCTCAAACGCAGATAATTTTACTTTAGAGGAAATAAAAGAGGGCGTATCATTTGCAAAAAAATATAATGCCAAAGTGTATGTGACAACAAATATTATTTCCCATAACGAAAATATTCCCGGCCTAGAAAATTACTTGCGTGGATTGGAAGATGCCGGAGTTAGCGGAATTATTGTGGCAGATCCATTGATTATTGAAACGGCTAAAAGGGTTGCCCCAAGATTAGAACGCCATTTAAGTACACAGCAATCTTTATCCAATTGGAGAGCTGCCCAATATTGGAAAGAAGAAGGTTTAGAACGGGTTGTATTGGCACGGGAGACAAGTGCCGCGGAAATTAAGGAAATTAAGGAAAAAGTGGATATTGAGATTGAAATTTTTGTTCATGGTGCCCTTTGTATTGCATACTCAGGTCGCTGTGTACTGAGCAATCATATGACAGCCCGGGATTCCAATCGTGGCGGTTGTTGTCAAAGCTGCCGCTGGAATTACGATCTATACCGGCAAGAAGCTGGACAAGAAATACCGCTATTTTCCGATAATGATGTTCCATTTGCAATGAGTTCAAAAGATTTGAATTTACTTAAATATGTCCCACAACTAATTGAAATGGGCATAGACAGCTTTAAAATTGAGGGGCGGATGAAATCTATTCACTATGTGGCAACAGTCGTTAGCGTCTATCGTAAAGTCATTGATACTTATTGTGCTGATCCAGAACATTTTGAATTCAAAGACGAATGGTTGAAAGAATTAGCGAAATGTGCAAATCGTGCTACAGATTACGGTTTTTACAAAGGCTTACCCGGCTATCAACAACAATTATTTAATGAATCAAGTCAAAAACCGTCACATGATTTTGCCGGAATGGTTTTAGACTATGATGAACAAACAAAAATGGTCACCTTACAGCAACGGAACTTTTTCAAGATTGGTGATCAAGTGGAATTTTTCGGACCAGATATTGATAACTTCACGATGACTGTGAAAAATTTGTATGATGAAGAAGGAAATATGCTTGATGCGGCAAGACATCCATTACAAATCGTTCGTTTTGAAGTTGATCAACCTGTACATCGTTACAACTTAATGCGGAAGGAGAACGTACATGCAGTCTAAACCTGTCGTAATTGGGATAGCAGGTGGCTCCGGATCGGGAAAGACAAGTGTCACTAGGGCCATTATCGAACGGTTTGGTGAAGATTCAATCGCATTAATTGAGCAAGATGCGTATTATAAAGATCAGAGTGATAAACCGTTTCAAGAACGTCTACACACGAATTATGACCATCCGCTTGCGTTTGATACAGATTATTTAATTGAACATATTACGCAATTATTACAATATAAATCAATTGAAAAACCGGTTTATGATTATTCAATTCATACCCGTTCTCAAGAAACCATCCATGTTGAACCGAGAAGAGTCATTATTATCGAGGGAATTCTTGTTTTGGAAGATGATCGATTAAGGAATTTAATGGATATAAAATTATTTGTTGATACAGATCCGGATATCCGAATTATTCGGCGGCTATTGCGCGATACAAGAGAGCGAGGGCGAACGGTTGATTCAGTCATTAATCAATACTTATCAATGGTCAGGCCCATGCACAACCAATTCGTTGAACAGACAAAAAGGTATGCAGATATTATTATTCCAGAAGGTGGACAAAATAAAGTAGCGATTGATTTAATGGTGACAAAAATTCAAACAATTCTTGAACAACAATCTTTTTTATGAAACAATAGGTGTTAAATGATCAAAAAGCGTTTTTCTCTCCAGTAAATGGAATATATATATTTGAATAAGGTCGATAAAAAATAGGGAGTGACACAAATGGCACAAGAAAAACAATATCCAATGACAAAAGAGGGAAAGGAGAAGATTGAACAAGAACTTGAATATTTAAAGACAGTTAAGCGTAAAGAAGTTGTAGAAAGAATTAAAATTGCAAGAGACTTTGGAGACCTATCTGAGAACTCCGAATATGATTCAGCAAAAGATGAGCAAGCGTTTGTTGAAGGTCGGATAGCTTTGCTTGAAACGATGATCCGCAATGCTGTAATTATCGAGGGTGATGAGGCCAACAGCGATACAGTGACACTTGGAAAATCAGTTACTTTTATTGAGTTACCTGATGGAGAAGAAGAAACATATACGATTGTCGGTAGTGCGGAAGCCGATCCATTTGAAGGGAGAATTTCTAATGACTCACCGATTGCAAAAAGCCTTCTTGGAAGAAAAATTGGTGATGAGGTAGCCGTTCAAACCCCTGGTGGAGAAATGCTTGTCAAAATTGTTGCTGTAAAATAATTGGTGATATAGACTTGCTGGAGCCGATCCCATCTTTAGGACACTTCATGTTGATCTGCGCTTTATTCAGATTTCGTGGAGTTAGCCAGATGGTGATGGCTCTTTTTATCGTATAAGTAAAAATAGTTTTTTCATTGTAAACAGGTTGCACAACGCTTTTCTTATGATAAGGTCCGGTTAAATTATGCCCCTTACGTCAACAATGGTAAGGGGTGATATTCAGTGATTCATAAGCGGTTTATCATAATAGGAACGATTATTCTTATTTGTTTATCGATCCTTTTTGGCAGGCTGGCACAAATTCAGTTGTTTGAAACGAAAAGTTTTACACATCGTAATATCAATTTAATCGAGGAAAGTGTGAAACAACGTTCACAGGAAATGGTTATAGATAACGGACGCGGAAAATTTTACGATCGTAACATGGTCCCTTTAACTTATGAACCTGTTCCGTCACTTATCCTGTTCCCGTTTTTAAAAAAAATGGAGTGGGATGTAAAAAAAGTGGCAAGTATTATTGGTGTTCAAGAAAGTGAGATTTTACAAGCCATTGAAGCTGCAAAGGAACCAATTGTTTTTGGTGAACCTGAACCTATCGTTTTAACCGAAGCCCAAGTAAAGGCAATTAATCAACTGAAAATTCCGGGTGTATTTGCGGTGAAAAAACAGTTTGACCGAAAAATACCACCTGCCGCACAACTGATTGGCCTTGTTGGACAAAATGAAAAGCAAATTAGTCTTCGCTATCCAGATAAAAACTTACCTAAAAATACAAACATCGGAATATCCGGTCTGCAAAAAAGTTTTGACGAGTTTTTATTACAAGAGGAAAGCACGAAACTGATTTATCATGTAGATGGTCATGGAGGTCCTCTTTTCGGTATTGATGTCAAATATACGGACCCTTCAAACCCATTTTATCCGGTTAATGTTCAAACAACCATTGACAACGAAATTCAAAAAAAAGCAGAAGAAATAGTCGAACAACATAAACTAAAAAAGGGCGGCTTGATCCTTCTTGATATTGATACGAATTCCATTATTGCTTCTGTATCTCGTCCTGAAATGAATGAAGCAAATCCTTATAGTAATGATGGGGCAAAAAATTACATGCTGACAGCGCAAATCCCTGGTTCGGTATTTAAAACAGTTATTGCTGCAGCTGCCATTGAAGCTCAATTAGTACCGAAAGATCGAACGTTTGATTGCAGTCGAACCATTCATGGTGAAGAGGATCAACAATATCAGCACGGAATGATTGATTTTACAAAAAGTTTTGCTGTCAGTTGTAATAACACTTTTGCCACTTTAGCAAAGGAATTAAATGAGATTGACAAGAATATGATTGAAACATATGCAAAAAAATTGGGACTGACTGAAGAAGTTGGCTGGCAAGGTGATGTTTACCATTTTGACGATTTTAAACAATTGGATGATGAAGAAAAAGGGCAAATATTTTTATCTGATTCGGAACGGAAAGACAGTAAACTAGTTGCTCAAACCGGGATTGGTCAACAAAATGTTCGAATTACCCCGCTGCAAGCTGTTAATATGATGGCTACGATTGCAAGGGGTGGAGAAAAGCAAATGGTACGTGCCGTTTCTTCAATCCGTTATAAAAACGGAACTACCCTGTATCAATTTCCTAAAAAAACATTGAAGGCTGATACGTTGGCACCGTATACTATTAGTAAACTGCAACAATTATTACGTGGAGTTGTTGTCGATGAAGATGGAACTGGAAGATATTTAAAAAATTTACCGTATGAAGTTGCCGGTAAGTCAGGAACAGCTCAAACATATCGGTATAATGAAAATGGTCAGGAATATGTAAACAAATGGTTTGTTGGTTATTTTCCTTTTGACCAACCCAAATATGCTTTGGTGGTTGTTTATTTGGATGCTTTACCAACAGAAGGTTCCGTAATACCAATCTTTCAAGATATCGTAAAATATTTATCCCAACTTAACGGCGAGTCAGTCCCCAATTCAAGAATTTCAAGTTTACAAAGAAGATATGTGGGATAAACTGCCGCATGAGTCCGGTGGGTACAACTAACCATCAATGGGGGATGCAATTCCCAAGGTGGACGTTTTATTTTCCACGTAAGGTCATCGGTAGTTTTGCATTAATCATTTTTACGTAATAGAAAAGTTACAACATTTTTACTGTACAATTATATCAACTTACCTACATAATGGAATCGGATCAATTTTCATCAGATTGGGGGAATATCGATGGCAAATAATTATCCACAATCAAGACAAGACCGTAGAAAGAAAACGAGACAACAAAAACAAAACCAGATTTTAAATATTTCTATTGTAGTTGTTTTTCTATTAATTATCGTTGTCGGTTGGTCGATTATCGCTTCACATCATAATGCTAAAGAGACTGCAGGAGATGAAAATCAATCGGTAGAAACAGCTGTAAAAGATAAGCCAGTAAACAAAGAGAAAGTCCATAATGAAAAGAATGGAGAAAAAAAGGAAAAAGAAAATACAGAGGAAAAAGAATCCGAAGAAATTTCTTCAGCGGAGGAAAACGAAACTTCTACGGATGAAAAAGATGTTATTACGGTGAATAGCAATGACTCGAATGTAATCGAAGCAAAGATTAACCCAAATTGGAAGCCGGTCGGAACCAGTCAAACAGGAGAGCATATTACTCAATATAATCAAGGATCAACAGATTGGCAAGAAATGTTAAAGGCAATCAGCTATGCAACAAATGTGGATGTTAGTAATATGACGGTATTGTGGATCGGGAATGGTGGTGAACCAAATAAAAATGTGATCGGCACCATTTCCACAAAGGATACAGGGCAAATTTATCGTGTTTATCTTGATTGGTATGATGGAGAAGGATGGAAGCCGACAAAGATGGAACAACTAAAAGAATTTAAAAAGTAATGGGAGTGTATTAGGTGAAAATAGCAGTGATCGGAGCAATGGAAGAAGAAGTTATCATTTTAAGAAATCAACTAGAAAATAAAATGACCGAAATAATTGCAAACAGTGAGTTTAGTTTCGGAACATATGGAGAAAAGAATATCGTTTTGTTAAAATCAGGAATCGGTAAGGTGAACGCGGCTATGTCGACAACGATTTTAATCGAACGTTATCATCCTGATTTGATTATTAACACCGGATCCGCTGGGGGATTGAATCCGGAATTAAATGTAGGGGACCTAGTTATTTCCGATGATGTTTTCCATCATGATGTTGATGCAACGGTTTTTGGTTATGCCTATGGCCAAGTTCCCCAAATGCCCGCTGCCTACCATGCGGATGAACGATTAATTCATGTTGCAGAAGAAGCTGCCAATAGTCTTGAAGGAATTCAAGTAAGAAAAGGAAGGATTGCTTCTGGAGATTCATTTATGAATGATCCGGATCGTGTGCAAATGATTGCTGAAAAATTTCCGGGACTTCAAGCAGTGGAAATGGAAGCGGCAGCGATTGCTCAAGTGGCATACCAATACGGACTTCCGTTTGTCATCATTCGGGCATTATCTGATATTGCCGGAAAAGACTCGGATGTATCATTTGAACAATTTTTACAAACTGCCGCACTGAATTCTGCTAATCTTGTTATCGAGATCATCCGAAAATTGTAAACAATAAGGAGCTGACGTCTGAAGTTGTACTGGTGATGTCAGCTTTTTTTGTCGTTTAGAAAAGAATAAAATGTTGGTGAACATCAAATGATCGACAGTGTGTTCCTTGGAATTTTATGTTTTGGCATTACCTTGAGCATGTTTTCCTCCAAGTTTTCCTATATTTTCAACAATACATTTTCTAGTTTTCATGTTAATCTATTATCATAAAATAGATTAGTAGGTGAGAAAATGAACAAGGTGGAACAGCTGGCAAGCAAGTTGCAAGATTTTAAAAATTACTCTGTTGTGTTGACAGCAATCAGTACATTTTTATATATCGGCTTATTTTTAAAAGGAGAACAACTATCAAACACAAGTCAATATATTGTTATTGCCGTAATGACAATAGGACTTATTTTTGCATTACTCTTCTTCGGAATAGCGTTAGCATGTAAAAAGAAATTAAATGATATGGATGATGATTGACCTCGTTTGCCCCTTTTTTGCCAAAATTAGGGTAATCCTACATTGAATCTCTTTTTCTTGTACTTATATGGAATAAATTTTTGGGAAAGCCCTATTAAAATCGGAATATCAAGTAATTTAACAGGACATACACTTTTTTGCATTTCCGACATAGGTATAACTTATAGCCATTGGAAATTTCATTGGAGGTGGATACATGTCGGGAATTTATTCTGCACTGGTCGTCCTGTTTAAAGAACTTGTATTTTTTGTCTCATATGTGAAAAATAATGCCTTTCCGCAACCATTATCATCTGCCCAAGAACGGAAATATCTAAAATTGATGGCAGAAGGGGATATGGAAGCAAGAAATATTTTGATCGAACATAACTTAAGGCTTGTCGCTCATATAGTGAAAAAATTTGAGAATACCGGCGAGGATCAAGAAGACCTTATCTCAATCGGTACAATCGGTCTAATCAAAGCGATTGAAAGTTTCTCAGAAGGAAAAGGTACGAAATTAGCTACATATGCAGCCAGATGCATCGAAAACGAAATATTGATGCACTTAAGGGCACTAAAAAAGACAAAAAAGGATGTCTCCTTGCATGATCCGATCGGCCGGGATAAAGAAGGAAATGAAATTAGTTTAATTGATGTATTGAAATCCGATTCTGAAGATGTCATTGATACCATTCAGTTGAATATGGAATTAGAAAAGGTAAAGGAGTATATCAGCATACTCGATGAGCGTGAAAAAGAAGTGATTATCGGCCGATTTGGACTTGGCATGGAAAAGGAAAAAACGCAAAGGGAATTAGCAAAAGACTTAGGTATTTCCCGCAGTTATGTTTCCCGTATTGAAAAACGTGCTTTAATGAAAATGTTTCATGAGTTTTACCGTGCAGAAAAGGAAAAAAGGCAATCGTAAGAAATTGTCCATCCAGAATTAAACTCAAGTTCAACCCGAATGATAATAAATCCCCCGATGTATAGGGATTTTTGTTAAATCGTTCTACACTACATCGGGGATTTCTAGTTTATTTATTTTATATGCTTTCAATATTTCCTTTTGTTCATTATCTATTGAAGTTATTGAATACTTGATTTTCCCATTTGGTAATTTTTTCTTTAACAAGTGAATTCTAGCAAGTTTTTGAATGATGGTTCGTGCTAATTGATTTAGAGATGATTTACTTGCGATATAATCAATTGCCTCAATATAAAAAGGGCTAATACATAGACATAAACATGTCCTTTTACTCGTTCTTCTTTCCAATGAAACATGGGTCTTAAATCTAAATCGTGTTTAATTACACGAAATGCTGTTTCTACCTTATTGAGATTTTTATAAACTTTAATTAGCTTTTCATCGTTATATTGATCTTCATTCGTCTGAATCACAAATGTCCCATTTAACTTCTTGTCTGATGCCATTTCTGTTTTCAACGAGTACTTTAGACGAAATCCCAGTGGAGCCATACTGTCATCTACCGTTCATAATATTTGATGCAGAAATCGTTGCTGTTTGAACAACATAATCTTTATAATGCATTTCACCTGTATTCAAATAACTCATAATTTCATCGTTCCGATGTTCGTACATAAGAATATGAATATCTTTTAAATAACAGTGCATTACAAGTTGTAGTGGTCCAAATCCTCTTTTTAAATTTGAGTACTGTGGCTGCATTACAGTTCCTGCATCTTTATCAAGTACACGTTCTGGCTGAATAACCCGAATACGAAAATGCGGATTTCCTCCCCATAGTGTTTTCTCTGCACTTATTAGGAATCATTCCTCATTGAAAACTACTTTCTTCGTCTATTCCCCACGAACTGTTTTTAACGCTGTACTCCAAGAAACAACTTCATTAACCATCTTTTCAACAACTGGAACGTGTAAATCAGCTGGCTTGAATGTGAAGCGATCTGCGAAGTCAGTGAATACTGAAAGCGCTGGATGTGTACGCACATCAGCAATAGCTAATTCGCCTAGAATACCACGTAAATGTTCTGCAGCACGCGCACCACCAACTGAACCGTAAGAAACAATTCCTGCTGCTTTGTTATTCCATGGTTCACGTGCTAAATCTAATGCATTTTTTAATGCACCTGTAATACTGTGGTTGTATTCCTGTACGATGAAAATGAATCCGTCATAAGCACCTACAGTTTGATTCCATTTAATAATACGCTCATCATTCATAGCTGTTGTACCGAAGAATGGTAAATCATACTCTGCAATATCAACAATCTCAAAAGACGCATCTTCGCGTTTATCTGCTAATGATTTTACCCACTCACCAACTTGTGGACTATTACGACCTTCGCGTGTACTTCCTAAGATAATCCCGATTTTTACTGTTTCATTAGACATTTATTATTCCTCCTTAACCATCGTAAATAATTGAAGTAATAAATCATTGAATTTTATAAAGCCATCAAGTTAGATAGATTTAATTCAATTCAAATGTTATTATAAACTCTAGGTATCAAAAAGAAAGTAGGCACTTCAAATTTACATAGTTACTTTAAAGAGACTATTGAATTTGACGGTCTTTAAAGAGGGGGAAATTAAAAGTGAAAACAAAACCAAACATACATAATCGAGATAATTGTGCTAATATTGAAATCGCTTTGGATATTATTGTTGGAAAATGGAAACCAGTTATCCTTTTCCATTTATTAAACAACGAGAAATTACGATTTAGTGAATTACAACGGGCAATTCCCGATATTTCAAAAAAAATGTTAACGAATGAACTACGTGACTTAGAATATCACGACATTGTGCATCGCAAGGTGTACGCAGAAGTACCGCCGCGTGTTGAGTATTCGATGACGGAATATGGCATGAAGTTAAAATCTGTTCTAATGGCGATGCAATCATGGGGCCTAGAACATTTAATGCATCTAAATGAACTAGGCCGCTTACCTAAAAAAGCTTAAATTGTTTTAGGATACGTTTTGAATATAAAAAGGGTAAACTTTATCAAGAATCATTATATGTTTGTTATAAGACTTTAAACATACTAACATTAGTAGTACAGACCAAGGCCATGGTTTGTGCTACTATTTTTTTATAATAGAAGTGAAGAAAGGTTGAATAGTCTCTGGGACCAATTTAGAGTCCGTTTCATAAACAGACCAACTTCACACCCTTATGTGAATCAGTTTAGTATGTTGGATCCTAGAGATCGTTTATAAGAAAAAGAATCGATAAGGTAATGTGAAGACTTCTATGTTTGGCTACATGTTGTGGCGTTTGATGTCAATATGGGATGTCAGATAATAAATGAAATCTAAACGGTAACTTTTACAACCACTTAAATATAACACACAACTATTCTTTAGCACCCAGAAATTGCATTGAAGAAACAGTAGAACAGTTAATGAAGGGTAATACAAGTGATAATAACCCTGGAATGCTTTTAGGTGAAATTAAGATATTTGGAAAGTGAATCTCCCAGGTGGTATTCCATACGAACATATCAGAATTGTATTGAAAAATGGGTGAGGGAATTGGATATTTAGTGAAAAATAAGGTTCCTCACTATCATACACAGCCAGTAAGGAACGAGATCAACAGGAAATTTACATAGGATGGAATTTACTTTGAATTTACGAGCTGATTTAATGCTTTGACGACTGTGTGCCCTTTATTTTATCCAAGAGTGACCGACGCTCCATTTCTTTCTCAATGAGGTGGATGAACTCGGGTGAAAGTTGAAGTTTTAATGCTTTATAATATGATTCGATTAAAAGTTGATCAGATAATTTTTCCATTTTTTCGGTATTCACCGTTCACCTCCAACATTCATATAATTGGGGAAATGATCATATATGAAAAGACTGGACTTTATGAAGTTTATATAACTTTATCAAAATTTTTATTAGAGAACAAGCGTTCCAGTTATCCACATTCAAAGTGGATAAGCTGTGATTAACTTGTTAATAAGACTTATAAATATGGGAAATGACAAGCTAAAAAATGTGTATAAACTTATCCACAACTGTTGATATAAGTAGAAATATGTCGAAATATTTTTTTGAACTGTCACATAATAGTGGATTCTGTCGAAAAAAAGGTAAAGCGATTTTTTGCGATAAAAAATATATCTTAACTTGCAAAAAAACCGTAAAGAAAATATGATTAGTAGTATGTTTAATCTCTTAGTCCCGCGAGTAAAATTCCCTTGATAGGAGTTTCACTTAATAGTAAATGGATAGAGATAATCGGAGTCATGAGGTGTCGACAATGTTAAAAAGATTTTTACCAAATGAGTATGTTCAATCAATTTTCGAAATTACTCCCCAATATTTAAAAGATAGGAATATTCACGGGATTATTACCGACCTGGATAATACGTTAGTTGAGTGGGATCGCCCGCTGGCAACTCCGGAACTTACATCTTGGTTCAAAGAAATGCGTGACAATGGGATACAAATTGTTATCCTTTCCAATAATAATGAAAAACGGGTACATAAATTTGCTACACCTTTAGGCATCCCTTATATATATAAGGCACAAAAACCACTAGGTAAATCTTTTCGGAAGGCACTTGCAATCATGCAGTTACCGAAAGAAGAAACGATCATGATTGGCGATCAATTAATGACAGATATTTTGGGCGGAAACTTGTCCGGTTTCTTTACAATCCTTGTTGTTCCTGTAACAGAAACGGATGGACTGGCGACGAAAATAAATCGAATGATTGAAAGACGAATCCTAAATTGGTTCAATAAAAAAGGCTTGCTGCAATGGGAGGGAACAAAAGGTGGAAAATAGGCTGATTTGTATCGGTTGCGGGGCTCGTATTCAAACAGAAGACCCGTCACAACCTGGGTATGTACCCGCCGCGTCCTTGGAAAAGGAACAAGTGATATGCCGTCGCTGCTTCCGATTAAAGCATTATAATGAAGTACAAGATGTCGCATTGACCGACGATGATTTTTTGAAAATATTAAATGGAATCGGAAATACGACCGGACTAATTGTTAAGATTGTTGATATTTTTGATTTTAACGGAAGCTGGCTCCCAGGAATTCATCGTTTCATAGGAGGAAACGATGTACTGTTAGTTGGCAATAAAGTTGATTTGCTGCCAAAATCTATCAATCATAACCGCCTGAAAAATTGGCTGCAACAACAAGCGAAAGACTTAGGTTTAAAACCAATCGACGTAGCCTTGGTTAGTGCGGAAAACGGATTATATATAAAAGAAGTCATGGAATTAATCGAGCACTATCGTAAAGGGAAAGATGTGTATGTGATTGGCTGTACCAATGTCGGCAAATCAACCTTTATCAATCGAATCATCCGTGAAGGAACCGGAGAAGAAAACATCATTACAACATCTTATTTTCCCGGTACAACTCTGGATATGATTGAAATTCCACTTGATGATGGCAAATCAATATTTGATACACCGGGAATTATTAATCATCATCAAATGGCACATTTTGTTCGTAAAAAAGATTTAAAGCTGATTACCCCAAAAAAGGAAATTAAACCAAAAGTGTATCAATTAAATGAGCAACAAACACTATTTTTCGGCGGTCTGGCCCGATTTGATTTTATAAAAGGCAAACGAGCCTCCTTTGTATGTTATTTATCGAATGAGTTACAAATTCATCGGACAAAATTAGGGAAAGCTGATAAGTTGTATGAAAATCATAAAGGGAAATTATTAAGTCCGCCGCGACAAGAAGATTTAACAAATTTTCCGGAATTCGTACGCCGTGAGTTCTCGATTAAAAAAGGAAAGACAGATATTGTGTTTTCAGGTCTAGGTTGGGTAATGATACCGGATGGTGGAGTTGTTGTCGCAGCTTATGTACCAAAAGGTGTCGAAGTATATGTACGTGATTCGTTAATTTAATTTATGTGAGTTCATAAGGAGTAGGATTTATATGTTAACAGGAAAGCAAAAACGATTTTTACGGTCAAAAGCTCATCATCTCGTACCGATTTTCCAAGTCGGTAAAGGTGGAGTAAATGACAATATGATTAAACAAATAGCAGATGCTCTAGAAGCACGAGAATTACTCAAGATAAGCATATTGCAGAATTGTGAAGAAGATAAAGAGGTGGTTGCCGACAAATTATCAAGTGGGGTAGGTGCAGAGCTTGTACAAATAATCGGTAACACAATCGTTCTTTATAAAGAATCGAGAGAAAATAAACAGCTAATTTTACCGCAATAAGAGGATGATGGCATGAAGAAAAGGATTGGAATTCTTGGCGGAACCTTTGACCCTCCACATATCGGGCATTTGATTATTGCTGATCAAATTCTCAATCTATACAAATTGGATGAGATTCGATTTATGCCCAACTATCTTCCGCCCCATAAAGAAAAACATTCAAACACAACGATTCAAGACCGATTACGAATGTTGGAACTTTCAATTAAAGAACATGACCGATTTAAAATTGAAACAATTGAGTTAAACCGGAAAGAAAAATCATATACTTACAATACAATGGTTTTATTGAAACAATTAGAGCCTGATCATGAGTTTTATTTCATTATTGGCGGCGATATGATTGATTATTTGCCGAAATGGTATAAAATAGAAGAATTGATGGAACTAGTTCAATTTATTGGTGTCAAGCGACCGATGTCCAAAGGAGAAACGACTTATCCGATTCAATTTGTCGAAATTCCGTCAATCTATATTTCTTCGTCCATGATTAGGGAAAAGATTGCCGATGGTCAATCAGTGAAATATTTATTACCGGAACATGTGATTTGCTATATAGAGGAGCATAAATTATATGGAACGAAATGAAGCAATATCGATCATTAAAGAACATTTACCAGAAAAACGATTTATTCATACTTTAGGCGTTATGGAAACAGCGATTCAGTTGGCAAAAACATATCATTGTGATGAAAAACAAGCAGAACTTGCCGCAATTTTCCATGATTATGCAAAATATCGACCGGCGGAAGAAATGAAACAAATTATTATTCAAGAAGGCATGCCCAAGGAGCTATTAGCATTTAACACAGAAATTTGGCATGGCCCAGTAGGAGCTGTTTTGGTAAAAAATGAAATTGGTATTGATAACGAAGATATATTGAATGCGATTCGTTATCATACGACAGGTAGACCAGGGATGACAACGATTGAGAAGGTCATTTTTTTGGCCGATTATATTGAACCTGGCAGAAGTTTTCCCGGTGTTGAGAAAGTAAGGGAATTGGCCAAGAAGGATTTGAATGGTGCCGTTTTTCGCTCTTTACAAAATACCATTATTTTTTTAGCTAAGAAAGGATTTGCTATTTATAAAGATACTTTTGATACTTATAACAGTTTTTTACTAAAAGGAGGCATTAATCCATCGTATGACAAATCGTGAGTTATTATTGACAGCAGTCAAAGCAGCTGATGATAAAAAAGCGGAAGACATTGTTGTATTGAATATGCAAGGAATTTCGTTGATTGCTGATTATTTTGTCATTTGTCACGCTAATTCTGATAAGCAAGTTCAAGCCATTGTTAAAGAAATTAAGGATCAAGTAGATGAAAAAGGATTTACTGTCAGACGCTTGGAGGGATATGAACAAGCAAGATGGGTTCTGGTCGATCTTGGCGATGTTGTCGTCCATGTCTTTCATCGTGATGAAAGGAACTATTATAATCTTGAACGTTTATGGGGAGATGCCCCGAAAGAAGATGTAATGAGTGAAATTACACAATGAACTATAAACATTTTTCCCTACTTTATGATCAACTAATGGATGAGGCACCGTATGAACAGTGGATGGAATTTCTCACAACACAAGTAAATAATCATTATCCTGAAGCGAAAAAGGTGTTAGATCTTGCTTGTGGAACGGGGCAAATGTCAATCCGGCTTTTTGAAAAAGGCTTTGATGTTGTCGGAGTTGATTTGTCCGAAGAAATGTTATCCATCGCATATCAGAAAGCAACGGAAAAAGGTTATTATATTCCGTTTTTTTGCCAAAATATGACCGAGCTTACCGGTCTTCCCTCTTTTGATATCGTAATTATTTTTTGTGACTCATTGAACTATTTACAAACAGAACAAGAGGTCGCCAATACATTTTCTTCTGTTTTCCAATGTTTAAATCGCGGGGGACTGCTGTTATTTGATGTCCATTCCCCTTATAAAATGGAGAATGTTTATGCCGGGGCTACATATGCGTATAACGATGACCATATTTCTTATATTTGGAATAGCTATGCCGGAGAGCACCCGTTATCGGTAGAGCATGAATTGACGTTTTTTGTTTTTGATGAGCAAAGTCAAAAATATGATCGGTATGATGAATTACATAGGCAACGGACATATCCGAAAGGTCAGTATGAAAAATGGTTAAAAGCTGCGGGTTTTCAAATTTTGTCAATAACCGGGGATTTTACCAATGAACCTGTTTCCGAGACTACGGAAAGAATTTTTTTTACGGTAAAGAAACCGTAATCGTCAATTACAAGGTTATCAATGGACGATGCCTAAGTCTGTTGATAACCTTGTTGTGTTATAACCCGTCATAAAAGTTTAAAAAAATTTTTTTGAGTAGAAGGATTTTTGGAGATTTTGTCGAATACGTAATTATACGTTATGAAATTCAAATTGATTTTTAATGATTTTAGTTTCCCTGTCAAATTTGTAATGTGTTACCCTGAAAATTTTCCTGAAGATATCTTCCACTGCACTTTCTTCCAAGACATTGATTCCTTCTCCGGTGATACCACCTCTTACTGTAACTTTTTTTTGAAGTTCAGGAAAGGTATAATAATTTTTTTCAATTAACATCCCCATTCCGATTAACATATCCGAGGCTAAATTTGTAGCGAGTTCTTTATCAATATTTGTTTCACTTACCGCTGCATCAATAAATTTTTGCAATAAATAACTGAAAAAAGCCGGGCCGCAACTGACGATATCGGAAGCAACTCTTGTTATTTGTTGATCAATGATAACTGGCTTCCCTATATGGGAGAGTAAATCAATAATCACATTCTTCCAAACATCGGTACATTTTTCACTAAAAGTCAATAAACAAACACCTGATAAGGCACGATTGGTAATACTTGGTATTGCTCGTACACAAGAGCAAGGGATAACGGTTTCCAATTGTTCAACCGAGATCGGGCTGGTGATGGAAACAATACATTGATCCCTTGTTAAACGATCTTTTATCTTTGTAAGAACCGGATGGATATCGAGTGGTTTGGTGCAAATAAAAATTAAATCACTTTTTTCAACCAATTCAACTATATCTGTTTCGACATGAAGGTCGGGAAACTTTTGTTTTAGCCGGTTAGCCTTTTCAATCGTACGGTTAGTAATTGAAATATTTTTTTCACAAATGGCTCTTCCGTTAATGAGGGCTTCGGTAAGAATCGTTCCCATATTACCGGTTCCGATAATTCCAATATGCACATAATCCCTCCTTTTCGAAAAAATATCTCATCTAACTGTATGAAAGGAATTGATGTTTTATGACAAAAGGGCAAATGTTCATTCAGTGGGTACAGGAAAAAAAGCAATGGTTGATCATTGGTCTTGTTTGTATTGGGGCAGCTATTCTTTATTTCTATAATCAGGATGATGATGTGGATTTAATACATGAAAAAGAAATGATTAGTGAGGATAATGTTGTGGAAGATCATTTCCAAAATGAAGAGAAACGGCAGAATGCAAATGAAAATGATGCTTCGCAAACAATGCAACCGATGAAAGTCGATATAAAAGGTGCTGTGAAGAAGCCAGGTGTATACACGGTTACTGGTGACGAAAGGGTCATTGATATTATAGATAAGGCAGGTGGGTTATTGGAAGAAGCCGATATTGTAAAGGTGAATTTATCTCAAAAAGTCACGGATGAAATGGTTATTTATATACCGAAAACTGGTGAAGAAGTATTGGCAACAGAAAATATCCCTGTGCAAACGGGTTCACAGAGTAGTGGAGGAGACGGAAAAGTAAATATTAATCAGGCAGATGCCAGTGCTCTTGATTCGTTGCCGGGAATTGGACCGAGTAAAGCAGAGGCGATCATTGAATATCGAGATACAAACGGACCATTTCAAAAAGTGGAAGATTTAATGAATATTTCTGGCATTGGTGAAAAAACTTTTGAAAAATTGAAAGATCAAATTACCGTGCAATGAATGAAAGGATTTTTGTTTATCCTAACCTTCTCAAGATGCCAATTATCAAAGAGCATAGCTGGAAGCAAGGGACAAATGCCTTCGATTAGTTTCCAAATCATAAGTGGGGTTTTTTCCACTGACTAATCTATCATTTATGATTGACTGACATAAAACAATCAGTCTACACTATTGATAGCAAGAAATCAATTATTGATAGAAAGAAGGATGAAACGTGCAACGAATTGAATGGGATCAGTTTTTTATGGCACAGTGTTTTCTTATTTCCACCAGAAGTACATGTACAAGATTGGCTGTCGGTGCAACAATCGTTCGAGATAAACGGATTATTGCTGGCGGTTATAACGGCTCGATTGCTGGTGGGGATCATTGTATCGATAAAGGTTGTTATGTGATTGATAATCATTGTGTTCGGACGATCCATGCTGAAATGAATGCCATTCTTCAATGTGCAAAATTTGGCGTTCCGACTGAGGGAGCAGAAATCTATGTGACTCATTTTCCATGCCTGCAGTGTACAAAAGCAATTATCCAAGCTGGAATAAAAGGCATCTTTTATGCAGAAGATTATAAAAATCATCCATATGCATTGGAGTTGTTGGAACAGGCCGGCGTAAAAGTAGAAAAAGTGAAATTTGATAAAAGTGTTTTTGCTATGAAGATATAAAAGAAAAATGGGGAGCACATGTCCAGGCTGATCGCTTTTCCGATATTTTCCGGTAGGTAGGAAAAGACGGTCTGTTGCCGACATAAAATTTTAAAATTTCCCACAACGTTGAATTCGTATCTATAATGAATTTTTACACCAAATGTATAAAAAACAATTGGAGGGGTTGCCATAAGAAGTGGAACGTTCGTATTTTTTGGTATGATAATCGTTTTTTCATTTTTAAGTTACCATCACTTTTCTTTAGGACTTACTGTAACGGTATCGTATCTTTATCTTCTGCAACATCGGCTCAAACAGCGGTTTATATTCATTTTATTAGTAAGTTATGGGATTTGTCTTCTTTTTTTCTTTTTCTATTTCGAGTCACAAAATCAGGACCCGGTAGAAAAGAAAATCGATTTGGACATATCGTTTAGCGCATATCCAAAATTCGATGGGGATAAATTAAGTGCGACGGTCAAGACGGATACAGGAGAGAAATTGGCTCTTACCTACTATGTTCGGACTGAAGAAGAAAAGACAAAATGGTCCTCGATTCTTCAGCCGAATACCATTTGTACCGTTAATGGAACACTTAAAACGCCGCCGGAACCGACAAATCCAAATGCATTTAATTATCGTCAATACTTGCAAACTCAAAATATAAAATACTTGATATCTGTTGATACGATTCAAACTTGTCAAAAGGGTAAAGTGACATTTTATACAAACTTATTAACATATCGAGAAAAGAGTATGGCATTAATGAATCATTATTTTCCGGAACAGATTGCCCCTTTCATTAATGCATTATTGTTTGGAAATGATGATCAAATGGATGAAACGACAGCTGAAGCATATCGCCAACTCGGTTTGTCCCATCTTTTGGCCATTTCCGGATTACATGTGACAATTATTAGCGGTTGTATTTATTTTATCCTTTTACGGCTTGGAATCTCGAGAGAATCAGTAAGAATTGTAATGTTATGCTTTCTTCCAATCTATGCGGTTATTTCCGGTGCAGCACCATCTGTGATTCGTGCAGTGGTTATGACATGGCTTGTCTTATTTCTTTCCAGATGGAAAACTGTTATTCACCCGGTGGATGCACTCGTTATCTCATTTATTATATTTGTTTTGAGAAATCCGTTTATTCTTTATCATGTCGGGTTTCAACTTTCCTATTTGGTCACCTTTGGGCTGTTATTATCAAAATCCTTTTTTGAGAGAACGAAAAACTCTTTAGAAAATAGCTTTTGGATTGCCCTACTTTCGCAATTAGTCGCCTTACCTATTTTACTAAATTATTTTTATGAATTTTCCTTTCTCAGTATTTTTCTAAATATCATCTACGTACCGTTATACTCGGTCATTATTCTCCCTTTATGTCTAATTACTTATTTTCTGTTATCCTTTTTCCCGTCAATTGGACAACTTGGTGTCGACTTGTTAACATTGATTTTTTCAAATGTGAACAGATTTGCCGAATGGGTTCATCAGGTTGATATATTTCACATTGTTTTAGGTAGACCGTCGCTTGGATTGTTCCTAGCTTTTTTCATTTTTTATTTTCTTGGTTTTGCCCTCTTTGAACGGGATGGATTGAAAAAGAAGAAGCTAGTATTTACCTTGTTTCTTGTTCCCATTTTTCTCCAAATTTTAATGGTAAAATTTTCACCAGTGGGTGAGGTGACATTTATTGATGTCGGGCAAGGTGACAGTATCCTTATCCGGTTACCTTTTAATCAGGGGAATTATTTAATTGATACAGGGGGCAAAGTAACATTCCCAATGGAGGATTGGCAAGAACGAAGGAAAAATTTTGATCCGGGGGAAGATATTGTTGTTCCGTTTTTAAAAAGCAGAGGTATTTCAAAGATTGATAAACTGATTTTAACTCATGGAGACAGTGATCATACTGGTTCAGCCTTAGCCATTCTTGAAAATTTTCGTATTGGTCAAGTTCTTGTAGGTGACACACGTGAAAAGAAGGAAATCGAGCTGAACATTATGAATGAAGCAAAGAAGAGGGGAATTCCCATTACGAAGGTTTCCGCCGGTATGCAATGGGAGAAAGCAGGTCATAAGTTTTTTGTCATTGCTCCTGAAAAAGCAGCTGTTTCAAGTAATGATGCTTCCATTTGCATATACACTAAGCTGGGGGAATATTCCTGGTTGTTCACCGGAGACCTTGAAGAAATGGGTGAAAAGGAATTAATTGAACAATTTCCTCAATTGAAAGTGGATGTTTTGAAGATTGGACATCACGGTAGTAAAACATCGACATCAGAACTGCTTCTTTCAAAAATAAAACCTGAACTTGGCGTTATTTCCGCCGGTAGAAATAATAGGTTTGGGCACCCTCATCAAGAAGTTCTTGAACGATTAAAGGCGCATAAAGTAATGATTTACAGGACAGATATCCATGGTGCTGTTACTTATAAATATTTTTTTGAAAAAGGGAATTTTTCAACTATGGTGCAAAACCCATGATGCTATTTAAACATTTAATGACAAGTCAAGTAGGTACAGAACCAGATAGGAGCTTGTCACATACAGCTAATTTGTGACTGCTCTATAAGGTGGCGTTAGCAAAAAAATGTAAAGGGATTCAAAAGTTGTCAACCTTTGAATCCCCTTGTCTTTTTAGGAACCGATTGCTTTAATGACTCCGGCAAGGATGAAAATTGTTGCAAAAAATCCAAATGAAATAATCATTCCAATAACAGAATCGACAAAATCATTTCTTTTTGATTGGACATCTTGTTCAAATTCGTTCACATACACCCCTCCTCGATCAATTCTAGTATACATGGAATTTTTCTAAAAATCTACATCTTTCATTAATTGTGAAGGAAGCAAAAGTCGTTTCAACATTTTTTATTTTGACTCATTGTGTTATAGAATAATCTTTGCTCAACCCTTGTTAAAAAAAGAAATTTTATTTACGATAAAAGAAACATGTCAGAAGAACGGAGAGATTATCGTGTTTTTAAAAATATGGAAAGATATTAAAAAAGGAAAACTTTCCTCATTATATTTGTTATATGGGAATGAAGATTTTCTAATAAATGAAACAAAGAAAAATATTATTGAAGAGGCATTGACGGAAGAGGAGCGTGAATTTAATCTATCGAACTATGATTTGGAAGAAACAGCTGTCGAAGCGGCTGTGGAGGACTGTCAAACGATTCCTTTCTTCGGTGAACGAAAAGTTGTGATTTTGTATAACCCTTATTTTTTAACGGCTGAAAAGACAAAGGATAAAGTCAATCACAATGTGAACATGTTTGAGGAATATATAAGGGATCCTGTTCCGTCTACGATTCTCATTATAATTGCTCCTTATAAAAAGTTGGATGAACGGAAGAAGATAACCAAATATTTGTTAAAAAACGCCGTTGTCCTTGAAGCCAAATTTTCGGAAAAAGATACAAAAGATTGGATTCAACAGCGTATTGTGGATAATGGATTTGACATAACCCCAAATGCCGTAGAATTGCTTTATCAATTTACTGGACAAAATTTGATGATATTAAACCATGAATTGGAAAAGATTTTTTTATACAGTGACGGGAATGTTATCGATGAAGAGATGATTCATTTGCTCGTTCCAAAATCATTAGAAAATAATATTTTTGTTCTTGTTGATAAATTTATTCACCAACAATTGGAGCAAACATTAGAAATTTATCATGATTTATTAAAGCAAAATGAGGAACCGATTAAAATACTGGCTGTCATTGCGAGCCAAATTCGCTTTATAGCCCAGGTGAAATCATTAATAAAACAAGGGTATGGAGAACAAAAGATTGCACGTATTTTAAAATCGCATCCCTATCGGGTAAAATTGGCAATCTCCCAGGCAAACCGATTTGATGAAGGAAAATTTTTAGCCATGATTGATGAGTTGGCAGACATCGACTATCAAATGAAAACCGGTTTTGGCAATAAAGAATCATTATTAGAAATCTTTTTCTTTAAATACTTGTCATAATAATAAGTGAGCCAGGCTGCTAGAGGTGCCTGGCTCAAAACTTATATAGAAAAAGAAAATTTGGTGTAAGTTACCAAATTTTCAAAAGATCATTATGCGTTTAATGCGTTCACTTTTTTCGTTAAACGTGATTTATGACGATTTGCTGCGTTTTTATGAATTAAGCCTTTGGAAGCAGCTTTGTCAATTTTACGAATGGCAAAAGTTAGAGCTTCTTTGGCAGCTGCAGCATCATTACTTGTTACAGCAACTTCAACTTTTTTAATTGCAGTACGCATGGCAGATTTTTGTGATGTATTAATCGCACTATTTTTCTTATTTGTTTTAATTCGTTTTATAGCAGATTTAATGTTTGCCAATTTTTTCACCTCCCAAAAAGCTAGACGGTTAAATACTTTAACTTTTAGATAGAACATCATAAAGAACAACTGCTATTTTACCAAATGATGACTGTGAATGCAATACTGAAAAAAGGAAAGTTGTCATCGAATGAAATCCAATTATTTGGAAATGATAGAAAGAGTAGTTATATCTAAATTTTTCCTATGCTTTGCATTACTATATTGAGAATAAGTGATTTGGTCGCTTCACCGATTGCCTTTTAAGATGAATAATTTGAGGGAATCAGGAAACTACACTGATTGAACTTCCCCTGAACCACAATAATAGTGAAATGTTTTTGAAAGGAATTGAAAGGAGAAAAGAAATGAAAAAAGAGATAGAGAATTTTTCGGTGCGGACAGATTTGGCTATTGAAGCAAAGGAGATGGTTGTCGAACAAAAGGGGCAACAGCTGGACTCAGATCTAAAGGGCGTTATTATTAAAGAAAGAACCGAACAACAAGTGAAAATTTCCGAAGTTACGATTACCGATGAAGGGAGTAAATCGATTGGGAAAAAAGCAGGGCATTATTTAACGCTTGAAAGTCAGGCGATTCGACAAGCCAATAGTGAATATGAACAGATTACGAAAGATATTTTTGTCAAGGAGTTCAAAAGCTTTTTAGCAAATCAACATATTGCAAGTGATGCAACTTGTTTAATCGTTGGTCTTGGTAATTGGAATGTAACTCCTGATGCATTGGGTCCAATTGTATGTGAGAATATTATCGTTACAAGACATTTGTTTGAATTTCAACCAGAAACCGTTCAAGAAGGATATCGGTCAGTTAGTGCCATCGCACCGGGTGTAATGGGAATTACGGGAATTGAAACAAGTGATATTATTTTTGGTGTTGTTCAAAAAATAAAACCTGATTTTATCATCGTCATTGATGCACTCGCTTCCCGCTCCATTGAAAGAGTGAATACGACGATTCAAATTTCAGATACCGGTATTCATCCGGGGTCTGGTGTCGGTAATAAGCGAAAAGAATTAAGTAGGGAAACATTCGGGATCCCGGTTATTGCTATCGGAATTCCGACTGTGGTTGATGCCGTTTCCATTACGAGCGACACGATTGATTTTCTGCTCAAACATTTTGGGCGAGAAATGAAAGAAGGTAACCGACCATCCCGTTCTTTAGCACCGGCGGGACTTACTTTCGGTGAGAGGAAAGTATATACAGATGAAGATTTACCCGGTGAAGAGGAACGGAAAACATTTCTAGGGATTATCGGTACATTGGATGAGGAAGAAAAACGGTCACTAATTCGTGAGGTTCTAACTCCGACCGGTCATAATTTGATGGTGACACCGAAAGAAGTTGATGTTTTCATAGAACGGATGGCAAACTTGATTGCCGGTGGACTGAATCAAGCATTACATCCAAGTTTGGATGAAACGGAGGCGAATTTTTCTACACACTAAAACTAGATGGAATCTCGTAATGTTTTCTACGAACATCGCATATTTTATAGTATCATTGTTATTCAAACGTAATTTTCACAAGATTTGTTACCAGGGTTTTTTGTAAAGTAGGAAGTTAGGGTTAAAAAGTTTGAATAAAACGAGGTGATGGACATGTATCGTTTTTTTTAAAAACAATGCTTCTCATAAGTATATTATTTATTGGAATTATTATCGGTTTTCAAGAAGCGAATCACGGTCTAAAGGAGATGAAAGGCTTTGATGATGGCACCTTTTCCTCCGTCATATCTGTTCAAGAGGGAGAAGATTATGGAAGGTATGAAGCAACTATCCTTGGTGAGAAAGTGACCAGTCATGACCTGGAAGAAAAGAAAAAAGCGTTGGAAGAGATAAGCACGTATAATCTATTTACGGATATTGCGAAAAATTTTACCGATTTTTTGCAAAAACTGATATCATCATTGTTTTCAGGATAATACTGTTCATTGAGGCAAACCGGCTCTATGAACAGTTTTTTTAGCTAGTAGGAAAGGATAAATTTTCCAATTTCTACTTTCCTAACGCATGCGTGCACAAGGAAAGCTTTGCGGGAATACATCGCAGCCGTAAATATTTTATATTTTTTTGGTGAACGAGAGAGACTTCGTTTCTATATTTAGGACTAATTACAAATGACCATCTAGATAGGGTGCCTCGCAAGACTAGTTCACTCTTCTTTAGTGGCTATACTACAAGCGCTTTTCTTAAAAACATCAATTAGTTTCCGTTGAATCTGGAAAAATGTATTGATATAATCATAGCTAGTGACTTTGTCCAGTTTACAGGAGTGAACGAAAAATGAATCGAGAAGAAAAGTTAAAACGACAGGAGCGTATCCGTAATTTTTCGATTATTGCCCATATTGATCATGGCAAGTCAACATTGGCTGATCGAATTTTAGAAAAAACAAATACGGTCGCCGAACGAGAAATGAAAGACCAGTTACTAGATTCAATGGATTTGGAACGGGAACGTGGAATTACAATTAAATTAAACGCTGTGGAACTGACTTATGTGGCGAATAATGGGGAAGAATATATTTTTCACCTAATTGATACACCGGGACATGTTGACTTTACGTATGAAGTATCGAGAAGTTTGGCCGCTTGTGAGGGCGCCATCCTTGTTGTCGATGCAGCACAAGGAATCGAGGCCCAAACATTGGCGAATGTGTATTTAGCAATCGATAATGATCTGGAGATTCTACCGGTCATCAATAAAATAGATTTACCAAGTGCAGAGCCGGAGCGAGTCCGTCAAGAAATAGAAAATGTCATCGGTCTGGATGCCAGTGAAGCAGTGCTCGCCTCGGCTAAGGCAGGGATCGGGATTGAAGAAATATTAGAACAAATCGCTGAAAAAATTCCTGCACCAGTTGGCGATCCAGACTCCCCATTGCAAGCACTCATATTCGATTCCGTCTATGACCCATACCGCGGTGTTATTGCCCTGATTCGAATTGTCGAAGGTTCGGTGAAAGTCGGCGATAGAATCAAAATGATGTCGACTGGAAAAGAATTTGAAGTGACTGAGCTCGGGGTCAACTCACCGAAACCGGTCAAACGTGAAGAATTAACTGTCGGTGATGTCGGTTATTTGACCGCCTCGATTAAACATGTTGGTGATACACGTGTCGGTGATACGATTACAAATGCAGTAAATCCGGCCAAAGAGCCATTGCCGGGTTATCGGAAAATGAATCCGATGGTGTACTGTGGTATGTATCCGATTGATACAGCAAAATATAATGATCTTCGTGATGCACTGGAAAAACTGCAATTGAATGATGCCGCCTTACAATTTGAACCGGAAACGTCACAAGCGCTTGGGTTCGGATTCCGTTGCGGTTTCCTCGGCCTTTTACATATGGAAATTATTCAGGAGAGAATTGAAAGAGAATTTAAGATTGATTTGATAACAACAGCGCCAAGTGTTATTTACCATATCCAGTTAACTGATGGTTCGTCCATTCAAGTAGATAATCCATCCAATATGCCGGATCCACAAAAAATCGAAAAAATTGAAGAACCGTATGTAAAGGCATCGATAATGGCCCCAAATGATTTTGTTGGTGCGATTATGGAACTGTGCCAAAATAAACGTGGAAATTTCATTGATATGCAATATTTGGATGAAACACGTGTAACGATCACTTATGAAATCCCGTTATCAGAAATTGTTTATGATTTCTTTGATCAATTAAAATCCAGTACAAAAGGATATGCATCTTTTGATTATGAATTAATCGGATATAAACCTTCAAAATTAGTGAAAATGGATATTTTATTGAATGGCGAACGGGTGGATGCTCTTAGTTTCATCGTCCATCGAGATTCTGCTTATGACAGGGGCAGAGTTATTGTTGAGAAATTAAAAGAATTAATCCCGCGTCAACAATTTGAAGTTCCGGTTCAGGCAGCAATCGGTACAAAAATTATTGCCCGATCGACCATTAAAGCGATGAGAAAAAATGTTTTATCCAAATGTTATGGTGGGGATATTTCCCGAAAAAGGAAACTCCTTGAGAAACAAAAAGAAGGGAAAAAACGAATGAAACAAGTCGGTTCGGTAGAAATCCCACAAGAAGCGTTTATGGCTGTTTTGAAAATAGATGATAAATAATTTATCGTACCCTAAGAGGTTAGGTGGAACATCCATTCTAACCTCTTTGTACTTAAGAAAGATGGTGATTTTTGTGCCGAAAGCAGTATATATACACATTCCGTTTTGTACACAGATTTGCCATTACTGTGATTTTAATAAAGTTTTTTTAAAAGGCCAGCCGGTCGATGCTTATTTAAAAGCACTAAAAACGGAAATGGAAAAAACATTTATAAAATTACCTCCGAAAAATGTAGAAACTGTGTTTATTGGTGGTGGGACACCAACAGCTCTAAATGAAAAACAATTAGAATATTTAATGCAAACAATAGAAAGTATCGTTGATATCGAAAACGTAACTGAATTCACGATTGAGGCTAACCCAGGCGACTTGACCATTGAAAAGCTGAAAATCTTAAAAAATTACGGGGTAAATCGTTTAAGTATTGGTGTTCAATCCTTCAATAATACCTTATTGAAGGCGATTGGCAGAAGCCATAAAGTAGCAGATGTATACAAAACAATCGAAGCAGCAAAGCAACAAGGTTTTGCCAATATTAGCATTGATTTGATGTATGGATTGCCTAATCAAACGGTTCAAGACGTGGAATTTGCTCTAAATGAATTTTTTAAACTTGAAATTGAGCATTGCTCCGCCTACTCGCTGATTGTTGAACCGAAAACGGTCTTCTATAATCTAATGAATAAAGGGAAGTTGCCGCTTCCTTCAGAAGATGAGGAAGCAACGATGTATCAAATCATTATGGAACAGATGGAAAGCCATGGATACCATCAATACGAAATAAGCAATTACGCAAAAAAAGGCTTTGAAAGTAAACATAATCTTGTTTATTGGAACAATGATCATTATTACGGATTTGGAGCAGGTGCCCACAGTTATATCAACGGGAAAAGACGATCCAATATCGGTCCTATTAATCATTATATAAAAGAAATTGAAAGGGGAAGGTTGCCAATCCGAGAAGAAATTTCATTGACAGTCAAGGAGCAAATAGAAGAAGAGATGTTTTTAGGGTTAAGAAAAACGGTCGGAGTTTCACAAAAAAAGTTTTATCAAAAGTTTGGTATCGATCCATTGGAATATTATCATGAGGAAATTGAAAAATTAATCAAAGACGGGTTGCTTCAAATCCATGAAGATGAGATACAATTAACAAAGCGAGGGAGAATGTTGGGGAATATTGCTTTCCAACAATTTATCAAAGACGAATAGAAGTAAAATAAAGACGATCCAATCGGTCAATCTTTGCTCATGGATTGACATATTCACGATAATTTGTTAATTTATATATAGATTTAGCACTCCCATTACATGAGTGCTAAAAGGAGTGATCGTAATGTTAACAGAGCGCCAATTGTTAATATTGCAAATCATAATTGATGACTTTATTCAATCTGCACATCCGGTTGGATCAAGGAGTTTAGCGAAAAAGAAAGGCATCTCTTTCAGTTCGGCAACTATTCGTAATGAAATGGCCGATTTGGAAGAATTAGGTTTTATTGAAAAAACCCATACATCTTCCGGACGGGTCCCTTCCGAAAAAGGCTATCGCTTTTATGTTGATCATTTGCTTTCCCCTGAAAAGGTCAGTCATAAAGATATTAAAAGGATTAATGACCTTTTTACAGAAAAGATTTATGAAATGGAAAATGTCATCCAAAATGCGGCGAAAGTTTTATCGGAATTAACGGAATATACAGCGATTGTATTAGGTCCAACTGTTGCGGATAATAAGTTAAATAAGTTTCAAATTATCCCGCTTAACTATGAGACTGCCATTGCTGTTATTGTTACAAATAAGGGGCATTTAGAACACAAATTGCTGTCATTGCCCAAATCGGTTAATTCTTCTGACCTAGAAAAAATCGTAAATATTTTGAATGAACGCCTTGTAGGAATACCAATTTTGGAGTTGCAATCAAAGTTAATAAATGAGGTAGTGACATTATTTAAAGAAAATGTTAATAATTATGAAGCGATGCTCAGATCTTTAGTGGCTGCCTTATCTGTTCCATCGAACGAAAAACTATATTATGGCGGTAAAACTAATATGTTGAAGCAGCCAGAGTTTCAAGACATCGAGAAAATCCAGGGAATTATGAATTTGATGGAAGAGGAAAATGATTTTTACCAAATTTTAAAACAAACACCTTTTGGACTTCATGTAAAAATTGGCTCGGAAAATAAAATTCCGGTGATGGATGATTGCAGCTTAATTACGGCCACATATAGTATTGGTGAAGAACAAGTTGGGACAATAGCCATATTAGGCCCTAAACGGATGCAATATTCCAGAGTCATTAGTTTGTTACATTTATTAAGTAAAAACCTTTCCGTTACTTTAACAAAGCTATATGATCTTTGATGGTTTGAATCTCGACTAAATGAAAATGGAATCTATTTTTCTCCGCACGTTTCCATTTCCGATACGTGCGGATATAATTGTTTATATATTTTTAAGAAGCCTGTTTATAGGAGGTGGATGTAGTGGCGGAGGATAAAAATCACGTTAAGATGGAGGAAAGAAGTGTGGATGAAGAAAAAGAAGTGAAAACAAATCTCAATGAACAGCAAGATGGAGAAAAAAGGATTCAAGAAGAACAAGTCGAACCTATTTTTGCTGAGGGAGATAAGACCGATACATCAGCTGAGCAACAAATGGATGAAAACCATCAGGCTGAAGAAACAGCTGAACAACAAACGGATGAAACGACCGAATTAAAAGCAAAAATTGAACAATTAGAAAAAGAATTGGATGAAAAAGATAATCGACTGATCCGTGTTCAAGCGGATTTTGATAATTATCGAAAGCGAACAAGAAATGAAATTGAGGCCATCGAAAAATATCGTTCCCAATCACTTGCAACGGAATTATTAGGTGTTGTTGATAACTTTGAACGTGCCCTTCAAACAAATGTAACAAGTGAAGATGCAAAGGCACTGTTGCAAGGAATGGAAATGGTTTATAAAGGAATGCTTGAAGCATTTAATAAAGAGGGAATTGAACCAATTGAATCTGTTGGAAAAGTATTTGATCCGCATGAACATCATGCTGTTATGCAAGGTTCAGATGAACAAGTCGAATCGAATATTGTTCTTGAAGAATTTCAAAAAGGATATCGCTTGAAAGACCGGGTGATTCGTCCCGCAATGGTAAAAGTGAATCAGTAGTACATATTCAAATGAATGGAGGATGAAAGTATGAGTAAAATTATTGGAATAGATTTAGGTACAACAAACTCTTGTGTTAGTGTTTTGGAAGGAGGGGAACCTGTTGTCATTCCAAACCCTGAGGGTGGAAGAACGACGCCATCTGTCGTTGCTTTTAAAAATGGTGAACGGCAAGTAGGGGAAATTGCCAAACGTCAGGCCATTACTAACTCAAACACAGTCATTTCGATTAAACGTCATATGGGAACAAATCATAAAGAGAATATCGAAGGAAAAGATTATACCCCTCAAGAGATATCCGCCATTATTTTACAGCATTTAAAATCATATGCAGAAAGTTATTTGGGAGAACCGGTTACAAAAGCTGTCATTACGGTACCTGCCTATTTTAATGATGCACAAAGACAGGCAACAAAAGACGCTGGTAAGATAGCCGGATTGGAAGTCGAACGGATTATTAACGAACCGACTGCGGCAGCACTTGCTTATGGTTTGGATAAAACCGATCATGAAGAAAAAATTCTTGTATTCGATTTAGGCGGCGGTACATTCGACGTATCTATTCTTGAACTTGGTGATGGTGTATTTGAAGTTATTTCAACTGCTGGTGATAACCATCTTGGTGGAGATGACTTTGACCAAGCAATTATCGATTATCTTGTTGAAGAATTTAAAAAAGAAAACGGAATTGATTTGTCTCAAGATAAAATGGCATTACAAAGATTAAAAGATGCCGCTGAAAAAGCGAAAAAGGATTTATCTGGTGTATCAAGTACACAAATTTCATTACCATTTATTACAGCAGGTTCAAATGGTCCGCTCCATCTTGATGTGACTTTAACCCGAGCAAAATTTGATGAATTGACTTCTCATTTAGTTGATAGAACAATGGGTCCGGTTCGTAGAGCTTTGGAAGATGCTGGCTTATCAGCAAACGAAATTGATAAAGTAATTTTAGTAGGTGGATCCACAAGAATTCCTGCTGTACAAGAAGCCGTTCGGAAGGAAATAGGTAAAGATCCACATAAAGGTGTCAACCCAGATGAAGTGGTTGCCATGGGAGCTGCTATCCAAGGCGGTGTTATTTCCGGTGATGTAAAAGACATCGTATTACTTGATGTTACACCACTTTCGTTAGGTATTGAAACGATGGGTGGCGTATTTACAAAATTAATAGAACGGAATACAACGATTCCTACATCAAAATCACAAGTTTTCTCAACTGCTAGTGACAATCAAACAGCAGTAGATATTCATGTGTTGCAAGGTGAACGACCAATGGCGGCCGATAACAAAACATTGGGTCGTTTCCAATTGACTGATATTCCACCTGCACCACGTGGTGTACCACAAATTGAAGTCACATTTGATATCGACAAGAATGGAATCGTCAATGTTAGTGCAAAAGATTTAGGGACCGGAAAGCAACAAAAAATTACCATTCAATCGAATTCAGGACTTTCTGATGAAGAAATTGATCGGATGGTTAAAGAAGCAGAACAAAATGCTGAAGCAGACAAGAAACTGAAGGAAGAAGCAGAACTTCGCAATGAAGCTGATCAACTCGTCTTCACTACCGAAAAAACATTAAAAGAAGTAGAAGGAAAAGTGGATGCTGGTGATGTGAAAAAGGCACAAGATGCAAAAGACGAATTGAAAAAAGCAATTGAAAGCAATAATTTAGATGACATTCGTGCGAAAAAAGATGCATTACAACAAATTATCCAAGACATTTCAATGAAATTATATCAACAAGCCGGAGCTGGTACAGAAGGTGCCGGAGCAAACAACGAAAATCAATCATCAGGCAAAGATGATAATGTAGTTGATGCTGATTTTGAAGAAGTTAATGATGATAAATAAAGTTATGAACAAATACTAAAGGTCAAATGTCGAAAAAGTCAAAGTCAAGTTCACTTGGCTTTGACTTTTTGCGGTATTACCCTTATTTGTGAAAGTTTGATAACCGGCAAGAATGGTCTTGAAGATATATTTGATAGAATGTTTGCTAAAATCTTTTATTAGTTGCTAATTATCTTCTAGCGGTGTTAGAATAATTTGTATGTGAAAATGTTCGAGGAGTGGAAAGAATGGCTAAACGGGATTATTATGAGATCCTCGGTGTAAGTAAAGATGCATCAAAAGAAGAAATTAAACGAGCTTATCGGAAATTATCGAAGCAATACCACCCTGATATTAATAAAGAGCCAGGTGCAGATGAAAAATTTAAGGAGATTAGTGAAGCATACGAGGTTTTAAGTGATGATACGAAAAGAGCCCAATATGACCAATTTGGGCATGCCGGACCTAATCAAGGCTTTGATGGATTTGGAGGGTTTGACGGCTTTAGTGAAGCCGGGTTTGGTGGTTTTGAAGATATTTTGAATACATTTTTCGGGGGAGGAAGTTCGCGTCGTCGTAACCCGAATGCACCAAGGCAAGGGGCCGATCTTCAATATACGATGACACTTACATTTGAGGAAGCCGTTTTCGGTAAGGAAACAGATATTGAAATTCCAAGGGAAGAAGAATGTTCTACTTGTCACGGTTCCGGGGCAAAACCAGGTACACATCCAGAAGAATGTCCATATTGTCATGGCAGTGGGCAAATAAATACAGAACAAAATACACCTTTTGGTCGTATTGTCAATCGAAGGGTATGTCATCACTGCGGAGGAACTGGCCAAGTAATCAAACAAAAATGCCCAACATGTCACGGTACCGGTAGAGTGAAAAAACGGAAAAAAATTCATGTAAAAATTCCGGCTGGTATTGATGATGGTCAACAATTACGTGTTGCCGGTAGGGGAGAGCCCGGAGTTAATGGGGGACCAAATGGTGATTTGTATATTATCTTTCAAGTAAAAGAACATGAATTTTTTGAAAGAGACGGCGATGATATTTATTGTGAAATGCCAATCTCGTTTGTCCAAGCTGCTTTAGGGGATGAAATTGAGGTTCCAACACTGTATGGCAGGGTCAAATTAAAAATTCCTGCAGGTACGCAAACAAATACAAAATTCCGTCTCCGTGGTAAAGGTGTGAAGAGTGTCCGCAGTTCAACAAATGGTGACCAGCATGTAATTGTTCGAATTGTTACACCGACGAAATTAACAGAGAAACAAAAACAACTCCTTCGTGAATTTGCTGAAATTAGTGGAAAAACTCCTGATGAACAAACAGATACCTTTTTTGAAAAAGTGAAACGAGCATTTAAAGGGGAATAATCATCCTCTTTTCACATGAATGATGATTATCTATAAATATCGTGACTGGACGAAAACAAAAATAGAATTGGAAAGTCACATGATAAAGAGGAGTTGTTTCAAATGAAATGGTCTGAAATTAGCATCCATACAACAAATGAAGCGATGGAGCCGATTTCGAATATTTTATATGAGGCTGGTGCGAGCGGAATCGTCATCGAGGATTCATTTGAACTGTATAAAGACCGTGAAGATCAATTTGGCGAAATTTACGAATTGGACCCACATGATTACCCTGATGAAGGTGTTATTATTAAAGCATATTTACCAATTAACAGTTTTCTTGGAGAAACGGTAGAAGAAATTAAGCAGGCAATAAACAACTTGATTCTGTTTAATATAGATATTGGGAAAAATAAAGTGACAATCAGTGAAGTCCATGAGGAAGAATGGGCAACAGCATGGAAAAAATATTATCATCCTGTCAAAATTTCAAGTAAATTTACGGTAGTGCCAACCTGGGAAGAATATAAACCAGTTAAGAGTGATGAACATATTATTGAACTTGATCCGGGTATGGCCTTTGGAACTGGGACACATCCAACAACCGTCATGAGTATCCAAGCTTTGGAACGGACGGTAAAGCCCGGTGATTCCGTCATTGATGTCGGCACAGGCTCCGGTGTTTTAAGTATTGCAGCAGCCCTTCTACAGGCGGGTGAAGTTTTGGCGCTTGATTTAGACGAGATCGCTGTTCAAAGCGCCAAGTTAAATATTAAATTGAATAAAGTTGATGCGAAAGTGACTGTTAAACAAAATAACTTATTGGACGGGATTAATCAAAAGGCCGATATTATTGTTGGAAATTTATTAGCTGAAATTATTCTCCGGTTTACAAATGATGCAATGGCGATATTAAAGGATGGCGGCTACTTCATTACATCAGGAATTATCAACCAAAAACGGAAAGAAGTAGAGGACGCCCTTTTGCAAGCCGGTTTTACGATAGAAGAAACATTGGTTATGGAAGATTGGATTACTTTTATTGCCAAAAAATAATCTGCTTTTGAAAGTGTGAATAGGTTGTGCAACGATATTTTCTGGAAAATAATGAATTAGTAAACGGAAAAATCGAGATTAGTGGGGATGATTTCCACCATATTGTTCGGGTTATGCGGATGTCCATTGGTAGTAAAATCACCGTTGTGTTCCCGAATGGACAAACTGCCTTATGTGAAATAGCCAACATTTTACCAGATGTTCTGGAAGCAAAGGTCGTTTCGATTTTTGATGAAAAACATGAGCTACCGATCAAGGTAACAGTTGCTGGCGGGTTGCTAAAAGGGGACAAATTCGATATAGTTATTCAGAAGGGAACGGAATTAGGAGCCGCTGCCTTTCTTCCATTTACTTCAGAACGTTCCATTGTAAAATTAGAGGAAAAGAAAAGGATGCGGCGAATGGAGCGCTGGCAAAAAATCGCCAAAGAAGCTGCTGAACAATCGGAGCGAACTATGATTCCGAAATGTTTAGAACCTGTTTCCTTGCAAGAATTATTATTAATTAGTCAATCATACGAAAAAAAGATTGTCGCCTATGAGGAGGAGGGGCGAAATCATCACCAAAAACAACTCCCCCAAACGTTAAAAGAGTTGCAAGCGGGTAACTCTCTCCTTTTTGTTTTTGGTCCGGAGGGAGGATTCTCGAAAGCAGAGATTGATCTATTAAAGGCGAATGACTTTATCGTATGTGGCCTTGGCCCAAGGATTCTTAGGGCTGAAACTGCACCATTGTATGCACTGGCTGCGATTTCATTTTATTTTGAATTATTGAGGTGATCTGTTTGTCTACTGTCGCTTTTTATACACTTGGATGCAAAGTAAACCATTACGAAACAGAGGCGATATGGCAGCTGTTTAAGCAAAATGGGTATGAACGTGTTGAGTTTGAACAAAATTCGGATGTGTATGTTATTAATACTTGTACAGTTACCAATACCGGTGATAAGAAAAGCAGGCAGGTAATTCGTCGTGCGATTCGGCAAAATCCGGATGCCGTTATTTGTGTAACTGGTTGTTACGCACAGACCTCCCCTGCAGAAATTATGGAAATACCTGGAGTCGACATTGTCATCGGAACGCAAGACCGGCTGAAAATGTTGGATTATATTGAGCAATACCGCAAGGAGCGGAAACCGATCAATGCCGTTCACAACATAATGAAAAACCGTGTATATGAAGAAATGAGTGTTCCATATTTTACGGATCGTCATCGTGCTTCTTTAAAGATTCAAGAAGGATGCAATAACTTTTGTACGTTTTGTATCATTCCTTGGGCAAGGGGATTAATGCGTTCCCGCGATCCGAAAGAAGTCATTCGGCAAGCACAAATTCTTGTTGATGCGGGATATAAAGAAATCGTGTTAACCGGAATACATACAGGCGGTTATGGCCAAGACTTAAAGGATTATAATTTAGCGATGCTCTTAAGAGATTTAGAAGAGCAAGTGTCAGGTTTAAAACGATTGCGCATTTCTTCAATTGAAGCCAGCCAACTAACAGATGAAGTGATTGATGTAATTGAAAAGTCAAAAGTTATTGTTCGTCATATGCATATTCCGCTCCAATCCGGTTCTGACACCGTGTTGAAGCGGATGAGAAGAAAATATACAATGGCTGAATATGAAGAAAGATTATTGAAATTGAAAAAGGCTGTACCAGATTTGGCGGTAACTTCCGATGTTATTGTCGGCTTCCCGGGTGAAACAGAAGAGGAGTTTATGGAAACATATAATTTTATTAAAAAGCATAAATATGCAGAACTCCATGTATTTCCGTATTCAAAACGGACCGGCACCCCTGCTGCACGAATGGAAAATCAAATTGATGAAGCGGTTAAGGAAGAACGGGTCCATCGCTTGATTGCCTTATCGGATCAGTTGGCAAAAGAATATGCCTCGCGTTTTGAAGGGGATGTATTGGATGTGATTCCGGAAGAACCTTACAAGGAAGCTCCAGACAGTGGTTTATACGAAGGTCATTCCGATAACTATTTGAAAGTAGTATTCCCTGCAACGGAAGATATGCTTGGGAAAATTGTCCGTGTGAAGATTACAAAGGCCGGTTATCCATACTGTGAAGGTCAATTTGCCCGGGTTATTGATGATAAAACATTTGTAGCAAGTGAAAAATTAATTATTTAACCAGAAAGCAAATCTTTCCAAAAGGAGCGAACGACCATGGAAATTGCAAAATATATTGATCACACTTTACTTAAAGCGGATGCGACCAAAAATCAAATTGAATCATTATGTAATGAAGCGAAACAATATGGCTTTTTCTCAGTATGTGTGAATCCAACCTGGGTTTCACTTGCCGCAAATATGTTGGAAGGTTCTGATGTGAAAGTTTGTACAGTAATTGGGTTTCCGTTAGGAGCGACAACATTAGAAACGAAGGCTTTTGAAACAGTAAATGCGATCCATAATGGTGCCAAAGAAGTTGATATGGTCATTAATATTGGTGCGTTAAAAAACGGTGATCTTGATGCTGTAAAAAAAGATATTGAAGCGGTTGTCAATGCTGCAAAAGGTCAAGCGTTAGTAAAAGTCATTATTGAAACCTGTTTATTAACCGATGACGAGAAAAAAACCGCATGCCGTTTAGCGGCCGAAGCGGGTGCTGATTATGTAAAGACATCAACTGGATTTTCAACAGGTGGTGCGACAGCCAGCGATATTCAATTGATGCGTGAAACGGTTGGACCTGAGATTGGTGTGAAAGCTTCCGGCGGTGTCAGATCCGCTCTCGATGCGAAGGCGATGATCGATGCTGGTGCGACGCGAATCGGTACAAGTTCAGGTGTAAATATTGTAAAGGAATGGAAATAGCTACAAAGGATCAAAACTACTCATTTCTGTGGGAGTTTTGGTCTTTTTTTATACGTTAAGATTGTATAAATTCCCAGCAAAGAAGTAAATTCGGAGTAGTTGGAAATTTTAAGAATTAAGTGTAAGTGCAACTACGGCTCTTTGGTTGCTCAAAGGCTCGGACGCACAAGTTTATTTATTCCTGTGAAAGAGCAAAGTAAGCTGTAGTTATCGGTATTATCTTCTTTTACCATGTAAATGTTCAATCCATGATGCAAATTGTTTTGCGAACGGTAAGACAAGGAGTGAAATAATAATATTAAAAACAACACTGGCATGGGCTAACTGCTTTTCCGGAATGAGGCTTAAATGCTCCATATAACTGGCAAAAGTTTCTGTAAATGGAAGAAACAACATAACACCGATAACGTTTAACCAAATATGAGCATAGACGGATAATTTTGCTTCCCGTCCCCCACCAATACTGGCGATATATGCATCAAGACATGTTCCAATATTCGAACCGAGCATTAAGGCAATCGCAGCGGGGAGATTTATGATATTTGCATTTATAAAACCCATGGCAATGCCGGTCATCGCTGTACTGGATTGAATAATCGCAGTTAAAAAGCAACCGACAATTGCGGAAACAAGGACACTGTTATTCACATTTGCGATCAAAGGCTCCATGAAATCACTGTCTGTCAAAGGAGTTGCTAAATGTTCAAATCCGAACATGGCCAAAAAAATGGCGCCTAGTCCATAAAAAAATAAACCGATATTCCGCGCTTTCGCCATCGGAATTAATATAAAAATACTGCCTATAATCATTAAAGGGATAATCATTTCATTCGTCCCATAAGCTAAAAATTCAACCGTCGCAGTTGTCCCGACATTTGTCCCAAGAATAATTCCGATTGACTGCGGAAATGATAACAGACCAGCAGAAATAAATCCAACGGTTAAAATCATAACTGCCGAACTACTTTGTAATAGTACGGTAATTAGTATTCCGAATAAGAAACCTTTAAAAGGAGTTGCAGTAAATCTCAGCAACCACTCCTTCATTAATTTTCCAGAAATATTCATTAAACCGGTACGCATGACCGCCATACCGCCGATAAATAACAATATATATAAAATAAACTGGAAAACTGATAGCATGTCCTCACCCCATTCCATTTTATTGTCGTGCGGGAGAAAACATGTCATTAAAATTTGCTGTAGATTAGTTGACCAAACTTGATTTTTTTATTATAATTTTGTAGGTACATGGTAGTTTCTATGTGTTTGATGTAAGGTGTTTTGTTCGGAGGGAGGGAAAGATATGTCAAAAACAGTAGTTCGTAAAAATGAATCCCTTGATGATGCATTGCGTCGTTTCAAACGTCAAGTATCAAAAACGGGTACGCTACAAGAAGTTAGAAAACGCGAATTTTACGAGAAGCCAAGCGTAAGACGGAAGAAAAAGTCTGAAGCTGCTAGAAAACGGAAATGGTAAGAGGGTGTAATAATGAGTCTTCTCGAACGTTTAAATGAAGATATGAAACACGCGATGAAGAACAAGGAAAAGGAAAGACTCTCAGTCATTCGGATGATTAAAGCGGCTTTGCAAAATGAATCGATTAAGCGTGGCAAAGAATTATCCGAAGAGGAAGAGATTACCGTTCTTTCACGTGAAGTCAAACAACGAAAAGATTCCCTCCATGAATTTGAAAAGGCAGGTCGGACGGACTTAGCTGAAAAAATCAATACAGAACTTACTTATGTCAAAGAATATTTGCCTGAACAATTAACTGAAGATGAATTAAAAGGTATCATCAAGGAGGCTATCCGGGAAGTGGATGCTTCTTCTAAATCCGATATGGGGAAAGTAATGGCAGTTGTTATGCCAAAAGTAAAAGGAAAAGCTGATGGTTCGCTCGTGAACAAAATTGTTGTAAGCGAGTTATCGAAATAAGATACAGCTTTCATAGATAAAAAAGGTTGTCCATTTTGTCTTATCCATGGACAGCCTTTTTCTTTTAAAAACCACTTCTAATTATTTGTAAAAAATGAAACCATTTTCGTCCCCATCCGTATTATAAGTTAACCTTTGAAAAGAAGGGAGGCACTGCTTTGCATAGGAAGACTTTACGGCTAAGTTTTCTTTTGGTTTTACTCCCATTTCTGTTAATTACCTTTCATGAAACAGATGCAAATAATGATCCTGTTTATTATGCAAAGATCGACAGTGAAGTAACGAAAGGTCTATCTAAGTTTATCGGACGTGCCATATCCACAGCTGAAGAAAATCATGCCAAAACGATCATTTTTGAGATTCATACACCTGGTGGAGCTGTTGATGCAGCTAGTGATATTGCAAAAGTGTTAGGTGATACCGAAGTGAAAACAATCGCTTTTATCAACCATGAGGCTTTATCAGCTGGTGCATATATTGCATTGAATATGGATGAAATTTATATGGTTCCTAATGCAACGATTGGTTCTGCTGCAGTTATTACACAAAACGGGAATGCCGCAGATAAAAAAGCACAAAGTTATTGGCTGGCGGCAATGAAATCGGCAGCGGAACAAAACGGTAGAGATCCAGTTTATGCGATGGCGATGGCGGATGATTCGATTGATCTTCCAGAATACGGTGCCCCAAAAGGAAAATTATTGACTTTGACCGCCACACAAAGTGTTGAAGTCGATTATGCGGAAGGAATTGTTGCAAATAAAAATGAACTATTGAATACATTAGGGTACGGAAATGCAAAAATCGAGCAAATAGATAAATCCTGGTCGGAAAGGGTTGCTGAATTTGTAACCAATCCATTTGTAGTCCCGATTTTATTGACCATTGCCAGTCTCGGTTTAGTTATTGAACTTTATTCACCGGGTTTTGGACTTCCGGGAATTGCCGGTCTGACGTCACTTCTCTTATTTTTCTACGGACATTATATCGCTGGTCTTGCAGGAAATGAATCACTAATTTTATTTATCTTAGGTATAATATTAATTGTTATTGAATTCTTTATTCCAGGTGGTATTGTCGGATCTCTTGGTCTTGGAAGTATTTTATTTTCTATTATTTTAGCTGGGAAAAGTATCATTTTTATGAGCATAAGTTTATTCATTGCAATAGCAATTGCAATAACGGTGATGGTGATTCTAATGAAGTTTTTTAAGAAAAAAATGAAAGTGTTCAATAAGATTGTTTTAAGTGATTCAACGAGTACAGAAAAAGGTTATGTCTCAAATGCTTCAAGAACAGATTTGTTAGCAAAAATAGGTACAGCCCTCACCCCGCTACGCCCATCAGGGACCGTTATTATTGATAATGAGCGAATTGATGCGGTGACAGAAGGTGGCTTTATTAAAAGTGGCGCTCGTGTTGAGGTTGTCGAGGTAGAAGGTGTTCGTGTCGTTGTTCGTGAACTGGTTGATTAAATGATTTAACATATAAAAAAGGAGGATCATAATTTATGCCTTTTAATATTTTTTCATTAATTATTGTAGCGGTTATTATTATTTTTCTCGTATTATTGTTATCCTTTATTCCGGTAGCACTCTGGATTTCTGCACTAGCTGCAGGGGTAAGGGTAAGTATTTTTACATTGGTTGGGATGCGCCTAAGAAGAGTTATTCCAGGCCGAATCGTTAATCCACTGATAAAGGCCCATAAAGCCGGTTTGCCAGTAGGGATTAACCAATTGGAAAGTCATTATCTAGCCGGTGGGAATGTCGACCGTGTTGTGAATGCACTAATTGCCGCCCAAAGAGCCAATATTGATTTGACCTTTGAACGTTGTGCAGCGATTGACTTAGCAGGACGTGATGTATTGGAAGCCGTACAAATGAGCGTTAATCCGAAAGTAATCGAAACCCCGTTTATTTCTGGTGTTGCTTTAGATGGTATTGAAGTAAAAGCAAAAGCTAGAATTACCGTCCGAGCAAACATTGATCGATTAGTCGGTGGTGCTGGAGAAGAAACGATTATCGCTCGTGTTGGTGAAGGTATTGTATCGACAATTGGGGGATCTAGAGATCATAAAGCTGTGTTAGAAAATCCTGATTTAATTTCTCAAACCGTTTTGAAAAAAGGTTTAGATGCTGGAACTGCCTTTGAGATTCTGTCGATTGATATTGCCGACGTTGATATCGGTAAAAACATTGGTGCGATATTGCAAACGGACCAAGCTGAGGCTGATAAGAAGATTGCTCAGGCAAAAGCTGAAGAACGTAGGGCCATGGCAGTTGCTTCAGAACAAGAAATGGTAGCTCGTGTTCAGGAAATGAGAGCAAAAGTGGTGGAAGCAGAATCACAAGTTCCGCTTGCTTTGGCAGAAGCTTTAAAATCAGGGAATCTCGGTGTTATGGATTATATGAATTATAAAAATATTATGGCTGATACCGACATGAGACAATCCATTAGTAATGCAACTGATACAAATAATGACCAAGATAAAAAGTAGAAAGATGAAGGGGGAATTCCCTCATGATCGAATTTATTTTTAATAATTTACCTCTTTTAATAGTTATTATTGGCGGGATGATTTCTTTATTTGGAAGGAAAGAAAATAAAAAGGATATATCAACCAAACCGATAAATTCCCCTCCTCCCGTGAAGAAAGAAATACATCAAGCCGAGAAGACGACTGAACCTGAAGAAAAACCTTTTGACGTATTAAAACGGGAAATAGAAAAGCAATTAAAACAAGAAGTTCAAAAACATCTGCCGACCGTAAAGCAGCAAGCAGAAAAAATCATGCCGGCGATTGAGGAAAAGAAACAAGAGGTCGTACAAACTATTCAAACAACAAAGCAGCTTCAGCAGGAATATACGAAATTAAAAACCGAATTATCAAGGAAGCAAGCAATGACTTCTCAATCATTGCCAAACCAAGCTGCTCATAAAGTCGTTGAGGGCATTATATGGTCAGAAATATTAGGCCCCCCTCGTGCTAAAAAGCCGTATCACCCAAGAAATAAGTGATCATACACTTCCGTATTTTGAATTAAAATGTAATAAGAAAAAAGTGCTAGAACCCTCTTTCCATTCATAAATATGAATGAAAGGGGGTTTCTTTTTTGGCAAAAAAATGGAGACAGAAGATGCGCAGATGGATTACAAAACAGCTAGATCTCCCGGAAGATGTCATGATGGATTTTCCCCGCATTACTATGGTGGGTCAAATCCATATTTATATTGAAAATCATAAGGGATTACTCTCCTTTTCAGATAGAGAAATTCGAATATTATTAAGCCAAGGGCAATTATTGATTAAAGGAAATGCATTTGTCATTAAAACGATTTTACCTGAAGAAATATTGTTGGAAGGGAAAATTGAACAGGTTCTCTTTATCCCACCTTAATGGGAAGCATCCTCTACCACAAAATTCTTGGATTTACAAAGAGGATAGTGGCAAAAAACTGCCCACATGCAACATTGGTTCAAATAACCTTTAAGTAAAAACGATTCGGAAGGTGCAAAACTAATGGATAGCATGAATTACCGCTTGCAAGAGGGGCTACATAAGAACAGAAGAGAGCCATTCAAGTGGGGAAGAATCTTTACTTGATTTGGCAAAAAGGTTGGCAGATGGGGTGAGATGATGAAAAATTTATGGTTCCATAAATTATCGGGGCATTTAACCGTAAAAATTGAAGGAAAAGGAATGGAGCGTTTTATCAACCAACTAACTAGAGAAAAGGTACAAATTTGGAATGTAAAACGTTTAGATTCTCATGCAATTAAATTCCAAATGGCTATTAAAGATGTTCCCTTCCTCAGACAAGCTGTTCATTATCATCAAGTAAAAGTTAGATTTATTAAAAAAGCAGGGTTTCCTTTCTACTTGAAAAGAGTAAAGAAAAACGCAGGCTTTCTGCTAGGTGCTATCATTGCTCTCTTTATTGTACTCATTTTATCCAATATGATTTGGAAAATTGAAATAAAAGGAGCTAGTCCAGAAATGGAGTATAAAATTTCCAATCAATTGAAACAACTAGGAGTAAGAAAAGGTGGATTTCAATTTTTTACTGATGACCCGGAAACAATCCAGCGAAAGCTTTCTAACATGAATGAAGATATTACTTGGATCGGTGTGGAGTTAATAGGGACAACCTATCATTTTCAAGTTGTTGAAAAAGAGCAACCGGAACCACCGGAGAAAAAAGGTCCTCAGCATCTTGTTGCGAAAAAAGAGGCTGTCATTGTAGATTATTTCGTTGAAAAAGGACAACCTGTAATTTCCGTTCACGATTTTGTCAAGCCCGGCCAACTATTAGTTTCTGGTATTATTGGTAAAGAAGATGAACCGCAATATGTATCTGCCGAGGGAGAAATTTTTGGGAAAACATGGTATGATACCAAGGTGGAGGTTCAATTACACAATCAATTTGAATTAATGACTGGTAATGAAGTAAAACGAACGGCAGTCAAAATTGGTCATTTATCGATACCGATTTGGGGATTTAAAAAAGTGCAATATCAAAATAAACAACAGGAGCAAGATGTGACGGCGATAAAATTTTTAAAATGGACTTTACCTATAGCTATTGAGAAAACCACCATTCGGGAAGTCGAAATTCATAAAAAAACATACAATGAAGAAGAAGCAAAAGAATTGGCTTTATCCATCGCAAAGAAGAATGTTATTGAGTCGATCCCGAAAGGTGCCAAAATTGTAAAAGAAAATGTTTTGCATGAAAAGGTAGAGAATGGTAAATTAAAATTATTGGTAACTTACGATGTGATTGAAAATATTGCAAAAGAAGAACCGATTATTCCACAAGAAGAGTCAATTATTCAAAACTAGGGGTGTTGTCATTTTTGAATACACTAGAATATCCTTTAGGTGATTTAGAAAATCCGATCGTTTTATTCGGAACAGCAGATAGCCATTTGAAATTAATCGAAAATGAGTTGGGTGTATCGATCACGACGAGAGGTGAAGTGATCTGGATTACAGGTGAAGAAGCGAGTATCCAATCGGCAAAACATATTATAAACGCCCTTCACCAAAATGTTCAAAAAGGAATTACCATTGGTCCTCGTGATGTTTCACTAGCCTTACAAATGGAAAAACAAGGGACAATCGAATATTTTAATGAGTTATATAAAGAAGAAATTACAAAGAATGCCAAAGGAAAACCAATTCGTGTAAAGACATTAGGACAGCGTCAATATGTTCATTCAATAAAAAATCATGATCTTGTTTTCGGAATTGGCCCAGCTGGTACAGGAAAAACTTATTTGGCTGTTGTATTAGCCGTTTATGCACTAAAAAATAATCTGGTGAAACGAATTATTTTAACCCGTCCAGCTGTGGAAGCGGGAGAAAGTTTAGGGTTTTTGCCTGGAGACTTAAAAGAAAAAGTTGACCCATATTTAAGGCCGTTATATGATGCACTTCATGATGTACTTGGACAAGAACATACGCAAAGATTAATCGAACGCGGGTCGATTGAAATTGCCCCGCTTGCTTATATGCGTGGCCGTACACTAGATGATGCTTTCGTTATTCTTGATGAAGCACAAAATACAACACAGGCACAAATGAAAATGTTTTTAACAAGACTCGGTTTTGGTTCCAAAATGGTTATTACCGGGGACTTGACACAAATTGACTTACCACGGGGGATAAATTCAGGTCTTTCGTCAGCGGAAAAGATTTTAAAGAACATCCCAGATATTGCTTTCGTTTATTTGGAAGAGAGTGATGTTGTACGCCATCCATTGGTTGCGAAGATTATTCATGCCTATGATACATTTCATGATACAAAATAAGGCTGTACCAAAGTATATCCGGCAATCGTTGATATTCATGGGAGGTTCGTTATGATTGCTGGGGTAAGCGGACAGCCTCTTTTGTATTTACCATTTGATAAAAAGATTTTTTCTTAAGTGATAATTTTCTGCTTTATTTGATAAAAATTCTTTCGTCAGGATTTGACCAAAATCGGTCGCTTTAACTGAAGCTATGTTACATGGGTAATCTTACTGGGAATCTTTATTGAACGTATATTATTACTACAATTTAGTAAAAAAATTCTGTACAATAATATACGAACGTACCTTTTTTTGGAGGTCTGACAAGTGTGAAAACAAATAAAAAGTTTTTCATCAAAAGAATAGTCAAATTGAATAAAAAGTTGACCAACTGGGTGGTTTTTCTTGCGATCGGCTTAGTCATGTTTTTCTCCATGTACAGTAATGTCAAACCGGCTAAATTGGATGTGGAGCAATTTTCGATTGCAAAGGAAACGATACGTTCTCCGATTACGATTGAAGATAAAGAACAAACCGAAAAAAAGCGGAATGAAGTGGTTAGTCAAGTTAAACCACAATATGTTATGAAACAAGAATATGCACAAAACCGTGTCGATTTAATTAGTTCCATCTTTGATTCGGCTATTGACTTGCAAAATGAATTGGTAAAAAAAACAGATGAAAATGAAGCAAATCCTAACGGTCCGGTAAGTGTACCATCAGAAAATGAGCGATTGGAATGGTTAAAGGAAAAACTTACCAATACCGTAAATAATGATCTATCGGAAACAACACTCAAAGCACTTGTAAACCATACAAAAACTGATTTATCTATAGCTAAAGATGCAGCGGTAACAGCAGTCAATAAAGTAATGACTGAAAGAATCTCTGCAAATGAAGTAGAAAACGCAAAGAAAAAAGTGGAAGATCAAATTCGCTATATTTCATTGCCGCAAGATTTAAAAAATGCTACGACTGAACTCGGTCGATATGCGATTATCCAAAATGAATTTTATGACCCGAAGGCTACGGAAGAATTAAAAAAACAAGCGAGTGAAAGTGTTGAACCGGTACGGATTTTACAGGGACAAATCATTGTTGAAGAAGGTCAACTAATTGACCAGGAAATATACCGGCAACTTGAATTGCTTGGTTTATTGGATAAAAATAATTCGCATCTTCCTTTTATCGGCTTACTTTTATTTGTTTTTATTCTTTTAGCAAGTATATTCTCCTATTTTCGAGGATATAAGCGGCAAGATCAAAATCAGCAAAAAGTATTGTTAATCTTTAGTACCATTTTAATTATTTCAATCATTATCATGAAAGGGATTAGTTTGATTCCTGTTGATAATATTGATCTGGCAATTATTTATCCGGCTGCCATGTGTTCAATGCTGATAAAAATATTACTTAATGATCGTCTCGGTTTTATCGGTACGGTCATTTTGGCCGCAAGTGGTGCGATCATTTTTAATGGCCAAACATCTGGTTCTTTTCATGTAATCATTAGCCTGTATATTTTATTTAGCGGATTAAGTGGCCAGTTCTTTTTAACAAATCAAAATCATCGTACAAAAATTTTCCAATCTGGCTTGTTTGTAGCGTTCGTGAATATTGTTGTTATTGTTTCCATGCTTTTTATTCCGAATTCAAAATTTTTCGGTGTACATTATTTGTTTTATATTGGAATGGCAATTTTATCTGGTGTCCTTTCGTCCATATTAACGATCGGATTATTACCATTTTTTGAAGCAGGGTTTGGCATTTTATCAACCATGAAATTAATTGAATTATCGAACCCAAATCATCCTTTATTAAAAAAAATCTTAACAGATGCACCTGGTACGTATCATCATAGTGTGATGGTTGCAAATTTAGCGGAAGGTGCATGTGAAGCAATTGGAGCAAATGGATTATTAGCAAGAGTGGCCAGCTATTATCATGATATAGGGAAAACGAAAAGGCCAAGCTTTTTTATTGAAAATCAAATGAATATGACTAACCCGCATGATCGATTGACACCGGAACAAAGTCGAGATATAATCATTGCTCACACAACTGAAGGTGCTGAAATTTTGACCGCACATCGGATGCCAAAAGAAATTGTTGATGTGGCACTACAGCATCATGGAACAAGTTTTTTGAAATTTTTTTACCATAAAGCGAAAGAAATGGGGAAAGATGTAAGTGAGAATGATTTTCGCTATCCGGGGCCGAAACCGCTGACGAAAGAAATCGCCGTGATAAGTATTGCCGATAGTGTTGAAGCGGCTGTACGTTCGATGGAAAATCCGACGATGGAAAAAATTGAACAGCTGGTAAAAAATATTATTAAAGATAAGTTAAATGACGGTCAATTTAGTGATTGCGATTTAACGTTTAAAGAATTGACGATTATAGAAAAAACATTGTTTGAAATTCTACATGGTATCTTCCATAATCGGATTGAATATCCTGAAATAAAAAATGAAAGGTGAAAAAAATGACATTAGATATTGACTATATAGATGAAACCGGCGAATTAGCTCCGGAACAAGTGCAACAAATAATACAGTTATTACAATTAGCAGCGAAACGAGAAGAAGTAATAGGGGATAGCGAGTTATCTTTAACTTTTGTCGATAATGAAAAGATTCATGAAATTAATAAGGAATATCGAGGAATCGACCGTCCGACTGATGTGATTTCCTTTGCTTTAGAGGAAAATACAGAAGGTGAAATGGAAATTATTGGACAAGATATGCCGCGTGTGTTAGGTGATATCGTCATTTCCATACCGAAAGCAAAACTGCAAGCAGAGGAATATGGTCATTCGTTTATGAGAGAATTGGGTTTCCTTGCAGTTCATGGGTTTTTACACTTGTTGGGTTATGATCACGGTACAAAAGAAGAAGAGCACCAAATGTTTTCCAGACAAGAAGAAATTCTTCAAGAGTTTGGATTAACCAGGTAGGGAAGGTTCTACCATGAGGAGATTCTTTTTATCTTTTCGCTATGCATTTGAAGGGTTAATATCCGCCTTTAATCGTGAAAGAAATTTAAAACTTCATATGGTTGCAGCTTTCCTTGTAATCGTTTTTGGCTTTGTGTTTCGGCTGACTATTTCTGAGTGGATGATTCTTATTCTAACCATAGCTGTTGTGATTATTACTGAATTAATCAATACAGCTATTGAACGGGCCGTTGATTTGGTAAGTTCAAATTTTCATCCGCTGGCAAAAGAGGCAAAGGATATTGCTGCAGCTGCCTGTCTGATATCAGCTATAACAAGTGTGATTATCGGAATTTTGTTGTTTGGTTCCAAGCTTAATATCATTTTCATCGATTAATCGAAATTTCCTTCTAGGTAGAGATTCGAAATGAGGTGAGATACGGATTTTTCTATAGAATAAGTAGACGGTTTTTTGGTATATCTTTTAAAATACTTCGTACCGTCGTGTAATCGGAAAATATAAAAGAGTTAGTCTATTCTACAAATTGACTATTAACAAATGGATATTTTTATAGTAAAATAAATGTAAGTCAGTAAGAAAGGATTCGACAGAGATGGATATTGAACAATTAATTGAAGAAGCAAAAGAAGCAAGAAAACAAGCATATGTTCCCTATTCTGATTTTGCCGTTGGAGCGGCGTTGCTGACGGAAAATGGTAAAGTATATCGTGGCTGTAATATTGAGAATGCAGCCTACAGTATGACAAATTGTGCCGAGAGAACTGCACTTTTTAAAGCGGTTTCAGAGGGTGAAAAGAGCTTTAAATTGTTGGCTGTTGTTGCCGATATGGATCGGCCGTGTTCTCCTTGTGGTGCTTGCCGTCAAGTGATTTCAGAATTTTGTCCGCCCGATATGAAAGTAGTTTTAACAAATCTAAAAGGTGATTTGCTGGAAACAACTGTCAAAGAATTATTACCGGGAGCATTTAACGCGGAGGATTTACATGAGTAACAGTGAAAAAACATTTAAATCAGGATTTATCACCATCATAGGTCGCCCCAACGTAGGAAAATCAACTTTTTTGAACAAAGTAATCGGTCAAAAGATCGCCATAATGAGTGATAAGGTACAAACGACGAGAAATAAAATCCAAGGGGTTCTTACAACAGAAGAGGCACAAATGATCTTTATCGATACACCAGGCATCCACAAACCGAAGCATCGTTTAGGTCAATTTATGATAAAAGTAGCAACAAATACACTAAATGAAGTGGATCTTATTTTATTTATGGTTAATGCTTCGGAAGGGTTTGGTCGTGGTGAAGAATTTATTTTGGAGAAATTACAAGGGATTCAAACGAAGGTATTTTTAATTATAAATAAAATTGATTTAGTTCATCCAGATGATTTAATCACCATCATTGACCAGTACAAAGACAAGTTTCCATTTTCTGAAATTGTACCAATCTCGGCCCTTGAAGGAAACAATGTTGATCATCTACTTCATACGATTCAAAACTATTTGCCTGAAGGTCCACAATATTATCCGACTGATCAAGTAACCGATCATCCCGAAAGATTTATTATTTCCGAGCTAATTAGGGAAAAAGTACTCCAATTAACTAGGGAAGAGATTCCGCATTCGGTGGCGGTAATTATTGAAAAAGTTGAAACAAGAGAAAACGGGACCGTCCATATTATGGCAGCCATAATTGTTGAAAGAGATTCCCAAAAAGGGATCATTATTGGGAAACAAGGAAGTATGCTCAAAGAAATTGGAAAGAGGGCGAGAACCGATATTGAAAATTTGCTCGGGTCAAAAGTGTTTTTGGAATTATGGGTGAAAGTCCAAAAAGACTGGCGGAATAAAGCGTCTCTCCTGAAAGAATTCGGTTATCGTGAAGATGAATATTGATGATCTAGTTGTCGTTGATGGTTAGGAAAATGACAAAATCTGTAACTTATGATTTTTTTAAGTAAGGAAATGATAACGATAGGTTGAGGTCATAGCTAGTTTAAAAATTTGAAAGGTGGGGATTTCCATGTTACATTTTACTTGGAAGGTTTTTGCCAAGACAGGAAATATTGACACTTATCTCCTTTACAAGGAATTATCAAAAGAAATGGAAGAAGCACCAGAAAATGATGTAGAACTAGCTGATGTTGATATTCCTGTGACCTGAAACCTTTACGTTAGAATCGGATGGTGACCTTCAATGCTTCAAAAAGTTGAAGGTATTGTTCTACGCTCGATCGATTATGGAGAAACGAATAAAATATTAACTATTTATTCTCGTGAAATCGGAAAATTTGGCGCTGTGGCCAGAGGAGCTAAAAAACCAAATAGCCGGCTTGCTTCTGTGTCACAGCCTTTTACATATGGATATTTTCTTTGTTTTACCGGTCAAGGTTTGGGAACAATCCAACAAGGTGAAATTATCGAGATATTTCGCTCAATCACGAATGATCTGATTTCTACGGCTTACGCTTCATACATAGTTGAATTGCTAGATAAAAGTACCGATGAGCGTATGAATAACCCTTTTTTATTTGAAATGTTATACCAAACCTTAAAATATATAGACGAGGGATACGAACCTCAAATTATCAAAAATATTTTCGAGATAAAAATGCTGCCCATTTTAGGATTACGTCCAAATTTTGACTGTTGTACAATTTGTGGAAATCGCGATGGTCCATTTGTTTTTTCAATAAAAGAAGCCGGTATTTTATGTGAACAATGCATGCACCATGATCCGCATCATTTAAAGGTTAGCCAAGCGGCCATCCGCTTATTACGACTGTTTTTTTATTTTGATCTTAATCGATTAGGAACGATTAATGTAAAAGAATCAACAAAAAGGGAACTTGAAACATGTATATCCGCTTATTATGAGGAATATTCCGGTTTATATTTAAAAACAAAAAAGTTTTTACAACAGCTGGATAAACTTCAATAACTATCATTAATCAATAATTAAAACAAATTTATTGCTCAATTTGTGATGAATATTTGACATGGATGATTTTTTTCGATAAAATGCGATAAAATATACTTTTTTATTGCGGTGATGGAAAGGAGTACTTAATGACTCTATTAAAGCGAACCTAGGATGGTGCAAGCTAGGTATAGAGCATTAAGGAAGGGCGTTCCTGAGCAATTTTGTAAATAAAGGTGGTCGGCAAAATCCGGCAAATAGGGTGGAACCGCGGGAAAAGCTCTCGTCCCTATGCTATTTATTAGCATAGCGATGAGAGCTTTTTATTTTCCTAAAATTTTTTTGTTCACGCACATTGATCTTCTAGCCTTCTATAGCTAAGTAGGTCAAAAAATTTTTAACGTGTAACAACAATAAAAAGAATCATCACTATTAAAAGAGGTGTACACATGAATATTCAAAACATGATTTTAACCTTGCAAAAGCATTGGGCGGATCAAGGATGTATTTTAATGAATGCTTATGATGTGGAAAAAGGAGCCGGAACGATGAGTCCCTATACATTTTTGCGGGCAATCGGACCTGAACCATGGCAGGTGGCTTATGTTGAACCGTCAAGAAGGCCGGCAGATGGCAGATATGGGGAAAACCCCAATCGTTTATATCAACATCACCAGTTCCAAGTCATTATGAAACCTTCACCGGATCATATCCAGGAAATTTACTTGGACTCTTTGCGCGCATTAGGAATTGATCCATTGGAACATGATATCCGCTTTGTAGAAGATAACTGGGAAAATCCGTCATTAGGTTGTGCGGGACTCGGTTGGGAAGTTTGGCTAGATGGGATGGAGATAACGCAATTTACTTATTTCCAACAAGTTGGCGGCTTGGAATGTAAACCGGTCTCGGTGGAAATAACTTATGGCATTGAGCGACTGGCCTCCTATATTCAAGACAAGGAAAATGTTTTTGATCTCGAATGGACTGAAGGTTTTACCGTACGAGACATTTTTGGACAGCCGGAATATGAGCATTCCAAATATGCATTTGAAACGTCTGATGTCGATATGCTTTTCCATTTGTTCAATGTTTATGAAAAAGAAGCGATTCGCCAAATGGATAAGGGACTCGTTCATCCGGCCTACGACTATGTTTTAAAATGTTCACATACATTTAATCTTCTTGATGCAAAAGGGGCCATTTCCGTTACGGAACGGACCGGTTATCTTGCTCGTTGCCGAAATTTAGCCAGAAAAGTGGCACAAACTTTTTATGAAGAACGTGAAAAATTAGGGTTCCCAATTTTGAAAAACGGAAAGGGGAATGAACATGAATAAATCTGATTTATTATTAGAAATCGGTCTTGAAGAGATACCTGCCCGATTTATATTAGATGCCGCCAATCAACTTGGGGAGCGGGTGCGAGAACTATTAACTGAACAACATATCGGCTTTGGAAAGATTCATGTTTATTCAACGCCAAGAAGACTTGCTGTTCTCGTAGAAGAAGTTAATGAAAAACAAGATGACTTACATGAAGAAGTGAAAGGACCTGCGAAAAAAATTGCCCTTGATGAAAATGGAAATTGGACAAAAGCTGCTTTAGGTTTTACTCGAGGTCAAGGAAAAACGGTGGATGATATTTATTTTAAAGAAATCGATGGAACTAAATATGTCCATGTCGCTAAACATATTCAAGGTCGCAGTACGATCGATGTATTGATAAACTTAAAAGAAGTGATCACCGGTTTATCATTTCCAAAAAATATGAGGTGGGCAAATTTCGACCTCCGTTATATTCGACCGATTCGCTGGTTGATTGCTTTATATGGCAGTCAAATACTCCCAATCGATATTACAAATGTGAAGGCAAACAATAAAACATATGGACATCGTTTCCTCGGTCAGGAAATCGTTATCCGTGAGCCAAAAGAATATAAAACAGCATTGCTCGCCCAACATGTGATGGTCGAATATGAGGAAAGAAAAACAATGATTTTAGAACAAATTCATCAATTAGAAAGTGAACAGAATTGGCATGTCCCAATCGATGCCGATCTATTAGATGAAGTTAGCAATCTCGTTGAATACCCTACTGTGTTATTTGGTTCCTTTGAAAAGCAATATTTACAATTACCGGAAGAAGTATTAATTACGACGATGAAAGAGCATCAGCGGTACTTTCCGGTAAAAGATGAAAACGGCCGTTTGTTGAATTATTTTGTTACAGTGCGAAACGGAGACAGCAATCATCTTGACAACGTACGAAGAGGAAATGAAAAGGTAATTCGTGCGAGACTTCAAGATGCTGCTTTCTTTTATGAAGAGGATCAAAAACTATCGGTGATCGATGCGATTAATAAATTGGGAAAAGTCGTTTATCATGATCAAATCGGAACATATAAAGAAAAATTACAACGAATCAAATCATTATCACAATATATCTTGGAACAATTACCAGTAAGTAAGGAGACGCAAGAACATACATTGCGTGCAGCGGAAATTTGTAAATTTGACCTTGTTACGCAAATGGTGGATGAATTCCCGGAACTTCAGGGAATTATGGGAGAAAAATATGCTGAGATTCAAGGTGAAAATAAATTAGTTGCCAAAGCGATTAATGAGCATTATATGCCAAAAAATGCAGACGGTGAACTTCCTGAAACAGAAGCCGGTGCTGTTGTTAGTATTGCTGATAAATTGGATACGATCGCTTCCATCTTTTCCATCGGGTTAATTCCAAGCGGTTCTCAAGATCCATATAGTTTAAGAAGGCAAGCAACAGGTGTTGTCCAAATTCTGGCTAATAAAGGCTGGGATATTGACATTACTGCTTTATTAAAGAAAAGTATAAAACAAACAGTCGAGTTTTCAAAACGGGATGAACATGATGTTTTCATGGATATGTTATCTTTCTTTCAACTACGGTTTAAACATTTGTTGGAAGAGAAAGGAATTCGTTATGATATAGTTGAAGCGGTTCTTGAGGCACCGATTCGAGATGTTAAATCACTTATTGAAAAAGCCGCCATCCTTGACCGCAAAAAGGAAGAAGCTGGTTTTAAAGAAAATGTTGAGGCGCTCAGCCGGGTAATCAATATTACAAAAAAATTTGCGGAAGCGGTCGAAATTGATCCGAGACTGTTTGAAAATGAGACAGAAAGTCAATTGTATGAGTCTTATCAAAAAATGAAAAGCCAATTGGATGAAACCGATTCGGAACAATATTATCAACTGCTCGTTCATTTAAAAAATCCGATCAATCAGTTTTTTGATGAAACAATGGTTATGGTCGATGCAGAACAAATTCGCAATAATCGCTTGTCCTTGTTAAAAAATCTTGCAAACCTAATTAGTGGATTCGCCCAATTTTCAACAATTATTGTCAAATAATTAATATAACATTTGGATTGGTGATCATTTTTAAAATAAATATGTCAAATTTGTCTGTTTTGAAAAATAGTTTATAATAAACTAGAGAATCATATGTTATTTTGACTTAGTTGGGTGGTGAGTAAAATAGAACTAAGTAAGCGGCAAGAAAAGATTATTGAAATTGTTAAAGAAAATGGTCCGATAACAGGTGAACATATTGCAGATAAATTGAACTTAACACGTGCAACCTTGCGTCCGGATTTAGCCATTCTTACCATGGCTGGATTTTTGGATGCAAGGCCGCGTGTCGGCTATTTTTATACTGGGAAAAGTAGTACACAATTACTATCAGAAAGCATAAAAAAAATAAAAGTAAATGATTTTAAATCGATCCCGGTTGTAGTTAATGAAAATGTAACCGTCTATGATGCAATCGTAACGATGTTTCTGGAAGACGTGGGCACATTATTTGTTGTTGATAATGATAATTTGTTAGTTGGAGCCTTATCAAGAAAAGATTGTTTAAGAGCAAGCATTGGCAAACAAGATTTGAACAATGTACCTGTTCATATTATTATGACAAGGATGCCGAATATTACCATGTGCAATGGTGAAGATTTATTAATCCATGTTGCGGAAAAATTAATTGAAAAACAAATTGATGCGATACCAATTGTAAGAGAGCGGGACAATGGTTATGAAGTAGTTGGAAGAATTACAAAATCCAATATCACAAAAGCATTTGTCTCCCTTTTTAATGATGATTAATTAAGGAGATGATACTCAAATGACGAAACCTCCGATATATGTAGTATCGGATTCAGTAGGAGAGACTGTTGAGCTAGTAACGAAAGCAGCGATCAGCCAATTCAACGGGGCGGGAGTGGATTTGCAAAGAATTCCTTACGTTGAGGACTTTTCCACCATTGATGACGTTATATCGCTTGCTAAATTAAATCAAGGCATTATCGTTTTTACACTTGTGAAACCGGAAATGCGCAAATATTTATCACAACAAGCGGAAAGTGAAAATGTTTTTGCCTTTGATGTTTTAGGACCGTTAATTGATAAATTTGAAAAAATGTCAGGAGTCCGACCAAAATACGAACCTGGCCTTGTCAGAAAATTAGATGAAGATTACTTTAAAAAGATCGAAGCAATCGAATTTGCGGTTAAATACGATGATGGAAAAGACCCAAAAGGAATATTAAAAGCAGATATTGTACTAATCGGAGTTTCCAGAACCTCGAAAACACCACTGTCCCAATTTCTTGCTTTAAAGCGATTCAAAGTGGCGAATGTTCCAATTGTTCCCGAGGTAGAACCACCCGAAGAGCTCTTCGAAATCGATAGAAGAAAATGTATTGGGTTAAAAATTAGTCCAGACCAATTAAACTATATACGCAAAGAAAGACTTCTTGCTTTAGGTTTAGATGAAACGGCAAATTATGCAAAGTTGGAAAGAATTAAGGAAGAATTGGCTTACTTTGAAAAGATTGCCAATCGAATCGGCTGTTTTATGGTTGATGTAACGAATAAAGCAGTTGAAGAAACAGCGAACATGATTGTTAATTACTATAGAAAAAATAAGTAGTAAGGAAAGGGGTAAAACCCACTCATTGATACATCCATTAGTGTCGAAAGTGGGATACCTCTATTTTTTTGCATAAGTTGTTTTTAAAAACTTTTCCCACTCTGAAAAGAAACGAGTCTATGATCAAAATCACAAATAATGGCATGGAAAAAAATATGTATTTATACTATAATAAAATATTGTACGGAAAATTTGTGAATATAGGTTTAGACTTTGGATTTTAAGAATAAACTTAGTAGTGATGAAGGTCAAGGAAGTCGCAAAAAAATTTTTCGACACGAATTTCCCGAATGTAAAAAGAAATTTATGTCATTCCTATGAAATTTGTCTTTCAAAGAAGGAATTTGTGGAGGAATGTAGAATTTCTAATATATGCTATAATGATTTAGCGTCCGACATAGTTTTAGAGATAATTTTACGCGAAACATGTTTAAACTATAGAATGACAAAATAATTGTACTTTGAGCATAATTTTTTTAAAAAATGGGACTTTGGATATTGATATGAAATTTTATGCTTTAAATATAAAAACAAAATAAGATTTTTGTCGATTTTTGCAGGATTATTAAAGAATGAATCGAATACTTATAATGGGTGGAGATGTTCTCATGGTAGAACGTATTCCAAATGAAATAGTGAACCAAATTAGCCAATCTGTTGATATAGTGGAAGTCATCAGTGACTTTGTTCAATTAAAAAAGCAGGGTCGCAATTACTTCGGGCTTTGTCCGTTTCACAATGAAAAATCTCCTTCTTTTTCCGTATCACCCGATAAGCAAATATATCATTGTTTCGGTTGTGGAGCGGGAGGAAATGTTTTTTCTTTTTTGATGGAAATGGAAGGCCTCTCTTTTCAAGAAGCAGCATTAAAATTAGCTGAGAGGGCAAATATTCCTTTACATATAAATGTATCCCAAAGAAAAACATCCAGTAACTTTGATAAAATGATTGAAGCCCATGAGCTATTAAGACAATTTTATCATCATTTATTGGTAAATACCAACAAGGGTCAGGAAGCATTGGAATATTTGACTAAAAGGAACTTTACCCGCGAGATGATTGATCATTTTCAAATTGGCTACTGTTTAAATGAACGGGATACAAGCCTGAAATTTTTAAAGTCACGGGGATTTTCAGAAGAACTTCTTGAAAAAACCGGACTTATTATTAAAAGTGAAACCAATCATCAATATTTTGACAGATTTCGGGGAAGGATTATTTTCCCCATCTTTGATATGAAAGGTCATACAATTGCATTTTCCGGTCGTGTCATGTATGAAGGTGAGCCGAAATATTTAAACAGTCCGGAGACTCCTATTTTCCACAAAGGAAAGACATTATATAATTTTTATCATGCCCGATCATCCATACGAAAAAAACAATCATTGGTTATTTTTGAAGGCTTTGCTGATTGTATTGCTGCATATGGAGCCGGAGTTGATAATGGAATCGGGACGATGGGAACAGCTTTGACGGAAGAACATGTTCATATGATTAAACGAAATGCCGAACGCGTCATTTTATGTTTTGACGCTGATACTGCAGGTCAAAACGCAACGTTGAAAGCAGGTGAACTACTGCAGAAGGCAGGTTGTACCGTTCAAGTAGCAATGATACCGGAGGCAAAAGATCCTGATGAGTATATACGTACACATGGTTCTGATGCATTTATTAATAAAGTAATTGGGACAAGTTTAACCTTTATGGCATTTAAAATGAAATATTACCAAACAGGAAAAAACCTCAAAAATGAAGGAGATCGCATTGCTTATATCGAACAAGTACTAGGAGATATTGCAATGATGGATAATGCCATAGAAAGGGATATTTATTTACGTCAATTAGCAAATGAATTTTCACTTTCATTAGATGCATTGAAACAGCAAGAAAGACAACTATTCTATATGCATAAAAAAGGCTTGAAAAAACAAGAACAACAAAATCGAGTCCCCATCTCCATCATGTCTCAGAAGACTACGCGAAAAGCATTCGAAAACGCGGAACGAATATTAATTGCTCATATGTTAAAAAGTGTCCCATTTACACACCGTGTGCAAAAAGCCTTACAAGACATCCCGTTTAATTTGGATGATCATCAAGCGATTGTCACATATTTATATGGATTTTATGAGGAAGGGAATGAGCCTGATTTAACTCAATTTTTAAATTTCCTAAATGATCAACATTTGAGGGAAATTGTTGCAGATATCGGGATGATCTCTATAGCCGAAGAGGTAACTGATAGAGAATTTCGAGATTATATCAAGCATGTAGTTAATCGACATAAATGGTTAAAAATAAAAGAGAAAGAAAAGGAAAGCATCGAGGCAGAACGTCAAAATGATGTAAAAAGGGCTGCTGAAATTGCTAACGAAATCATTCACTTAAGAAAATCGCTTTAAATGATGGAAGGAGGGGAACATATGACTGAAAAGTCAACACGTTCCAATGAAGATTCTGAACTCACAATCGATCAAGTGAAAGACCAATTAATTGAGTTAGGTAAGAAAAGAGGCAGTCTCTCTTACGATACAATCGCTCAAAATTTAGCACAGTTTGAATTAGATGCAGAACATATGGATGATTTTTACGATCATTTGTCTGAACAGGGCATTCAATTAATAGAAGATCATGATGAAGATATCGAACAACCGGATGAAGAGGATCTCGAAAATGAAGAGGAATTTGATTTAAATGATTTGAGTGTTCCTCCCGGTGTCAAGATTAATGATCCTGTTCGAATGTATTTAAAGGAAATCGGTCGGGTTGATCTATTAACTCCTGAAGAGGAAATTGAACTGGCTGAAAGGATTGCCCAAGGAGATGAGGAGGCGAAACGACGGCTGGCTGAGGCGAATTTACGACTAGTTGTTAGTATTGCCAAACGTTATGTAGGTCGTGGCATGCTTTTCCTTGACTTAATCCAAGAGGGGAATATGGGTTTAATCAAGGCTGTCGAAAAATTTGATTATACAAAAGGATTTAAATTTAGTACGTATGCAACATGGTGGATACGTCAAGCGATTACTAGAGCCATTGCCGACCAAGCACGAACCATTCGTATTCCGGTTCATATGGTAGAAACAATTAATAAATTAATTCGTGTTCAACGGCAATTATTGCAAGATTTAGGTCGGGAACCAACACCGGAAGAAATTGCTGAAGAAATGGATTTAACACCTGAAAAAGTAAGGGAAATCTTAAAAATCGCTCAAGAACCCGTATCTTTAGAAACACCAATCGGTGAAGAAGACGATTCCCATTTAGGTGACTTTATTGAAGATCAGGAGGCGACATCTCCTTCTGACCATGCAGCCTACGAAATGTTAAAAGAACAATTAGAAGACGTATTGGATACATTAACAGATCGTGAAGAAAATGTATTACGTCTCCGTTTTGGTCTTGATGACGGACGTACACGCACTTTAGAAGAAGTCGGTAAAGTCTTTGGTGTCACCCGTGAAAGGATCCGCCAAATTGAGGCGAAAGCTTTACGAAAGTTGCGACATCCAAGCCGTAGTAAACGGTTAAAAGATTTTCTAGAATAAAAATACCTTTGATTGGTTTGTCTGAGAAGGACAAACCAATTTTTTAGCTAATAGGAAAATAAAAATTTCTCCAATTTCTACTTTCCTAACGCATAAGTGCACAAGGATAGCTTCGCGGGAATACATCGCAGCCAAAAAAATTCATATTTTTTCGAGAAATGAGAGAGACTTCGGCAGCATGACCTCGCAAGCGAAAATGTTTTTCTGCTGAACGACGGCTCTTTGGTTGCCTAAAGGCTTGGACGCCCAAGTCTTTTTATCCATAAATGAATGCCAAATGATCGGATTAAACTTTAGTAAATATAAGACTGATAATAGGGTAAGGCGTTTTGAAAAATAAGGTGTCATACACTGAAAAAGTACATGCTCTTCAGAGAAACGGCATATCATGAAACGCCGAAAATCTTGCCAAACGAAGGAATCTTTATTTCGTATTCGCTTACATTCTATTTGACATCTATTTTATAAAAAATGAAATGAATTTGCAAATGGCTTTTATAATTTTTTTGTTCATTATTATTTAACTGTATTTCAGTTTATACTCACTTTGTCAAGTGCTGAAAACAATTAAATTTTGTCTAAATTGTGAAACCTACAGCTCTTTCGTATTAACCACTTCCCCTTTACTGCTTTTTCAAGTAAAATAAGAATAGTTTGCAAATGTTATCATAAGTATTAGGGCAAAGGGGAGAAAAGGATGAAACGTAATGCACTATTTCCTTATCTATTAATCATGGTTTTAGGTATCGGGCTTATGGTAGCACTTTCCATTATTGGGGTGAATGACAGTAAAAAAGCAGTGGGTAAAGATTCTGAGAAGGAGAATGTTGCCCAAGCCGCAACACCTGAAGAAATTTATCAAAAATCATGTTTTACATGTCATGGTCAAAATTATGAAGGTGCAGTGGGTCCTGAGTTGAAGAATGTTGACCAACGTTTATCAAAAGATGAAATTAAAGAAGTTTTGCAAAATGGACGTGGGGCAATGCCGAAAGGGTTAGTTCCAGCTGACAGCCTCGATGCCATGGCCGATTGGCTTATGTCTCTTGAATAGTATAGAAAAGGGCTTCCAAAGAAGTCACTTGACTCATGAACAGTGGATTATTCACTTGATTCATTTAGGATAGTGACAGAGGGAAGTCCTTTTCTTTCATTGAAAATCTTTTTGTTTTCCTGTAATTTAATATATAGTGGAAAGAATGGAAAGTTTGGTGAGTTTTGTTTTATGATAAAGTTATCTGAAAGACTTAAGGAAATAACCACTCACATTCCAAAGGGCAGCATTTTGGCTGATATTGGTTCTGATCATGCTTACTTGCCAATCTATTGTGTGAAAAACAAAATCGTGAAAAAGGCGATTGCTGGAGAAATAGCGGATGGCCCACTTTTAGCCGCAAAATCAAGTGTAAAAGCATATCACTTTGAACAATCCATAGATGTCAGGAAAGGTGATGGCCTCGCTATTTTAAAGGAAACAGATTCGGTAGATTGTATAACCATTGCCGGAATGGGTGGAGCGTTGATTGTCTCTATTTTAGATAGCGGGAAGGAAAAATTACATAAAGTGAGCCGGTTAATTTTGCAACCCAATTTGGCAGCGGATCAAATTCGATTATGGCTGCTGAATCATAACTGGAAATTGGTTAAGGAAGAAATTTTAGAAGAAGACGGTCATATTTATGAAATATTAGTTGCTGAACAAGGAGACAGTGAAGCCCCATATTATAGTGATGAGGATAAAGAAAAGCAAGTTTTTTTTGGCCCGTATTTGATAAAAGAGAAAAGCCATGTTTTTTATAAGAAATGGAATCGGGAGTTTGATGAATGGTTGCGAGTTTTGGAAGAACTTGATAAAGCAAAAGAAAATGAAGCAATCATCAGGAAGAAATCAGAGTTAAAAAAATATATTCAATGGTATAAGGAGGTTTTTCCAGATGAAAATACCGAACGGGCATGAAGTCATTCAGTTATTTGAACAATTTGCTCCGAAAGAACTGGCAATGGAAGGGGATAAAATAGGCTTATTGGTTGGCTCGCTAAATCAACCGGTAAAAAATGTTTTAGTTGCGCTCGATGTTGTGGAAGATGTTGTTGATGAAGCCATTGATAATGACGTCCAGCTGATCATCAGTCATCATCCATTAATTTATCATCCTTTAAAAACAATCAGAACAGAAGAGTCATATGGAAGAATCCTTGCAAAACTAATAAAACACGATATTGCGGTCTATGCTGCCCATACTAATTTAGATGTTACCTTTGGCGGGGTTAATGATCTATTGGCAGACAAGCTGGGCTTACAAGAAACAGAAGTACTCGTCCCAACATATGAAATGCCCTTAAAAAAACTAGTGGTCTATTCCCCTCAAGAGGCGGCAGAAAATATTCGAAAAGCACTTGGCAATGCTGGGGCAGGATTTATTGGGAACTATAGTCACTGTACATTTTCAAGCCAAGGTACTGGTCGCTTCTTACCAGAAGAAAACACCAATCCGTATATAGGCTCGGTTGGAAAATTAGAAGCTGTTCATGAGGAGAGAATCGAAACCATTTTTCCGCAAAACCTTGAAAGAAGGATACTAAAGGCAATGCTTGATGTTCATCCATACGAAGAACCTGCTTACGATATCTATCCACTTGATATGAAAGGTCAGGTATATGGCTTAGGAAGAATCGGTTACTTGCCAAAAGAAGTGACTTTAGAAGAATTCGCAGATTTTGTAAAAGGAGCACTAGATGTAACTGATGTTAGAGTGGTTGGAAATCTGACCGACACAATTAAAAAGGTTGCTATACTTGGTGGTGATGGTGGCAAATATTATCCAACGGCAATCCGTAAAGGGGCAGATGTGTTTATCACCGGTGATATGTATTATCATACTGCCATCGATGCGAAATTGGATGGTTTACATATTATCGATCCCGGTCATAATGTGGAAAAGGTTATGAAACAAGGGGTTGCAAATAAGATGACGGAATTGTGCAACAACAAATTCCAAGTAAATTTCCTTCCATCGCTCGTCCATACGGATCCATTTCTATTTAAGTAATTGGGATGAATGATCGTACTTCCCAATAAGAGTTATCATCGCATTAAGAAGGAACCATTTCTGTTGTTTACCTGAAGGAATGATTGGTCCTGAAAAGCGTAAACCAGCTAAGATCAAAATAACCAGGACAGACTTTACCAAAAATTAACAGAATGAATGGTTAAAATTAATAATCTGTAATTATTAAGAAAGTATAAAAATACAAGTAAAAAACTTGGGACGAGTTTAGTGTCTAGCTCCAAGCGCCAGCGACTGAGAAACTAGCTCCCCTCCACGCACGATTTGGCAACATCGGCTCGTCCCTCGCCGTGTATCCTTTTCCTCGAAAAATGCTAAACGCATTTTTCTTCGTGCGAAGCTTATTCGAGGAAGCGAATCTGTTCTCATTGCGGGGCGCTCCAGTTTGTACGTCGCTATGCGGGCGCTTTGCGCTTTTCTTATTATTTTACAGCTTTTACCTTTGGCAAAATTTTTGCTAGTGGAACCTTTCTTTCTCGTATCCAAGTGGTTTCATCTTTCGGATCAAATTGTTCCAAAAACTGAATAACTTCTTTTGTAATCGGTGTTGGCGTAGAGGCACCGGAAGTAACAGCAACCCTTTTTGCATCCTTGATCCAATCAATTTCAATTTCCGTAACATCTGCTACCCGATAAGATTTTGTACCGGCAATTTCTTCGGACACTTGGGCTAACCGATTTGAATTATTGCTCTTCGGATCGCCGACAACAATTAATACGTCCGCATCACGTGCTTGTTTTGCAACAGCTTCTTGCCTAACTTGGGTAGCTTGGCAGATTTCATTATGTATTTCCGCCTGTGGATACTTTTTAAGACAATATTCCATTAAGTCCTTAACATCCCAACTGCTCATCGTTGTTTGATTTGTGATGATAATTTTATTATTTTTTATATCCAATTCATCGATATCACCGGTGTTTGAAACTAAATGTACCAGACCTGGTGCAACCCCAATCGCCCCCTCTGGCTCAGGATGCCCTTTCTTACCAATATAAATGACCTCATAACCTTGTTTCGTTTTTTCTTCAATGATAACATGTGTTTTTGTAACATCCGGGCATGTCGCATCGAGGGTGACTAGTCCTTTTTCTTTGGCAAGTTGCCGAACTTCAGGTGACACCCCGTGAGCCGTAAAGATCACGGTCCCACGATCAACCTTTTCCAATATCTCTTTCCGATTTTTTCCGTCTAATGTGATAATCCCATCTTCTTTAAATGCTTCAGTCACATTTTCATTATGGACAAGCATACCAAGTATATAAATGGGTCTAGGTAAATTTTTATCTAAAGCGGCATTGCGAGCGATGACCATGGCATCAACAACACCGTAACAATAACCGCGGGGGGATACTTTAATGACTTCCATATGTTATCGTTCCTCCTCGTAAATTAAAAAACTATAAGTTTATTATAACGAACTAATATGAATTACTCAAAGTATTATTCTATCTTGAAACATAAAGAAAAAAGCAGTGATGTGAATGTGATGATCAGTATACCCTACATTTATTGTTCATCCACCATCATCTGCCTTAAAAATTATATATAAAGTTTAGGCACAGAACTTTTGAATTGCAAAGATTGTTTCTTTTTTCTCTCTTTATCTGTTTTTGCCTCTATTTCTGGCTTGGTAATCTTTTTTTGACTAGTGAGTTTTTCGTCTTCTTCTAATGATCGTTTTGCTTCTTCCTCAATTGATATCTTGTTTTCTTCTTCATTACGGTCTGGATTATTTTCATCTTCTTTAGGATCAAAATCGCCTTGATTACTTGCAACGTCTTCCTCTTCCAAGTCTGTTTCCGTGTTCTCCTCCTCATCTTGGTCACTCTTACTCTGCAGGCCACGATATAATTTCCAAAGAGCAGGTAAATTTTTTATTAATGGTCCATATTGTTGGACCATTGAACCAATTTGTTGTCCCGTTCGTAATACCTGTTGCGTTTGTCCTAAAAAATTGGATATCGATTCCGGATTTAGAAATCTCATTAAACCGGTTTGCTCTTGATAACCTACTCCACTGCCAAACAGAAATGGATTAACTGATCGCCTCGGCATTGTCTCAAAACCACGATTTCCTCCTTGAAATAGTCGTGAAAGGAAACCGGCTCGTTTCGGTTGTGTAAATCTTGCTTGTTGCATCTGAAAAGGCCGTGGCCTACCCATATTTCTCGGCATCCCCCCATACATCCGTCTTGACCTTGGGGGAGGAGTGAAAAAACGATAAGGGTTTGGTGGTGGTCCTTGCTGAAATCGCGGTGGCATAGATGAATCCTCCTCATACACTCAATTTACTCTCCTATTACAATATGCAACGGCATATGGCTTCGTCAGTGGAGAAAAAAATTCATAAGTAGAGTTATTTTCCTTTTTTTTGTATAATACTAAGATGGATGATTATTAAGTATGTAAGATTAAGGAGTTTTTATATGGAAAGAATGAATTTTACAAGGTTTTCATTAAAACCTTTTTTATATGAAGGGCTACAAAACTTGGGGTTTTATGAGCCGACCGATATTCAAGAACGGGTGATTCCTAAAGCATTAAAAGGTCTGTCCTTGGTTGGTCAATCACAAACAGGAACAGGAAAGACCCATGCATTTCTCTTGCCGATACTCACAAAGCTTAATCCGTCGATTCAGTCGGTCCAAGCAGTGGTTATTGCACCAACCCGGGAATTGGCCCAGCAAATATATCACGAGGTCTTGAAATTAACAAAATATTGCCCGGAAGGCGAAGAAATTACAGCAAAGTTATTTGTTGGTGGGACAGATAAAGCAAGGGTAATTGAAAAATTGAAAGTACAACCACACATCGCTATTGGCACACCGGGGCGCATATATGACTTGGTGAAAGAACAAGCATTATTCGTTCATACCGCAAATATGCTAGTTGTCGACGAAGCAGATTTAATGTTGGATCTCGGCTTTTTAGAAGATGTGGACCGAATTGCCGGAGCGATGCCTGATCAATTACAAATATTTGTATTTTCAGCAACAATTCCGGAAAACTTGAAACCTTTCCTGAAAAAATATATGGAAAATCCTGAGTTTGTTCATGTTGAACCAAAACAGAAGATTGCAAAAAATATTGAACATATTTTGCTTCCTTTGCGACACCGTGACAAATTCCATTTCCTAATAAATTTGATGGAGATCATTCATCCGTATCTAGCCATTATTTTTGTTAATACGAAAGCCAGGGCTGATGAACTTGCTAATCAATTGGCCGAAAACGGTGTAAAGGTTGGTTTGATTCATGGGAATCTCTCCCCAAGGGAACGGAAAAAGATGATGTCGCAAATCCGCAACTTGGATTTTCAGTATATTGTTGCGACCGATTTGGCATCACGAGGGATTGATATTGAAGGAGTCAGCCATGTTTTTCATTACGAACTACCGAAAGACTTGAATTTTTATATTCATCGTTCAGGACGGACCGGTCGGGGAGCCTACAGAGGTATATCGTATATCCTTTTTGATGATCAGGATAACGAAAAAATTATTAAATTGGAAAACATGGGCATTACTTTCAATTACATGGATATAGTGGCTGGAGAGTTGAAAGAAATTGAAGATTGGAATCAGCGAAAAAATCGGAAAAGGAAATCGAAAATAGGAGATATCCAAGTCAAACAAACGATAAAAAAACCTAAGAAAGTAAAACCGGGTTACAAAAAGAAACAAAAAGAGTTACTCGAAAAAGAGAGACGGAGACAATTAAAGAAATTTGGACGGCCACGTTATTAGACAGTTTAGATAGTTTCATTAAATTTCTTTTATGTCTTGAATTAGAGTGTTTGTAATTAGTAATTGCCATTTATGACTGTTGTTGGAAAGTATGCTTACCATAAAAAATGTCTGGAAAGGAAGAGGAGAAATGTTAAAAATAGGTTCTCATGTATCAATGAGCGGGAATGAGATGTTGTTGGCTGCCAGTCGAGAAGCCGTATCTTATGGTTCCACTACTTTCATGATCTATACCGGTGCCCCGCAAAATACAAGACGGAAAAAAATTGAAGAATTGAATATCGAACAAGGTCGAGCTCATATGAAAGAAAACGGCATTGATGAGATTGTTGTTCATGCCCCGTATATTATTAATATTGGAAATACCACAAAACCACAAACATTTCGGTTGGGCGTAGATTTTCTTCAATCAGAAATAAAGCGGACAGAAGCGATTGGTGCAAAACAAATCGTTCTTCATCCGGGAGCTCATGTTGGAGCTGGTGAGGATGCAGGTATTGCAAAAATAATTGAGGGGTTAAATGAAGTTCTTTCCCAAGATTCGACGGTTCAAATTGCTTTAGAGACGATGGCAGGAAAAGGTTCAGAAGTTGGCAAAACATTTGATGAATTGGCAAAGATTATTGACGGGGTATCCAATAATGATCGGTTATCTGTTTGCTTTGATACTTGCCACACAAGTGATGCCGGCTATAATGTGAAAGAAGATTTCGACGGAGTATTGAATGAATTTGATAAAATTATTGGTATTGATCGGATAAAAGTTTTACATATTAATGACAGTAAAAATCCAATGGGAGCAAGAAAAGACCGACATGAAAATATTGGATTTGGCTATATCGGTTTTCAAGCACTGAATTATGTTGTTCATCATCCGCAATTAGAAGACATACCGAAAATACTAGAAACACCATATGTCGGAACAGACAAAAACAATAAAAAACCACCTTACAAATATGAAATTGAAATGCTGCGGAATCAAACTTTCAGTGAAAATTTGCTTGAGCGGATTATGAATGAAGCTTAAAAATACAGGTGTTCCAAGGATGAATAGCAGTGTAAACTCTTGGAACACTTTTTTTAATAAATGATACCTGTCCATCCAATATTAGCAAGAGATTCATTGCCCATTGAAGTAGGATAAAAGTTATTATTTTGTCAACATTACAAAAAGCTGATTTACCTTTTTGGCTGTTTGTGGCCCGCAAACTTTGGCGATTTCTTTAATCACTTTTGTACGGTCATTATCATTGAAAATATCGATGTTTTTGCCCCGTAAATAATTAGCAATCTGTTCAGCTTGATCTAAACTTACATCAATATTGAATTGCTTTCCAAATTTCAATAATTCTTTCCCGGTAATCCCATTAATTTTCATGTTAATAATATTCTCGAGAAACCTCATGCCATCTCCTCCCAACATAATGTATGAAACTTGATGAAAAAAGTTCCATAGATTTTTATTAATAACTACAAATGAAGAAAAACTTTACATTTTCCAGTCGTTTATGTATACTTAATGAGCATAAATCGTAATCATTCTTAATAAGTTGGAAGTTTATTTATAGAAGGTGGTTGAAGGTGATTGCAACACCAATTATTGAAATAAAAAATGTAACTTATCATTATGAACATTCCACTGTACTAGAAAATATAAATCTACAAGTTCAGCGGGGCGACTTTTTAGCGATCGTCGGTCCAAACGGTTCAGGTAAAACAACATTGTTAAAACTGATTTTAGGTCTGTTAAAAAAACAACAAGGTGATATCTATCTTTACGGAAAACCGTTGGAGTCATTTGGTCATTGGGAAAAGATTGGTTTTGTGTCACAAAAAGCCAATTCGTTTAACAGTGGTTTCCCTGCAACGGTATTTGAAGTGGTCCGTAGTGGATTAACGAAAAAAACCGGATTATTTCATTTTTTTCCGAAAAACACAAGGGAAAATGTAACAGAAGCATTGAAAGCTGTTGAGATGGATTCGTTTATTGACCGAAATATTGGAGAATTATCCGGCGGGCAACAACAACGGGTGTTTATTGCCAGAGCGATTGTTGCAAATCCTGAATTGCTTATTCTGGATGAGCCAACCGTCGGTGTGGATGCAAAACGCGTTACTCAATTTTATCAATTATTACAGATGCTAAATCATACAAGGAATATGACACTAATTATTGTATCACATGATATTGAAATCATTTCAGACAAAGTAAGCCATGTTGCTTACTTAAATAAAACACTTGATTTTCATGGTCGTTCACGCGAGTTTGCAGTATTGGATAAGTGAGCTCTAGTTATGATGTAGATGGAAAACAAAACCACACTTGATTTGGTAATGTCAAAAGTTCTATGAAAAAGGTCTGTATACACGTTTTTCGGGGGAAAAATTATGATCAATAATTTATTTCAATATGAATTTTTACAAAATGCATTTCTTACCGGCATCATAATTGGGGCTCTTGCTCCATTTCTCGGGGTTTTTATTGTCGTTAGGAAGATGGCATTGATTACTGATGCGTTGAGTCATGTTACTTTATCGGGAATTGCAGCGAGCCTTTTATTAGGTAAATATTTCGCTCCATTTGCGTTATTAAATCCTTTGTATGGAGGAATGGCTTTTTCGGTTGCCGGTGCTTTACTTATTGAAAAACTACGTACGGTTTATAAACATTATGAGGAATTGGCGATCCCCATTATTATGTCATTGGGTATTGGATTAGGTGTCATTTTTATTTCTTTGGCTGATGGCTTTAATACGGATTTATTCGGATATTTATTTGGAAGTGTAAGCGCAGTTTCAAGGACTAACTTATATGTTATTATTTTAATAGCAGTTTTTGTCTTCATTACAATTTTTTTACTTTACAAAGAGTTATTTTTGCTGTCGTTTGATGAAGAATATGCAAAAGCAATAGGTATACCTGGTAATGGTATTCATTTACTATTTGTCATCACAGTTGCTTTAGTTATTGCCGTTTCGATGCAGATTGTCGGTGTTTTACTTGTATCTTCATTGATGACATTGCCGGTTGCCGCAAGTATCCGTATTGCTAAAAGTTTTAAACAGGCCATTATTCTTTCCATTATGTTTGGTGAAATATCGGTGATTGGTGGATTGGTAAGCGGGTTTTATCTTGAAATTGCTCCCGGTGGTACAATCGTTATTATTGCTGCTACTTTGCTTTTGGGAACCGTTCTTTACAAGAAATTTCGCTACCAAAAATCTAAAATAGGAAGTGGAAGAAATGAACGTAACTGAAGCTATTCAAATATTAAAGGATAAAGGATATAAATATACAGGAAAACGGGTTGATATGCTGGAATTTTTAGCGAACCATGATAAATATATGACTGCAAAAGATGTGCTGGAAGGGATGAAGATACATTATCCAAATTTGAGTTTTGATACTATTTATCGAAACTTATCATTATTTTCAGAATTGGGTATTCTTGAAACAACTGATTTATCGGGTGAGAAACATTTCCGGTTTTCTTGTGCAAAGATTGGGCATCACCACCATTTTATTTGTATAAGTTGTGGTAAAACAAAAGAAATTGAAAATTGCCCAATGGATGAGGTGAAAGAAGAATTGAAAGATTATGTGATCTCAGGGCATAAATTTGAGGTATACGGTTATTGTAATGAGTGTACCCATTAATCGGCAAAGCTAGTCTTGGACATGTATTTATAACATTTCAGGATTAGCTTTTTATATATACTAGAAAGTTTCCAAATGTAGGTGAAACAGTCTTTTTTTACAAGAAAACAGAAAAAACGAAAAATTCGTTTACATTTTAGTGCTAAGCTTAAACCATTTTTGTTATGAATTTTTGTTCGGACAAGGAATAGCCGAAAGGACCGTTCTGTGAATGGAAAGATCAAGGAATTGAGTAAATAATTTATCTGGGTAAAAATCGCTATGACATCAAATAATAAAAATGCTCCCAAGAAAGCGAGGTTAGCGATATGGGTCAAAATCGTGCAGGGAACCGAGAAAAATACGGTCATGATGTTAACAACGGTTATCGCGATTATTTAACCGGATATGATTACCAAGAGGAAAACGCAGCAGAGATCGCAGAACCGATTAGAATTCAGGAACGCAACAATGAAATAGAGAATTCAGAAAATGGTAAAGTTTTTGGCTACATTGCCTTGGCTCTTGCCATCTTTTCCCTCTTCGTTTCACCCGTTCTTTTCGGTGGAGCGGCCATTATTTTAGGATTTCTGGCACGGGCCCGAGGAGCTAAGGGACTAGGTAATTGGTCGATTGGCATCGGAGCGGTTTCAGTGGTTATCGGTTTATTTATAGCCCCGTTTTTTTGATGATATCGGGAGTAAGGAATAAACATATGCACATGGCTGTTCAAAAAGTCCAATTAAATGATTTTTTGGACAGCCTCTATCTCATAAGATTGGGTATTGATTTTGTCTATAGGCTGTAATGGATAATAGCTATTGTTGACATCCCGTTTTGTACATAAGAACCGTACTTATTGGATAGTGCTTGTCTTTGGATATTTTGGATTCATAAAGCTGATAATAATTTCCCATGTTTGTCATTATCTTATTTTGGTAAAGGAAAAACCTAAGAATGTATTCCACACTCTTAGGTTTGCGGCTTAGATAAGATTCATCTTTTTTATAGAATAAGAAAGTATAAAAATACAAGACTTGGGACAAGTTTAGTGACTAGCTCCAAGTGCTAGCGACTGAGAAACTAGCTCCCCTTTTATGTGCTTCTACGCCAAAGCCTATTCGAGGAAGCGAATCTGTTCTCATTGCGGGGCCAAAGTTTGTACGTCGCGAATAGGGCGCGACTCGCGCTTTTTTTTTATCTTTCATCATTATTTTACTAATTGTTTTTCCTTTTGATAATATTCTTCGGCGAGTTTATCAATTTCTTTCTTCAATTCTTCCACCATCGTTTCTTCCGGCACCTTTCGAACGATTTTTCCTTTCCTGAATAAAAGACCTTCTCCGCGGGCACCTGCAATACCGATATCAGCTTCTCTTGCTTCTCCGGGACCGTTGACAGCACAACCGAGAACCGATACTTTAATCGGGGCTTTAATTTTTTGAATGTATTCTTCCACCTCATTGGCAATACTGATCAAATCGATTTCAATTCGGCCGCATGTTGGGCAAGAAACGAGTGTTGCCGCATTGGAAATGAGTCCGAACGCTTTTAATAACTCCCTTGCCACTTTAACTTCTTCAACCGGATCTGCACTTAACGATATCCGCAACGTATTTCCAATTCCTCTACTTAAAATCGCACCTAACCCGGCAGCACTTTTGACTGTTCCTGCAAATAATGTTCCGGATTCAGTAATACCTAAATGAAGCGGGTAATCGAATGCTTTTGCTGCCTTTTCATATGCTTCTATAGCCAAGTTAACATCAGATGCTTTCATGGATACGATAATATCGTGAAAATCCAGGTCTTCTAAAATTCTTATGTGATGTAGTGCACTTTCCACCATTCCGTCAGCAGTTGGATAACCATATTTTTCAAGTATTGGTTTTTCAAGAGATCCGGCATTAACACCAATCCGGATTGGAATTCCTCGTTCTTTTGCCGCTTTTACAACTGCTTCCACTTTTTCTCTTTTTCCGATGTTTCCTGGATTAATCCGAACTTTATCAACACCGCCTTCAATTGCTTTTAGAGCGAGCTTGTAGTTGAAATGAATATCAGCTACGAGTGGAATATGAATTCGTTTTTTAATTTCTGAAATCGCATTTGCAGCCCGTTCATCAGGTACAGCAACACGGACAATTTGACAGCCGGCTTCTTCTAATCTATGAATCTGTGCAACTGTTGCTTCAACATCATGTGTTTTCGTTGTTGTCATACTTTGAATATATACGAGGTTATTCCCGCCAATCGTTAAATTCCCTACTTTGACAGGACGTGTTTTTGTTCGATTTGTAATTTCACCCACGATACTCTCTCCCTTATTATGAATTCCAGAATGCTGGACGAAATTGTTCTTCTTCATTTTAACAATAATTGATTTTCAGTGGCAAGGAAAATCGTTCTCGCCAACTATTCCTCACTATTGAAAGAGAATCAATAAATGATTCTACCTGATAATTTTCTACTACGGAGTCAAGGAACCCCACCAAGTTTTAAGTCAACGAAAAAGATAGATGGGAGTGTGCTTTCAGGTTAGGGCATCGATTAGTCGCTTTTGTTATTATATACAGGTATTTTATATGTTTCTCCAAATTGCATATCATTTGGTTTAATACCTTCATTTAAAATGGAAAAATCTTTAATCATCTCTTCCATTGAAACATCATTAGGATAACCACCTTGGCTTTCGATCAATGACAGCAAAGTGTCACCCGGTTTTACTTCCAATTCAACAAATTGAAGAGACAAAGCCGTTTCTTGTACGGATTCTTTTTTTTCAGCACCAGGTAATGTCCCGGTTGTGATATCAAAATAAATAGCATAGATAACAATGATTATAGCTAAAGTACCGAATACTTTTTTCATATTCCCACCTTCTATTAATTCTTTTTCGACTTTTAATATATATGTATGCTTGCATGCCGGCATTATTCCGTCAATTTTACAAAACTACTAAAGAATTTAATAGAAAAAGGTGAGATAGATAGATAATTAAAAATGCTCCTTGATTTTATCATTTTGCCTTCTATTCTAATCATGTTTCTTTTTCAAACATTTATTCCATAAATCAGAACATAGATTCATCCACAGATGTAAATAATAAAGTCCACAAATAGAATTGCGACAACCATTACAAAAATATATAACAGTTCAAATAAAACAAATAGAAACAAGAACCACAAGTAGCATTTTCGTGTTTCTGTAGCGTAATCACTACAGGAAGTATATAAAAAAGATTAGTTTGTGAACATTTAATGATGAAAAGGAGGAAGGTCAGTGTCCGATTCGTTTAATAAACCATCAGTGTTTCCACTGATGGAGTTTTCCTTTAATCAATATTCATTTTTGGAATTTCCTTCATGGCGAGGTAGAGCATGATAATCATAACCGTCCAATTAATTAAAGAAGCAAACGGGACAATGGCATGGAAGAAATGCATAATCATGAAAAAGACAGAAGGCAGAGTAATCGCATAAGTACTCAATTTCCATAAATGCCCATAGTTGATATTGAGTTTTAAGATGTTTTTAAAAATTAAGCCGATTAAGGCGAGGATTGTAATCGAAATTATTTGACTCGCAACTTGAATGAGATAAAAAAGAACGAATATAATTGCATGAACAATGGATTTAACTGAACCAACGGCATTGAGAAATTGTTGCATTTCCGTTTTACTCAAATTCTCCATACCAAGTTGCTGATAGGACATCGATTGTGTTTGATTGTTTAAATTTATAACGACATCATATTCTAGAAATGCCAAGGAATCATTGTATTTTGTTTCCACTTCATCGATCGTTGTTTGTCCAGTGCTGTCGATAATCAAGGTTGAACCGGATACTTCATTAATAATAGGTTCATTGAAGTCGGTATGTAATTTTCCATCTTCAATGGAAAAATCCGGAACCTCTTCATTGATTATCCTGACAGTCTCATTATACGTATGATTAAAGTTTTGAACAAAATTGATAAAGATAGGTACAACAGACAAAATGGAAAGAAAAAATATATAAAGAATAGTTTTGCCCATACCTTGATGACGAAAAGTCGAGATATCTTTTGGGGAGTATATACTCTTAAAAAATTGCTTGAAAATATTCATCTGTTTTTTCTTCCTCCTGTTAACAGTATTCATTATTACTATATTATCCCATAAATGGATTGAGATGAATAATTTTATTCATAACAGCTAGTTATGTAATCATTTTGTAATTAAAATGAATATTGGAATAATAAAATATATTTAAGCAGATCTTTTCGTTTATTTATATAGATATGATTCATGATTAAATTGGTATAGGGGTTTTGTTTAAAAAGACGTGTTGAAAACTATTAGAACCATGGATCATGCCATTATGAATATGCTGATTGTCTACTGGTTTTAAAACAGTTAAGGAGGGAAAATATGGGAATGTGGTTGGTTTTTCTAGATTTATGTCTTATAAAGGAAAAAACAGCGAATGTCAATAGCCATTTCTAAAAATTTTTAGGCATTTTATTTGAAACTGGAATTGAGTTTTGCTAATCTAAAGATACAAGCTTTCATTTCCAATGATAGCTTAATTACATATTTTTTATTTAAAGGAGGAAAAAACAATGGCATTTGAATTACCAAAATTACCTTATGCGTATGATGCATTAGAACCGCATATTGACAAAGAAACCATGAATATTCACCATACGAAACATCATAATACGTATGTTACAAATTTAAATAATGCAGTTGCAGGAACAGAATTTGAAAACAAGACAGTTGAAGAACTAGTTTCCAACTTAGATGCTGTTCCGGAAAATATTCGCACTGCAGTCCGTAATAACGGTGGAGGACATTATAACCACTCTTTATTCTGGCAACTTCTTTCACCAAATGGTGGCGGTGAACCTTCAGGTGCACTATTGGAAGCGATCAACGCTAAATTTGGAAGTTTCTCCGCGTTTAAGGATGAATTTACTAAAGCTGCAACAGGTCGTTTCGGTTCCGGCTGGGCTTGGCTTGTTGTAAACAATGGTGAGTTGGAAATCACCAGTACGCCGAACCAAGACACGCCATTAAGTGAAGGAAAGACACCGATTCTTGGTTTAGATGTTTGGGAACATGCTTATTACTTAAAATATCAAAACCGCCGTCCTGAATATATTTCTGCATTCTGGAATGTAGTAAATTGGGATGAAGTGGCAAAACGTTATCAAGCAGCGAAATAATGTTACATGGAAAAAACCAGTAGAGTTGTATCTACTGGTTTTTTGTATATCTCCCCATCTTCTACAAAGAATAACAGTAAAGGGGAGTATGTAATGAAGCAAAAAAGACAAAAACTATGGCGGAGTGATGTTCATATCACAAAAGATTTGCTGTTGCTGTTACTGATTGGCGGTCTTTATTCTTTAAGTATCGCTTTATCTAATACGTTTGTTAATGTCTATTTATGGAAACAAACGGGTGATTTCTTTCAAATTGGATTATATAATTTGACCGTTGCTATTATCCAACCGGTTACTTTTATTCTTGCCGGACGAATGGCGAAAAAGATCGATCGCATCATTGTTCTTCGTCTCGGTGTTATCTTTTTGGCAGTTTTTTTTATTTCGGTATTATTAACGGGTTCTGCGGCAAGCCGTTATTTACTTTCACTTGGTGCAATACTTGGGATTGGGTACGGATTTTATTGGTTAGCTTATAACGTATTAACATTTGAGATCACCGAACCTGATACGAGGGACTTTTTTAATGGCTTTTTAGGTGTGTTAAATTCGCTTGGCGGGATGATCGGTCCATTAGTTGCCGGATTTATTATTTCCCAATTTAAACAATTTTACGGGTATACAATTATTTTTACTGCATCCCTTGGCTTATTCGCCTTAGCAACGATATTAAGTTTTTTTATGAAAAAGCGACCGGCAACTGGAAATTACTTTTTCTCTGCTATCATTAAAGAGCGAAAAAGGAATCCAAATTGGAAAATGGTGACAAATGCAACGTTTTTTCAAGGGATTAGAGAAGGCATATTTGCATTTGTTATCAATATTTATGTTTACATAGCAACAGGTAGTGAAATGGCATTAGGTACCTATGCTTTTGTCAATTCCATTGTTTCTTTTATCACCTATTACTTGGCTAGTCGTTTTATTAAAAAACAATATAGGAAAAAGGCCATCTTACTTGGTGGGATATTGTTATTTACTTCTGTGTTCCTCATTATTTTCCATGTCTCTTATCCCATTTTCCTTGTTTATTCAGCATTAATCGCCTTTGCCTATCCCGTCGTTCTTGTCCCGTTTATATCCACATCCTATGATGTCATCGGACTGGGCTGGCAAGCGAAAGAAATGAGGATTGAATATATTGTTGTAAAAGAACTGTTTCTCAATGCCGGTCGGGCGTGTTCAATTATCATCTTTTTATTTTCAATTATGTATTTTCCGGTTAAAACCATATTACCTTTATTATTAATTGTCCTTGGTTCGGGCTATTTGTTTATTTATTTCTTTGTTCGTCATATTCAATTAAAAGGGATCTTTTCATAGAGGGTCCCTTTTTCCTTTCACCATCTTTCCCTTTCTTTTCCTTAACCTTTTTCTAGAAATATGAAGCAAAATCACATAGAATAGAATGTATGGATATTTTCTTTCTTAATATGTGGATGAAGGAAAAGAGGTTGATGTACTTATGAAAAAAAATAAAAAAAATAATAAGAAAAAAAATCATATTCCTTTACGGATGAATATATTGTTTTTTACTGTTTTTGCTATGTTTTCTATTTTAATTTTAAGATTAGGGGTTGTCCAAATTGTTGAGGGTGAGGAATATAAAAATGAAGTTCGAAAAACAGAAGAAATATCTGTAAATCATTCAGTTCCCCGCGGCGAATTATATGATACAACTTATAAAAAAGTTGTTTATAATGTTCCACAAAAAGCAATTACATACACGCCGCCAAAAAACCCGCAACCGGATGAATTGTATGATATTGCGAAAAAGTTGGCCAAATTTATTCAGATGCCAGAGGAGGATATGAAAAAAGTAACGGATCGGGATAAAAAGGATATTTGGCTCCTTGAAAATGAAAATGGGAAGGAACTTGTGACCCGTTCTGAAGAGAAAAACTTAAAAGACAAACAACTGTATCAATTAAAATTGGAGCGAATTACCGAGGAACAATTACAATCGGTCGATATGAATGTTGCAGCGATTTATCGGAAAATTTTTTCGGCTACCGCTTTAACCCCAACGATTGTAAAAAATATAAATGTTACCGACGAAGAATATGCAGCGGTTAGTGAAAACTTAGCGAATCTGCCTGGTGTGGATGTAACGACAGACTGGGAACGGGCTTATCCGTTTGATAATGTGTTTAGAGGAATGCTTGGCAGTGTAAAACAAGGATTACCTGAAGACAAAGTCGATTTTTATCAGTCGAAAGGGTACAGTTTGAATGACCGTGTTGGTTACAGTTACATTGAACAATCTTTGGAAGATATTTTGCAAGGTTCAAAAGCGGTTGTCAAAACCGAAACGGATAAATCCGGGAAAATCATAAATACCGAATCGGTATCTGACGGGAAAAGCGGTAAAGACGTTGTTTTGACCGTTGATATGGAACTACAGGCGGAAGTGGAGCGAATTCTTCAAGAGCATATGGCAAAAATTATCCAGTATCCGCGTACGAGTTATTTTAATAAAGCATTTGTCGTTGTCATGAATCCAAAGACGGGGGAAATATTATCGCTAGCTGGAAAACAATACAATCGAAAGACGAGAGAATTTGAGGATTATGCCAATGGTACATTTACGTATTCGTTTGAACCTGGTTCGGTTATCAAAGGTGCAACCGTCC
>Ga0207789_1000080_pt1 | contig 92030 bp, 87 predicted proteins | sample HigsolmetaGSP12D_FD_184840 | JGI IMG/M metagenome (GOLD analysis project Ga0207789, IMG submission 184840) | High solid enriched microbial communities from the Joint BioEnergy Institute, USA - SP1-2-D (SPAdes) | ecosystem: Engineered > Bioreactor > SSF (Solid state fermentation) > Aerobic >... | reverse complement strand
TTACCCGCCGGAAGGACCGCCCGCGCGAGCTGCTGGACGTGGGGGTGAAGTTGGAGCAATGGCTGGCTTGGATTTTTCGGGGGATCGGGCCGAAGCATTTGCAGCGGTATTTGAATCATTTTTGCTACTGGTGGAACGAGCGGAACGGGTCGATGTTTGCGGATTTGCTGCAATGGTGCGCGGCGACGCCGACAATTACGTACCCGGCGCTGACCGGAAGAGCGCCCCGGGCAAGCCGCCCTGTCCGGACGACCGAGAGAGCTGCGAGAGCGGCTGCGGGCTGATCAGGCGAACAGGGCGAGTAGAGAGGCTTCGTGCAATCGCGAGCGGCCCTTTTCCTGAGCGAGGGGGATTTCGGTGAAAAGGATGCCGAGAAATGCTGGAGTGCAAGCCTGAGTGAGGGGGATTTCGGTCAAAAGAGCGGAAGAGCAGTAGCAGATAGCTGTAACCTGAGCAAGAGGGATTTCGATCAAAAGGAACCGGAAGCGGAAGTTGGAGCGAGGTTTCTGAGTGAGGGGGATAGAGCGGAAGAGCAAGCAGGCGGCCGCAACCTGAGCGAGGGGGATTTCGGTGAAAAGGAGTTCGAATGCTGAACGGGGCGGGTCGGCGGGTCGGTGAACCTGAGGGCAAGAAAGGGATCTGTGAGAGGGTGAGAGAGGGATTTGAGAAGCAGAGAGGGTGAGAGAGGGATCTGAGAAGCAGACAATGGTAATGCATTTAGGGCGTACGATGGCCGAGAGAGAAGGAGGCATTCGTTTCCCGGGAAAGCGCAGAACTTGACAAACGGTTGTCGGAACGGAGGAGAGTGAAGCGAAACGGGATAAATGTTCGCGAATTCGGCGGCGGGATGGGGTGGAAAAAGGCGCGGTCAAGCGTTGAAGGGCGAACGTATATTCTGTACAATGGAAGGAGCCATCAAACGCGAAGGGGAAATGGATGTGAATCCATGGACGGGCAAAGCGGCATCGGTGGAGGAGTGGCTCGACCTGCTGAGGGGCCATCCGGAGATCATGTCGAACGTCACCTATTGGCATACGCAGCCGGCCAGGCCGGCGAGAACGGCGCCGCTGCCGCCGGGCGTGCACCCGAAGCTTGCGGACGCGCTGGCGCAAAAAGGGATACGTGAGCTGTATACGCATCAGGAAGCGGCTTATCGGGCGGTGCGCGACGGGCGGCACGTCGTGACGGTGACGCCGACCGCGTCGGGGAAGACGCTTTGCTACAACTTGCCGGTGCTCGAGCACTTGCTGCGGGACGACAGCGTTCGGGCGTTATATTTGTTCCCGACCAAGGCGCTGGCTCAGGATCAGGTGGCGGAACTGCAGGAGCTGGCCAACCTGATGGAAGTCGATATCAAGACGCATACATACGACGGGGATACGCCGCCGACGGTCCGGCAGGCGATCCGCAACGCCGGGCACATCGTCGTGACGAATCCGGACATGCTGCATTCCGCCATCCTTCCCCATCATACGAAATGGGTCAAACTGTTCGAAAATGTCCGCTACATCGTCATCGACGAGCTGCATGCCTACCGCGGCGTTTTCGGCAGCCATGTGGCCAACGTCATTCGCAGGCTTAAGCGGATATGCAAGTTTTACGGCAGCAGCCCGCAATTTCTGTGCGCGTCGGCGACGATCCGCAATCCGCGGGAGCATGCGGAGCGGTTGATCGGGGAGCCGGTGGCGCTGGTCGACGACAACGGGGCGCCGTCCGGCGAGAAGCATCTGGTGTTTTACAACCCGCCGGTCGTCAACCGGCAGCTCGGCATCCGGCGCTCAAGCGTGCTGGAGTCGCAGAAGCTGGCGGCGCTTCTGCTGAAGAGCGGCATCCAGACGATCGTTTTCGCGCGAAGCCGCGTGCGGGTTGAAATTTTGCTCACGTACTTGCAGGACCTGGTCAAAAGGGAGCTGGGCACGAAGTCGATCCGCGGCTACCGGGGCGGCTATTTGCCGAAGCTGCGGCGAGAGATCGAGCGGGGCTTGCGCAGCGGCGAGATTCGCGGCGTCGTCAGCACGAACGCGCTGGAGCTCGGCATCGATATCGGCCAGCTGCAGGCCTGCGTGATCAACGGCTATCCCGGCTCGATCGCCAGCACGTGGCAGCAGTCGGGCCGGGCGGGACGGCGGCACGGCAGCTCGGTGACGTTTCTGGTGGCGAGCAGCAACCCGCTGGATCAGTACTTGATCCAGAACCCGGACTATTTTCTCGGAACGCCGCCGGAAGAAGCGCGCATTCATCCGGACAACCTGCTCATCTTGCTGGATCATATCAAGTGCGCCGCTTATGAGCTCCCGTTCGAGGAGGGGGACACGTTCGGGGGCGAGAAGCTGTCCGATCTGCTCGAATTTCTCGTCGAAGAGAGAGTGCTGCATCGGGCGGGCAACCGATGGTATTGGATGGAGCAGGCTTTTCCGGCGAACAGCGTTTCTCTTCGGTCGGCGGCGCACGAGAACTTCGTCATCGTCGACACGACGGAAGGGCACCGCGTCATCGGTGAGGTCGACCGGTTCAGCGCGCCGACGCTCATTCACGAGGAAGCGATCTACATTCACGAGGGCGTGCAATACCAGGTCGAGAAGCTCGACTACCCGGAGAAAAAGGCGTACGTCCGCGAGGTGAACGTCGACTATTTCACGGACGCCAGCATGGCGGTCGAGCTCAAGGTGCTGCATGTCGACCGGGAGCGGACGGCGGGGGACATCGCGCTTCAATACGGGGAAGTGAGCGTCACGGCCAAACCGACGATCTTCAAAAAGATCCGTCTGCGCACGCACGAAAACATCGGCTCGGGCCCGATCCATCTGCCGGAGGAGGAACTGCACACGAGCGCTTACTGGTTCTCGTTCGCGGAAGCGGCGGAGGCAGGGCGCAGCGCCAACGACATGCAGATGGCGCTGCTGGGGCTGGCGAACGTGCTCATTCACCTGGCGCCGCTTCACCTGATGTGCGATCCGTTCGACATCCGCGTCGTGCCGCAAGTGAAGGCGACGCATACGAAGCGTCCGACGATCTTTTTTTACGATCGTTATCCCGGCGGAATCGGACTGAGCCAGCGGCTGTACGAAATGCACGACGAATTGCTGAAGGAGGCGAGGCGTCTTATCGTCGGCTGCGGCTGCATGAGCGGCTGTCCCGCCTGCGTCGGCCCCATCGAGGAAGTCGGGCTGCTCGGCAAAGAACTGACGCTGGGGTTGCTGTCCGCAGCGGAGGCGAGGGCATGAGCGAAGGGCTGAAGGAGCGGCTGATGCGGCTGAAAGGTTTGGCCAAGGCGGCGAACGAGCCTGGCGAAAGAGACGACGGCCCGGCGCGGAAAAACGGCGGCGACGCGGCGATGTCCGGCCCGTCGGAGCGCGAGGAGCCGGCATTGCATCCGGCCTTCGTGCGGCTCGGCGTTCGGCGGGTGGACAACGAGCACGGCAGCTTCCTGCTGCGGCGGCTCGATTATCCGCTGGAGCACCGGCACGGCCTGTATTCGCTGGGCGAGCTGATCGGCTACGCGCCGGCGCTGGAAGCGGTCGCGGCGCGGCAGAACAAGGCGGGGCCGGCGGACGGCGACGCGGCGATCCGCGCGGAACGGCTGCTGTTTCTGGACACGGAGACGACGGGGCTGGGGGTCGGGGCGGGCAATGTGCCGTTCATGATCGGCTTTGCCGTCGTCGAGCCGGAGCAGGGGCGGGTCGCTGTCGAGCAGACGCTGATCCGCCATCCCGGGGAAGAACGGGCGATGCTTCATTATTTGCTCGGACGGATGGCCGGCCGCACGCACCTGGTCACGTACAACGGACGCTCGTTCGACTGGCCGGTGCTGGCCAGCCGGTTTATTCTGAACGGCTGGCGGCGAAGCGGCGTCGAGCCGGGACATCTCGACTTTTTGCACCCGTCGCGGGCGCTGTGGCGCAACACGCTCGAATCGTGCCGGCTGAGCCGCATCGAGGAACACCGGCTGGGCGTCGAGCGCGGAGGCGACGTGCCCGGATCGCTTGCGCCGGAGCTGTACGTGAAGTTTTTGCGCGACGGGGATGCGGGCCATCTGGAAGGCGTCTACCGCCACAACGAGCGGGACGTGCTGACGCTGGTCACGCTGGCGACGCATTTCGGCGCCCTGCTGTCGGGCAAGGAAGAGGACGAGCCGGCGGCGGACGAGCTGCCGGAAGGAGCGGAGGAGCTATACCGAACGGCGGTCTGGCTGGAAAAGCACGGCATGCGGAAGCGGGCGGAGCGGCTGTTCGCGGCGCTGACCGCGCGCCAGGACGATGCCGCCGCGCGCTGGTGGCTGCCGGCTGCGCAGCGCTACAAGCGGCTGGGCCGGTGGGAGCAGGCAGTGCGCCTGTGGGAGCGCGCGGCGGAGCGGGCGGAAGGCGCCGCTCTGCCTTCCGTGGAGGCGCACGTGGAGCTGGCGATGTTCTACGAGCATCGCGCCAAAGATGCCGCCGCCGCGCTGCGCTACGCCGAAGCGGCGCTGGAACTGGCGCTCAGGCGGCCGGCTTCCGCGCGCGAGCGCGAGGAGCGGGAGGCGCTCCGCCGGCGGGTGGAGCGCCTGCGGCGGAAGGCTTCGCCGCGCTGACGGGCGGCGAAGCCGGATGCTCTTCCCGTTCCTCCGGGTTGCCTTCAGCCGGCCGAGGCGCTATTGTGGAACCATGGCGGAAAAAGCCGTAATATGGAACAAAGGCGAGTGACATCATGATAACATGGCCGGAAAAGCCGCCTGCGCTCCGCAAGCCGAAGGCGCTGCTGCTCGATCTGGACGGCACGCTGTACCGGGGCGACGAAGCGGTACCCGGAGCCGGCCGGCTCGTCCGCAAGGCGGAAGAGCTCGGCGTTCGCTGCTGGTTCGTGACGAACAATTCGACGCGCACGCCGGCGCAGGTGGCGGAGCATCTGCTGAAGTTGGGCGTCCCGGCGATGCCGGAACGCGTCGTCACTTCGGCGCAGGCGACCGCCGAATACGCGCGGATGCGCCATCCCGGCGCGAACGTCTACGTGATGGGGGAGCGCGGCCTGCTGGAAGCGATGCGCGATGCGGGCTTTACGTGGGACGACGGCAAACCGGCGGATCTGGTTGTCCAGGGGATCGACCGCGAGCTGACGTACGGCAAGCTCGCGGAGGCGGTGCGCCACCTGATCGGAGGCGCGCCGCTTCTGACGACGAACCCCGACCGCCAGCTTCCGGTGGCTGGCGGCGTTCTTCCCGGCGCCGGCAGCATCGCGGCGGCGTTGGAAGCCGCTTCGGGCGTTCGGCCGACCGTGATCGGCAAACCTTCGGCGATCCTGATGAACTTCGCGCTGAGACAGGTGGGCGTCGCCGCCGAAGACGCCTGGGTCGTGGGCGACAATCCCCGCACCGACCTCGCCGCCGCCAGAGCGGCGGGCTGCCCGGCCGTGCTCGTGCTGACCGGGCTGTGCACGGAGGCGGACTGGCGGCGGCGCTGCGAAGACGCCGCCGCTATGCCGGACGCGGTTTGCCGCGACCTGGCCCAGCTCGAGAACTACGTAACTCAAATCGCGACGGAGCGAGACGAACCGACGAAGGGATGAAGACCATCATGCCGGAATGGCCGGAAATGGACACCTACCGCCGATTGCTTTCCCCGCTTGTTTGCGGGCGGACGATAACGGCCGCGGAGGTGAACCGCGAGAAGACGATCAACGAGCCGATCGGGCAGTTCCAGGCGGCGGTCGTCGGCCGCAAGGTGCTGTTCGTGGAACGGCGCGGCAAACATCTGCTTTTTCATCTGGACGACGGCACCCGGCTGCTGCTTCACCTGATGCTGGGCGGCTGGCTGTATTACGGAACGGAACCGGAGCCGGGAAGGCAGGGCGGCACGTACCAGGTCATTCTGACGTTTGACGGCCGGGAACGCCTGTTTTTCGGCGGCCTAAGGCTCGGCTATCTCCATCACCTCAGCGCCAAAAGCGCGCTCGAACTGCTCAAGCCGCTCGGCCCCGATCCGTTCGATCCGCGGCTTACGCAGGAGGCGTTCGTGGAGCGGCTCGGCTCCAGAAGAGGCAGGCTGAAGCCGGCGCTCGTCGACCAGAAGCTGATCAGCGGCATCGGCAACTGCTATTCGGACGAAATTTGCTTCGATGCCGGGGTGCTGCCGACCGCCTCCATCGCCGAGCTGGCCCCCGAGACGAAAAAGCGGCTGTACGTCTCGATGCGCAAAGTGCTGGAGGAAGCGGCGGAGAACGGCGGTTACATGGATCATCAATTAACGGCGGACGACACGTTCGTCGGCGGATACGATAGCCGGTGCCGCGTGTACGACCGGGAAGGGGAAGCTTGCCCCCGCTGCGGAGCGGCAATTCGGCTGGAGCTGGTCGGCGGGCGCAAAATGTTCTATTGCCCGTCCTGCCAGAAAGCGAACTGACATGCGCGTCGGATGCCACGTCAGCACCCGCAGAGGGTACGAGGGGGCCGCGCGGGAAGCCGTCCGGCTCGGCGGGAACGCGTTCCAGTACTTTCCGAAAAATCCGCGCAGCCTGCGGCCCAAAGCTTTCGACAAGGCGGAAGCCGCGCGTTGCGCCGAATGGTGCCTGGCAAACGGCGTCGTTTCGATCGCGCACGGGCCGTACCCGGTCAACCCGGCGGCGGAAGGCGACGTCGCCGACGTGATGGCGGCCTGCACCGTGAACGATCTCGCCATCGCGGAGGCGTGCGGCTCGCTCGGCGTCGTCGTCCATTTCGGCCGCGGCCGCACCGCCGATCCGCTGGACGCATACCGGCGCATGATCGGCTGGATCGACCGCGTGCTGGCGGGTTGGCACGGCAGGGCGAAGCTGCTGCTCGAAAATTTGGCGGGCGACCATGGGCCGATGGGCACGACGCCGGAGGAGCTGACCTCGATCCGCTCGCTGTGCGCGAAGCCCGAGGCGATCGGGTTCGTGCTCGACACTTGCCACCTGTTCGCCAGCGGACAGTGGAACGGCGCCGACTGGGACGCCTTCCGCGAGCGCGCGGATAAGCTCGGCTTCTGGGAAGCGCTCGTCGCCGTGCACCTGAACGATTCGCGCTATCCGGCAGGCTCGCGCAAGGATCGGCACGCCCGCATCGGCGAAGGGCACATCGGCGCCGACGGCTTCCGACGGCTGCTGGCGACGCCGCAGCTGGCCGAAACGCCGCTGCTGCTGGAAACGCCGGAAGGGCCGGACGGAACGTATGCCGGGCAGATCGCTTGCGTGAAGGAATGGATGGGGAGTAGGGAGGAGTTCCCTTGATCAACGTTTATTTGGACGATGTGCGGCCCTGTCCACGCGGCTTCGTGCCGGCCCGCTCCGCGGAGGAGTGTCTGCTGTTGCTCGAGGCCGAGGAAGTCGACATGTTGTCGCTCGACTTCGAGCTGGGATTCGGCATGCCGAACGGGCTTGCGGTCGTGCATGCGATGATTGCGACCGGCCGCTATCCGAAGCGGGTGTTCGTGCATTCGTCGAGCATGATGGGACGCGCCCTGATGGTTCGGGCGCTGCGCGAGGCGGCGCCGGCGGGCCTTGTGGTGCACGACGGGCCGATGACGGAAGACGTGCTGCGCGAGGCGGCCGCGGCGGCGCGGGAGAAGGACGCCGGCCGATGAGGGAGTGGGAGACGGACGACTGGCGCGCGGAGCTGAGCCGGACGGACGCCGAACGAGTGTTGTTCGTACATACGCCGCTGTGCGGCACGTGTGCGCTGGCCCGCCGCATGATCGCCGTCGTCGAAGCGGCTCGTCCGGGATTGCGGATCGCCGCCGCCAACCTGAACCGCTTTCCCGATCTGGCGGCCCTATTCCAGATCGAGAGCGTCCCGTGTCTATTGATCCGGGGCGAGCGGGGCGAATGGACGAAGCGGTACCGGATGGGCTCGGTCGTCGAGCTGGACGAGCTGCTCGCTCCGCTGGCGGAAGGTTGACCCGAGGTCGCTTCCCGGTGACGGACGGACTTTTAGGAGGATCAGCATTCATGATTCAGTTGCAAAATTTGACGCTGCGGCGAGAGAGCCGGGACATTCTGCGGGGCGTCAGCCTGACGGTGGGCGAAGGGGAGCGGTGGGTGCTGCTCGGACGCAACGGGTGCGGCAAGACGACCGTGCTGGAGATGATCACGGGCTATCTGTTCCCGACCACCGGCACGGTGGACGTGCTCGGCCACCGGTACGGCACGGTGGACTTGCGCGAGGTGCGCAAGCGGATCGGGTACATCGGCGCGTCGCTGATCGAGAAGTTCACGCTGCGCGACCCCGTCTGGGAAATCGTCGCCGGCGGCGCGAACGCGTACTTGCGCATCTACGAAGAACCGGGCCCGGAAATTCGCGAGCGGGCGCACGCCGAGCTTGAGCGGATCGGCTTCGCGGCGAAGGCCGACCAGCCGTTCGGGACGCTGTCCCAAGGTGAACGCAAAAAAGTGCTGCTCGCCCGCACGATGATGGCCGATCCCCGGCTGCTCATCCTGGACGAGCCGTGCGCCGGGCTCGATCTGTACGAGCGGGAAGCGTACCTGGAAGCGCTTGGCGAACTGGCCGGGCGCAACCTGTCGATGCTGTACGTCACCCATCACATCGAGGAGATCGTGCCGCTGTTCACGCACGTGGCCCTCATGGCGGAAGGGCGGATCGTCGCGGCCGGACCGAAGCGCGAGGCGCTGACGCCCGAGCTGCTCAAGACCGCCTTCAACGTCGAGGTGGCGCTTGAGTGGCACGACGACCGGCCGTGGATTCAGGTGCGCAAAGGAGCCGGCCGATGACCGAATTTATCGCCACCTCCAATCCGGGCTTCGCAGCTTACGCGATGGAGGAGCTTCGCCGCCGCTTCCCGTCCGTCAAGCTGGCGGGACTTGCGCCCGGCGAAACGTTCAAGCTCGAATCCCGCACGCTGAGCGGCGCCGAACTGACGAAGCGGCTGCGCGAGGACGAGCCGGTCTTTTTGCGCCACCTGTTCCCGGTCGACGAGGAAACGGAAGTTTCAGCGGACGCTGCCGCCGTCGCCGCGGAGATGGTCCGGTTCGCGTCGGCCCGCGCCGACCGGCTGAGTGGCGCGCGGGTGGCGGTGCAAGTGCGCAAAACGCCGGACAGTCCGTTCCCGTTCTCGTCGGCCGAAGGCCGCGACGCGGCGGCGCCGGCGTTGCGGGAGCTGGGCGCGGACGTGGTGCCGCGGGACGCGGATTGGATTTTGTCGGTCTATGCGACCCGCAGCCGCCTGTACCTCGGCTTGTCGGAGCCGGCCGACAACCTGTCCGACTGGCCCGGCGGCGCGCCGCGGTTTCGGCGCGAGGAAGGGCTGATCTCCCGCGCGGCGTTCAAGCTGCTCGAGGCGGAGCAGGCGTTCAGGCTGCCGCTGGACCGGTTCCGGCGGGCGCTCGACCTGGGCGCCGCGCCCGGCGGCTGGACCAGCGTGCTGCTCGACCGCGGCGTCGAGGTGACGGCGGTCGACCCGGCGGAGCTCAGCCCGGCGCTGGCGGGTCGAACGGGGCTGCGCCATTTGCGAATGAACGCGTCGGCCGCGCGCTTGCCGCCGGATTCGTTCGATCTGCTCGTCTGCGACATGAGCTGGGATCCGCGCCATACGTGCCGGATCGTCCGCGATCTGTCGCCCGCGCTGGCGCCCGGCGGCTCGGCGATCGTCACGCTGAAGCTGATGTACCGCAAGCCGCTCCAGACGATCGCCGATCTGACGAACGAGTACGGAACTTTTTTGCACGTTCGGCGGGTCAAGCAGTTGTTTCACAATCGCGAAGAGGTTACAATATGGGCAACGCGTCCCACTTGACGTTCGGGAAAGCATCCCGCGTCCGCAGCTACGGAGCCCGGCGGCTTCGTCTTGCGGCGCGGGATTTTTTTTGCGGCCTATCGACACAAATCGGAAGCGGGCTGCGAAGATTTTGATTGGGCAATATTGCCTGCTTGGGAGGAAAAGGAGCATGAGGCGCGAGGAATACGGAAGCTTGCGGACCGGAAGCTGGTTCGCGGACCGGTATCGGATCGTCGAGCCGATCGGGCGGGGCGGCATGGGCAGCGTGTATTTGGCGGAGGACGCCCGGGTCGGCGGCATGCTGCGGGCGCTGAAGTTCACGCAGCCGCTTCCCGAGGAGCGGGAAGCGTTCATCGCCGAGGCGCGGCTGATGAGCGGCCTGGTGCATCCGAATTTGCCGCGGATCGTCGACTATTACCCGCCGGGAGAGGACGGGACGGCGTGCATCGTCATGGACTACATCGCCGGCGAGTCGCTCGCCTCCCGCTGGGAGCGGCACGGGCGCAGCCTGCCCTACGCTGCGGTGCTGCGCTACATGCTTCAGCTGTGCGACGTGCTTCGCTACTTGCACGCGCAGGAGCCGCCCGTCGTGTTCCGCGATTTGAAGCCCGCCAACGTGGTCATCGACTCGCGCGACCGGGCGGTGCTGGTCGACTTCGGCATCGCCCGGCGCTACCGTCCGGCCGCCGCGGCGGATACGGTCCGCCTCGGCACGCCGGGCTTCGCCGCGCCCGAGCAGCTGCGGGGCGAGCAGTCCGACGGCCGCACCGACCTGTACGGCCTCGGCGCGCTCGTCTATTACTTGCTGTCCGGAGGCCGCTTCGCGCTCGGCCGGGAGCGCGCGGTCCGGCTCGGCGCCGACGTCCCGCCGCGCTTCGAGGAGCTGCTCGAACGGCTGCTGTCCGTCCGGCCGGACGATCGCCCCGCCAGCGCGTCCGCACTTTACCGGGAGCTGATCGCTCTGGCGGAGCATAGCGGCGCGTCCGCGCCGGAGCCGGCGCCGACAGGGGCGGGCTCGCGCATCGTCGCCGTCGCCTCGGCTTATCCCGGCGCCGGCGGCTCGTTCGCGGCCGCGGCCTTTTCCGCCGCGCTTACCTCGCTGCGCGCCGATCACGCGCTCGTCGAATGCCCCGGCGGCGACCCGGAGCTGCACGATGCCTGGGACGGCGGCAACCGCCGGCCCCGCCGGGCGGCGTTCGCCGATCCGGCCGGCCTGCTGCCGGCGGCGCCGGTCTGGCGCGTCGGCGCGGCCTCCGTCTATCCGCTCGACCCGTCTTCAACGGCCCGCAGCGCGCCGGAACCGGCGTTCGCCGGCTGGCTGCGCCGCCTCGGTCCGCCGCTAGCGCTGCTCGACGTGTCGAGCCGCTGGGAGGAGCCCGGCGTCGCGGAATGGGTCGCCGCCCACGCCGACAGCCTGTACGTCGTCGTCGACTGTCTGCCGGCCAAGTGGAACGCGCGCCGGCAGCTCGCCTGCGCGGAGATGCTCGCGCAGGTGCGCAAGCGCGGCGGGCGGACGGGCTGGATCGCCAACCGGGACCAGCCGTTCCGCGACCGCGCCGACTGGCTGGGCGCCTTCCCGGAGAAGCCGGCGCTCCACTTGCCGTGCCTGCCCGCGCAAGACGTCGCGGAGGCGCTCTGGCGCGCCGAGCCGGCGATTCGGGACGGGGCGGAGCTCGCGCGGATCGGCCGCTTTCTGGCGGCGGAATACGGGGACAAACGGCGGTCTGCCGAAATCTGACGCCGTAGGAAGCCGTTCCCGTCGAAGGAATCGGCTGAGCGTGGTACAATAGAGCCGGGAGTCTATCTTTCAGAGCCGGTATCAGAAGTTTCGGGGGCACTTGCGAGAATAGAGAGAACTTTCGATTCGGGCGCCCCTTTTCGCCAGGGCGAATAGATTCGGCTGCGCAAGCCGAAAAACGGAAAAACGCGAAAAAAAGAGGTGAGCGAAATGAGCGAACGCATCTTGATTATCGAGGACGAAGACGGCATCGCGCGCATCCTGCAGCTTGAGCTGGAGCACGAAGGCTACGAGGTGGGGCGGGCGGTCGACGGCCGCACCGGGCTGGAGATGGCGACGTCCGGCGACTGGGAACTCGTGCTGCTCGACGTCATGCTTCCCGAACTGAACGGCATCGAAGTGCTTCGGCGGCTGCGCCAGAACGACCATGCGGTTCCCGTCATCTTGCTGACCGCCCGGGACACCGTGCCGGACAAGGTCAGCGGCTTCGAGCACGGGGCGAACGACTACGTGACGAAGCCGTTCGCGATGGAGGAGCTGCTGGCGCGGGTGCGGAACCTGCTGCGCATCTTCAAGGCGTCCCGCGAAGGAGAGACCGAGGACGTGCTGCGCATCGGCGACCTCACCATCGAGCTGATGACGCGCAAAGTGTTCCGCAAGGACCACGCCATCGACCTGACGCCCCGCGAGTTCGAACTGCTCTACTATTTGGCCCGGAACAAAAACGAGGAAAAGACGCGCGACGAAATCCTGTCCGACGTCTGGGGCTACGAGTACATCGGCGACACGAACGTGGTCGACGTGTACATTCGCTACCTCCGGCAAAAGATGGACAAAGGCTATCGGCACAAGCTGCTGCACACCGTCAGAGGCGTCGGCTATATGATGAAGGAGCCTGACGCATGACCCTTCGCTCCCGGTACACCCTGTTCACCGTATTTTGGCTCATTTTTATTTTGCTGCTGTACAACATCTTCGTCTATTTTTTCGTCATACGCGTCACGACCCGGGGCGAGGAGCAGATCATCGCCAACAAGGTCGATCTGGTCGTCGACACCCTCCGCAAAAACAAGCTGGAGAACATCAAGGACCCGAAGCTGCTCGCCGATCTGTACAACGCCACCGAGATGCTGCGCGTGGTGACGAAGGACATGAACATCGTCAACACCGTCGGCATCGACAAAGACCTGATGTCGGTCACGCCCGTCGTCTCCAACGTCCCCCGCACCGAAACCCTCCATATGGGCGGGCAGCGGGTGCTGTTCGTCTCGAAGCCGATCTACTGGAACGACGAGCTGATCGGCGTCGTCGAAGGCGCAAGGCGGCTGACGGTCATGGACAGCTACCTGCAGGTGCTGCTGGTGGCGCTCAGCGTGACGAGCATCGGCGCGATCGTGTTCGCGATCGTCGGCACGTACTGGTTCACCTCGCGGTTGACGGGGCCGATCGGCCAGATGGTGCAGACGATGCGGGAGATCGACCGCAGCGGCGTCCTGCACCGGCTGAAGATGGGCCGCGAGGAGTCCGTCGAGCTGCAGCAGCTTATTCGCGCGTTCAACCAGATGATCGAGCGGATCGACCGCAACATCGAGACGCAGAAGCAGTTCGTCGCCGACGCTTCCCACGAGCTGAAGACGCCGCTGACCGTCATCGGCAGCTACGCCGACATGCTCAAGCGGTGGGGGCGCGACAACGAAGCGGTGCGCGACGAAGCGGTCGAGGCGATCGTTCAGGAGACCGAACGGCTGAAGAAGCTGACCCGGTCGATGCTGACGCTCGCCGAGGCGGAGCAGGACAACTGGCTGCAGCGCAGCCGGTTCGACGTTTCCGCGCTCGTCAAGGAGCTGGCCGGCGTGCTCGGCACGACGTTCCAGCGGGAAATTCGGGTGCACGCGCCGTCTTCGAACGTGTCGATGTACGGGGACAAGGACAAGATTCGCCAGCTGCTGCAAATCTTGATCGACAACGCGATCAAGTACAGCAAAGAGCCGATCGACGTGCGCATCCGCCTGGCGAAAAACAGCGTCAAAATCGAAGTGACCGACTACGGGATCGGCGTGCCGGAGAGCGAGATCCCGTTCATGTTCGAACGGTTTTACCGGGTCGACGAAGCGCGGCAGCGCTCGACCGGCGGGAGCGGGCTCGGGCTGTCGATCGCCAAGAAGATCGTCGACCTGCACGAGGGAACGGTGGAAGTGTTCAGCAAGCCGGGCAGCGGAACGACGGTGGCGATCCAGTTTCCGCGCAACCTTCAGCACGGCTGACTGGAAGCGGCAGCATTCAGGAGAGAAGAAAGCCCCGGCTTTCACCTTCGGGAACGAATTGCCGGCCGGGGGCAAGGTCTGGAGAGGAACGGTGGCGGTATGAAAATGAGAGTATCCGCGGTGCAATTTCAGCTGAGAGACGTAGGCGACTTTGCGGAGTTTCGCGAGCAGGTCGTTCATTACGTGCGCAATGCGTCCGAATACGGGGCGCGCTTCGTGCTGTTTCCGGAATTTGTGACGACGCCGCTGCTGGCGGTCGGGGATGCGACCGGCAAGGGGCAGCCGATCGAGCGGTTGGCCGACTACACGCGCGATTACGAGGAGCTGTTCGCCGGCTTGGCCCGGGAGTACGGGCTCTATTTGTTCGCCGGGACGCACGTCACCCGGGCGGCGAACGGCCGGCTGCGCAATACGGCGTATTTGTTCGCGCCGGACGGCCGCCGCTTTACGCAGGATAAGCTGCACATCACGCCTTCCGAGCGGGAGGCGTGGCAAATATCGCCGGGCGAAAGCGTAAGCGTGTTCGAGACCGAATTCGGCAAGATCGGCCTGCTCACATGCTACGACATCGAATTTCCGGAAATCGTCCGCATGGTGCGGGCGCAAGGGGCCGACGTCCTCTTCTGCCCGTCCTGCACCGACGACCGCCACGGCTTCTACCGCGTGCGCTACTGCTGCCATGCCCGCGCCGTAGAAAACCAGGTGTACATCGTCACGACGGGGACGGTCGGCTCGCTGCGCCGCGTCGACTTCATGCGGGCCAATTACGGTCAGGCCGCCGTGATTACGCCGAACGACATTCCGTTTCCCCCGCGGGGCGTGCTGGCAGAAGGCGAGATCAACGCCGATATGCTCATCACCGCCGATCTGGATCTTTCGCTGCTCGAAGAAGTGCGCCGAGCCGGCTCCGTAACGACCTGGCGGGACCGCCGCACCGATCTGTATCCCGATTGGCGCTGAAGCGGGACGGAAGGAGGAAGCGCATGTTCAAAAGGTGGATAGCAACCGACGGGCATACGATGGCGCCGGCGGTGATCCGCAACTACACGGACCACGATTTTGCCGACCTGATCGCGGTGCAAGCCGCAAGCTTTCCGCCGCCGTTCCCGTCGGAGCTGTGGTGGAACGAGCGGCAGCTGCGCGAGCACATCAGGCGCTTCCCGGAAGGGGCGCTCTGCGTGGAGATCGACGGCCGGATCGTCGGCTCGATGACCGCGCTGCGGCGCACGCTGCGGGACGATGAGCGCCACGACTGGGCGACCGTCACCGACGAAGGCTACATTCGCAATCACGAGCCGGACGGCGATACCGTCTACGTCGTCGACATTTGCGTCCGTCCCGAGTATCGCCGCTTCGGCCTCGGGAAATGGCTCATGCAAAGCATGTACGAGACGGTCGTCTTCCTCGGCTGCCGGCGGCTGCTCGGCGGCGGGCGGATGCCGGGATACCGGGCCCATGCCGACCGTCTGACGCCCGAAGCGTACGTGGAGAAGGCGGTGCGGGGAGAACTGCGCGATCCCGTTCTGACGTTCCTGCTGCGCTGCGGGCGGCTGCCCGTCGGCGTGGCGCGGGACTATTTGCCGGACGAGGAGTCGTGCGACTGCGCGGCGTTGATGGAGTGGCGAAATCCTTTTAAGCCTGCTTAGACGATTAGGGCTTCGCGCCGAACCGATCAACATGGAGAAGGAGAATCCGCATGCTGGAGTACCGTAAAATTTCCTCGATCGAGGACCCGTTGTTTGCCCAGATGCACCGGCTCATGCGGGAGGTGTTCCCCCCGGAGGAGGTGCTGGCGTTCGAACTGTGGAAGGAACCGCTGCTCGATCCTCAGATTCAGGTGTACGTTGCCGTCTGCGACGGAGAAGTCGTCGGCGCCACCGAGTATCGGTACGTCCCCCAATTCCGGGTGGAGATGACCGACTTCACGATCATCGGCCGCTCGGGCCTCGGCATCGGACGCTTCCTGTTGAAGGAACGGGAAAAGCATCTGCGCGAACTGGCGGCGGCGTCGGGAACCGAATCGCTCGGCATGTTCGCCGAAATTTACAATCCGGAGGACGCGCCGTTCGATCCGTCGCTTCGCACCGTGCTGCCGATGCATCCGGCCGTTCGCCGCGAGGTGCTGTCCCATCTCGGCTTCCGCAAGCTCGATCTCGATTACGTCCATCCGTCCTGGGACCACGAGGGAAAGGCCGTGCGGGGTCTGGACTTCTGCTTCCGTCCCGCCGACGATTCGGTTTCGGCGCTGTCGGCTTCGCTGCCGGCGGGCTTCCTGCGCTGGTACTATTCGGCGCTGCCGAACAAGCCGCGCGAATGGGACGAGATGATGGCCGAGCTGGAGGCGCGCGAGACGGTCGCGCTGCTGCCGATTTGAGAGGCGCGGCATGAAGATCGTTTTTCTCGGCAACGGCGACGCCATGGGAACGCCGCGGGTTTATTGCGATTGCGATGTTTGCGGCGAAGCGAGAACGGGCGGGCGCAACCGGCGGCTGCGCTCGTCGCTCTGGCTCGAAGCGGACGGGGAGCCGCCGCTGCTGCTCGACTGCGGGCCGGATTGGCGCGCCCAAATGGAGAAGCGGGGAATTCGCCGAGCCGACCGCGGGCTGCTGACGCACGCGCACTTCGACCATATCGGCGGATTGGCCGAATGGGCCGACGGGTGCCGCTGGCTGGAAATGACGGCCGAACTGTACGCGCCGGCCGAAGTGCTGGCGGAAGTTCGCGTCCGGTTTCCGTGGCTGGAGAGCCGGCTTGCCATGCGCGCCAACGACGAAGGCATGACGTACGGGGAATGGTCCGTCCGCCCGTGGAAAGTGAACCACGGCAAAAACGGCTACGCATACGCCTACCGCTTCGAGCGCGCTCGCGACGGCGCCGTTTGGGCGTATTGCTCCGACTCGATCGACCTGACGGAGGAGCAGAAGCGCCCGCTGCTCGGCGTCGAACTGCTCGTCCTGGGCACGAGCTTCTATGAAGAGCCGTTCCCCAAGGAGACGAGATCGGTCTACGACGTGAAGGAAGGACTGCAGCTCGCGGCCGAGGTCGGCGCCCGCCGGACGATCCTGACCCATCTGTCGCACGACATCGACGCGCGGCGCGATTACGGTCTGCCGCCCGGCGTCCGGTTCGCGGAAGAAGGGCTGACGGTCGAGCTGTAAGCCGCATCAGGCGTTCGACAGAACGCCTCGCCTGCTTGCGGAGAGGCTCTTTCCGGCGCCGCTCGCGTCGTCTTTCCGCCCGAGCGGATTCTGCCGCAGTCTGCGAACGGCAGCACGGCGGAGCTTCTCCGCCTGCCGCTGGGACATCTTCAATCGCGGCTGCGGATGACGAGCAGCTTGCCCTGGCGCAGCTCGATTTCGCCGAAGTCCGCCGCCAGCCGGTTGCTGACTCCCAGCGTCATGCCGACGCGAAGCGTGGCGTTTGCGAGCGGATAGGCGAAGCCGCGCAGCGTAATGCCGTCCGCTTGCGGCGTCAGCGTCAGCAGCGAGAGATATGGGTAGCTTGGGTCCGCTTCCAGCCGGCACGTTCCCGGTCCGGCAAGGAGGCGGACTTCGTTGTGCGCGTCCACAATCTTCGCCCGGCAGCCGGAAGCTTCCGCCAGCTCGAGCAGTTGAACGTTGGCCAGGCTGTGATCGAACCGCGTGCCGAGCCCGCCGAACAGATCGATGTCGCGAAAACCGCGCTCGATCGCTTCGCGCAGGGCAAGCTCCGTATCCGTCCAGTCCTTGTTCTCGGCGTCGAACGTCAGGCATTCACGGGCCGATTGGCGAATTCGCTCGAACTGATCGGGGGCCACGGAGTCGAAATCGCCGACGGCGAGGTCGGGAACGATTCCCCGCTCGACGAGGAACAGCGCTCCCCGGTCCGCGCCGATCCGGAAGGCGCCGTCTTCGGCGCGCGCGAGAGCCCAGTCGCCCAATTCGCCTCCCGCAAAGATGCATGCCTTCTGTCGCTTGTCGTTCGTCATCGGTCATCGTCCTCCTGTCGGCTTGTCCTTTCTCAGTATAACGCCGGCGCCGGCAAAAAAGCAGTTGCGCGACCCGTTTTTCACCCGTACAATAGGGATAATTTGTGAACCTCGACAGATGAAGCAAAGACTCGGAGGCGTCGGGATTGAACGGGGATGTGTTCCAATTGTTCAGCCTCATCGGCACGATTGCGTTCGCGGTCAGCGGCGCTATCGTGGCGATGGAGGAAGAATACGATATATTGGGCGTCATCGTGCTGGGGCTGGTGACCGCGTTCGGAGGAGGCGTCGTGCGCAATCTGCTGATCGGCGCGCCGGTGGCGACGCTCTGGAACCAAAGCTTGTATCTGAATACCGCCGCCATCTCGATTCTCGTCGTCTTCTGTTTGCCGGCCGCCTGGATCGGCCATTGGAAGCGAACCGAAGCGTTCTTCGACGCCATCGGCTTGTCCGCGTTTGCGATCCAGGGCGCCTTATATGCGGTGAACGCCAACCTGCCGCTCAACGCCGTCATGGTGGCCGCCATGCTGACCGGCATCGGCGGCGGTATCATTCGCGACATCATGGCGGGCCGCAAGCCGCTCGTGCTGCGCGACGAGATTTACGCGGTTTGGGCGCTGGCCGCCGGCTTCGCGATCGGTTACGGCCGCTTCAGCACCACCTGGGAACTGCTCACTCTGTTCGCCCTCGTCGTCGTGTTCCGAATGTTGTCCGTCCATTTCAAATGGAAGCTTCCCCGCCGCTCGCTCAAGCAGAGCCAAGGCGAATAAAAAAAGGAGAGAGCCATGACGTATTCCGTACTGTTTGTCTGCCTGGGCAACATTTGCCGCTCGCCGATGGCCGAAGCCATCTTCCGCGACAAGATCCGCAAGCGCGGGCTCGAGGGGCGCGTTCGGGTCGCGTCTGCGGGAACGGGCGACTGGCATGTCGGCAAACCGCCGCATGAAGGAACCCGGTCGATTCTCGATCGCAACGGGGTTTCCTGGGAAGGCTTGAAGGCGAGCCGAATCGTTCGGGAAGACGGAGAATCGTTCGACCTGATCGTCGCCATGGACCGCCGCAACGAACGAGACATCCGCACCGTCATCGGGGACAACGCCCGAGCTGAAGTGATTCTCTTCCTGTCGCTCGTCCCGGAGTTGGGGTTGGAGGACGTTCCGGACCCGTATTACACCGGCAACTTCGACGAAGTGTACGAGATGGTGACAAAAGGCTGCGAGCGGCTGATCGAACAGATCGAACGCGAGCTCGCCTGATGTGCCGCCAAAAGACGTCCGGGAAGGCGCGGTAGGCTTGTTCCGTTCAGCCGATCCGGGCTTCTTTGCTGCCTTGACGCCCAATCCCGGCCGACAGGTTCGAGTGCTCGCCCGGGCGCGCCTTCCGTTTTCCCGCCTATGACCGAAATCCCGTTCACTCAGGACCGGTACCGCACATCTTCCGTCTTTGTCTTTTCACCGAAATCCCCTTCGCTCAGATAAGGTTGCGTGCTTTCCGTTATGCCACTTTTGACCGAAATCCCGTTCACTCAGGACCGGTACCGCACTTCTTCCGTCTTTGCCTTTTCACCGAAATCCCCGTCGCTCAGGCAAGGTTGCGCGCTTTCCGTTATGCCACTTTTGACCGAAATCCCGTTCGCTCAGGACCGGTCACCGCGCTCCTTTCGTTTTGTCTTTTCACCGAAATCCCCGTCGCTCAGGCAAGCCGGCTTGTTTTTCGTTATTCCGCTTATGATTGAAATCTGCTTCGCTCAGGGCAGCCCCCCGGTCTGCTCTTTTTCGGGGATGCTCCGGTTGATCTAGTTTGAGGACCATTATCTTCGCAAGCGTGATACGTCAGGTTCCCCCTTATCGCTACCGCGGGCGTCTTGAGGGAAAATGATCGTGGCCGGCCTAACGTTACCGAACGAATTCGGTCGGGGACCCGGCATGCGTCTGTTTCCTGATCGAACGGGATTTCGGTCAAAAGAGAAAAAAGGACACATAAGAGAGGGTTATGGTAATAAATGGAGTTTTCGCCAATGAATATTCGGAAAATGTTCGTTTTTGCGTTTGCAAGCCGAAAGAGATTTCGACGGCAAGGAATAGAGACGGAAAGGAACCGCGTCCCGGAATCGCCGAGGAAGGATGAAATCGATCCAACGGTATCCTGACGGAACGGGATTTCGGGGGAAAGGAGAGGAATGAGGCGAGACAAGGCGAGGCAAGGAGGGGCGGCATAGAACAATCGGGAGGAGAAGAGAATCAGCGGGAAAACGAAGTAACGGTTGAAAAACAGAGAAATGACCGAAATGAAACAGAATAGCAACGGATAGTGGAGGAACGACCGGGAAACGAAGAGAAAACGTGAAGCGGAGTAACGACGGTGAAGCGGGGGAACGACGGCGAAGCGGAGTAACGACGGTGAAGCGGGGGAACGACGGCGAAGCGGAGTAACGACGGTGAAGCGGGGGAACGACGGTGAAGCGGAGTAACGACGGCGAAGCGGAGTAACGACGGTGAAGCGGGGGAACGACGGTGAAACGTAGAAGCTCTGGGAGCGCAGATGGCGGCGGGAAGGCGGGGAGAAGGGGGGAAGCCTGCGCGCGAAGGCCGGAGCCGTAGCGGGAGGCTTCCTGTCCAGGCGTTACATATAAGCTTCGGGGCCAAGGAAGGCGGCGAGAGCTTCCGGAAGCTGAGTTTGCCAGAAGCCCCATTTGTGCTCTCCGTCTTTTTCGCGGTAGTCGACGTAGGCGCCGCGGGAAGCGAGCAGTTTGCGGGCCATCCGGTTCAACTGAACGAAGTTGAACACGCCGTGGTCGGCGGTTTCGTAAGCGAGCTCCTGCAATCCGACGACCATCCAGAGCGACAGGCCGGTAAGGTCTTGGGCGGCCTGGATTTGGGTGATGGAGCCGTCGTAATAGGCGCCGGACAGCGACAGGATGCGCGTGAACAGGTCGGGCCGGTCCAGCGCGATGGACAGGCTGGCTGCGGCGCCGAGCGAGTCGCCCGCGAGCAGCCGGTCTTCGGGCGCTCGGCGGACGGACGCGTTCGCTTCCACGAAGGGGACCATCTCGTCGTTGAAGAAGCGGACGTAAGCGTCGTGGCGCTCGCCGCCGGGCATGTATTCGGAAGTGCGCTGCGCCTTGTCGACGTCGACGCCGACGATGACGAACGGAGCCCAGTTGTCCTCCAGGATGAGCTTCTGGGCGATGGTGGCGATGCGGCCGAAGTTGAAAAAATCTTCGCCGTCCTGGCAGTAGACGACGGGGTAGCGATTTCGCCCGTCGTAACCCGGCGGCAAATAGACGCGCAGCGTCCGGGAGCCCTCGGGCAAATGGCGGCTCGGCACCTCGTAGCGGACGATCGTTCGTTTGTACAGGGGGGATTCGCTCATGGCGGCCAACTTCCTTTCGATCGGCAGATAGGGTATGGACGCTGAAGCTCATGGGCACACCAAAGGGAAGGGCGGGCCGGACGGGAAGACCCGGGCCGCGAAGCCGCGGCTTCAGGTCCTGTTCAAAACCGGTTTCCTTCTCCCAAAGCTTCGGCAAAACCTTGGCAGGGTTCGCATTCGGAGCGTTTTCAGCGCCAATTGTATTACTCTGTATTACATATATTAGTTCTCTGTACTACAAACATTGAGACCAAAAAGACAAAGGGAAATCAAGAAAAACGGCGATTTTTCTTTGACCAAATCAGTCATACAGCGCTATAATAATTCTATAACAGAAAGCCCTCTTCCACAATTCCAGACGAGGTGAGCGAAATGAGCAAAGGTTCCTTGGACGCCCCGGTGAAGCCGGTTCAAACTAACCCTTACGAAGTGCACTCGGAAGACGTTGCGCCGCTGCAAGTATTGTCTCCGGAGGGAGTCGTCGTGAATCCGGAGAAGCTGCCGGAGCTTAGCGACGATCAGCTGAAGGAAATCATGTACCGCATGGTGTTTACGCGCACGTGGGACGACCGAGCCGTCAACCTGGGGCGGCAAGGGCGGCTCGGCTTCTATGCGCCGGTGTCCGGCCAGGAAGCGACGATGGTCGGAAGCGAGTACGCGATTAACAAGGAGGACTTCATTTGCCCGGGGTACCGCGACATGCCGCAGATCGTATGGCACGGGCTGCCGCTGTACCAGGCGTTTCTGTATTCGCGCGGCCACCAGCACGGCGGCCAAATTCCGGAAGGTGTCAACGTGCTCATGCCGCAAATCATCATCGGCGCCCAAGTGCTGCATGCGATGGGCATCGGCATGGCGTTCAAGCTGAAGAACGAGAAGCGCGTGGCGATCACGTTCACGGGGGACGGCGGCTCGTCGGAAGGCGATTTCTACGAAGCTTTGAACTACGCGGGCTCGTTCAAGCTGCCGGTCATCTTCTTCGTGCAGAACAACGGCTATGCCATCACGACGCCGTACGCGAAGCAGACGGGCGCGCAATCGATCGCCCATAAGGCGCTGGCCGCCGGCATTCGCGGCGTTCAGGTCGACGGCATGGACGTGCTGGCCGTCATCGCCGCGGTTCGCGAAGCGGCCGAGATCGCCCGTCAAGGCGGCGGCGCGACGCTGATCGAAGGGCTCACCTACCGGTTCCGTCCGCACTCGATGTCGGACGATGCGACCAAGTACCGCACGAAGGAAGAAGAGCAGGAATGGAGCCTGAAGGACCCGATCGTTCGCTTCGGCAAATATTTGGAAGCGAAAGGGCTCTGGACGGAAGAAGACACGGCCCGCGTCAAGGAAGAGGCGAAGGCGGCCGTAAACGAACACATCAAGAAAGCCGAACAAACGGAAAAGATGACGGTGCCGGGCCTCATTGACAGCATGTTCGAGCACACGCCGCCGCATCTGGAAGAACAGAAAGCCGATTTTCAATAAAAGAAACGGTCGGAATCCGGCTCATAATTCAATGATGGGAGAGTTAGCAGCATGGCACAAATGAATATGATCGAAGCCATTAAAGATGCGATGCGGACCGAGCTCAGACGAGATCCGAACGTGCTCATCTTCGGCGAGGACGTCGGTCATGCGGGCGGCGTGTTCCGGGCGACGGAAGGGCTGCAGGCCGAGTTCGGCCCGAACCGGGTGTTCGACACGCCGCTGGCCGAGTCGGCGATCGCCGGCATGGCGGTCGGCCTCGGCACGCAAGGCTTCCGTCCGATCGCGGAAATCCAGTTCGTCGGCTTTATCTTCGAGGCGCTGGACCAGATGTTCGTGCAAGCGGCGCGGATGCGCTACCGCTCCGGCGGCCGCTACAACGCTCCGATCGTCTTCCGCACTCCGTTCGGCGGAGGCGTCAAGGCGGCGGAACTGCACACCGACTCCTTGGAGGGACTGGCGCTGCAGACGCCCGGCCTGAAGGTGGTCGTGCCTTCGAACCCGTACGACGCCAAGGGTCTGCTCATTTCGGCGATCCGCGAGAACGATCCGGTGTTCTTCATGGAGCATCTGAACTTATACCGCGCCTTTCGCGAGGAAGTGCCCGAAGGGGAATACACGGTGCCGATCGGCAAGGCGAAGGTCGTTCGCGAAGGCAAGGACGTTACGATCATCGCCTACGGCCTGATGGTTCACACGGCGCTGAAGGCGGCGGACGAACTGGAGAAAAACGGCGTGCAGGCGGAAGTGATCGACCTGCGCACGCTGATGCCGCTCGACATCGACACGATCGTCGCTTCCATCCAGAAGACGAACCGCGCCATCGTCGTGCAGGAGGCGCAGAAGACGGCCGGCGCCGCGGCGGAAGTCATCGCGCAGATCAACGAGAAGGCGATCTTGCACCTGGAAGCGCCGGTGCTTCGCTGCGCGGCTCCGGATACGGTCTATCCGTTCGCACTGATCGAGGACGTTTGGCTGCCGACGCCGGCGCGCATCGTGAAGACCGTCAATCAAGTGCTGCAGTTCTAATAGGACAGGAGGATGCGACGTGGCTCGATTCGAATATCGGTTCCCCGAACTCGGCGAAGGCCTGCATGAAGGCGAGATCGTCAAAATGCACATCGCGCCGGGGCAGACGGTGACAGATGAAGATATCATTATGGAAGTCCAGAACGACAAGGCGATCGTGGAAGTGCCTTGCCCGGTGAACGGGAAAGTTCTGGAAGTTCTCGGCAAGGACGGCCAGGTGATGCGCGTGGGCGAGATCGTCGCCGTCATCGAAGCCGAAGGCGAGTTGCCGGAAGGCCACGACGCCGGACCGGGGCACGATGACGCGGCGACGGGCGGCGCCGATACGCAAGGCCAGCCCGCGCAAGCGCCGGCGGCCAAGGCCGCTCCGGCCGCGGCGCCGGCTGCGGCCGAACCGGCGAAGCCGGCTGCGCTCGTGCTGGCGACGCCGAGCGTGCGCAAGCTCGCCCGCGAGAAAGGCGTCGTGCTCGCCGAAGTGAGCGGCACCGGCAAGAACGGACGCATCACCCGCGAGGACGTGCTCGCTTATGCCGCCGGCGGCGCGCCTGCGGCGGGGGCGGCGGCAGCCGCGCCGGAAGCGGCGGCGCCGGATGCGGGACAAGCCGCGGGCGCAGCGGCCGCCCGCGCCGCCGTGCCGGCCGGCCCGGGCGTCGAAGAGCGCGTGCCGTTCAGGGGCATCCGCAAGGCGATCGCGAATGCGATGGTCAAATCGGCGTACACCGCTCCGCACGTGACGCTGCTGGATGAAGTCGACGTCAGCGCCCTCGTCGCGCTGCGCAGCCGTTCCAAGCCGATCGCCGAGAAGAAGGGCGTCAAGCTGACGTACCTGCCGTTCATCGTCAAGGCGCTCGTCGCGGCCTGCCGCGAATTCCCGGTGCTGAACGCGACGATCGACGAGGCGGCCAACGAACTCGTCTACAAGAAATACTACAACATCGGCATCGCAACCGACACCGACAACGGCTTGCTCGTGCCGGTCGTGTTCGACGCCGACCGCAAAAACATCTGGACGATCGCCAACGAGATCCGCGATCTGGCCGCCCGCGGCCGCGAAGGCAAGCTGGGCGCAGGCGAACTGAGGGGCAGCACGATCTCGATCACGAACATCGGTTCGGCGGGCGGCATGTTCTTCACGCCGCTCATCAACTTCCCGGAAGTCGCCATCCTGGGCGTCGGCCGCATCACCGAGAAGCCGGTCGTCAAGAACGGCGAAATCGTGGCCGCGTCGGTCATGGCGCTGTCGCTCAGCTTCGACCACCGCATCGTCGACGGAGCCACCGCGCAAAACTTCTTGAACTACATTAAACAGCTGCTCGCCGATCCCGAGCTGCTCGTCATGGAGGTATAAAGACATGGTCGTAGGAGACGCTTCCCTCGATATTGATACGCTCGTCATCGGTGCCGGTCCCGGCGGTTATGTCGCTGCCATCCGTGCGGCTCAGCTCGGCCAGAAGGTCATCATCGCCGACAAAGGGAAGTTCGGCGGCGTCTGCCTCAACGTTGGCTGCATTCCGTCCAAGGCGCTCATCAACGCCGCCCATCATTACGAAGAAATGCTGCACGCCGACAAGTACGGTCTGTCCGCCGAGAAGGTGGGCGTTGACTTCGGCAAAGTGCAGGCGTATAAAGATTCGGTCGTGAACAAAATGACGAGCGGCGTCGAAATGCTGCTCAAGGCGAACAAGGTGGAAATGTTCCGCGGCGAAGTGATGTTCATCAACGAGCACGAAGCGCGCCTGTTCAACGACCAGGAAGCGCCGCGCTACCGCTTCAAGCACTGCATCATCGCGACCGGCTCCCGTCCGATCGAACTCAAGGCATTCCCGTTCGGCGGCCGCATCCTGTCGTCGACCGAAGCGCTGTCGCTGCCGGAAGTGCCGAAGAGCCTGATCGTCATCGGCGGCGGCTACATCGGCGCCGAGCTCGGCCAGATGTACGCCAAGTTCGGTACGCAGCTGACGATTCTCGAAGGCGCGGACACGATCTTGCCGGGCTTCGACAAGGACATGAGCCAGCTGGTCGTCAAGAAGCTGAAGCAGAACAACGTCGAAATCGTCACCGGCGCGCTCGCCAAGAGCGCCGAGCAGACCGACAAGGACGTCACCGTCACGTACGAAGTGGGCGGAGAAACGAAATCGGTGACCGCCGAGTACTTGCTCGTCACGGTCGGCCGCCGGCCGAACACGGACGGCGAGCTCGGGCTCGACCTGATCGGAATCAAGGTCGGCGAGCGCGGCCTGATCGAAGTCGACGACCAATGCCGCACGAACATCCCGCACATCTTCGCCATCGGCGACATCGTGCCGGGCGCGGCGCTGGCGCACAAAGCTTCCTATGAAGGGAAGGTCGCCGCCGAGGCGATCGCCGGACTGCCGTCCAAAGTCGACTACAAGTGCATTCCGGCCGTCGCGTTCTCCGATCCGGAATGCGCCAGCGTCGGATACACCGAGAAGGAAGCGAAGGACAAGGGCCTGAACGTCAAGGTCAGCAAGTTCCCGTTCGGCGGCAACGGCCGCGCGGTGACGCTGGACGGCGCCGACGGCTTCATGAAGCTCGTCCACGACGCCGACAGCGGGCTCTTGCTCGGCGCGCAAATCGCCGGCGTCGAAGCTTCCAACATCATCGCCGAACTGGGGCTCGCGATCGAGATGGGCGCAACGGTCGAAGACATCGCGCTGACGATTCACGCTCACCCGACGCTCGGCGAGATCGCGATGGATGCGGCGGAACTGGCCATGGGCCACCCGATCCACACCGTCGCTCCCAAGCGCTAAGTTCGCGCCGCAGCCATGCAAGCCGGCATCCTGACCGCTCTCTCTGGGTCAGGATGTTTTTTTATCAAACCGAAAGGACGGGTGATCATCCATGGAAGCGAAGCCGATAAGCCGGTCCCGGTCGATTCAAACGATGCTCGTCTTCCCGGGAGAGACGAACTATCACGGTACGCTGTTCGGCGGCCATCTGATGAAGCAGATCGACGGTATCTGCACGATCGCGGCCATGCGCCATTGCGGGCGCAGAGTGGTCACCGCTTCGGCCGACAGCTTCGACTTCGTCGCGCCGATCCGGATGGGCGAAGCGATCGAACTGGAGGCGTTCGTCACCTGGACCGGCCGCACTTCAATGGAAGTGGCCTGCGTCGTCCGCGCCGAAAATCTCGAGACGGGCGAGCGGCGCATGGCGATGACCGGCTTCGTCACGTTCGTGGCGGTTGACGCGGACGGGAAGCCGGCGGAAGTGCCCGCCGTCGTCCCGGAGACCGAAGAGGAGCGCAGGCTGCACGCGACCGCGGCGGAGCGGCAGGAGCAGCGCAAGAAACGCAAGGAGAAGCGCTATTTCATCGACAGATGAGTCCCCAAGGTGTTACAATGTTCTATAAATAGCTGACAAAAAAGGCGGTACGCGATGCGCAATTATTTGGATTTGCTTCAGGACATCCTGGATCACGGCGCGGAGAAGGAAGACCGCACCGGAACGGGCACGATCAGCGTATTCGGCCGGCAATTGCGGTTCGACCTGTCCGAGGGCTTCCCGCTCGTGACGACGAAGAAGCTTCATCTGCGCTCCATCGTTCATGAGCTTTTGTGGTTTTTGAGCGGCGACACGAACATTCGTTATTTGCGCGAGAACGGCGTGACGATCTGGGACGAATGGGCGGACGAGAACGGCGACCTCGGCCCGGTGTACGGTTCGCAGTGGCGCGCCTGGGAGACGGCCGACGGGCGGACGATCGACCAGATCGCCCAGGTGGTCCAATCGATCCGCCGCAATCCCGATTCCCGCCGCCATCTCGTCAGCGCCTGGAACGTCGGCGAGATCGAGAAAATGAAGCTGCCGCCGTGCCATTACGCGTTTCAATTTTACGTAGTCGGCGGCAAGCTGAGCTGCATGCTGACGATGCGCTCGGTCGACACGTTCCTCGGCCTGCCGTTCAACATCGCTTCCTATGCGCTGCTCACCCACATGGTGGCGCAGCAATGCGACCTTGCGCCCGGCGAATTCATCTGGTCCGGCGGCGACGTCCACATTTACCGCAACCATCTCGAACAGGTGAAGCTGCAGCTGACGCGGGAGCCGCTGCCGCTGCCGCGGCTGGTCATCAAGCGCCGGCCCGCGTCGATTTTCGACTACCGCTACGAAGATTTCGAATTTGTCGGCTACGAGTATCACCCGGCCATCAAAGCGCCCGTCGCCGTTTAGAGCCGGGGCGGACGCCGCCTGCGCCGCCGCCCGCCAGGCAGCGTCTTGTCCATTTCCTCCGAACAATTTCCTGCGCGCGGGAGAAGAACGTTCGGTAGTCACCGCTTGCAGTCCTATGTTATGATAAAACTACAAACGTCGGAAGATGGGGAACACGACATGACGATCACGCTCATTGGAGCCGCAGGCGCGAACGGCGTCATCGGCGCAGGCAACGCGCTGCCGTGGAAGCTGCCGGCCGAGATGGCATACTTCAAGGCGCAGACGGTCGGCAAGACGGTGCTGATGGGCCGCAAGACGTTCGAATCGTTCGGCGGACGGCCGCTGAAGGAGCGCGTCAACGTCATCCTGTCCCGCACCATGAAGGAAGCGCCGGCGGGTTGCCGGCTTGTGCGCTCGGCCGAAGAAGCGATCGCCGCCAGCGCGGGCGAGGAACTGATGGTGATCGGCGGCGCGGAGATTTACGCCCTGATGCTGCCGTACGCCGATCGCATCTTGCTGACCGAGATCGAACGGGCTTACGAGGGCGACACCTTTTTCCCCGAATTCGACAGGAGCGAATGGACGCTTGTCTCGCGCACGCGCGGCATTCGCGACGAGAAGAACGATGTCGATTATTTTTTCTGCGTGTACGAACGCCGTCGGCAGAAGACGAATCGTGCAAACAATTGAGAAGATAATCCATTCTGGACCCGCGTCCAGTCTGGTAGGATGACTAATTATCGCTGAAGTTGAATGCAAGCCGACCAGATATAGATAGATGGAGGAAACGAAGATGTCGACGCCTACGGGATTTATGGAATATAAGCGCGAGCTTCCGGGCGACCGCGATCCGTTGGAGCGCATCAAGGACTGGAACGAATTCCACCGGATGTTCTCCGAAGAACAATTGCGCACGCAGGGCGCGCGCTGCATGGACTGCGGCACGCCCTATTGCCATACCGGCATGGAGCTGGGCGGGAACGCCTCCGGCTGCCCGGTCAACAATCTGATCCCCGAATGGAACAACCTGGTGTACCGGGGACTGTGGAAGGAAGCGTACGAGCGGCTGGCGAAGACGAACAACTTCCCCGAGTTCACGGGGCGCGTCTGCCCGGCTCCTTGCGAAGGCTCCTGCACGGTCGGCCTGATCGGCGAACCGGTCACGATCAAGACGATCGAGCAGGCGATTATCGACCGCGCCTTCCAGGAAGGCTGGGTCGTGCCGCAGCCGCCGAAGAGACGGACGGGCAAGCGGGTCGCCGTCGTCGGCTCCGGTCCGGCCGGACTGGCCGCCGCGGCGCAGCTCAACAAGGCCGGCCACTCGGTCACCGTCTACGAGCGCGCCGACCGGATCGGCGGTCTGCTCGTGTACGGCATTCCGACAATGAAGCTGGAGAAGGACATCGTGCAGCGCCGCGTTGATCTGCTGACCGCCGAAGGCATCCAATTCGTGGCGAATACGGAGATCGGCAAGGACATTCCGGCGCAGCAGCTCGTCGACGAGTACGACGCCGTCGTGCTGTGCGGAGGCGCTACGAAGGCGCGCGGCCTCGGCAACGTCGAGGGCGCCGATCTGAAGGGCATTTACCCGGCCATGGACTTCCTGAACGCCACGATCAAGAGCTATTTGGAGTCCGGGCTGGCCGACGGCAACTACATTTCGGCCCGGGACAAGCACGTCATCGTCATCGGCGGCGGCGATACCGGCACCGACTGCGTGGCGACGAGCCTGCGGCACGGCTGCGCCAGCATTACGCAGTTCGGCACGCACGCCAAGGCGCCGCTCACGCGCGACCCGGTGAACAACCCCTGGCCGGAGTTCCCGAACGTGTACACGCTCGATTATGCGCATGAAGAAGCGAAGGCGCTGTTCGGCGAAGATCCGCGCGCATTCTCGGTGCTGACGAAGAAGTTCGTCGGCGACGAGAACGGCAACGTGAAGGAACTGCACACCGTGCAAATCCGCCGCTACATCGACGAGCAGGGCCGCAAGATTTACGAGGAAATTCCCGGCACGGAGAAAGTCTGGAAGGCCGATCTCGTGCTGGTCGCGGTCGGCTTCGAAGGACCGGAACGGACGCTCATCGACCAGCTCGGCCTGGAGACGGACCGCCGGACGAACGTCAAAGCCGCGTACGGCAAATACAAGACGAACGTGGACAAGGTGTTCGCCGCCGGCGACATGCGCCGCGGCCAAAGCCTCATCGTCTGGGCGATCAACGAAGGGCGCGAGGCGGCTCGCGAAGTCGACAAGTATTTGATGGGCTCGACGATGCTGCCGTAACGAAGCGCGGGCTGAACAAGATGGAAGCGAGGTTGTTCCCGGCGGCGGCTCGCGCTGCGGCGGGGAACAACCTTTTTTTTGGGCTTGGCGGCGAAAAAGGAGGAGCTCGGCATGATCAAATACGGAGACGACCGCGTGACCGAACTGCGGTTTGCGGCTTTTTTTCCCCGGGTGGAAAAAAGGGACGAACATTGGGTCGATGTGGAGCTGCGCTTCGCGACGGAAGCGGGGACGCCGGTGCCGGACGACCTGATCGAGCTGACGGCGCTCGCGGTATGCACGACCGCAGGCGACCCGGTTCAGATCGTCCCGCTGGACGCCGGCTGCGATTGCGAATATCAGTTCACTTCATTCGAAAAGGAGCAGATCGCTTCGTACGTGCGCAGCGAAGAGGTGCAGCGGCAGATCGCGGAAGCCGTCCGACTCGGTTGAGAGAAGCGCCAAGGGCCGGAGCAAGGCGGATTCTGGGGGAGTCTGGCGGAATCGGAGGCGTCTTCCTCTTGTTTCGGCTCTGTGCTAAACTGATCGGGACAAGTGTTGCCTAAGGGACGGTTGAGGAGGGGGGAGGGAACGCATGGACTCACCCGCGCTGTTGTCGCCGGCGGACGTGATCGTCATCCGCCGTTACGTGCAGACGAAGTTCGGGCCTCTCCCCGTGGCGAGGCAGGCCGAGATCGTGGCCGAAGCGGTTCGCGGCGCGCTCGAGCGGAGGCTTCCGGAGCTGCCGGCCGACGTCAAGGCACGCGTCGTCCGCGAGCTGATCGGGCGCTGCCTCGTCCGGGAACGTCGCGAGGTGGCCGTGAGCGATGTGCTCGACGCGTGCGCGGAGGCGGGCGCCGACGCCGCGCTCGACCCTGAGCCGCTGGCCCGCTGGCTGCAGGAGCGGGCCGGCGGCCGATGGAGCCGGGACCAGCTCGAGTCCCGGCTGAACCGGTCCGGCCGGCGGGCGCTGTTGGCTCCGCCGGCCGGACCCGCGCCGTTGCCGGCGGAGGCGCTGGCGCTGCCGCCGGCGGTGGAGGCGGGCGGCGGCGAGGGCGCGCCGCCCGATTGGGACGCGGCGCCGCCGCCGGATGCGGGCGCCGCAAAGGGCCGCTTCGCCGCGGCGCTCGGCCGCCGCGCGGCGTGGGCGCTGCTGGCGGCTGCGCTTGCCGCCGGCGCGGGGGTGGCGCTCCTGCCGCAGGCGGAGCGCCAAGGGGCTGCGGCGCCCGAGGCCGCACGGCCGGCGCCGCAGGCGGAGCAGGCGGCCGCCGAGCGGGACGCCGGCATGCCGCAGGCACTGCGGTACGCCGAGTTTGACGAGGCGGCCGTCAAAGCGTATTTGCGCAGCCGCGATGCGCTGCTGGCGGACGAGCCCTACTTCGGCGCGATCGTGGCGAGCGCCCGCAAGTACGACGTGCATCCGCTGCTGCTGTTCGCGATTGCGGGGCAGGAGCAGGGCTTCGTACCGAAATCGAACAAGGAAGCGCAACGAATCGCCAACAATCCGTTCAACGTGTTTCACAGTTGGCAGGAATACAACACCAACATCTCCGACGCATCCGACATTGCCGCGAAGCTGATCGCCAAGCTCGGCCGCAGCCGCCCGGCCGGCCACGAGCCGTTCGACTGGTTCAACCGCACGTACGCGGAAGACCCGGCATGGTCGGACGGTGTCCGCAAGCTGTTCGCCAAGCTCGTCTCACTCTCCGAACCTCCCTCGAACTAGCCGGCTTCCGTTTGCCCGACGGGCTGGCTGTTTTGTTGCTCGCATTGTTCGTTTTTTCATAGATATAAACGACAACGACATCTGTCGATCCGATTCGCCGCAGACGGTGAAGCGAATGGCCGCCGTTGTGAACAAAGCGGGCGTACCCTCGAAATCCCGCTCGCTCAGGACCCGTACCGCGCCTCTTGGTGGGGAACGTGCGAGAGGGCGGTGTTCGGCCGACTATTGGGGCTGCCACCTCTTTTTCTCCCTTTTTACCGAAATCCCTCTTAGTCAGGAAAGGGCGGCGTTTCGACATCGCCACTCGTTCGCTCGGGCTTTCGTTCACTTCTCTTTTCATCCCTCTGTCCAGTATGTCTTCGATTTCAAATGGCGACGGCCATATGGGATGCCGGTTGCCCCCTGACCGAAGGGGATTTCGACGAAAAGACCAAGATCGCACATCCGACTGCTCGGCCCCCTGACGGAACGGGATATCGATAAAAAGGGGTTTGCGAGGAAATGGGGGACGGGGCACCTGACGGAACGGGATTTCGGTAAAAAGACACTTGCGAGGAAAAGCGAGACGACTCCCCTGACCGAAGGGGATTTCGACGAAAAGACCAAGATCGCGCATCCGACTGCTCGGCTCCCTGATGGAACGGGATATCGATAAAAAGGGGTGCACGAGGAAATGGGGACGGGGCCCCTGACGGAACGGGATTTCGGTAAAAAGACACTTGCGAGGAAAAGCGAGACGACTCCCCTGACCGAAGGGGATTTCGACGAAAAGACCAAGACCGCGCATCCGACTGTTCGGCTCCCTGACGAAACGGGATATCGATAAAAAGGGGTGCACGAGGAAATGGGGGACGGGGCCCCTGACGGAACGGGATTTCGGTAAAAAGACACTTGCGAGGAAAAGCGAGACGGCTCCCCTGACCGAAGGGGATTTCGACGAAAAGACCCGAGCCAAGTATCCGGCGTTCGGCGATGCGGGGGAAGGTTTCGAGAGCGGCGGCCGTGCCGGTGCGGCGAAACAAAAACAAAACCCGGCGGGTCAGTGGCCCGGCGGGTTGGCGGCGGCGGTATGGCGGTCGATGGCGGGGGGGACTTCGTTCAGCTCGGTGAGCGTCAGCATCGTGCCGTCGGGGGGCGTGTCGATGTTCAGCAGGTTGTACGCCCATTCCTGATCCCGTTTCAAATAGATGGCGCGAATGCCGCATTCCAGCGCCGGCAGCACGTCGGTGCGCAGCGAGTTGCCGATCATCCACGTCCGGTCCTCGTCGAAGCGGCCGTCCGACAAAATTTCCTTCAGCGCCTCGGTGTTTTTGTGCATGCGAATATAAATCCGATCCTGGAAAAAGCGCTCCAGGTTCATCTGCTCGATCTTGCGCCGCTGGATGGCGGCGTCGCCGCCGGTGTACAGATGCAGCCGATGTCCCTTGTCGATCAGCGTCTCCAGAGTCTCCTCCATATAGGGGTACGGCTCGACTTCGTGCTCGTAAACGCTGTTGCCCAGCTCCCACAGCAGCCGTTTTTCTTTTTCCGTGGCCGGACGGCCCGTCTGCCTGCTGAAGAACAAGTACGTGTCGACGAACGACCGGGGGAAATGTTCGCTTTGGAAGCCGAGCGCCTGGACGCCGGCGATGTCGATCTCGCTGTGCTTGTCGAGAATCGTGCCGCGCGCGATGCCGTACGGAGAGAACCAGTCGCCCATCAGGTCGGCGAACTGATCCTGGACGAGGTTGAAATATTTATTGCAATAAACGAGCGTATCGTCCAGATCGAACAATATGTTTTGCTTCATGGCGGAACTCCTTCTTCTTCAAGAATGCGGCCGGTCCGGCGAAGGCGGTGCGGACAAAACCTGCAACGGGGACGATTCCTTCATTATGGCCCCGAATCGGCCGTTTGTAAATCCGCAGCCGGTGGCAATATAAAAGAAAACCCTTCCCGCCCGGGGACGGAAAGGGAGGAGGTGACACGAGGCGGTGCCGAGAAATACGAGCAGCAGCATTGACGACCAGCGCAACGAATCCCGCTTCCGGGAAAAAGCGAAAACGCCGAAGCTGGGCAAGATGGCGCGTCTTCCGTCCAGCTTGAACAAGATCGACAAGAACTTGCCGTAAACGGTCAGGCATATTTGGCCCGCTTGGCGTTCAGGTCGCGCTTGATGAACGCGATCCGCTGGCGCACGTAGAAGTCGTAGCTGCCCCCGCGCAAGTCGCGGGGGTTTATCGTTCGTCCGGTGTCGTTGTCCACGATGACAAGCTTCCCGTCCTCGTAAAATTTGAAGGTCAGATCCGAAGACGGGCGGTTTCCTCTCGAAGGTTCCATGTAGCGGAAATGTTCGCAGTTGGCCATCCCCATCCAACTCCATTCGTATGGAATATTCGGAACATTTGTTCTTGTTTTGATTATATCAAACATTTGTTCGTATGGAAAGGCGTTCCCGAATCCAATAAACTAGAAAAGAGAAAAACAACGAAAATCGGCACGTCGGAGAAGGAGTTTGCTAACCAGCGATGATTACGTTATCGGGATTGGCCCGCAAGCTGCCGCAGGGCAAGACGGTGCTGGAGGACATTCACGGCCGGTTGGAGCCGGGAACGTTCACGGCCGTCGTGGGCCCGAGCGGAAGCGGCAAGTCGGTGCTGCTGCGATGTCTGGCGCTGAAGGAGCCTTGGACGAAGGGGGAATACCGCTTCGACGGCGTCGACGTCTCCAAAGCGGGATTCGCGGCGAAGTTGAAGCTGCGCCGCAAGATCGCTTATTTGGAGCAAAAGCCGATTTTGTACGAAAAAAAGACCGCGCTCAAGAACGTGCTCATCGGCGCGGTCGGCCAAGTGTCGTGGCTGCGGCGGGTCACGGGCATGGTGCGCAACGACGACTATATGGACGCGATGGATACGCTGGAGGCGGTCGGCCTGATCGACCGCGCCCGGCAGCCGGCGGAGAAGCTGAGCGGCGGCGAACGCCAGCGCGTCGCGGTCGCGCGCGCCATCGCCCACGGGGCGGAACTGCTCGTGGCGGACGAGCCGGTGTCCGGCCTTGACCCGCATTCGGCGGAAGACATTATGGCCATGCTCAAGAAGCTGTGCAAAGACCGCGGAACGACGATCGTCGTCGCCCTGCACCGGCTGGAGCTGGCGGAGAAGTTCGCCGACCAGATTTGGGGGCTGAAGGACGGACGGCTCGTGCTCGACGTGCGCGGGCGGAGGCTCACCGGCGCGGAGAAGGTCCGGCTGTCGTGACGCTGGAGATTCGGCCGTTGCGGTCCGACGACGAGGTGCTCCGCGCGCATCGGCTGGAGCTTAAGTGCTACCCGGTCGAGCTGGCGGCTACGCTTGAGGCTTTTCTGTACCGCTGGCGGGCGTTTCCCGACCTGTTTCTCGGCGCGTGGGAAGACGGGGAGCTGATCGGCCTGGCGTGCGGCGTGCGCACGGACGCGAGCGATTGTTCGGACGTCGGCATCAAGAAGACGCATGGGGGCGCGGGCGACGGCAGCAAGCTGTGCGTGCTGTCCGTGGCGGTGGACCCGAGCCGCCGGCGTCGGGGCGTCGGCGCGAGGCTGCTTCGGACGCTGCTGGGCGAAGCGCGGCGGATCGGGCTGCGGGAGGCGATGCTCATGTGCCAGGCGTCGCTGATCGGCTGGTACGGCCGGGCCGGCTTCCGCGAGACCGGGCTTACGCACGACGAACACGGCGGCGTTCGCTGGCACGACATGGCGATGCGGCTGGCGGACGAGCCCGAGGCGTAAAATAACCCCGCAAGGCGGGGCTTCGCTTCGAAACAGCCGAAAATGCGGGAAGCCGTGCCGAGCGAGGAATCTTCGGCGCGCAACAATGGCGAACGTCCGGCGGCAGCGCGAACGGAAGACGCTTCGCGGGGACGCCGGACAGGGACTGCTTCGCCTTCGTTGCCGCCCCCGCGGGCGTCATTCGTGCGGCGACCCTTCCGGCTTTGTCTCCGACAGTTCGCGAAGCGACGGAACTTTGCCGTGGGGCTGCTGCGATTGCTTGCGGATTTTCCAGGCGTTTTCGCGTCTGTGTTTGGAAGTTGTCATCCGTTGCCCTCCTTCATCTACGGCGCGGCGTTCGCGCCGGCATTGCCCATCGTTATCATGCGCCGGAGCAGGGGGAATATCCGCCTCTTCGGCGAATCGGAAGGGGAACGAATCGTGTCACGAACCGAAGCGGCGGCGATGCCGCTCATTTCGATCAACACCGGCGTAGCCGAAACTTGCCGGTACAAGGACCGGGAGGCGCGCTCCGGCATCTTCAAGCGGCCCGTCGGGGCGCCCGTTCGGCTGGGGCCGACCGGACTTGCGGGCGACGAGCAGGCCGACACGGTCAACCACGGCGGACCGGACAAGGCGGTGTGCGTCTACAGCTTCCGGCATTATCCGCATTGGGAACGGGCGCTCGGGCGCCCGCTCGCGTTCGGGGCGTTCGGCGAAAATTTCACCGTGGACGAATGGGACGAAGCGGACGTCTGCATCGGCGACGTCTTCGCGGCCGGCACCGCCCGCGTGCAGGTGAGCCAGCCCCGCGTGCCGTGCTGGAAGCTGGCGATGAAGTGGGGGCTGGACGAGCTTCCGGCGCTCGTAACGGAGTCGGGGGCGACCGGCTTCTACTTCCGCGTGCTGGAGCCGGGGGAGGTGACGACGGGCGCGCTCGCGCTGCTGGAGCGGCATCCGGAAGGACTGACCGTGCAGGAGGCGAACCGGATCATGCACAAGGACAAGCGCGATGCCGCCGGCATCCGGCGCTTGCTCGGCGTGGACGCACTGGCGGCCAGCTGGCGCGAGACGCTGGAGCGCCGTCTGGCCAAGCTGGCGCAAGGCGAATGACGGCCGTCCGCCAATTCGCGCCGCATCGCAGAAGCGCGAAAGTTCGTCAAACGGAAACGAGGAGGATGAGCGGATGACCGCGTACGCAGGCAAGACGGCGATTATTACCGGCGCGGCCGGCGGCATCGGCCGCGTCCTGGCCCGCGCTTACGCGCAGCAAGGGGCGTCGGTGCTGCTGACCGACGTGACGGAGCTGGCGGGCGAGATGCTCGCGCGGCAGCTTACGGACGAAGGGTACAGCGCAAGCTTCCATGCCGCCGACCTGAGCCGGCCGGAGGCGGCTTCCGCCATTGTCGCCGCGGCGGAAGCCGCCTTCGGGCGCGTCGACCTCGTGGTCAATAACGCCGGAATCGGCGTCTGGAAGTCGCCGCTGGAGCTGGAGGCCGAGGAGTGGGACCGCGTGCTGAACGTCAACCTGAGGGGGACGTTCCTGCTCGCCCGCGAGGCGGCCAAGGCGATGCAGCGGCAAGGGACGGGCGGAGCGATCGTCAACATCTCGTCGACCCGCCATTTGCAGTCGGAGCCGAATTCGGAAGCGTACGCCGCCTCCAAGGGCGGCATCGTGTCGCTGACGCACGCGCTCGCCGTTTCGCTCGGGCCGCTCGGCATTCGCGTCAACGCGATCAGCCCCGGCTGGATCGAGACCGGCGACTATGCGGCGCTGCGGCCGCAGGACCATTCGCAGCATCCGGCGGGCCGCGTCGGCCGGCCGGAAGACATCGTGCGCGCCTGCTTTTATTTGACCGATCCGGAGGGCGGCTTCGTGACCGGCATCAACCTGACGGTCGACGGCGGAATGACGCGCAAAATGATTTACGAACCTTGATCTTGCCGGGGATGCGGCTGATTCGCCGTCATCCCCGGCTTCGTTCGGCATACATTAATCTAGTGAAGGAGACGGGACGGACCGCGCTGCCCGGCGAGATTCGTAAGCGTTTTCGAAAGTTCGTCCGGGGAAGCAGGAATTCGGCAATTCGACAGCGAAACCATTGTTTATTCACCACGTTCGCGCTTCTTCAGATTCTCCGTTTTTGCACGCCATCGATGCGAAAGGGGATTGAGAGGCTATGGTCAGTTTGCCCAGAACGAATGAGCTCGGTTTTTTTGAAATTCGGTTGGAATCGATCGGAGGCCTCGGCGCCAACCTGGCCGGCAAGATGCTGGCGGAAGCTGGCGTCATGGGGGCGGGGCTCAACGGCGTCAGCTTCAGCTCCTACGGCTCCGAGAAGAAAGGTTCGCCCGTCAAGGCCCACATCCGCTTCTGCGACACCAACGCCCACATCCGCGACACCTCGCCCGTCGAACGGCCTCACGTCATCGGCATCTTCCACGAAAACTTGTCCCGCACGATCAACGTCATCTCCGGCATGTACGCCGACAGCATCGTTCTGGTCAACTCCAAAAAAACGCCGGAAGCGTTGAAGGAGCAGCTTCAGCTCAAGGCCGGCACGATCGCCGTCGTCGACGGAACCGGCATCGCGCTGGAAGAGAACAACCGCGTCAACATGGCGATGCTCGGCGGCCTGTTTCGGCTCTGCAGCTTCCTCGATCCCGAATTTATGAAAGGCGTCATCCGCAAGTCGCTGGAGAAAAAATATCCCGGCGCCGTCCAGCCGGCGCTGAGCACGTTCGAGCGGGGCTATAAGGAAGTGCGTTTTCAGACGTTCGAGCTTCCGGAAGGGGAGACGATGCCGGCTTACGTGCGCATGGACACACCCGTGCTCGGCTACGAGACGCAGCCGATCGGCGGCACCATTGTCAACCCCGGCAACAGCGTGCTGAAGGACCTCAGCATCTCGCGCGCCGGGCGCCTGCCCCATTTCGCCGAAGAAGCGTGCATTCACTGCGCCGCCTGCGACAACGTCTGCCCGGACTTCTGCTTCGTCTGGGAGGAGCGGCCCGACAAGAAGGGCCGTCCGCAAATGTTCCTGCAAGGCATCGACTACCAATACTGCAAGGGCTGCCTGAAGTGCGTGCAGGCGTGTCCGACCGACGCGTTGTCGGGCGAGCTCGAGGTTGAAGGCTACGCCGACAGCCACCGGGTGCCGCACCGCTTCCCTTACGCCGCCGGCGGCTGAAGCCGGCTCCGCCGCGAACGACCCGCCGGCTCGCCGGCATGAACAGACCGCAAAACCGGATGGACTCATTCCGCAAGCGAAAATCCGCAAGCGAATCCGCAAGGGAAAGGAAGGGGAACGGAAAATGGCGATCGACATTCGCAAGGAGCAAGGCGCGTCCGGAGGAACCGTCCGTCAGCGCGTCGTATACGAATCCGGCAACGAAATGGCCGCTTACGCGGCGCATCAGATCAACTATCACATCATGGGCTACTTTCCGATCTCGCCGTCGACGGAAGTCGCGCAATTTCTCGATCTGATGAAGGCGAACGGCCAGCACGACATCGTGCTCATTCCGGCCGACGGCGAGCACGGTTCCGCCGGCGTCTGCTACGGCGCGTCGACGGCCGGCGGCCGCGTGTTCAACGCGACGAGCGCGAACGGCTATCTGTACATGCTGGAGCAGATGCCGGTGCAGTCGGGAACGCGTTTTCCCATGGTCATGAACCTCGTCTGCCGCTCGGTGTCCGGACCGCTCGACATCCACGGCGACCATTCCGATCTGTACTTCGCGCTCAACACCGGCTGGCCGATTTTGCTCTGCCGCGATCCGCAAGCCGTTTACGACATGAACATCATGGCGCTGAAGCTGGCAGAGCACCCCGAAGTTCGGCTGCCGGTCATCGTCGCTTCCGACGGTTACTTCACCAGCCACCAGAAGCGGCGCGTCATGACGTTCGAGAACCGGGAGGACGTGCTCGCGTTCGTCGGGGAGAAGCCGCCGGAAGGCTTCCTCCACGTGCTCGACCGCAACAACCCGATCACGGTCGGCCCGTACATGAACGAGCCGGACTACATCAACAACTGCTACCAGCAGTCGATGGCGATGTACCGGGCGGAGGAAGTGTACGACCGCATCCGCAAGGAATACGCCGCGCTGACCGGCCGCGACTATCCGGCGCTCGACCTGTACCGAATGGAGGACGCCGAGGTGGCCGTCTTCCTGCTCAATTCCGCCGCGGAAATCGTCAAGGTCGTCGTTGACCGGTTGCGCGCCCAAGGCGTGAAGGCGGGCTCGATCTCGCCGAACGTCATCCGCCCGTTCCCGGCGAAGGCGATCGCCGAGGCGCTGCGCAGCGTCAAGGCGGTGACGGTCGGCGATCGGGCGGATTCGTACGGGGGCCACGGCGGCAACATGACGCTCGAGGTGAAGGCGGCGCTGCAGACGCACGGCAACGCCTCGACGCTCGTCGTCAGCCGCGTCTACGGCCTGGGCGGCAAAGACTTCTACGCCGAAGACGGGCACCGGCTGTTCGAGCTCGCCATCGAGGCGGCGCGGGCGGGCCGGGTGGCGAAGCCGTTCGACTACCACGGCCACACGAAGGGCGATCCGGACAAAGCGCCGAAGCGGGTGCTCGAGCCGCTGAAGTACGAAGATTTGAAGACCGGGCTCATCACCGCTACGCCGGATGAGAAGACGGGCAAGGTGAACGTGCGCATTCCGCCGCTGCGCCAGCTGACGCGGAAGCCGAAGCGGATCGCGCCCGGCCACGGGGCGTGTCCGGGATGCGGCATCTTCTCGGGGCTGGAGCTGTTTTTCAAAGGGATCGAAGGCAACATCGTCGCGTTGTTCCAAACCGGCTGCGCCATGGTCGTCACGACCGGTTATCCGTACTCGGCGCACAAGGCGACGTACATCCACAACCTGTTCCAGAACGGAGCGGCGACGCTGTCCGGCGTCGTGGAAATGTTCCATGAGCGCAAGCGGCGCGGCGAGCTCGACCATCTCGGCCTCAAGGACGACTTCACGTTCGTCATGGTCACCGGCGACGGCGGCATGGACATCGGCATGGGCCCGGCGATCGGCGCGGCGCTGCGCAATCACAAGATGATCATTCTCGAATACGACAACGAAGGCTACATGAACACCGGCGCGCAATTGAGCTACTCGACGCCGATCGGCAACCGGACGTCGACATCCAACGTCGGCAGCCGCCAGGCCGGCAAGCTGTTCCACCACAAGGACACGGCGCAAATTATGGCGGCGACGCATATCCCGTACGTGTTCACGGGCAGCGAGGCGAATCCGCAGGATTTGCTCCGCAAAGCGGCCAAGGCGCAATGGTACGCGCAAAACGTCGGCCTCGTGTACGGCAAAATCTTGATCACGTGTCCGCTGAACTGGCTCTCCGACGACAAGGACGGCCAGACGATCATCGACTATGCGGTGAACACGTGCTTCTTCCCGCTGTACGAGGTGGAGCGCGGCCTGACGACGATCACGTACAATCCGGAGGAGAAGGGCAAGCGCGTGCCGCTGGCCGAATGGCTGAAGCTGATGGGCAAGACGCGCCATCTGACCAAGCCGGAGAACGCCGGGCTGCTGGCCGAGTTCGAAGCGGAGATCGAGCGCCGCTGGAACATGCTCAAGGCCAAGCACGAGAGCCCGTACCTGTGAGGCGGTGACCCGCGATGCCCTACGCGCTGAAGCATTCGGGCACGGGCGAGCTGCTGGCGGCCAGGCAGCTGAATCGCTACCGGCTGCCGTATTACGGCCTTATGCTGTGGGAACAGCCGCCGAGCGAACAGGAGCGGTTCGAGGCGCTGCTGCGCTCGGAACGCTACCCGCTCGATCCGGCCGAAGACGCGACCGGCGCGTCGGGAACGCCGCGCGGGAAGGCGCGCCGGGACCGGCTGGCCGCCGAATGGGAGCGGGTGCTGGAGCTCGGCCGCTGGCGCCCGGAGCCGCTCACGGAACAGGAGGCGCGGCTCGGCAACGTCTTGCTGCGCAACGACCCTTCGCTGCGCGTCTACTTGCGGGAGGGCCGCCTCGTGGCGGAGCGCTCGCCCCTCTCTTGACGTCGCCGCAGGCTGCGGCGGCGTCCGCTTCCATCCCCGGGCCGGAACAGGCGCTTTTCGCACATTCTTTTGTCCGATGGCCGTTTGGCTGGCATCTCGCTCGGCATTTTATGATATAATGGGAGACAATGCATGCGAGAACGATCTTGGAACCGTTGCGGGAGGGAAACAAACCATGAGCCGACGTTTTGTCATCGAGGCGGTCATGATCGCGACTTACGGCCAGCTGCTTCTGCCGAAACGTCCTGTCGAATACAGGATTCCGTACTCCACCATCATGGAGTTGTACGATATGAAGGACAGTCCGGAGCCGATCATGCCGGAACCCGACGACGACAAGTACGTAAAGGAGAAAGTGGGCGAGATGATCGCTTTCTTCGAGGACCCGTTCAACAAGAAGAAGCTCGAGCGCGCGCTGCTCGCCCCCTGGCGGGAGAGCCCGCCGCTGCCCATCAACGAGAACGTGACGCTGGTCGTCGTCAACGCGGTGGAGAATATGCAGTACGGCGAAGTGTTCGATCCGATCGAGACCGAGATGATCCTGACGTCGCTGCGGCTGCAATGCCCGATCCTGACCGACCAGATCGAGTTCCAGGACAAGGTCGTCCAGAACAGCATTCCGGTCATCTTGTACGACATCGACGACTACGAATTCGCGTTGGAGGAAGACGTTCCGACAACCGACGGATATTCGCAATGAAGGAAGCTGCCGGGGGTTCCCGGCAGCTTTTCGCTCTCGGGGAGGGATCGAGATGGGGGTGCGCGCCGCATGGGCCCGCTATTGGGCTGCGAGAGCGCTGAAGCGCGGCCGTCCGGAGCGATCGCTCCGGTGGTATGAGCAGGCCGGGGAACCGAACTTGAGCCCCCGCGAGAAGGCGGCATTCGCGCAGATGCTGGCCGAGAACGGGGATGCGCCGCGGGCGATCCGGCTTCTGTCCGAGGCTGCGCCGCGGCTGGCGGAACCCGATCTGTACGTCCGGCTGGCGCTGCTCTGCCGCAGGATCGGACGGGAACGGGATGCGATCGCCGCCCTGGATGAGGCGATCCGGCTCAATCCCGCGCCCTATCTGGCCTGGTACACGCGCGCGCTGGCCTACAGCGCCCTGGGCGACGACGGGCGGGCCGCCGCCGACATGCAGGAGGCGGCGGCGCGGGATACGGGCGCGTCGTCGCGGTACGAGCTGGGCTGCATCTATCTGCGGATGGGCCGCCACGACGAAGCGGCGCGGGCGCTGGAGCAAGCGGTCGCGGCGCAGGAGAGCCCGATTCCGCTGTACATCTTCCGCTTGGCGGAGGCGTACGAAGGCGAAGAGCGCTACGAGCAGGCGCTGGCGGCCGTACGGCGGGCGGCCGAGCTGCAGAGCCGCCTCGACGCGCTTCCCGACAAGGGAGAGGCCTATTTGCGCCAGCGCACCCGGTACTCGGACGAGGCGATTCGCGCGCTGATGGCGGTCGCCGCCGAGGAGGCGGGCTTCCGGCTCAAGGAGGCGCAGCTGCTGGAGCGGGCGGGCCGCGCGGCTGAAGCGCTGCGCGCGGTGGCGCTCGGCCGGCAAATGTATCCGGAGGCGGAAGAGCTGCTTCTGCGCCAGGGGACGCTGCTGCGCGAGCTCGGCCGCCACGAGGAGGCGATCGCCTCGCTGCAGGAGGCGAAGCGGCGCAATCCGATGCGGCTGGCGGCGTACATGGAGCTGTGCGCGACGTACCGCCGGCTGGAGCGTTGGGAGGAAGCGAGCGGCGCGCTCAAGGAGGCGCTGCGGGTGTTCCCGAACCAGACGGTGGTGCAGTTCTGGCTCGTCGACGTCTACCGTGACGCGGGCATGCGGGAGCAGGCGTGGGCGGCCAGCACCGAGCTGACGAAGCTGGAGCCGGACGATCCGCTGAACTGGAAGCAGCGCGCGGAGCTGGCCGTCGATCGCGAGCGGTACGCCGAAGCGGAGGAGGCGTATACGCGTGCGCTGGAGCTCGGCGACAACGCCGATTATTACATGCGGCGCAGCTACGTGCGCTTCATGGCGGGCCGCCACGAAGAGGCGCTGCTCGACGTTCAGGCGGCGCTGCGGGTGAACGAGTCGCTTCGCCACGACGGCAAGACGGCGTTCGCGCTGGCGGAACTGTACATGGGCCTGGGCAACCGTGAGCTCGCCGAGGCGGAGTACGGCAGGGCGATTGCGCTCGATCCCGGCAACCCGCGTTTGTACGAGCGCCGCGCGAATTGCCGCCTGGAGAGAGGGCGGCTCGCCGAGGCGCTGGAGGATTGCCGCCGCGGGCAGGAATTGGAGCCGGCGAACGCGCGGCTCGACTGGATGCTGAGCCTGATTTATTGGCGCAACGAGGAATACGACGCGGCGCTCGGCTCGGCGCTGGACTACGCGCGCAAGGCGCCCGAGGACGATCAGGGCCATTACAATCTGGCCTCGATCTATTCGCGGATGCGCCGCTACGACGACGCGATCCGCTCGCTGAACCGCGCGATCGGGCAAAATCCGTTCGAGCCGCGCTTTTATCTGGAGCGGGCGTCGATCTACTACCACCGCATGTTCGACCGGGCGAGAGCGGCGGACGACCTGGCGCAATGGCTGCTGTACGCCGGCGCCGAGAAGCCGGAGCACGAGCGCACGCTGCTCATCGGCGAGCTGGACGGCTTCGACGACGAGATGCGCGCGCGAGCGCTGGAGCAGTATTTGAGCGGATTCGGCACGAGCCGCTACCTGTCGTAAAAAAGTGTAAGAGCCGTCTTCCTGTGGTAAAATGAGGTGACGCCAGCCGTGAAGCTCGCGCGGCGTCCGGGGCGCAAGCTCGGCCCGGCGGACGCTCCGGGAACACGGCGGGCGAAAAAAATCCGACCGAGTCTGAAGGAGGGCACCGGCATGCTGGTGACGACGACTCCCAACGTGGAGGGCTACCGCATTACTTCGTATTTCGGCATCGTGAACGGCGAGACGATTATGGGCGCGAACATTTTCCGGGACTTTCTGGCTTCCCTTACCGACGTCGTCGGCGGAAGGTCCGGCGCTTACGAGAACAAGCTGAAGGAGGCGCGCGACATCGCGATCGGCGAGATGGTGGCGCAAGCCGAGCGGATGGGCGCCAACGCGATCGTCGGCGTCGACGTCGACTATGAAGTGGTGCGCGAAGGCATGCTGATGGTTGCCGCAAGCGGCACGGCCGTTCGGGTCGAAGCGTAAAGCGGGAGGAACATGCAATGAAATATCGTAAACTGGGCAAAACCGGCCTCAACGTCTCGGTCGTCGGGGTCGGCACGTGGCAGTTCGGCGGCGAATGGGGACGCTCTTACGACCGGAAGGAAGCGGCGGCGATCTTGGGCAAGGCCCGCGAGCTCGGCATCAACCTGATCGACACGGCGGAATGCTACGGCGACCATCTGTCCGAGTCGCTGGTCGGCTCCGCCATCGAGGGAAGCCGCGGCGACTGGATCGTGGCCACGAAGTTCGGCCACCGCTTCAATGGGCCGTTCGACCGCACCGACGTCTACAAGCCGGCCGAAGTCGTCCGCCAGTTGGAGGCGTCCCTGCGCGCGCTGAAGACGGATTACGTCGACTTGTACCAGTTCCACTCCGGCCCCGACGCCTCGTTCGATACGGACGGGCTGTGGGACGCGCTGAACCGCCAGGTGGAAGCGGGGAAGATCCGCCATCTCGGCATTTCGATCGGCTCCAACCGCAACGTGTATCAGACGTCGCGGGCCACGGACGTCAACGCCGGGGCGATCCAGGTCGTCTACAACCGGCTCGACCGCGCTCCCGAGGAGGAAGTGTTCCCGTCCTGCCAGGCGCAGGGGCTCGGCGTGCTCGCTCGGGTTCCGCTCGCCAGCGGGTTTCTGAGCGGGAAGTACCGGCCCGGCGACCGCTTCGGCAGCAACGACGTCCGTTCGCGCCGCGATGCGGCCGAGCAAGACCGGCTGCTGGCCGAGGTCGAGCGGATCCGCCGCGACGAAGTGCCGGAAGGCGTCGACATGGCGGCGTGGGCGCTGGCGTGGTGCCTGAAGCATCCGGCCGTCACGTGCGTCATCCCAGGCTGCAAGGACGCAGCCCAGGTGGAAGCCAACGCGGCCGCCGTCGCGCTGGTGGAAGACGGACATCCGCAAGATCTGTAAAACCGCAGAACGAGTAAAAAAGGGCCGGCATTTGTATAACTTTCCGGCTGAAGCGAATACTGGGAAGAGATCAGCCCCAAGGCGGTGCTTCCCATGTGCGAACGCTATTCCCTGACAGCCAGACTTTCCGACGTCGTGGAGCAATTCCGGATCGGACAAGTCGTTTCGGCTTATACGCCGAAATACAACATCTCACCGACGCAAACAGTGCCGGTCATCTACGAATACCGCAAGCAGCGCATTCTCGACGACCAGCGCTGGGGCTTCATGCCGTATTGGTCCAAGGACGCGGTGCTGGCGGACGCGCGCGGCATCGCGAACCGGCCGATCTTTCGCCGGATCGTGAGCAAGCAGCGGTGCGTCATCCCTTGCAGCGGCTTCTACGGCTGGCTGTCCGAAGGCAGGGTGCACCAGCCGGTCCGCTTCGTGTTCAAGGATCGACGCACGTTCGGCATCCCGGGATTTTACGAGCGCTGGCCGCGGGTGAACGGCGAAGAAATTCGCGCGTTCACGATGCTGGCGACCGCGCCGAACCGGATGGCGCAAGGCTGCGTCCTACGCATGCCGGCCATGCTCGACGAGCAAGGGATCGACGCCTGGCTTAGCGAGTCCAACGTCGAGTACCGCAGCGTGTATCACTACGTTCGCGAGTTGCCGGAGGACGAGATGGAGATGTATCCGGTAGGCGGTTACATCAACGACCGCTCGCGCGAAACGCCCGAGTGCGCAGAGCCGATCCGGGCCGCTTACGCGCTGATGCGGCGGTAACCGGCGACCGGCGGACGCCTGAAGATGGCGGTCCGGATTGGCGGCTCATCCTGCCAAACAATCGAAGAAGCCTCCGACACGCGCTTTTGGCGAATGTCGGAGACTTCTTTATACTCGCTTCGGTTTACAGAACCCGCCTGGCCGTGCGGTAATGATCCTTCCACCAGCCCGAATTGATGCTGTCGATGGTGACGCCGGGTTTGCCGTACGTGTGGATGATTTTGCCGTTGCCGATATAGATGGCGACGTGGTGAATCGGCGAGTAGAAGAAGACGAGGTCGCCGGGCCGCAGGTTGGCCTTCGACACGTAGCTGCCGACTTTCGCCTGAGCCGCCGAGGTGCGCGGCAGCGACACGCCGTACAGCCTGTACAAATATTGGGTAAAGGAAGAGCAGTCGAACGACGAAGTGTTGCCGGTTTTCGCGCCGAATTTGTACGGGCGGCCCATATAGGTTTTCGCTTTGGCAATCAGGCTGCTGGCCTTGCTCGATACCGTCGCCGCGCTCGCTTGAGGCGCCGGCGCTATTTCCGCTACGCCGCCAAAACATACGGCGATGGCGATCAATGCTGCGGCTGCTGCTTGGAATAACGACTTGTTCCGATTCATAAAGGACCTCCTGGTATCTATGTTGTAAATCTACTATATCACGAATAAAATAGATAATATTTTCCTATTAGAAGAAAACGCTTGCCGAACCGCCGTTCTTCAATCCAGATGAGAATAAAATAATAATTCTCTCAGAAATGCAACCTTTTTCGATGAGCGGGATCCGCATTCGCAATCTGTATGCCTGCTTGCGAATTTGGTATGATAGAGGAAACTTGCCGTAGCGAAAAGGAGCGAAGCCAAACGGGATGCGGTTACATATTCGGGGAGCGAAAGTGACCTACGACAAGACGAACGGCTACGTGGCGCACGTGCAGTTCGAGGTGGAAGGGCACAAGCAGCCGTACGAGGCGACGCTGCAGAGCGATACGGGCGAGGAGTGGAGCCATTCGCTTCTGTTCCTGAACGAACCGGGCAGCGAAGAGGAGATCAGCGCCGTGGAAGACGAGCTGGAGCGCAACGACGAGCTGTTCGGCAGCCTGATCGAAGCGGTCGAGCAAGCTTGGCGGGAAGAGTAAACTACGGTGCGAAACGAAAGGTTGGGCGGTTGCTTGGCTTCCGTCCAACCTTTTGCATTGGGGGGGAGAAGGCGCTTATTTGACAATCAGCACGGGCACTTTCGCATGCTGCACGACGTTGTGGCTGACGCTGCCGAGCACGAACTCGCGAATGCCCCCCAGCCCCCGGCTGCCCATGACGATCAGGTCGGCGCCGGTCTCCGCGGCCAGACTCAGAATCGTCTCGGCGGGATTGCCGTTGACCAGCCTGAACTCGGCGCGCGCTTCCGGCGGAACCTTGTCTTTGGCCGTCTCCAGCACGCTAGCGGAATGTTTCGCGTAGTCGGCGGCCCATTCCGCCGGGGCTGCGATCAGCATGTCTCCGGAATTGAACATCGGAACGCCGTATACGTGCACGACGACGAGGGAAGCTTCGTATCGTTCGGCCAGCGCCAGGGCGTGGCCGAGCGCTTTGTCGGCCAGGTTGGAGCCGTCGTAGGCGACCAGCAGCTTGTTGTACATGACAGGCACCTCTCTCGGGGCAAGGATGAACGCTCGTTACGGGTAATGTATCCATTCTGTCCGCTTTTGAGCTTCGCCGAAAATCGCCAGTTTTTTTCACCCTTCTTCTATTTGTGTTATAATAATTTCCAAAATTCCATATTGAAATAGGGGAGCCGCGACCGGATGACGAAACGCATGCTGTTCTCGATGCTGCCCATGCTGGCTTTGTTCGCCGTTATCAGCTTTTATCTTGGCTGGCATGGGGCTTATTTCCTGCATCTGTCGGGGGCGAACGTGCCGCCGACGCTCTATTGGATCGTGTTCTACGTGGTCGCTTTCTCCTATGTTCTGGGCCGCCTGCCTCTTCGGCCGAAGCCGCTGGCTCGGCTGCTCAAGGTGATCGGCTCGTACTATTTTGCGGTATTGGAGCTCGGCCTTATTCTTGCCGTTCTGGCGGACGCGGTCGCACTGGCCGCGCATCTGGCGGGCGCCTTTTCCTCCGCTTTTGCCGTCGCGGAAGGCGTGTGCGCGCTCACATTGCTCGTGCTTCTGCTCCTCTGGGGTTCCCGCAACGCCTGGAGTCCGATCGTGCGGAGCTACGAGATTGAAGTCGACAAAAGCGTCGGTTCCTTAAGCCGACTGAAGATCGCCATCGTCTCCGACATCCATCTCGGAAATACGGTCGGCAACCGCCACCTGGACCGGCTGATCCCGCTCGTCAACGGCTGGAAGCCGGACCTGACGCTGCTTGCGGGGGACGTCATCGACGATACGATCGAACCGTTCGTGCGGCGGGACATGGGCCGGCGGCTGGGGCGGCTCGAAGCCAAATACGGCGTGTTCGCGGTGCTCGGCAACCACGAATATTACGGCGGCCACATCCCGGAATACGTCGACCGGATGCGCAAGCTCGGCATCCCCGTCCTTCAGGACGAGACGGTCGTCGTCGCGGGCGGCGTCCAGATCGCCGGCCGCAAGGACAAGACGGCGGAAACGATGGACCCGCAAGGGCGCCTGCCCGTCGCCGAGCTCGTCTCGTCCTTCGACGACCGGCTGCCGATCATCGTGATGGACCACCAGCCGACGGAGTACGACTTGGCCGTCAAAGCCGGCGTCGACATTCTCATCTCCGGCCATACCCACCGCGGGCAGATGGCCCCGAACCATTGGATCACGCGGCGCATGTTCGAACTGGACTGGGGCTATCTGCGCAAAAAACAGATGCACGCCTTCGTTTCGTCCGGCTTCGGAACGTGGGGGCCGCCGATTCGGTTGGCCAGCCGCTCGGAAATCATTCAAGTGACGGTTCGATTGAAGGGGGAACAGATTTGATACTCGTTCGCGGCCTCGGCCGGGAAGGGCTCGTCAGCTTGCTCTGCCTCATTGCCTTCGGCGTCGTTGCCGTGCTGATCGACGAACATCGGATTTACTCGTTCGACATCCATCTCATCCGCTTCCTGCAAGGAATGGAATCGCCCGCGATGACGCGGCTCATGGAAGCCGTCTCCGCGTCGGTCAGGACGAAGCCGGTCGTCGTGCTCGCCCTGGCGCTGATGGCGCTGCTCTATTTCGTCTTTCGCCATCGCTGGGAGCTGCTGCTCGTCGTCGCCGCCATCGGCGGCTCCACGCTGCTCAACTCGCTGCTCAAAGAGGCGTTCGCCAGGGAACGGCCGTCGCTCCACCGCATCGTCGAAGAGAGCGGCTACAGCTTTCCGAGCGGTCATTCGATGGCGGCGCTCAGCCTGTACGGCGTCGCCGTCTGGCTGCTCTGGAGACATGTGAAGGCTGGGTGGGGCCGTGCGTTGATGCTCCTCGTCGCGGCGATCATCATCCTAGCCGTCGGCGCCAGCCGCATCTACCTGGGCGTCCATTACCCCAGCGACGTCATTGGCGGCTACTTGCTCAGCAGTAGCTGGCTCGCTTTGTCAATCGGCGCCTTCCGCAGATTCGCCGCCCGCAACGCAACCTCGCCGGCTGTCGGGTCATAATCGTGCGCGGACGGCCTCAACGCAACCTCGCCGGCTGTCGGGTCATAATCGTGCGCGGACGGCCGCAACGCAACCTCGCCGGCTGTCGGGTCATAATCGTGCGCGGACTGCCTCAACGCGATCTCGCCGGTTGTCGACTCATAACGCGGGACGCGACGGCCGCCTGCGCGAACGGTACCGAAACCTCTCTGCGACGCGAGAGGTTCTTCTTTTGTTGCCTTTTTGTTTGGTTACGCACCCCCCGGCTTCCTTCCCCGTCATCCCGTTCGCTCAGGAGGCGGCTGTTCGCTCAGGCGTCAGCACCGGGCGCCGGCCTCGTTTCGTTCATTTCACCTTTTCATCGAAATCCCTTTCCGTCAGGAATGCTCCTCCGTTACAAAGGGCTCCCCCGCTCCTGACCTGTGGGGGTACCGATCCCCCGGCGTCGTAGGCACGGAAACCATGGAACCCTAGCCAACGGTGGAGCACTGCACGCGAATTGAAAAAACGGGAGTCGATCCACTCTGAGCCAACGGGATAACGATCAAAAGCGCTGTAGAGAAGAGGAGACCGGCGACTCTGAGCCAACGGGATAACGATCAAAAGCGCTGTAGAGAAGAGGAGACCGGCGACTCTGAGCCAACGGGATAACGATCAAAAGCGCTTGGAGAGAAGAGGAGGCCGACGACCCCTGAGCCGACGGGATTTCGATGAAAAGCGCCTGGAGAGAAGAGGAGGCCGACGACCCCTGAGCCGACGGGATTTCGATGAAAAGCGCCTGGAGAGAAGAGGAGACCGGCGACTCCTGAGCCAATGGGATTTCGATCAAAAGCGACTGAAAGACACAGAGACCGCAAACCCTGAGCCGAGGGGATAACGATCAAAAACGACTGGAGAGAAGAGGAAGCCGGCGAATCCTGAGCCAACGGGATTTTGATGAAAAGCGACCAGAAAGAGACGAAGATCAGCGAAACCTGAGTTAGAGGGATTTCGGCGTAAAGGGGCGAAGTCGCCTTGAGAAAGCCGCTTCTGAGCCTGCGGGATATCGACGGAAGCGTCCCATAGAGGCGCCGCGGCGAGAAAATAGCCGGTCAGCCGAATGGGGGCGTCAGGAGAGCGCTTTGACGGACCGGCGGACAATCAGTTCGGAGGGAAGGACGACTTTTTTCCAGGGGCCGGCTTCTTCCGGGTTGCGAATTCGGTCGATCAGCATCTGCATGCCGAGATAGCCGAACTGGTACGCCTGCTGGGAGATAACGGTGACGAACGGATCGATCTCCGGGTAGGAGGCCACCTCGTCGAAGCAGACGATCGACAGGTCGTCCGGCACGCGGAGGCCGCGTCCGCCAAGGGCGCGGATCACTTCGACCGCCAGCACGTTGTTGCCGGCGATCACCGCGGTCGGCGCGGGCTTCATGCGGTCCAGCCAGCTCTCGATCTCGGACAGGTCGCTGCGCGGGCCGAAGCTCGTTGCGAGCACGTAATGCTCCTCGTACGGCAGGTCGTTCAGCTTCAAGGCCTCTTTGTAGCCTTCGAGCCGCTGCCGTGCGGACGAAACGGAGAGCGCGCCGTTGATCATGGCAATGCGGCGGTGGCCCATGTCCGACAGGTGCCGGACGAGCTGGCGAACGCCTTCCTTGCCGTCGCCGAGCACGATGTCGCTCTCGACGCCGGGCACTTCGCGGTCCAGGAGCACGAACGGCACGTTGTGCCGGCGCAGCGACTCCAGATGGGGGAGGGAGGCGTCTCCCGCCGGAGCGACCAGCACGCCGTCGACCCGCATTTTCAAAATCGTGTCCATATATTCCTGTTCCTTGTGCAAGTTCTCGTCGCTGTTGCCGAACAGAAGGCGGAAGCCGAGCTTGCGGGCGGCGTCTTCGGCTCCGCGGGACAACGTCGTGTAGAACGGGTTCGTGATGTCCGTAATGAGCAGAAACAGCAGATTCGTCTGCTGCAGAACGAGGCTGCGCGCCATCTGGTTCGGGACGTAGCCCAGTTCTTCCATGACACGCTTTACTTTGGCCCGCGTCTTTTCGCTGATTCTGCCGGAGTTATTGATAACTCTCGACACGGTCATGGCCGATACGTTCGCCCGCTCGGCAATATCGTAAATCGTGACCATCCGCAAGCTCCTTCCCCATGCACACCCCACGCGTCCGGCAAGCAATCGACGTCGCATCGGGGCCGAATCTGACATCATTTTCTGCAAAAATCGCGCCGCGGCGCGCGCCTGCTCCTATCTTACCCAAATCGAGCATTGACAGCAAGACGCAACGTTGTTACTTTAGAGTTATCGGTAACACCATTTCCCGAATGGAGGGATTCATTCATGGCAGATTTGCAGACGAGGTGGCAGGGCGGTTTTCCGAAGATCGGCATTCGGCCGACGATCGACGGACGGCGCAAGGGCGTCCGCGAATCGCTCGAAGAGCAGACGATGAACATGGCCAAAGCGGTGGCGGCGCTGCTCAGCGAAAATTTGCGGTACCCGAACGGACAGCCGGTGGAATGCGTCATTTCCGACACATGCATCGGCGGCGTGGCGGAGGCGGCCGCGTCGGCGGAGAAGTTCCGGAAGGAGGGCGTCGGCGTTTCGATCACGGTCACCCCATGCTGGTGCTACGGCACGGAAACGATGGACATGGACCCGACGATTCCGAAGGCGGTGTGGGGGTTCAACGGGACGGAGCGTCCGGGCGCGGTTTATTTGGCTGCCGTGCTGTCCGCCTACGCGCAAAAAGGGCTTCCCGCCTTCGGCATCTACGGGGAGGAAGTGCAGGACGCTGGCGACACGCGGGTGCCCGACGACGTCAAGGGCAAGCTGCTCGGCTTCGCGAAGGCCGGTCTGGCCGTCGCCTACATGCGCGGCAAGTCGTATCTGTCGATGGGCTCCGTGTCGATGGGCATCGCCGGATCGATCGTGAACGATACGTTTTTCCAGGAATACTTGGGGATGCGCAACGAATACGTCGACATGTCGGAATTCGTCCGCCGCATGGACGAACATATTTACGATCCCGTCGAATATGAGAAAGCGCTTGCTTGGGTCAAGAAAAACTGCATCGAAGGGCCGGACAACAACCCGCCGCAACTGCAGAAGTCCCGCGAGAGCAAGGACCGCGATTGGGAAACCGTCGTCAAGATGGCGATCATCGCCCGCGACCTGATGGTCGGCAACCCGCGGCTCGCCGAGCTCGGCTTCGGCGAAGAGGCGCTCGGGCACAACTCCCTTGTCTCCGGGTTCCAGGGCCAGCGGCAATGGACGGACCACTTCCCGAACGGCGACTTCCTCGAGGCGATTCTCAACTCCTCGTTCGACTGGAACGGCATCCGCGCGCCTTACCTGGTGGCGACCGAGAACGACAGCCTGAACGGCGTCGTCATGTTGTTTGGCTATTTGCTGACGAACACGGCGCAAATCTTCGCCGACGTCCGCACGTACTGGAGCCCGGATTCGGTGGAACGCGTCACCGGCCACAAGCTGTCCGGCGCGGCCGCCGGAGGCCTGTTGCACCTGATCAATTCCGGCGCGGCCGCGCTCGACGGCACGGGCGAACAAACCCGCGACGGCAAGCCGGCGATGAAGCCGTTCTGGGAGATCGGCGAGGACGAGGCGCAGAAGTGCCTGAACGCCACCTCCTGGCGGCCGGCGTCGGTCGAATATTTCCGCGGAGGCGGCTTCTCGTCCGACTTCCTCACGCGCGGCGGCATGCCGATGACGATGTCGCGGCTCAACCTGGTCAAGGGGCTCGGGCCGGTGCTGCAAATCGCCGAAGGCTGGTCAGTGGATCTGCCGCAAGAGGTGCACGACAAGCTCGACAAGCGAACCGACCCGACGTGGCCGACCACTTGGTTCGCGCCGATTCTGACGGGCAAGGGCGCATTCCGCTCGGTGTACGACGTGATGGACAACTGGGGGGCGAACCACGGCTCGATCAGCTACGGCCATATCGGCCACGATCTGATTACGCTGGCGTCGATGCTCCGCATTCCGGTCAGCATGCATAACGTCTCCGAAGAGCGGATTTTCCGCCCGCGCGCCTGGGGGCTGTTCGGCACCGACCATCCGGAGAGCGCCGACTTCAGGGCCTGCGCCAACTTCGGCCCGCTGTACAAATAAGAGGAGGCTGAGCAGATGAGCAGCCAGGATATCCGCAACGAACTGTGCCGGTACGCTCGGAAAACGGTGGCGAACAAGCTCGTCGTCGGGCCGGGAGGCAATATTAGCGCGAAGCACGAGGGGAAGATGTATTTGTCTCCGAGCGGCTTCGCCCTCGATGAGATCGCGCCGGAGCAGTGGGTCGAGGTCGATATCGAGACGGGCGAAATCACCGACATCGGTCTCAGGCCGTCTTCCGAAGTGCTGATGCACCTGTACGCCTATCGGGTCAACCCGAGCATCGGCGCCATCGTGCATACGCATCCGCCCTACTGCATCGCGTTTACGCTTGTCGGGCAGGAACTGCCGGTCATGTTCCCCGATCAGGCGGCGCTCGTCGGCAAGACGACGTACGTGCCGTACGTGCTGCCGACGACCGACAAGCTCGCCGACGCGGTCGCCGCCAAGGTGAGCGAATTCAGCACGATTCTGCTCGGCAATCACGGTCTGGTGACGACGGGGCGCAACCTCCGGGAAGCTTATTACCGCACCGAGGTCGTCGAAGAGAGCGCCAAAATTTATTTGATCGCCAGCGCCATCCGCCCGCCGAAGGCGCTGACCGACGAGGAATACCGGGAGATCGCCTCGCTGGAGAGCGAGGCATACCGGATTGAGCTGCTTCAGAAAATGAAGTGATCGCGCGCAAGGGAGGAGGACCTGAGCATGACGGAGGGGACAACCGCCGCGGCGCTGGCCTTTGACCTGGGGGCGAGCAGCGGCCGGGCGCTGATCGGCGAGCTGCTCGACACGGACGGCCGGCGCGCGCTTCGGGTGACGGAGATCCACCGCTTCCCCAACGGTGCGGTCCAGATCGGACGCCATCTGCATTGGGACGTGCTCCGGCTGTTCGAAGAGATCAAGCAAGGGATTCGCCACGCGTTCCGCTCGGGCTACGCGCCAACGACGCTCGGCATCGACACGTGGGGCGTCGACTTCGGGCTGCTGGACGCGAACGGAGAGCTGCTCGGCGATCCGTATCATTACCGCGATCCGCAGACCGACGGGCTGATCGAGGAAGTCGCCGGCATCGTCGGCGGCCGGGAAGAACTGTTCCGGCATGGCGGGCTGCAGTTAATGCCGTTCAATACGATCTATCAGCTGTACGCCATGCGCAAGGCCCGCTCCCCGAAGCTGGACGCGGCCCGGACGCTCTTGCTTACGCCCGATCTGCTCGCCTACTGGCTGACCGGGGTAAAAACTTGCGAGTTCACGATGGCGACGACGACCCAACTGCTTCACCCGAAGACGCGGCAATGGAACGACGAGCTGATGCAAAGGCTCGGCATTCCGCGGGAACTGTTCCTCGATCCGATCCGACCGGGGACGACGATCGGGCCGCTCGCTCCTGCGGTCTGCGAGGAACTCGGCGTGCCGGCGATCTCGGTCGTCGCCGTCGGCACGCACGACACCGAGTCGGCCGTCGCCGCTGTCCCCGCGCAGGAGACGGAATTCGCTTATTTGGTCTGCGGCACGTGGTCGCTCATCGGCACCGAGCTCGCGGAGCCGTCGCTCACGCCGGAGACGATGGAAGCCGAGTTTTCCAATGAAGGCGGCGTCGGCGATACGTACCAGTTGCTCAAAAACATTATGGGCTTGTGGATTCTGCAGGAATGCAAGCGGGAGTGGGACGGGGACGGGCCCGAGATGCCGTACGAACGGCTCATTGCGGAAGCGGAAGCCGCAAGGCCGCTGCGCTCCCTGATCGATCCGGACGACGCGCGCTTCTATGCGCCGGGCGGAATGAACGAGAAGGTGCGTTCTTATTGCGCCGAGACGGGCCAGCCGGTGCCGCAAGCCGCGGGCGAGATCGCGCGCTGCGTCCTCGAGAGCTTGGCGCTGCGGTACCGGCAGGCGCTGGAGCAAGCGGAGCGCGTGACCGGACGCACGTTCGGCGCGCTTCATATGGTCGGAGGCGGCATCCGGAACCGGCTGTTGTGCCGCATGACCGCCGCCGCGATTCGGCGCCCGGTGCTGGCCGGCCCGGTGGAGGCGAGCGCCGTCGGCAACATGCTGCTGCAGCTGATCTCCGGCGGTCAAGTCCGGGACTTGGCGGAAGCGCGCTCGCTCGTCGCCGCGTCGTTCCCGGTCGAACGCTACGAGCCGTCGGCGGAGTCCGGATGGGACGAAGCCTATCGCCTCTTCAAGAATCTGCGCCATGACCGGGATTAAGACGCCCGGCGCTTCGGGCCGGCGTCCGTTGCCGGTCCGCACACAAACCGCCTGCCGAACCGTTCGGCAGGCGGTTTGTGCATATTGCGCCGCGCCGATCTTGACGTCAGAGCGGTCGCTCCTATCCAGAAGCATGATCGCCCAAGCCGGGCAGTCCGTTTGTGCATGCCCGGCTTGGGCGATTGGCATCCTAGAGGGGAACAGACCGGGGTATTCACCTCATTTATGACGCTCTAAATAATTATTAATTGTGTCATAATTCATTCTATGATATACCATATTTAGCTTGCCTGTTCTCAACAAAAAAACGATCGAGGAGTGAAAGCGACATGAAGTTTTTTCTGGACACCGGCAATGTCGACGAGATCAAGCGCATCGTGAAGCTCGGCCTGGTGGACGGCGTGACGACCAACCCGTCGCTGATCGCCAAGGAAGGGCGCGACTTCAAGCAGGTCATTCAGGAGATATGCAGCATCGTCTCCGGCCCCGTCAGCGCCGAAGTCATCAGCCTCGATGTCGACGGGATGCTGAAGGAAGCGCACGAGATCGCCACCTGGGCGCCGAACGTCATGATCAAGCTGCCGATGACCGAAGCCGGCCTTGAAGCGACGCACCGCTTGTCCCAAGAAGGGATCAAGACCAACGTGACGCTGATCTTCACCGTGGCGCAAGGGCTGATGGCCGCCAAGGCGGGCGCGACCGTCATCAGCCCGTTCGTCGGCCGCCTCGACGACATCGGCTCCGACGGATTGGAGCTCGTGCGCAATTTGCGCATGGTGCTCGACATGTACGATCTGCCGACGGAAATTATCGCCGCCAGCATCCGCAACCTCGGCCATGTCGAACAGGCGGCGCTCGCCGGCGCGCACATCGCCACCATTCCGGGCTCGCTGCTGCCGTCGCTGTGGAAGCATCCGCTGACGGACATCGGCATCGAGCGTTTTCTGAAGGATTGGGAGAAGATGTCCAAGGCGTGACGGCGGGAGAACGATTTGTTTCGCCTTACCCATCAGGGTTCACGCCCGAAATCCTAAGGAGGGAGCGGGTATCGAACTTACGCCGCGTCAGTTGGACATCGTCGATCTTGTCCAAAACAACGCTCCGATTACGGGAGAGCAAATCGCGGAGCTGCTCGGCGTCAGCCGTCCGACGATCCGGTCGGACTTGTCCGTTCTCGTCATGCTTCGGCTGATCGATGCCAAGCCGAAGGTCGGCTACTTCCCGGGGGAAGCGCTCAAGCCCGCGCGGGCCGTCTATTCTGCGCTGCAGCAATGGAAGGTGAAAGACCGGATGAGCCGCCCCGTCGTCGTGCGGGACGACGCCACCGTCGGCGACGCCGTCATCAGCCTGTTCGTCGACAACGTCGGCAGCCTGATCGTGACCGACGAGACCGGCCGGCTTGTCGGCATGGTGTCGCCGAAAGATCTGCTCAAGTTCACGCTCGGCCATCCGAACGCGGCGTCCTTGCCGATTCGGATGGCGATGACCAGGCACGCGCAGCTCGTGACGATCGGTCCCGACGACACCGTCCTGGAGGCGGCCCGCAAAATGATGGCCCATCAGGTGAACAGCCTGCCGGTCGTGCGGCCTTCCCGCGACGGGGACGGAGAAGGGGGCGCGGGGCGCGGCTTGGGCTTGGAAGTGATCGGCCGGATCACGAAAACAAACATTACGCAGGCGATGGTCGAATTGGCCTCGGATTTGTAGCAGGGCAGGGGGAGAAGCCGTGTCGTCGGACCGTCAAAAAATGATTTTCGTATGCTCGGACGCGGTGGGAGAAACGGCGGAAGCGGTGGCGCGGGCCACGGCGCGGCAATTCGCGACCGCGGTCGTCAAGATCAAGCGCTGCGGCGGCATCAAGCACGAGGACGAGGTTCGGGCCGTCGTCCGGGAAGCGGCGCAGGCGGGAGGGTTCATCGCGTATACGCTCGTGCAGCCGGAATTGCGGGAGACGATGCGCGAGGAGGCGATTCGCGCGCAGGTGAAGGCGGTCGACGTGATGGGGCCGATGATGCAAGCTTTTATCGATACGTTCAACGATTCGCCCAAGCTCAAGCCCGGCCTTCTGCACGAGATGGACGACCACTACTTCCGCAAGATCGAAGCGGTCGAATTTGCGGTCCGCTGCGACGACGGCAAAGACGCACGCGGGCTCTTGCAGGCGCAGGTCGTGCTTATCGGCGTCTCGCGCACGTCCAAGACGCCGCTCAGCATCTATTTGGCCCACCAAGGCATTCGCACCGCCAATTACCCGATTGCGCCCGAAGTCAAGCCGCCCGACGAGCTGTTCGCGAAGGCGGACCGGCTGATTGTCGGACTGACGATGCAGCCGGAGCGGCTGCTCAAAATTCGAACCGAGCGGCTCAAATCGCTCGGCCTTCCCGTACAGGCGCACTACGCCTCGCTCGAGAGGATCGAGCGCGAGCTCGCCGTCGCCGCGGAGCTGATGGAGAAGCTCGGCTGTCCGGTCATCGACGTGACGGAGCGGGCGATCGAGGAAACGGCTGCGATCATTATGGAAAAATGGCTGAATTCGGCCGGATAACGGGGGAGAGGAACATGGAAAGAGAGCTTGCGCTGGAAATCGTGCGGGTGACCGAGCTGGCCGCCCTGGCGTCCGCGCCCTGGATGGGGCGCGGCGACAAGATGAGCGCCGACGGGGCGGCGACCGCCGCGATGCGGGCGATGTTCGACACCGTCTCGATTAAGGGGACGGTCGTCATCGGCGAAGGGGAAATGGACGAGGCGCCGATGCTCTACATCGGCGAGCAGGTCGGCAGCAGCCACGGGCCGGAGGTGGACGTCGCCGTCGATCCGCTCGAAGGCACCGAGATCGTCGCCAAGGGGCTGAACAATGCGATGTCCGTCATCGCCGTCGCCAATAAGGGGAACTTGCTTCACGCGCCGGATATGTACATGGAGAAGCTGGCCGTCGGCCCCGAGCTCGCCGGCAAGCTGAGCCTGACCGACCCGCTGGAGGAGACGCTGCACAAGGCGGCGTCGGCGCTGCATAAGAAGGTGTCCGACCTGACCGTCATGATTCTCGACCGCAGCCGGCACGAATCGGCGGTCAAGACGCTGCGCAAAGTCGGCGTCCGCATCAAGTTTCTGTCCGACGGAGACGTGGCGGGCGCGATGGCGCCGGCGTTCCCGGAGGCGGGCATCGACCTGTACGTCGGCTCCGGCGGCGCGCCCGAAGGCGTTCTGGCGGCTGCGGCGCTCAAGTGTCTGGGCGGCGAGCTGCAGGGACGGCTCATGCCCGCGGACGCCAACGAGTACAACCGGTGCATCGCGATGGGCATCGCCGACCCGTACCGGGTGTTGACGATGGAGGACATGGTCGGCGGGGACGACGTCATCTTCGCGGCCACCGGCGTCACGCCCGGCGAATTCCTGGGCGGCGTGCGCTATTTGGCGGGCCAGCGGGCCGAGACGCATTCCATCGTCATGCGCGCGACGACCCGGACCATCCGCTTCATCCGCTCGCTTCACTATTTGCCGAACAAGGCGCTGCTGCGCGTCGAGCCGCAAGCGTGAGCTTCGGGCGTGCGTGCCGGGCCCGCAGGCGCCTGACCGCGGGAGCCGCCTGTGTCCGCAGGCGCTCAATCGCGGGAGCCGCCCGATCGCGTGCGAAGAGGCTGTCCCTCCGTCATATCGGGATGACTTGGGGGACAGCCTCTTCGCACGCGGCTTAAGCCCGCCGTCTGAGCGAATCGGCCGCCTGCAGCGGCAGCCGCACCGTGAACGTCGCTCCCTCGCCGGGCCGGCTGTCGACGGTAATTTCGCCTTCGTGCAAATCGACGATCTTCTTCACGATGGATAGCCCGAGCCCGCTTCCGCCGAGCGCGCGGCTGCGGGCTTTGTCGGCTTTGTAGAACCGTTCGAACAGATGGGGCAAGTCGGCCTCGGAGATGCCGATGCCGGTGTCGGCGAACGTCGCCTCGGCCCGGCCGTCGCGCGCGGCAAGACCGATCGAAAGCGTGCCGCCTTCCGGCGTGAACTTGATGCTGTTGTGCAGCAGGTTGCGCCAAACCTGGTTCAGCAGCTCCTCGTCCGCTTCCACCGACACCTCGTCGAGCTGGATGTCCATCTCCAGTTTTTTGCCGCTCCACAGCGGCTCGCAGCTGAGCACGGCCTGGCGGATTTGCCGGTCCAGCCGGAACGTGCCGAGCCGAAACGGCTGGCTGCGCGATTCCAGCGTCGTCAGCCGGATCAGGTTTTCGCTCATGCGGGACATGCGCTCGCTCTCGGTCTCGATAATTTTCAAATAATGGTCGCGGGCCGCCGAATCCATGTCTTCCTGGCGCAGCGCCTGGGCGAAGCCTTTGATCGCCGTGAGCGGCGACTGAATTTCGTGCGACACGTTGGAGATGAACTCCTGGCGCATCTGCTCCATCTGCCCGAGCTCGGCCGCCATCCGGTTCAAATTTTCCACCAATACGGAAAATTGCCCCGCATAGCGCGGATGGGCTTCGATGTTGATGTTGAAGTCTCCCTTCGACATCCGCTGCATCGCGTCGACCATGGCCGTGAAGACGTTCGCGACGCGCTGCTCCGGACGGACGATCCAGCCGATGATCCTCATGCAGAAGCCGAACAGCAGGAGCGCGATCATCAGCGCCACATAGTCGCGCAGCGTGGGGTGAAGCTGGCCGTACGGCCAGTACGGTCCCAAGTAAACGGTCAAGTAATGGGCGGCCGTCCAGCAGAGCGTAAAAAAGCAAAAGAACGCCGTAACCGCGAACAATGCGTGGTACCAGCGCGTTTGGCGGCCTTCGAAATGCGGCGGCCGGGACGGCTGTTCCGCCCGGCTGTCCCGCAGCCGCTCCCGCAGCTCCCGCCGCTGGGCGATCATCCGCTCGCGCTGTTCCAGCAGGGCGCGGCGGTGAGCCAACTGGCGCATCTGCTGCTGCTCCCGGCGCTCCTGGCGAATCTCCCACCGGGTCAGCGGCCGCCGGGCTTGCCGCCCGTACGCCCGCTCCTCGTACCATTCGTAAAGCCGTCCTTCGTCGCTGTAAGGCCGCCTGTCGCGGAACCGTTCCTTGGCGAATCCTTCGCCGCCCGCCCCCGACCCCGGCCCGCCGGCAGGCGGAACGTTCGGCCCGCGGAGTTCGTCTGCGCCGGGCGAACCGTCCGGCCGCCGCCGCACGTCCGTCCAATCGTCCCGATCTTCTTCCTTCACGGCAGCACCTCCAGACGGTATCCGAGCCCGCGAATCGTCGTGATGCGGAAGCCGTGCTCATCTTCCGAGAACCGCTCGCGCAGCCGCTTGATGTGCACGTCGACCGTCCGTTCGTCCCCTTCGTAATCGTATCCCCAAATTTGCTCGATCAATTGCTCCCGGGAAAATGTCTTGCCCGGATAGCTCGCCAGCTTGTACAGCAGCTCGAACTCCTTCAGCGGCAGCGTGTGCGACGTCTCGCCGACCGTCAGCTCGTACGTCTTCCGGTTCAGATGCACCCGGCCGACCTGAACCTCCTGGGCGATCGCGATCTTGTAGCGCTTGAGCAGCGCCTTTACGCGCACGACCAGCTCGACCGGCTCGAACGGCTTCACCAGGTAGTCGTCGGTTCCGAGCTGGAACCCTTTGACCTTCTGCGCCGTCTCTCCCTTCGCCGTCAGCATGAGCAGCGGCATTTCATAATGTTCTCTCAGTTGCGAGCACAGCTCCCAGCCGTCCATATTCGGCATCATGACGTCCAGCACGACCAGGTCGACCTGGACCGATTCCAGCAGCTTCAGCGCCTCGACGCCGTCGCCGGCTTCCAGCATCTCGAAGCCTTCGCGGCGGAGAAACAGGGAGACCAGCTCGCGAATGTGCGGATCGTCGTCCACGACGAGCACTCGGGCCATCGGCTCCACCTCCATTATTCACCATCATAACGGTTTGCGGCTCGACTTCCCAGCGCGCCGGCCGCCAAAGCGGCAACTCCGGCACGGCCGGCAGCTTGTCGCCGGAGCCGGAGTCGAACCGCACTCTTGGGTCCCGGCGGGCAGCGTCCGGCTTCCACGGTCCCGGCGGCGGCCTTCTCTGGCGGCTGACCTCTGGCGGCGGATGTGGACTCGCCCGCGGCTTGCCGCCCGGTCCGCCCGGTCCGCCCAATTCGCCCAGTCCGTCCGGCGCGAGCTTATCATGCCGTTTTTTTGTGAACTGAATATGAATTTCTTTATGATACAATAAGAAGGCAAGAAAGGAGAGAGCCACCCGACGTGAACACCATCGCATCGCCGGTCCGGGGGCGCTTCGCTCCGACCCCTTCGGGCCGGCTGCATCTGGGCAATGCGCTGTCGGCGCTGCTGGCGTGGCTGGCGATCCGCGCCGCCGGCGGCGCGATGATTCTCCGATTGGAAGATCTGGATCGGGCACGCTGCAAGCCGGAATACGTCGCCCCGCTGCTCGCGGACCTGCGCTGGCTCGGGCTCGACTGGGACGAAGGACCGGACGTCGGCGGGCTGTGCGCCCCTTACGAGCAGAGCTTGCGCACGGAGCGCTACGTGGAAGCGCTGTGCGCGCTGGAACGGGACGGCCGCCTGTACCCGTGCTACTGCAGCCGCGCCGACCTGCTCGCCGCCAGCGCGCCGCACGGCCTGGCGTCGGAAGGCCCCGGCTGCGCGGGCGACTGCCGGCAGCTGACGGCGGCCGAGCGGGCGAAGCGGGCCGCTCGCAAGCAGCCGTCGCTGCGCTTTGCGATGCCGCTCCGCGAGTTCCCGTTCGACGACGGCATCGCCGGTCCGGTCCGCTATCCGGCCGGAGCCGGCGGCGACTTCGTCGTCAAGCGGGCGGACGGCGTCGTCGGCTATCAGCTGGCGGTCGTCGTCGACGACATCGCCATGGGCGTCACCGACGTGCTGCGGGGCTGGGATCTGCTCGATTCGACGCCGCGGCAGCTGGCGCTGTATGAGGCGCTCGGAGCCGCTCCGCCGCGCTTCGCGCACGGCCCGCTGCTGCTCGGGCCGGACGGGGCGCGGCTGGCGAAGCGGCACGGCGCCGTCTCGCTGGCCGAACTGCGCGAGCGGGGCGTCCGGGCGGAGAGGCTCGTCGGCTGGCTGGCCGCCCGGGCCGGGCTGCTCGATCGGTCGGAAGACGCCGCGGCGGCGGAGCTGGTCGCGATCTGGCGCCCGGAACGCGTCCGGAAGGAAGCCGTGACGCTTGCGGACGGCTGGGCGGCCGAGCTGATCGGGCGGTGAGGCGCGCACCGGCATCCCCCGTGCGTTCCGGCCGCCGGACGGCGCGCCAAGAAGCGAATGAGCGCAGGAAGAAGGTGACCTCATGATGGAAATGGACAACGATCCGCGGCTGTCGCGGCAGCTGGCGTTTCTCCTCGAGGCGGACAAGCTGAAAAGCGTGCTCCGCCGCTCGCTGCTGACGGACGGCAGCCGCCGGGAGAACAGCGCGGAGCATTCGTGGCATCTGTGCCTGCTGGCGCTGACGCTGCACGAGCACGCGGCCGAGCCGAAGCCGGACCTCGGCCGCGTGCTTCGCCTGCTCGTCGTCCACGACCTCGTGGAGATCGACGCCGGCGACACGTTCGCCTACGACGAGCGCGGCCATGCGGACAAGGAGGCGCGCGAGCAGGCGGCGGCGCGGCGCCTGTTCGGGCTGCTGCCGGACGATCAGGCGGAACAGTTCATGGCGCTGTGGCGCGAGTTCGAGGACGTCCGCACGCCGGAGGCGCTGCTGGCGAACGCCGTCGACCGGCTGGAGCCGCTGCTGCTCAACTGCGCGGCCGGAGGCGCGAGCTGGCGGCAGAACGGCGTCAGGCGCTCGCAGGTGCAGGCGCGGATCGGGCTCATCGGGGCGGCCTCGCCGCGCCTCGGGGCGTTCGTCGACGAGCTGCTGCGGCGGGCCGTCGACCGCGGCTTCCTTGCCGAAGATCCGCAATGAGAAGGGAGAGATGAGCATGCCGCACGTGATCGGCCGGAAGGTGATGCTTCGCGAGTATCGAATCGAGGATCTCGTGCCGATTCGCCGGTGGGTGAACGATCCGGCCGTGGTCGAATCGCTGTCGGACATCTTCCTGTATCCGCACACGCTGGAATCGACGGAAGCGTACGTCCGGGCGATGATGGAGCCCCGCCCGGACTGCCGCGGCTTCGTCATCGCCGACGCGCAGACCGAGCTGTACATCGGGCAGATCAATCTCGACGCGATCGACTGGAAGAACCGGGTCGGCCGCATCGGCATCGTCATCGGCTCGCCCGAACAGTTCGGCCGCGGCTACGGCACCGAGGCGATGCGGCTGCTGATCGCGTTCGCGTTCGACCAGATGGGGCTGAACCGGCTGGAGCTGGAAGTGTACGATTTCAACGAGCGGGCCATCCGCTGCTACCGGTCGTGCGGTTTCCGGGAAGAAGGCCGGCTCCGTCAGAAGCTGTTCAAGAACGGCAGGTACGTCGACGTCATCCCGATGGGGCTGCTCCGTTCGGAATGGCTGGCGAGCCGATCTCGGACCGAAGCGCGCGACCCGGAGTGACCGCCGCCGCCCTCCGGCCGCTTTTCCGCCCGGAGGCGGCCCCTTTCGCGGCGCTATCGGAAAAGACCGTTTAAGCGGGTCGCATCTGCCAAACTTGCAACCGCAGGGTAGGGGAGGACGTCTTTTTTAGAGGCCGGGAAAAAAGGAAACGAGGAAAGAACGGCAGACCGGCCGCCGGGAGAGGAAAACGATCGGGGAGAGGGGAATATTCCATTGCATCAGCCATGGGGAAAAACGGGGCTGGCCGTGCTGCTGGCCGGCTCCCTTCTGGCCGGGGCGGCCGGTGTTCCGGCCGCTTCCGCCGCCGGCAGCGTGTCGATCGTGCTTGACGGCGTTCCGTTGCCGCTCGATGCGGCGCCGCGCGTCGACAAGGGCGTGACGCTCGTGCCGTTCCGCACGATCGCCGAAGCGCTCGGCATCGCCGTCGAATGGAACGCCGCGGCGCAGACGATCCGCGCGACCGGAACCGACGCGTCCGGGAACAAAGCCGAGGTGCTGCTGCGGATCGGGCGCAAGTCGGCGCAAGTGAACGGAGCGGCGGTGCCGCTCGACGCCGCGCCCGTCGTGCAGCAAGGCCGGGTGCTCATTCCGCTGGCGTTCTTCGGCCGGCAGTTCGGCGCGCAGGTCGGTTGGGACGGAGCGACGCAAACGGTCGCCATCCGGTCGCCGCAGCGCCCGATGCGCCTGCTCGGCTTCTACGCGCTCAGCTCGTACGATCAGGTCGGGCGGATATCCGCGCTGAACGCCGTCGCGTTCGGCTGGAGCCGCATCGGCCCGGACGGGAAGTTTACGACGGCGGGGAAGGAATACAAGTGGCCGCAGCCGGCGGGAGACGTCACGCCGGAGTCGATCGTCCAGGCGACGAACGCTCAGCCGGCTGACACGTATTTGCTCGTCTATTCGGTCGACGGCAACGGCGAGCTGATGAAGATGCTGTCCGACCCGGCGCTTGCGGAAGACTCGCTCGCGCAGATCGTCGCCACCGCGAAGGACAAAGGGTTCGGCGGCGTCATGCTCGATTACGAGGGGCTCGGGCTGCACGACGACCCGATACAGGCCCGCAAGCTGCTGAACGACTACGTCGCCGATCTGGCCAAGCGGCTGCGGGCGGAAGGCTTGAAGCTCGGGCTCGCGCTGCAGCCGCCGAACGGTTCGTTCAAAGGCTACGACTACAAGACGCTCGGCTCGCTGGCGGACGAAATCGTGCTGATGGCGTACGAATACCATGACGAGAAGACGCCTGAGCCAAGCGACCGCGTCGACGAGGCGATCCGGCTGAGCCTGGCGGCCGGCATCGCCAAGAGCAAGCTGCTGCTCGGCGTCAACATGGACCACGAGAACGAAAAGTCGGTGGGGGACAAGCTCGGCCTCGCGAAGCGGTACGGGCTGTCGGGCGTCGCCTTCTGGCGGCTGGGCATCCTGACGCCGGCCGAAATGAAGGCGATCGACGCCTCCGTGGTGAAGAAGAGTTGATGGAGCAAGTGCTGGAGGCGTACTTTGGAGAAGCGCCGTGGCGGATTGATCGGGGCGAGGCGGGCTGGAACAATACGACGCGGTTCGTCTCGTCCGGCGGCCGGAACTATGTGCTGCGCATTTACGAGACGCACCGCGACGAGCGCAAATTCCGCTTCGAACACGAGACGCTGCTGGCGCTCGCCGGGAGCGGCCTGCCGTTCGCAGTGCCGCGGCCGGTCCGCGCCCGCGACGGCGGCACGTTCGTGCGCATGGGAGGGCCGGACGGCAAGCTCGCCTGCCTGTTCGCCTACGTGGAGGGCGTCCGGCCCGACAGCGCCTCGCCTAAGACCGCTTGCGCAGCCGGCGAGGCGGTTGGCGCGCTCTCGCTGGCGCTGGCCGAAGTCCGCCTGCCGCTGTCTCCCGCCTATCCGCCCTACTACGAGATGGACGCCGCGCATCCGTCCTGTCCGGCCGAACGGATCGCCGCGTTCTGCGAAGCGCCGCCGCCGCCGTTCCGGGAGCTGTCCGGCGAACTGCGGCTGCTGCGCGGCGAGCTGGAGCGGTTTCGGGCGGCGCTGCCCGCGCTCCGGCGACTGCCGCACCAGCTCGTGCACGGCGACGTCAACGACTCGAACTTGCTTGCGGCGCCGGGCGAGCCGCACCGGATCGCGGCCGTGCTCGACTTCGAATTTTGCACGCGGGACTTGCGCGCCATGGAGCCGGCGGTCGCGGTCGCCGGCCTGCTGGCGGAAGACCGATCGATCGGGGCGGTTCCGGCGTTCCTTGCGGGCTACGCCCGCAAGATCCGGCTGAGCGCGGCCGAAGCGGAGGCGATTCCTCGGCTCGTCCGCTTGCGCCAGTTGGACGTGTTCGTCCACTTTCTCGGCCGCTATTGGGACGGCGTCGACGGGGAGGAATCGCTGCGCGAACAGATCGCCGCCGCAGCCGCAGGCCTCGCGCGGTTGGACGCGAACGAACGCAAGCTGGCCGGCTGGTGCGCGGAACGGCTCGCGCCGGCTTGACCGCCGCGCGGGCCGGACGGCGCGAGCCGTACGGGGACGCGAGCCGGACGGGGGCGCGGGAGCGGAAGCCCGACGGAACCGCACGACGGAGCCGTCCGACGGAGATAAGGTGGTGATCGGGATGACGTACGGAGAACATCACCGGCTGACGACCAAGCTCAGCCTTCAGGCGCGGGACCAACTGCGGACGATATGCGCCGCTTTCCCCGAGGTGCGGGAGACGGTCGACGGACACGGGCATACGGCGTTTCGGGTCCGCGACAAAACGTTCGTCATGATGGGAGAGGACGGGAGCGGGCGCTGCTCCGTTGCGGTCAAGACGACGCGCGCGATCCAGGAGCTGTTGCTGGCGCAGGAGGGGACCGTCTTCTTCAAGACGCCTTATATCGGCCAACACGGCTGGGTGTCGTTCCCTGCGGACGAAGACGTCCGCTGGAAGGAGGAGATCGCCCCGCTCGTCCTGGAGGCGTACTGTCTGGCGGCGCCGAGGCGGCTTGCCGCGGCGCTTCGGCCTTCGGATGGCTAGCGGTCGATCGCTTCCTCCATCGTCTTGTCCGTCAGATGGGCGTAAATTTGCGTCGTCTCCGGAGAGGCGTGCCCGAGCTGTTCCTGAGTCTTGTACAGATCGTTGCGCAAGTAGTAATCGGTCGCGAACGAGTGCCGCAGCTTATGGACCGACAGGAACGGCTTGCCGAACCGCTTGGCGTACTTGACGACCATCTCCTGAATGGCGCGCTTCGTCATTCTCGAGCCTTCTTTCTTGCCGTTGGCGACGGCGAGGAAGAGGGCTTTTTCCCGTTTGGGCGCGTTGTAGCGCAGCTCCCGCTCGCGAAGATATTGCTGCAAATCTTCGACGGCGTCCCAGCGGAAGAAGACCGGCGTCTTGAACGAGTCGTCGTTCTTCCCTTTGCGGTACACATGAACGAGCTTGCGCTTCAGATCCAGATCGTCGACGTTCAGGTTGACGAGCTCCGACACGCGCAGCCCGGAATGGAGAATGAGGCTGACGATGCAGGCGTCGCGGGTCCGGTTCAACTCGTGCGCGCGCAGCGCCTGCTTGTTGTCCGCGACGTCGCGGGCGTAGTCGCTCTTGATGTAGCGGATGAACTCCCCGATCTCCTCCTCCTGCAGCAGCTTGCCTTCCAGCTTCGCAGCCGTGTCCTTCGGCTTGTGGGTTCGCTTGACCGACACCTTGGCCATGACGTTGCGCTTCAGCAGCGGATAGAACTGGTCGTCTTCGGCAATCTGGCTCAAATAATGGAACAGGGAGCGGAGCGAGCTCAGCTTGCGCGCGATCGTCGTCCGCGTGTTGGCCTGCTCCTTGCGGGTGGCCAGGAACGTGCGGTAGGCGTCGATGCTTTCGATGCGCAGCTTCTCCAAATCTTCCAGCGGAATGTCGGCCATTCGCTCTGCCTTCGTCAGCCCTTCCGCCATCAGCCAGGAAAAGAACGTTTCGTAATCCCGGACGTATTCGAGCAGCGAAGACGGGGACAGATCCGGCAGCTTGTAGCCCACGAACTGATCGACGTACCACGGCATGCCCGGGACCTTGCGCTCCAGCTCTTCGCGGTCTTTTTTCTTCTGGACGTTCATCGGCTTCCTCCTCCGGCTATCCGGTTGCTAGCGAGCCGTCGTTATGCTTACATAAAAAGTATAGCACGGCCGTCCCGCTTCCTGAAGATGGCGGCGGCGATTGAATTTCGCCCGATTAATATTTTAGCTCATTAAATGTTTGGAGGGAGCGTACATGGCCATTGCACAAGTGACGATCATTCCGATCGGAACGGGCGACACCGGCGTCAGCGAATACGTGGCGGCCATTCAGGACGTGCTGGCGGCGGCGCCGGAGGAGGTTAAGCACCGGATGACGCCGATGAGCACGCTGATCGAAGGGCCGCTGGACGAGGTGCTGGCGGTCATTCGGCGCATGCACGAGGTTCCGTTCCAAAGAGGGGCGCAGCGCGTGTCGACGTCGATCTCGATCGACGACCGCCGGGACAAGCCGTCCACGATGGAACAGAAGATGCGTTCGGTCGAGGAGAAGCGGCGCAAAAACGACAACGAAGGACGCTAACGTCTTCGCTTCGTCTTCGAGCGCTTCCGCAAGACCCGCCTGCCGCCAGGTGCCCCAAAAGGCTCCTTCGCGCCCGGCCCCGGAAGGCCGCAATCGGATCGCGTTTCGTCCGATGCGGCCTTTTTCGGCATCTTCGGACGAAATAGGGCCAACGGCTCATAGACAATTTCGTTTGATCTTGCTCAATTGACTTTCACAATATATTGATTTAGATTAGATAAAGCAATCTATATATAGTTAAAAGCGGGCGCCAAGCTTGCTGTACATAGGCGGCTCGGGAGAAGGGCTGTGCGCGCCAGCCCCTTCCGCCGCCGCCGCGATTGTCTATACGGGTCATAGAAAAAGAGAGGAGACTGGGCCTGTGCTGATCGCTTACGATTCCAAAACCGGCAACGTGAAGAGGTTCGTCCGCAAGCTGGACCTTCCGGCCATTCAGATCGAGGAGACGACGAAGATCGACGAGCCGTTCGTGCTCGTCACGTACACGACGGGATTCGGCCAGCCTCCCGCCAAGGTGATGGCTTTTCTGAAGCACAATCACGGCCGCCTGCTCGGCGTATCGGCGAGCGGCAACCGCAACTGGGGAGACCGGTTCGCGGTCAGCGCCGACCATATCTCCCGACTGTACGGCGTTCCGATTCTGAGCAAGTTCGAGCTGTCAGGCACGTCGAAGGACGTGGAAACATTCATGAGAGAGGTGAGCGCAGTTGCGTCATATTGAACTCAACAACCTGTTGATGCAGCGCGACGCGGACGGATTTTTCCAATTGGAGAAGGATCGGGAAGCGGTCGAAGCGTTTATGGCCGAAGTGGAGCGCAAAAGCTTGAAGTTCCCGTCGACGGCGGAGAAGGTCCGCTATATGATCGACGAAGACTACTACGAGAACGTTTACGAGAAATATACGGCGGAAGAGGTCGACCGGGTGTTCGCCCTGGCCCATTCCTACGACTTCCGCTTCCAATCTTATATGGCCGCTTCGAAGTTTTACACCGACTATGCGGTGAAGAGCAACGACAAGTCGCTGTACCTGGAGCATTATCCGGACCGCGTCGCGATCGTGGCGCTGCATCTCGGGCGCGGTGACGCCGGGACGGCGCTGAAGCTGGCGAGCGCGATGATGGAGCAGCGCGTGCAGCCGGCGACGCCGACGTTCCTCAACGCGGGCAAGAGCCGCCGCGGCGAACTGGTGTCGTGCTTCCTGCTGGAGATGGACGACTCGCTCAACTCGATCAACTACGTGCTCGGCACGTGCATGCAGCTGTCGAAGATCGGCGGCGGCGTCGCCGTCAACCTGTCCAAGCTGCGCGGCCGCGGCGAGCCGATCAAAGGCGTCGAAGGCGCCGCCAAAGGCATCATGCCGGTGCTCAAGCTGATGGAGGACGCGTTCTCGTACGCCGACCAGATGGGACAGCGCAAAGGCTCCGGGGCGGGCTACTACAACATCTTCGGCTGGGACGTCATGGAGTTCCTGGACAGCAAGAAGATCAACGCCGACGAGAAGACGCGCCTCAAGACGCTGTCGATCGGCCTGATCGTGCCGAACAAGTTCTACGAGCTGGCCGCGGAGAACAAGCCGCTGCACGTGTTCGGCCCGTATTCGGTCTACAAAGCGTACGGCGTCCATCTGGACGACATGGACATGGACGAGATGTACGAGACGCTGCTCGCCGACGAACGCGTCAAGAAGAAGGCGGTCATGAGCGCCCGCGACATGCTGGTCAAGATCGCCACAATCCAGCTCGAATCCGGCTATCCGTACATCATGAACCGCTCGAACGCCAACCGCGACCACGCGCTCAAAGGCATCGGCAAGATCAAGATGTCGAACCTGTGCACGGAGATCTTCCAGCTGCAGGAGACGTCGGAGATCGGGGACTACGGCCAGCCGGACGTCATTCGCCGCGACATCAGTTGCAACCTGGCTTCGCTCAACATCGCGAACGTCATGGAGCTGCGCAAGGTTCGCGAGTCGGTGCACGAAGGCATCACGGCGCTCACCGCCGTCAGCGACATGTCGGTCGTCGCCAACGCGCCGGGCGTCGCCAAGGCGAACGCCGAACTGCACTCGGTCGGACTCGGCGCGATGAACTTGCACGGCTACCTGGCCAAGAACCGGATCGCTTACGAGAGCGCGGAGGCGCGCGACTTCGCCCGCACGTTTTTCATGATGATGAACTTCTACTCGCTGGAGCGCAGCATGGAGATCGCCCGCGAGAAAGGGGAGTCGTTCGTCGGCTTCGAACGTTCGGACTACGCCAGCGGCGCCTACTTCGAACGGTACGTGAATACCGACTACCGCCCGGTCACGGACAAGGTGAAGGCGCTGTTCGAAGGGATCGAGATTCCGTCGCCGCGCGATTGGGCCGAGCTGGCCGAGAAGGTGAAGGCGCACGGCTTGTACCATGCGTACCGGCTGGCCATCGCGCCGACGCAAAGCATCTCTTACGTCCAAAACTCGACCGCGAGCGTCATGCCGATCGTCGAGCCGATCGAGACGCGCACGTACGCCAACTCGACGACGTATTATCCGATGCCTTTTTTGAGCAAGGACAACTTTTTCTACTACAAATCGGCCTACCAGATGGACCAGTTCAAGGTCATCGACCTGATTGCGGAAATTCAGGCGCACGTCGACCAAGGCATCTCGACGGTTCTTCACGTCAACAGCGACGTGACGACCCGCGAGCTGGCCCGGTACTACCTGTACGCGGCCAGGAAAGGCTTGAAATCTCTCTACTATACGCGGACGAACATCTTGTCCGTCGACAATTGCATCAGCTGCGCGGTCTGACCGCGGGCGAACCGGCGAAAGAGGCGAAAGGGGAACAGCCGTTCATGGGCGCGATCAAAGCCGTCAACTGGAACCGTCCGGACGACGATTATACGAATATGTTCTGGAACCAGAACCTCATGCAGTTCTGGACCGACGAGGAAATTCCGCTCTCCGACGACAAGATGTCGTGGATGGAGCTGAGCGACGCGGAGCGGACGCTGTACAAGAAGGTGCTGGGCGGCCTGACGCTGCTCGACACGGTGCAGGGCGGCGTCGGCATGCCGAAAATATTGGAGCACGTGGACGGTTTGCAGCGCAAGGCGGTGCTCGGCTTCATGGGCATGATGGAGCAGATTCACGCCAAGAGCTACAGCAGCATCTTCACGACGCTGGCCACGAACGAAGAGATCGACGAGGTGTTCCGGTGGGTCGAGAACAACCGGCACCTGCAGACGAAGGCGGATACGATCTCCCAATATTACAAAAACATCGAGACGCGCAAAGATTTGTACCTGGCGATGGCGGCGTCCGTCCTGCTGGAAAGCTACTTGTTCTACAGCGGCTTTTTCTACCCGCTGTATTTGGCGGGACAGGGGAAGATGACGAGCAGCGGCGAGATCATCGACCTCATTCTGCGCGACGAGAGCATCCACGGCGTCTACGTCGGCCTGCTCGCGCAGGAAGTGTACGCCGAGTTGGACGAGGACCAGCGGAAGGACGCCGACGAGACGCTGCATGGGCTGCTCCACTTCCTCCACCAGAACGAGATGGCGTACACCGATGAGTTGTACACCGAACTGGGGCTGACGGAGGAAGTGAAGACGTTCGTCCGCTACAACGCGAACAAGGCGATGATGAACCTCGGTTTGGCGACGGTGTTCCCGGAAGAGGAAGTCAACCCGATCGTGTTCAACGGGATCAGCACGAAGACGAAGCAGCACGACTTCTTCTCCAAGAAGGGGAACGGGTACGTGCGCACGCTGAACGTCGAGCCGCTGACCGACGACGATTTCAAATTCGATTTTGGCTAAAAACAATTAGGATGTGCCGATCGGCAAGAAGCCGGCTCTCCCGTATGAGGGGAGCCGGCTTGCTGTCTTCCGGCGCGGACCCGGCGTCGGCGGCAGGGGAAGCGGGTCTGGGAAGGATGGAAGGAAGTTGCGGCAAGGGCCGTCAACCGATTCCTGCCTCATGGATGGTTATTTGTTTACATAATATATATTATGTTAACTTATTTCGCCATGACGGGCGGAGGCGGGCTGCGCCCGCGCCGATTCCAACGCGCGCAGGCGGGCTGCGACGGCCGCTGCCCGGCGCTCCCAAGTGTTGTCGAGCGCGAATTGCCGCCGCGCCGCCGCATCGCCGGGCTGCTCGAGCCGGCGCGCCACGGCGCCAACGAACGCCCGGCGGTTCGCCGCGACGTCCACGTAAGGGCGCATCTCCCGGCATTCGGGCAGATCGGTCGCGACGACCGGCTTGCCCGCAGCCAAATATTCGTACGCCTTGATCGGGTTGGCGGCGAGCGCGATCGGCGTCGGACGGAACGGGATCAGACAGACGGAGAAGCGGCGAATCCAGCCGGCCAGCTCATCGTGCGGCAGCAAGCCGAGAAACCGGATGCGCTCCGCCGCCGGATATTTCCGGCCGAATTCGGGGCCGATCACGACCGTCTCCGCACCGGGCAGCGCCGCCACTTCCCGCACGAGCGCCGCGTCGATCCAGGGCGCCCAGGCGCCGACGAAGCCGACGAGCGGCTTGCCGCCGGCCGCTTCGGGCCGGGCGCCGGCCTCCTGGGCCGCGGCCGCATGCAGGCCCATCTGCGGATCGTAGCCGTTGCGGACGAGCTCGACCGGCTTGCCGGGGTAGCTGCGGGCGAGCCGGCCGAGCAGCGGTTCGGAAGCGCAGAAGATCAGGTCCGCCGCCTGGGCGAGCTCTCTCTCCTGCGCATGCCATTCGCGCCCGTCGTCGACGCAGTCGTAGACGAGGAAGTCGGCCGCGTACAACTTGCGCAGGCCGGCGGGGAAGAAGGGCAGCCAGCACCAGACGAAGACGGCCTCGTCCGGCCGCTCCCGGCGCACGGACGGCCATAGCCCGCCGAGCCACCGTTCGTGATGGCGAACGCGCCACAGCCGCGGCCCGAGCTCCTGCACGACCGGGCCTTCCTCCGAGCGCGTGCGGTCGCAGTAGAACACCGTCCAGCCTTCCGCGGCCAGCCGCTGCATCAGCTGCTGCGGGCGCTGCTTCATCCAGTTCCAGTCGATCGCCGGCGGAACGATCACCATGCCCAAACGATCACCTTCTTGGCGAACTTGACATACGTTATACAGACCGACGTTTCATTGCCAACTCCCCGGAGGCTGCGATGCTTGTCTTCATCTGGAACGCGGCTGACGAGCGCCTGGCCCGGCTGACGGAAGCGTCCGTCTTAGCCGTCTGCGCCGACTGCCGCTTCGTACGGTTGAACGCCCGCCCGGCGACAGCGTTGAACCGCAAGCTGGCCGGCTGCGAGGAGCCTTTCTTCCTGACCCTGGAAGCGGGCGACACCGTCGGTCCCGATTTTTTCCGCGACGTCGGCGGCGCGCTGGCGTCGCTGGAAGACGCGGATGCCGGGCTGATCGTCGTTCCGCAGCCGGCAGACGCGGGAGCGGCCGACGGGCCGCCTCCTCGCGCGCCGCTGTTCTGGCGCACGGAAGCCGTCCTCGCCGAACCGTCTCCCGGATTCGCCGAGCGCCGGCTGCTGCCGTTCGAGTCGTATGCGCTGCTCGCCAAAAAGCTGCAGCTCGGACGAACGCGAACGTGGAGAACGGTCGCGACTTCGGCTTACCGGCCGCATCCCGGGGGTCCTCCGGGATGGCGACAGGCGGAGCGGGAATGGAGCCTGCTGGCGCCGCTGCTGGCCGCCGTTCCCTCCGCTCCGCCAGCCGAGGCGAAGCCGATATTTACGATTGCGCTGTGCACCTGCAACGATGCCGAATATTTGCCGTGGGCGGTCCGCAGCGTCGCCACCCAGTCGCTGCCGGACTGGCAGCTGATCGTCGTCGACGACGGCTCGACCGACGGCACGGAACAGATCCTGCAGAGCGACCCGCTGCTGCGCGACCGGCGGATCGTCGTCATCCGCCACGCCGCCAACCTCGGCAAGGCGGCCTGCCTCAACCGCGCCCTGGCGGCGGCCGAAGGGCAGTGGCTGCTGGAATTGGACGCCGACGATTGGCTCGCGCCCGATTGCCTCGCGACGCTCGCCCGCCATGCGGCCGGCGCCGGAAGCGGGATTGGCGCGCTGTACGCCGACCATATTGAATGGCTGGAACGGTCGAACCGGCAGCTCATTCCCGGCGCCGTTCGGCGGGCCGCGGAACCGGTCACGGCCGCCGGCCTGCTGGACCGCCCGTTCGCCGTGGCTCCGAGGGCGTACGCGGTGCCGCTGCTCCGCGAACTGAACGGCTGGCGAACCGACGATCCGTCCGGCGGCCGGCTGTACGAGGATGTGCAGATGCTCGCTCGCGTCGCGCAGCGCCGCACGCTGGCGCGGGTTCCCGCGCTTCTCTACCACAGGCGGGTTCGGCCTGAGAGCGTCACCCAGCGCAACAAAGCGCGCTACCCGGCGTGGCAGGCATGGATGGTAGCGCAGCTGGCCGCCGAGCGTTAGGCAATGACACGAACGTACGTGAGGTTGGCGATCGGAACGCTGACCGGCCCCGACGCAGACGTATACGAGGAGTTGACCGCATCGACCGAAAGAATGCCGCCACCGACGCCGCTCAGCGTTCCTTGCAGGAAATTGTTCGCGGTAAACACTTCGACTTGCCTTCCGATATAAGGGGCCAACGCCTGTTCCAGGTTCATGTTCGCTTCCTCCTTCTAATCAGGAAAAGTTGTTGATCCGGTTGATTAGGATGAAGACGAGGTCTCCCGTCGGCTCCAGCACTTCCACGAAATCCGTGCCGACCGCAATCAGCGTGCCGGTGAGCGGACCGGCGTCCGTATCGATCATGATCACGGTGCCGACCCGGGTTTCCAGTATCGCTCTCGTCGAGGCAAACGGATCGGCGATCCGGCTCACTTCGGCTTGCACCTGCTGCAATTGGGCGGTCAGCGTGCCTACGACGCTTTGCAACTGGTTGGTTTGGTTCGCCAGCGGGCCCAGGTTGGCGCTGACCGCGTTCACGTCGGGGCGCAATAGGGCCAGTTGCGAGCCGAACGTGTTCGTTTGCGTCGTCAGCGAACCGAGCTGCGCCGTCAGGGTGGCGGCTTGCGAGCCGAGCGATTCGTTCTGCGCTTCCAACGCCTTGAGCTCGCTCTCGAGCGACTGCTGCCTGCGCGACAATATCCGCAACGTTTTGTTCAACGAAGAACGCTTCCGGCGCTTGCTCCGAAGGTGATGGCGACGGCGGCGGCTTTTTTTTCTCCTGTGCTTCGGATGGCATATGGTTTTGCAAGAGAATTTCTTGCGTTTCGGCTTGCAAGATGCGATGGCCATAATGCTGTTCGCTTCCTTTCCAAGGTGGATGTCCCTAGTAAGTTTATGTGGACTGTTGAAGGGGGGAAACTCGTCTACCCCAACTTGAGGAAACAACCTATCCGCAAACGTACAAGGTCCCGCTCCCGCAGGCGATCCGCGGGGTAGGCGAATGACGGTTCGGCCGGCGTTTGCAGCACATACCGTATAGAGACACCGTCGGGTGAACGACTTGCAATGGAGGCTGTTTCGTGAACACGGTGCATCCCGATTATCGAACCGAATTCGCTGCCCGCCAGGCGCATTATTTGAACAGGCTGATGGAACAACCGCAGGAGATGGCGCGGCAATTGATGGAATTGCTCGGTGCCCGGACGTACCGGGCGATCGTCGTTTATCCGGAAGCCGTTCCATGGGAGCCGCAGCAGCGTCCGCATCATATGCTGAGGGAGATGGCCAGACGAGGGTACCTCTGTTTCTTCTGCGAATCGTTCGAGGGAGAATACGGCTGGCGCGAAGTCGAACCGAACCTGATCTTGCTGCGCGGCGAGGCGCACTTGCTACCTGCGCTTCGAAGCGAGGCGCCGATCGTGCTGTGCACCTGGATGATTCAGCTGGCGTGGGCCGATCTGCTGCCGCACAAGGTGCTATGGTACGACCTGCTGGATGCGCCCGAACTGTTTGCGCTCTATGACGAAGCGATGCTCGCCAGGCATCGGCTCACGGTGCGAAGCGCCGACGTGGTGACGTATTCGGCTCGCCCGTTGGAACGATATTTGGAAAACCGGGCGGAAGCCGCGTACGTGCCCAACGCGGCGTTCCCCGAACATTTCGCCGCCGCCCGCGGCGCCGATCTGGCTTCGGTTCCGGACGATCTGGCGCCGATCGTCGCCGGCGGAGCCCCGGTCGTCGGCTATTTCGGGGCTCTGGAATCGTGGTTCGACGCGGAGCTGCTCGACGAGGTCGCCCGGCGCCGTCCCGAGTGGCAGTTCGTGCTGATCGGCGAGAACCGGCTCCCCGGATTGCGCCCGGCCCGACCCAACGTCCACTTCCTGGGGCCGAAGGCGTACGGGCAATTGCCGGGCTACGGCTGCTTTTTTCACGCCGGCATCATTCCGTTTATCGTGAACGAGACGACCCGGTGCATCTCTCCCGTCAAATTTTTCGAATACGCCGCCCTGGGGCTGCCGGTCGTGTCTGCACCGCTTCCGGAGATCGTGCCGCACCGCTCGGATTGGGTGCTGCTCGCCTCAAGCGCGGACGAATGGGAAGAAGCGATCGAGCGCGCGCTGCAGCCGGAAACGCAGCGGCTGGCGGGGGAGCAGGGGCCGCCGTTTGCGCTCCGGAACCGGTGGACGGACCGGCTCGCGCTCGTGCGGCGGCAGTTCGAGGCGAGGCCGGGCGCTTGGCGGGCGTTCGCGGGCGACCGGCCGACCGGCAAGGTGGCGGTGATGACGGCGACGTTTCTGGACTACGAAGGGGAGCGCTTCTATTCGGGCGGAGCGGAGCGGTATTTGCTCGATCTGAGCCGCGTCTGCCGGCAACTGGGCTTGGACTTCGCCATCTACCAGTACGGCAATTACGCCTGGCGGCGCCGGGTCCGGGACGTCGACGTCATCTCGTTGTCCCGGGGCGGGCAGCATGCCCGAAGCTACAGCGTGCCCGCGATCCGAATGTTCTGCCGGTTGTTCCGCGAACAGACGGACGGGCGGGCGTCGCTGGCGATCTACTCCGCCCACTTCAACGCCTGGCCGCACGGCGCCGGCACGCCGAGCATCGGCATCATTCACGGCGTCGCCTGGGACAGTCCGGACGCCAGGCTGCGGGACGGGGCGGACTTCTGGGGACGCAACCGGCGGTTTATCGAAGGGGCGCGGCTGTGCGACACGATCGTCTCGGTCGACACCAACTCGGCGAACTGGTTTCAGACGATCGACTTCGAGCTCGGCCGCAACGTCCGGGTCGTCCCGAATTACGTGGAGATCGAACACTTCACCCCGCGTGACGGCTACCTTCACCCGAGGGAGAGGCTCGTCATTTTGTTCCCGAGAAGGTTGTACCGGCCGCGCGGTCTATACTTGGCGCTCGACGTCGTGGACCGGATCTTGGAGCGGTACCCGCACGTCGACTTCCACTTCGTCGGCAACGGCGAGCCGGCCGATACGGAACACGTCGAGCGGAAGCGGCTGAAATGGCCGGACCGCATTCGCCGCTACGCCCTGCCGTTGGAAGAGATGGCCCAAGCTTACCGGGAAGCGGACATCGCCCTCATCCCGTCGCTGCACAGCGAAGGCACCAGCCTGTCGTGTCTGGAGGCGATGGCTTGCGGCAACGCGGTGATCGCGACGCGAATCGGCGGCTTGACCGATCTGGTCATCCACGATTACAACGGCCTGCTCATCGAGCCGAACGCGGAGGCGCTGCATGACGCCATCCGGGAGCTGCTGGACAGGCCGGAGAAGCTGGCCGCGCTGAAGCGCAGAGCGGTGGAGGTCGCCACCGTGTTCTCCAAGCGGCGCTGGGAACGGAATTGGCGGACGATCGTGGAGGCGGCGCTGCAGCGGGGAGGAAGGGACGCGGGCCGGAAGCGAACGTTGGACCGAGGGCAACTGGTCGAAATTTACTTGCCGGCGCCGCCGCCGCAGAACGGGCGGTTCGGGGAAGTGGTCACCGCGCTTCTGGAGCGCGGAGACACCGTCTACTTGCGCATTCGAAATTTTGCGCACAAGCAAGCTTATTCGTTCGGCCGGCTGCAATGGATGAACTGGACGGAAAGCGCGTTTGCCGATCCGGACTGGGTGCTGGCTCACCGTTCCGTCCGGGAGGAAGTCCCCCGGCGGGTCGACGCCGTCTGGAACGAAGGGGGGGAATGGGAATGGACATCATCCTCTCGGCCGTTATCCATCGCACCGGCTCCACGCTCGTCCAGCGCATCTTCAACGCCCGCCGAGGGACGCTGATCTGGGGCGAGCATGGGGGCATCGTCAGCGACTTCGTGCGCATCCGAACGCTCGCCTCCCATTTTGCCAAGTACGGCCAGGCGGAGAAGGAAGCTTATTTCGGCAGCGGGGAAAATCCGAACACCTGGATCGCCAACATGTCGCCGCATCCGGAACGGATCGAAGCGGGCGTCGAGCGGGCCCTCCGAGCTTACTTCGAGTCGGCTTACGCGGAATACCGCGACCGGCACGACCGGATCGGCTTCAAGGAAGTCCGGTACGGCCGGCCCGAGCTCGAACTGCTCAAAGCTTGCTACCCGGATGCCGCCATCGTTCTGATCGTCCGCCATCCGGTTCCCGCCTGGAAAAGCGCCGCCCCCATCTGGGAGCACGATGCGGACGCGTTCGCCCGCACGTGGAACGAGCGGGCGGTGGCGTACGCGGAACTGGCCGATCCCGGCCGCGGCATTCATCTCATCCGGTACGAGGATCTGATCGGCCGCGACGAGGCGACGCTCGCCCTGCTGGCCGATCTTGCGGGGATAGGCCGCCGCGACATCGACAGCGTCCTGAACGTTCCGCTGAACAGCACCCGGGCCGAACGGGACGGGCAGGAGCTGGCGCGGATTCGCCGGCTGTGCCGGGAAGGGATGAACCGTCTCGGCTACGCCGAATAAGGTGGCAAGCGAGAAAAGCCGCTTCGGGAGGGAGCGGCTTTTCTCGCATTCCGATTTATCAATTATCAAGGGGAGTATTATAATGAACGTAATCCGTTATCCGTGCGGGGCGTTTGATGACGGCGAATGCGCAAGCGGCGGGAGGACAAACCATGAACAAAGAAGACCAGGTCATCCAGAGCTTCAGGGAAATGTTCAACAAGCTGGTTTATCTCAACAAATCCAAGATGGAGAACCGTCTGAAAGGGTACAAGCCTTCGGAAGTCCATTGCATCGAATACATCGGCAAGCATGCGGATTCCAACGTGACGAAGCTTGCGGAAGCCTTCTATATGACGCGCGGGGCCATTAGCAAAATGACGAAGAAGCTCATGGACAAAGGCCTTATCGAAAGCTACCGGAAGCCGGACAACAAGAAGGAAATCTATTTTCGGATAACGGAGCGGGGGAGGGCCGTTTTTCAAATCCATGAGGAGTTGCACAAACAGTTCCGGGAGCGGGACAAAGCCGTCTTCGAGCAGGTGACCGAGGAACAGTTCGACAGCATGCTACGCTTCGTGGAGAAGTACAGCAGGCATCTGGACGCGGAAATCAGGAAATTGGGGATCGAACAGGAGACGGAGCAAGAGGCGGAATAAAACGGTCGCGGGCGATGACGGATGGGGCAAAATGGGGACCTGCGGCGGGTGCGGGCGATGCGGTCGGGCAGGCAACGTACGGCTGGGGCGCACCCGGCCGATTTTTTTGTTGAAAGGGAAACAAAGTTGCGTTACAATTGGTTTGTTTCCCGGGAATCAAAATTGCTTCAATTGAGGAGAAACCATGCTCAATGCAAATCGGAAACCTTTGCTGTTCGGTCTGATCTCCGTGTTTTTGTGCGGAATCGGCTTCAGCATCATCTTGCCCGTCGTCCCCTTTCTCGTGCAGCCTTATGTCAGCAGTCCGAGCAAGCAAGCCGTCGCGGTGACGCTATTGACCTCGGTTTACGCGGTGTGCGTCTTTGCGGCGGCTCCCGGACTGGGCGCGTTAAGCGACAGATTCGGCCGTCGTCCGTTGCTGATCGCCTGCCTCATGGGTTCCGCGATCGGGTACCTGGCCATGGGCGTCGGAGGAGCCCTGTGGGTTCTGTTTGCCGGGCGCGTCATCGAAGGGATAGCAGGCGGCAGCATCAGCACGCTCTTCGCCTATTTCGCGGACATCACGCCCAGAGAGCAGCGCACCAAATACTTCGGATGGGTGAGCGCGGTGGCGGGCGCGGGCTCCGCCATCGGCCCGGCGCTGGGCGGGTTGGTCGCCAAGTTCGGCTATGCGGCGCCGATGTATTTTGGGGTGGCCGTCACGCTGCTCAACGCGGTCTACGGCTTCTTCTTCATGCCCGAAAGCCTTGCGAAAAGCGACCGGCTCCCAGTGATTGCTCTGGCCAGGCTGAATCCTTTGACTCAACTCGCCAACGTGCTTTCCGTAAAAAGCGTCAAAAGGCTGCTTGTCTCCGCATTTTTGCTCTGGGTGCCCAACGGATCGTTGCAGGCCGTCTTTTCCCAGTTTGCGATCGACGAGTTCCACCGGGCGCCGGCGGTGATCGGGCTTCTGTTCTCCATCATGGGCGTCCAGGACATCGTCTCGCAGGCGTTCATCATGCCGAAGCTGCTGCAAAGACGAAACGATGCGCAGATCGCCATGGTCGGCATGGCTTCGGAGATCATCGGCTACGGCCTCATTGCGGCGTCGGCCTTGTTCTCTTTCTTTCCGCTTCTGATCGCGGGGATGTTTCTGTTCGGGTTCGGCGATTCGATCTTCGGGCCGTCGTTCAACGGGATGCTCTCCAAGTCCGTCTCCTCCAACGAACAAGGAAGAATTCAAGGAGGCAGCAGGCCGTTCAGGCGTTGGCCAGAATCGTCGGGCCGATCGTCGGAGGCCAAATCTATGTGTCGCTCGGGTCTGCCGCGCCCGCGGTGATGGGGGTGATTCTGGTCGCAGCGGCCGTAGCGGTTATGTACAACCGGACGGATAGAACGGATGCAACGCTGTAGCTCTCGGCGTTGCCTTGCCGGCAAGCCCGGCTTGCGTTGGCTTCAGCCGGGCTGTTGTTGCGGTGTCGGCGGTAGGAAGGGACCGGGGTCGAACAGGGGAGGGAGGGGCGTCAACGAATCCTTTTCCGCAATGTCGTCATGGAGAAGCCGGCGCCCTTCAGCATCGCGTCGGTCATCGGATTCGAACGGACTTCGGAACGGATGAGCCGGTCGCCGTACATTTGACGCAGCTGTTCGGTCAAACGCCGGTTGATCCAGCCGATGACCAAATCGGCTGCAAGGCGGCTCTGCGGCGAGTCGACTTCGGCGAAGGCGGCGGCGAACGGTTCGCCCCAGAAGCGGCTGTTCAGGATGTTGGCGATGTTCAGGAGCGGATGAATCGGGAACGGAATCGCCCTGACGATGTCGAAATAAGGTTCAAAGCGCGCCACGATGTCTTCTAGCGGCTCGACGCCGATGTGCCCCTCCATGTAGACGTACTTGCGGATGCGGTCCTCGGGGTCCTTGGGGTTGCAGCCCAGATAGTCGATGAAGCCTGTCTCGATGCCGTGGAAGCCCCAGCCCCCGGGTTTGGTGACGCGGTATAGTTCGGCGATCATGGCGTTTTTGCTGCGGAACTCGATGTGGCCGAAGTAGTCCATTGTGTAAATGAAGTCGAACGTCTCGTCGGCGTAGGGCAGCCCTTGGACGGCGTCGCAAACGACCGCTTCGTCGAACCCGTTCCGCCGGGACAGCTCGATGCACGCGGCGCTCATATCGACGCCGTACAGCCGGACCTCCGGGAAGGCGTGCTTGATCCGCCCCCCGAACGTGCCGGAGCCGCAGCCGACCTCCAGCACCTTCAACGCGCGGCTGCCGGTCTCGCTCATGCAGTCGCGCAACGCTGCGAGCAAGTCGGCCGCCTTCTGGTAGATCAGCGTGCTGCGCACCGCCAGACTCTCTCTTGCGGCAGCGCCGACCGCATGAACGTTCGCATACTTTTCCTTGTAATAAGCGGCGGGATCGAGGTCGAACAGGGCGTACGTCACATCCTCTTTCATCCTGGAAGCGGACTCGTTCACGTTTCGTCCTCCTCATGGCAAGGTGCATTGTATAAGATATGCGCCGAACCGGCCGTCGACCCGTGCACGCGCCCGCCTTGTGCGGATCGGTCAACGCAACCAATTTGTTTACATAATATATATTATGTATGCTTTATGGGATTAATCTTTTTGGGGATCAGCTGGAATTTGGAGGGCGACCGATATCTTTACATAAAAAATATTATGTAAATTTAATTTCATAAAAGATTGCCGACGCCGCACATCTCCATAACGATTCGAAGGGCCGGACAGCGAACAATCGTACCGGTCTGCCAAAAGTCGGTAACCGACGGGGCGAGTATTTCCGTTGCGCCTGGGAACCCTAACATCACCAGCCAACGGAAGGAGATTGGAACGTGAAACGGATTTTGCTGTCGTTCACCTGCGTCGGATTGTCGGCCATGCTGCTTGCGGGTTGCGCGAATACGAACCATAACCTGAACGCCCGAAGCTTGCAACGCGGAAATATAGTGCATCAGAACGCCGAAAGCCCGGACGGCCGCTTCGGAACGAACCAAGGAATGAACAGCGGCGGCCGGGGTATGGCCAACGATCACGACAAAGTTTCGAACAACGCCACCAAAACAAGAACGCACGTTCTGCAATTGGGGAATTGGATGCGGATCGTCGGCGGCCGCGACGAAGCTGGAGCGCGCTTCAGCACGAATCGGCGCACCGACGGCGTCAAAGGTCCCGGAATCGCCCGGTTCGAGGAGAAAAGCGCGGATCAATCCGTGACGCTGACCGTGAACGATCCGAAAGCGATCGAAGCGATCGACCGCATCAACGACATTTTGTCTTCGGGATCGATCGGTTCCAGGTCGGACACTTTGATTCACGATTTGGCTTACGTGCTGCAAAGCGCCGCCGGAACGTCGGGAACGAATCCGCATGCGACCGGCGCGACGGGAGCGACAGGACGCTAAAGCGGGAAACGAAGGAACAAAGCCCGAATCCGAATGGCGTTATCGGATGCGGCTTTGTTTTTGCTTATACTATTTCACAAAACCCGTATTTTGTACATATATTACTGAGAAACAAATAATAGAGACGAGCAGCAACTCCGACTCGCCTCTCACGAAGAATTGCAACTTTGGGGACAGCCCCTTGCTGCTCAGAAGATCAGTTCAAAACGTATTATACACATTTTCGCATTCCGCACCGGTCGGTTCATAAAAACAGTGCTTCTTCCATCGTCCCGCCAGCGGCTGGTTATACCACGTCGGCGGACAAGGTCCGGGATTCTCGAACGTTCCCGGACGGAAATACCACAGGGCGAATTTGGCCGGCCAATTCCTCTCCCCGTTCACCGACCGCTGCGCCAGACGGCGTTCCCGGTCCCTTGCGCTTTGATAGAACAACCCGTGCTGCAACGCTTCGAACGCATGCGGCTGGTAGATCATCTGCGGAATGGTCCGGATGCCGACAAAATCGGAGCAGTTCGCCCGGATTCGGTTAATGCCGACATTTCCGACCAGGAGCATGCCCATTTCGCCTTCGGTCTCGGCTTCAGCTCGCAGCAGCCTTGCCAACAAATCAATATCCTGTTTCCGGGCTTTGACGACGGCCATCGGCTCACCTCTTTGCATTTCTAGGCCATTATATGGCAGGCGATACCGAAGTGTTCCTGCCGTTCGCCGGCGGTTGGCGAAGCGGTCCGTCAGCGACCCGCGGTCGCCCGCAAATACCGGCCCGTAATCGAATGCTCGGCGTCGACAATCTGCATGGGCGTGCCCTCGAAAATCACCTGCCCGCCGCGGGTGCCGCCGTCCGGTCCCATGTCGATAATCCAGTCGGCATTGCGAATCACATCGAGGTTGTGTTCGATCACAATGACGGTGTTGCCCGCATCGACCAGCCGGTTCATGATCGCCAGCAGGTGGCCGATATCGGACATGTGCAAGCCGGTCGTCGGTTCGTCCATCACGTAGATGCTACCCTTCTTGTGCAGCTCGCTCGCCAGCTTGATGCGCTGGCATTCGCCGCCCGACAGCGTGCTGAGCGGCTGGCCGAGGGTCAAATAATCGAGCCCGACATCGCTCATGGCCTGAAGTTTGCGAAGGACGTCCTTGTGCTCGAAGAACGTGAGCGCCTGCTCGACGGTCATCGCCAGCACGTCGGCAATCGATCGGCCGTTCAGTTTGTAGGCGAGCACCTCTTCTTTAAACCGTTTTGCCCCCGCATACTTCGCAAGGAAGCTTGACTTCGTTCAGGAACGCCAGATCGGTGTACGTGACGCCGAGCCCCTGGCAATGTTCGCAGGCGCCTTTGGAGTTGAAGCTGAACAGTCCCGGCGCTACCTTGTTCGCCGCCGCGAACGTCTTGCGGATGTCGTCCATGATGCCCGTATACGTGGCCGGATTCGAACGCGTCGTGACGCCGACGGCGGACTGGTCGATCGCCACCGCATCCGGATGCTGGCTCAGAAACACTTCGTTGATCAACGTGCTCTTGCCCGAGCCTGCGACGCCGGTCACCACCGTGAGAACGCCGGCGGGAATGTCGACGCTGACGTTGCGCAGATTGTGCAGATTGGCGTTCACGACGGACAGCTTGCCGGACGGCTGCCGACAATTTTTCCTGAGCGGGAGCGGCTTGCGCATATGGCGGCCCGTAAGCGTATCCGCCTCGAGCAGGCCCTCATAGCTGCCTTCATAGACGATCGCGCCGCCGTGGCTGCCGGCATGCGGACCAACATCGACGATATGGTCCGCCGTCTGGATGACGTCCGGGTCATGTTCGACCACAATGACGGTATTCCCCTTGTCGCGGAGCTTGCGCAACAAGCCGTTAAGCCGGTGAACGTCGCGGGGATGCAGCCCCACGCTCGGTTCGTCGAAAATGTAGGTCACGTCCACGAGGCTGCTGCTCAAGTGCTTGACCATCTTCACCCGCTGCGACTCGCCGCCGGACAGCGTATCCGTCGCGCGATCGAGCGTCAAGTAGTCCAGGCCGATATCCGCCAGATGCTGCAGCCGCTCCGTCAGCGTCTGGACAAGCGGAGCGGCAACCGGGTCGTCAATTTCCCGGATGACCCGAATGAGCGGACCGATCTCCATGGAGGACAGCTCGGCAATATGGTAACCGTTGATCTTGCAACGAAGCGCCGCCTCATTGAGCCTCGCGCCGCGGCAACCGGGGCAGGTCCCTTCGGAGATGTACGGCGCAACGGCCCGCTGCGTGCGCTCGGACATCGTCTTCAGATCGCGCTTGATGTACTTGTTGGTGAACTTCTCGATGGCGCCTTCCACCGTAATGTTCACGGTCTTCCCGCCGAATTGCGTCTCGACTTTCCGGGCCTTCCCGTACAGCAGCCGGTTCAATTCCTCATCCGAATAATCGCTCAGCTTCTTGTCCGGATCGAAGGAACCCGACTGCACGAGCATCGTCCAGTCCCAGCCGTCGACCGCATAGTCCGGCAACAGGATGGCCCCTTCGTTCAACGATTTCGACAGGTCCACCGCCCTGCTCATGTCGACGCCCAGCCTGCGGCCGATGCCGTTGCACTCCGGGCACATCCCCGCCGGATCGTTGAAGGAAAAGGCGTTCGGCGCGCCGACGTTCGGCTGGCCCACCCGCGAGTACAGCAGCCGAAGCACCGGCGCGATGTCGGTGACGGTGCCGACGGTGGAATGCGATCCGCCGCCCAACCGCTTCTGGTCGACGACGACCGACATGGTCAGATTCTCAATCGCGTCGGCCTCCGGTTGCGGAAAACGCGGCAGAAAGTTGCGAACGAACATGCTGAAGTTCTCGTTCAGCAGACGCTGGGATTCGGCCGCAATCGTATCGAATACGATGGACGATTTGCCGGAGCCGGACACGCCGGTAAAAATCGTGATCTTGCGCTTGGGAATGCGCAAAGATACGTTCTTCAGATTGTTCTCCCTGGCGCCGCGAATTTCAATAAACTCCTGGAACGGCTGAGACATGGTTGCCTCCTTCGTCATAATGGCCGGGAAGCTTATCGAGCCCGCACATTCGCAGACGTACGCGGCTTCCTGTACTGCCTCCCTCTCCAGTGTACCATATTCGGCGCATGTGGCCGAGACGGACGAGGGCTCGTTTTCGGGGAAGCGGAGTCTTTTTTTCGGAGTTTTTTTCGAACGCTGTCCGATTGCGATATAATGGGCTCAACGATAAGGGGGCGGAAGCGGTGGACGGATGGATCGGTCTGGCCGGAAGCGTGGCGATTGCGGGGGCGGCTTACGCGAAGCGGTCGCTCTCCGGGTCCGGCTTTGCGGCGGCGGTGCTGCTGGGCACGGCGATGTACGCGCTCGGGAGCGCGGTTTGGTACGGCTCGCTGATCGCTTTTTTTGTTTCGTCGACGCTCTGGTCGAAGTGGAAAAAGCGCGCCAAGGAAGCGATCGAGAGCGGCTATGAGAAGAGCGGGAGGCGCGACGCCGGCCAGGTGGCCGCCAACGGAGGACTGGGGCTGGTGCTGTGCGCGGCGAACGCGGCGTGGCCGCAGCCGCTCTGGTGGTACGCCTTCCTCGGCGTCATGGCGGCGGTCACCGCCGACACGTGGGCGACGGAAATCGGCAGCATGAGCCGGACCGCGCCGAGATCGATCAAGACGGGCCGCCGCGTGCCCCCCGGCACGTCCGGCGGCGTCTCCGGCCTCGGCCTGGGCGCATCGGCGGCCGGCGGCCTGTTCATCGGCGCCGCCGCTTGGGCGCTGCTGCTGGCGGTGCCCGGCCAGGCGGCGCCCGATGCGGCCGCGGCGGCGTACCGGCCGGCCGTCTGGGCCGGAGTCGCCGGCCTGGCCGGCCTCATCGGGTCGCTGGCCGATTCGTGGATCGGCGCGACGTGGCAGGCGGCCTACCGCTGCGCCGCCTGCGGCTGCGAAATCGAGCGCGCGCGCCACTGCGGCCGGCCGGCGATCCGCATTCGCGGCCGCGCCGGCTGGAACAACGACGCCGTCAACGTCGCCGGCTCGCTGGCCGGCGGCGCATCCGCCGCCCTGCTGGCGCTGGCGCTCGGGTTAGCCTGACGAGCTCTTCACCAGCTGTTCCGCCGTGCGGAAGGCCAGGGCGAGAATCGTGAGCACCGGATTGACGCCGCCGTTCGTGACATGGACGGAGCCGTCGCACACCCAGAGGTTGTCGTAGCCGTGCACGCGGCCGGTCGGGTCGGTCACGGAGACGGCCTCATCGTCGCCCATGCGCAGCGTTCCCGCCTGATGCTGTCCGGCGCTGAGCCCGTTGCCGGGCCGGGTCTTCCATACCCGGCGCGCGCCGGCGGCCCATAGCCATCTCTCCGCCTGCTCGGCCAGCATGTCCGCCGTCCGCAGCGACTCGGGATGAACGCTGCCGGACAGCATGGCCACCGGCATGCCGAAACGGTCAGTCACCGTCTTCGAGAGCCGCACTCTCGACTCGGGCGTCGGAATTTCTTGAGCCGGCCCTTGAATGTGGCTCGTGCGCACGTAACTCGTTCGCATCGTTTCCTTGCCAGCGAGCCCCCATCTCGCCGCATCCGGCGCCAGAGCCCGGTACCAGTGGACGAGCGGCAAGCGAATGAACTCGTTGGCGAGCAGCCCGCCCCCGATCACGCCTCCGCCGTTGCCATGGGCGAAGCGCAGCGTCGCGATGCTCACGCCCGGCCCGAGGCCGTCCTGAACGGGTTCGTCGAACAGGCCGAAGGCTCCCGCGTAGACGTGCCCCTGAAGGTTCCGGCCGACGAGCCCGTTCCGGTTGCCGATCCCGTCCGGTTCGGCGTCGCTCGCGGAGAGAAGCAGCAGCCGCGCGCTCTCGATCGCCCCCGCGGCGACGATCACGTGCCCCGCCTTCACTTCCCGGCGCCGGATCGCGCCGCCGGACTCCTGCGCCAGCCGCACCCCTGTCGCGCGCCTGCCTCTTTCGGTAAAGATGCGATCGACGACCGTCCCCGCGATCAGATCGCAGTTGCCGGTCGCGATCGCCCGCAGCAGCATCGTATTGTGGCCGCCGTTCTTGCTGTCGGTCGGGCAGGCGAAGCCGACGCATTGGCCGCACCGGCCGCACGCCGGTCTTCCGTCGCGTTCCACGGAATTGATGAGCAGCGGCACCGGCCCCGTCGGCCATCCCAACTTCGCCGCCGCTTGCGCCAGCCGTTCCGCCTCCAGCGTGCGGGGCAACGGCGGCATCGGGTACGGGCGACGGCGCGGCCCGCCTCCGGGGTGGGCTCTCCCGTCGCCGGAGACGCCGACTTCCCATTCGGCCCGCTCGTAATATGGCTCGAGGTCTTCGTACCGAAGCGGCCAATCCCTAAGCGAGCTTCCGTCCGGAACCCCATAGCGCGTCGCCATCCGGAAGTCGTCCGGATGGAATCGCCACGCTTGCGCGCCGTAAACACGCGTTCCGCCGCCCACGGTCATCGCGTTGTTATGGTAGTCGCCTTCATGGGGGGCCGTTATCCGTTCCTCTCCGTCCGCCGACAAAATCGTGCGCGGGTGGCCTTCCGCCTCCGGCCCCGTGTTATGGCCGTATTTGCTGAGACGATGGTTGCGCAGGTGGTCTCGGCCGATCTGTCCGTATCGAAGCCAGCTTCCGCGTTCCACGACGAGAACGCGCATTCCGGCTTCCGCCAGCACGGCCGCCGCGACCGATCCCCCCGCACCGGCCCCCACGACGACGGCATCGTACCGGTCGCGGAGCCCGTCAAGCGTATGCAGCTTCAGGTCGGTCTCCCGGGCGGGAATCCGGCTTCCCGGTACGGGGCCCGGACGAAATCCGATCATGTCCCACGACTTGCGCTCGGGATTCCCGCCCGCCTCCGGGCTGCCATAGTAGCCTTCGACGACCAGGTTCAGCAGCGTCGCGAAGAAACGGCGGGAACGAACGGGCCAGTCCCGAACCTGGCCGTGCTCCGCCTCGCGCAGCAAGCGGTCTTGCTCGGAAGCCGGCAGCGCCGCAAACGAACAGCCGCATTGGGCGAACGACCGCGCATCCAATTCCCTCAGGCCGGGTTCGATCAGCATCGTCCAGGTGCCGGGATCTTCCGCCGCGCGGCGATCCAGGTAGGCCAGAACGCCGCCGCCGGTCGCCGCCGGCCAATCGTCTTCCGGGATGAGCTGGTTCGCAACCGCTTCCAAGACGGAACGAATTCCGCCGCCCTCTTCACGTTCTCCGGGTTTCACTTCTGTTTTTCCCTCCCGCTTCATAGCGCGCTTCTCCCTTATCCTAACAGATCGGCGCGGAAAACATAAGCCCCGATCGTCCGAATACTCCCTGCCTTTCCCGCCCCATGACAAAGAGCGCCCCCTCGCCGAAGGAGCGCTCTAGCCGTGCTTGCCGAACGGGTGAATCGTTGCTGACAGACATTCCCGGATAGCCTCTGTTCCCATTTGTCTCCAATTTGATCAATGCGGCCTTTACTGCAAGATCGTCTTCCTTTTATGGCTGACCAAGGTGTTCCTGCTCGGCTTTTTTCCTATGGTCATGGACAGTTGCAAACCAATCATCAGCAGTACGATGACCAGCATGGCGATGACGGGAGCGGTAAAATGCCCGCTCAAATCGAAGATCCATCCGAGAACAAGCGGACCGAAAGCGCCCATGATGTAACCTCCCATCTGCGCCATCGCCGACCAGGTTCCCGCTTCCTCTGCGGTATGAGTTTCCATAATCGGCAGCATGAGACCCAGAGGAAACAATGCACCGCAACCCGCGCCCAGAAAAATCACGGCCGAAAGCATCGGAACCGGCAACAAAAGCAATACAAGACCGATCAGTTCGAACACGCTGAACAAGACAAGCCACAGTTTGATCTTCCCCAAGCGGTTGACAAGACTGGGAACGAACAGCCCGATCGGTACCTGAATCAGCGTGAACAGGGTAAGAAACATGGCGGCGTTTTGCGAACTGTACCCGGAACGAAGGGCAATCGGTGAAATCCAGGCCGTCAAACTATAGAACATGCTGGCCATGAAACCGAAAAACAAGGTGAATTGAATCGCTTTTTTGTTGCCGAGCGGCAGTCTGGGACGTTGTGCCTGGTAGGCGACAGAATGTTTTTTTCGGATAAGGGCCACCCAGAAGATGAGAGCGACAACCCCGAGCACAGCCCAGCTGAACAAAGCCAAAGACAGATTGTCGTGACTGCGATTATAAATGGGAATGGTGAAACCTGATGCCACTGCCGCCCCAATCGTCATCGATGCGGAGTATACGCTGACGATGCCGGGGCTGGCCGGAAAATACTTTTTAATAAAACTGGACAGCAGAGGCCCGACGAAGCTGATCCCGATCCCTCCGGCCAAAGCGGTAACAAGCAGGATGGTGATGACCGAATGATCGATCCCCCGCAGTGCGGTAGCAAGCGTGATGAGAAGCAGGGATAGAAAAATGGTTCGCTCCAGCCCAAACCTCCGGCTTAGCGTTATGGCAACGGGAGCGAAAAATCCCATGCAGAGAACGGGCAGCGTAGTCAGAAGGCTTGCGGTCAATGAGTTGATCCCCAGCTCGGATTGAATCGTGCCCATCATCGACGCCGCAGAAGTAATGATGGGACGCAAGTTCAAAGCCGCCATAAATAGGGCCAATAAATAAATTGATTTTTTCATCCCTCTCAGTCCCCTCTGAATCTGGTTATAGTCACCGTAAGGATTAGACTGTCTCCTGTTTGGACCCATCGTTCGCGCCTGGCGATCATTTCTGCCCAGGGCCTCGTCAAAGTCAGACTAATGCGAGGCCCCACTTAACATTTTAAAGATCGCTGGCTTTTTCCTCGAAGAACCGATACAATGAGCTTAATACCCATTTTATCGGTTCCATAAGGGGCAAGTATGACG
>Ga0207789_1000079_pt1 | contig 92683 bp, 87 predicted proteins | sample HigsolmetaGSP12D_FD_184840 | JGI IMG/M metagenome (GOLD analysis project Ga0207789, IMG submission 184840) | High solid enriched microbial communities from the Joint BioEnergy Institute, USA - SP1-2-D (SPAdes) | ecosystem: Engineered > Bioreactor > SSF (Solid state fermentation) > Aerobic >... | reverse complement strand
TTTTGTCTGCTTCTTCTACAATAGGAGATCTTTTTTGTTTTAGCCAGATCAATCGAATCAATATATTACATATTTAGGAATATCTAGACGTTAAATTTTCATGTAAGGTTTTTTGCAAAGCTACTGGATTTTATGCAGCAAAATTGCCGGATTGCGGCTCCATTTTACTCCTTTGTTGGATTTCCTCCAGCCAAAAGGGACTGTATCTTCCCTTTTTCAGGCATCGGTCTCGATTTCGCTGCACATTTTCCAGCGAACGGTCGGCCGACCGCACAGTCTCCCTTTTCCGTTGTACAAAATCCAATGGCGGCCCGCACACCCGCCATCTGCGAAGCGGCAAACCCGTTATGACAAAAGGGACGGTGCCTCATCATTACTGCAATCGGTACGGTCGCGGCGTAATGGGAGACCAGGAGGGGGTGAAAGCAAGCGTCGAAGTGCGCCGTGCACTGGGAAGAGGCGGCCAAGATGCGAGCGGAACTGTACGCACTGTTCCGCCGTCCATCCCGCGGCGTCGGCCGCGCGGGAGGCGGGCGTATCGCCGGGAAAGTGGAGCGTTACATGGTCGTCGGCGGGGCGGGTCCAGCCGCGGAACGGCAGCTCGCGCTTCGGCCGTTCGGCCCGAACCGAAAGCTATTCGGCCGTTTCTTGTTTCACAACGTCTTCTCCCACGTCTCCCCGATCAGATCATGACCGAAACTGTGGTGGGGTTCCCGCTTGACAAGCGCAAAGCCGGCGTTTTGGTAGATTTTCCTTGCGGCCGTAAGCACATCGTTGGTCCACAATACGAGTTTCTTGTAGCCTTTTCGTCTTGCAAAACGGATGCACTCGTCGACGAGCCGCTTGCCCAACCCCAACCCCCGGGCTCTTGGTTCGACGAGCAGAAGGCGAAGCTTCGCGACCTCCTCGGTATCCTGGACGACAAAGACAGAGCCGACGATCTGTCCGCCCATTTCCGCAATCCAGCACCGCTCTTTGTCCGGCTTGTAATGGTTGATAAAGTCCGAACAGATTCGAGCGACCAGCGCTTCGAAGGTTTCGTCCCAGCCGTATTCTTCCGCATAGAGCCGGCCGTGCATATCGCCGGTTCATGCTGGCGCAGCAAATAACGTATTTCAGTCTATCGCCAAGCAGCTGTTCAATCGTGTTCATGGCCTGAATGAGGCGGTTTTGATCCGGCTCGGAAAGGCGATGGAAATCTTCCACTTTCGGGCCGGACAACAAGCCGATCAGACTGACACGTCCCCCGAACCGAACGGCCGCGATCGACCGGTTCAGCGTGGCCGCCCCGCCGACATCGACGACGTGGTCGGCTCCGCGCCCGTCCGTCCAGGAGAGGATGGCTTGCTCCCAATCGGGAGTTTGGCGATAGTTGATACCGTAGTCGGCGCCCAGTTGCCGCGCGCGTTCCAGTTTCTCGTCGCTGCTCGACGTTACGATGACGGCGGCGCCGTGCAGCTTGGCGAATTGCAGCGCGAACAGGGACACACCTCCGGTTCCTTGCACGACGACGACGTCTCCGGCCTGAACCCGGCCTTCCGTCACGACCGACTGCCAGGCGGTGACCGCCGAGCAAGGGAGGGTGGCGGCTTCCTCGTCCGACAAATGCTCCGGTACCCGCACCAGTCCGTCTTCGTGCAGGACGGCGTATTCGGCGAGCATGCCGTCCAGCGGGCCGCCCAGCAAACCGTCGAGCCATTTCTTGGTCGGATCGCCGGAAATCCAGCGCTGGGAGAACGTGGCGCTGACCCTGTCGCCCGGCCGAAAGCGCGTCACGCCCTCTCCAACGTCCACGACTTCCCCGACGCCGTCGGATACCGGGATGAGCGGCCCCTTCAAGTCCGGATAATAAAACCCGCCGATCACGCCCAAATCCCGGGCATTGAGCGATGCCGCCCGCATTTTGATCCGCACTTCCCGCGGTCCGGGTTCGGGAACCGGACGTTCAACCATGGCGACCCGATCCAGACCGAATCCGTTGCGCAGAACGAACGCCTTCATAATCGAACATTCCTCCTCGGATCGTTTCAGCCCCATCATAGTACGCAAGCCGTTAATGTGTAAGAAGGCACTTTTTCGTATCCGACGCACCTTTTGGTGCGCAAGAGACCGACATGGCCAAAAAGAAGGATCGGATGTATAATCATGGAAGATCGATTGCCGTGATTCGATAGGAGGGATGTCTGTGAATCATGCCAAACCTGTAGGTCGGACCGCTTCCGGATATTTTCAAGTCGGCGTCAGAAGAACTTTTCCCATTTCCGTGGAAGAAGCGTGGGATTTCATTCTTTCTTCCGAAGGGGTGAAAGTTTGGCTGGGGGAACCGGCGCTAACGAATTTTGCCGTCGGTCGGACATTCGCGACAAAGAGCGGCATTTCCGGAGAGATCCGCGTGATGAATCCGCATACCAACATCCGGATGAGCTGGGGAATGAAAGATTGGCCCAAAGCGTCCACCGTGCAAATACGAACCATTGCCGTCGATCCCCGCAAAACAACCATCAGTTTTCATCAGGAGAACTTGCCGGACGCCCAGGCCCGTGAAGAGATGAAGCGGTATTGGGAAGAGGTGCTTGACAAGATAAAGGAAATTTATAGCACGAAAGCTTTGCAATAAGCATGACGGAAGGTTTTCGGATGAAAAAAATTCATGTAGTATATTCGCTCATCACGGACGATACGAGGACCAAAATCCTGATGGTCAGGAACGCGGACAACGGACAGTGGACGCTGCCCGGCGGCGCAGTCGAGGACGACGAATCTCTCGAAGCGGCCGCCATTCGCGAGGCCAAAGAGGAGACGGGGTACGATATCCGGGTTCACGGAATTGTGGCCGTCAATGAAGCGGTGCTTCTGGAATCTCAGGAACATGCGCTGCTTGTCACGTTTCGTGCGGAGGTCGTGGGGGGATCTCCTGCAATATCCAGACCAGACGAGATTCAAGCCATAGACTGGATCGACATCGATAAGTCCGACGATTTGATGCCTTACTATAAAGACGGTCTTCAAAATATTGTGAATCAGCGGATCGAAGTCGCGTATTTCAACGAAGGAGTCGTCACTTGAATAAGAGGCAGGTCCGCATGCGAGCGCGGCTGCAGACCTGCCCCGGTTTTTCAAATCGACAGCCAGGCTCCCCCGTTCTGCCAACGAACGTGCACGGGAGTCTCGAAAAAGGCCGTCAGGTTTTCGCCGGTCAACATGTCGCGCGAATTCCCCTGGGCGAAAACTCGGCCGCGCCGGATCAGCAAAGTTCGGTTGAAGACAGGGAGGATCTCCTCGATATGATGCGTGACGAACAGGATCGTCGGTGCATCCGGTTCTTCCGCCAGTTGGCCGATGCTGGCCAGGAGCGATTCCCTGGACAGAAAATCGAGTCCGTTCGTCGCTTCGTTCAGGATCAGGAGCCGGGGCGACGCCATCAGCGCCCGGGCGATGAGAATTTTCTGCTTCTCGCCCTGCGAGCAGGACTGGTACGTGCGGTCCCCGCTCCATCAGCCGCCTTGCCTGATTCTCGTCCTCCTCGCTCGTCTGGTCGTACAAGCCGATCGTGGCATGCTTTCCGCTGAGCACCACATATTGCGTTTTATCCGACGTATACAGTCTTTCCTGCAGCGAAGAACTGACCCATCCGATCGATTTCCGCAATACCCTCAAATCCAGGTCGCCGAACCGATGTCCCAGCACGGAGATCCGCCCTGGCGTCGGCCAGATGTAACCGTTTATCATGTTCAGCAGCGTCGTCTTGCCCGATCCGTTCAACCCGAGCACCGCCCAATGTTCTCCCGGAGACACCCGCCAGTCGATTCCGTCCAAAATCGTTTGGTTCTCCCGTTTCCACGTCACTTGGTGAACATCGATGACATAGGGCATTTGATTCACTCCTTGCGATGTAGCTGCTGCGACCCTGCAGCGCCGCGGCCGGCCCTTACAAAGTCCGATCCGTCGGAAGAAAAGCTGCCGGCAGTCCGATCAACGGCACAAGTCGCTCCTTCGAATGACGACAGATAGCGGCTGTGGAAATCGCGCGCGGAGTCTGCTGCCCTAAGCCATTGTACTTCGTCAAGATCATCTTTATGGTTTTGGTTGTCATAGGATTGGCCAGCATAGACCGCTCGTTGACCAAAAATTAAAAAACGACGAAAGAATCATCGAAAGACTGGATCTGATCCGGAAAGAAATAAAAGAACGGAAAGACTAGGAACACAATCCGAGGTGAAACGTTTGATTCTATGGATCAACGGCGCATTCGGTTCGGGCAAAACGAAGACCGCTCATGAGCTGCACCGGCGAATCCCGGATTCCTTCATCTACGATCCCGAAAATGCGGGCTATTTTCTGAGGAGGAATTTGCCGCAAGGGGACCGGAAGGATTTCCAGGACTATCCGTTATGGCGGGAAATCAATTACTCCGTGCTGCGTTCGATCTCCGAACAATACGGCGGCATCGTCATCGTGCCGATGACCGTCGTCGTCCCTTCATATTTTCACGAGATCGTGGGCCGCTTGAGGTCCGACGGGCTGGATGTGCGGATACTTTGCTTTCCAGGCTGAGAAGGAGAGGGGAAGGAAAGCAATCTTGGCGGCCCTTATGACAGAGTCGCAACGCAGTTAAGGCATATCCGATGGATCAAATGAACCTCTTATAAAAGAAGCTCTGCCGTTTTTGAATCATCACGAGAGCGGGAACTGCAGCGGGCTCCATTCGCGCAACTCCAGCGTGCGGGCGCCTTCCGCGACGACCGGGTCGGCTTCGGCGAGCGCCTTCGCTTCCTCGAACGTATCGGCGCGGTAAATGACCATGCCTCCGCTCTTGTCCTCGAACGGGCCGGCCATGACGACTTTGTTCCGCTTGTACAATCGGTCCAGGTAGTCCAGATGGGCCGGACGCACTTTGGCGTTGAGCTCGGCATCAATAATGGTCAGCAAGGCGACGTAATGCATCGTCAATCGGCTCCTTTCGAATGATCGGCCGGCTTCAGCGGTCCCGCGCTTTGCGCGCTTCTTGCATTGTACCCGATAGGGCGAGCCGTGAAAAGGGGGCGCCGGCGGCCCAGGGCTTGGAACAATCCGAAATTGCTGCCGCTGCAGACGTACCTGCAGCAGATCGTCGTGACGATCGATCCGATGAGGCCGGAGGACATCGGCAAGGGCGGATCGCTGTCCGAGGTGTCCAACCAGACGCTCGACGCAGCGAAAATTACCTTGACGATGTTGCTGATTCTGTTCAAATCGAACGCCGCCGATTTCTGCCTGCGCAGAGGTCGGCGGCGTTCGTTTTGAAGCGGGCACCGCTCTATCCCCAGGGAATTGACACGGAAGCCGGGAAATGATAAATAATATATACAAACAATCATCAATTATCTTTTAAACGTATCACATTTTATCATAAAAGTCAATACTTATTTATAAAAAAATTTTTGAGAGGGGAGACGATGACGATGTTGTCCAAGGCGCTCCAATCCATGAGCGTTGCGGCCCGCGATCGATATATCGCCGAGCTGGTCGAACTGAACGAGAAGACGAAAGAACGCGGTCTTGTGCTGAAGCCGGACGATATCGAACGCCTGCTCGCGGTCCGAGACCAGGTGCTGCGGCATTACGGCCGGCTGGAATTGGGGATCGAGGCCACGAAGGAGATGATCGAAGCTTTTTCCGAATCCCCTTATATCTGTCAGGACGATTACGCTTCAACGCTGAATGAACTCCAGGAGATCTTTTACGATTTGAAGAACGAGACCGAGGACCGGATCGGCGATTCCAAGTTGATCGGAATCATGAAGGAATTTTTCGACGAAGACTGCGGCGGCTCCTTGGAACTGCTCAGAAGCAGGCTGGAACAATTCGCCGTCGATTTCAGAATCGAACTCATGCGCGGCGAGCTGGAAGGAGACGAGGACTGATGGAAAAAGACAACGCCGAGAACGCCGCAAATCGGGCGCTCGTGGTCCGAACCGGCATCGACCCGTCCCGGCTGTCGAAAACCCAATATACGCTGTCCCTTCTGAACGAAGGGCGTCGTGCCGGCCTTTTGAACGATTCGGAAACAGACGGCATCCGGAATCGCCTGCAGTCTGTTTGGCACAACCTGATCAGACGGTATACGCGGGAAGAAAGCTCGTCGGTGGCCGTCGAGACGGCCGAAAGCATTCTGGCTTCCGCGCTGTACGCCTTGGATGCCTATTTGCTGAGCCTGGGGGATCACGATCAAGCGATCGCTTGTTTGAAAAACGGCGATATCGCAACTTTGCATGCCCAAGGCGTGGAACGGGTCCATCAAATCTTCCGGGAAACGAAGCGGCTGCATGAGGAAATCAGGCGGCGCAAGTTGGACGTTCCGGTCGAAGCCTACAACTTAACGATCGAAGAATCGCTGCCCGTTTTCTTGAAAAAATACGACATCGTCTTCGATGCCCACAATACGATGGCCAGCATCGATTATCCGTTGGCGGTCGACGATATGCGTCTGCAGGGCGTCTTCTACATGAAACAGTACTTAAAGCATCTGAAGCTCGAAAACGAGTTCTGCTTCCGGTTCGAACGGGAGGACTTGCTTCGGCTGCTGCAACGCTTCGGAAGCGTCTGCAGATTCGATTACCGGATCGAATTGTTCAACATTTTCGAGCTTGTTCTCCAACATGCCCTGTTTTCCGTGATGTCGGGGGGCGAAGCCCATCGGGTCACCCTTACCGTTTCCCAGTTCGAACGGTTGGAAAGGATGTTCGTCCATGCGGACGCTTCCGAAGTCGACGCTTTGTTTCGTCAGGCGATGCAGCGGCTGAAGCGCGATTTGCGGATCGGCGATCCCGGGTTGTCGGACTATATGGACCGGTGCCGCAAAGCGCTTGTCCGGCGCATCGTTCACGCGGCGGAACATCGCCATCTGCAGGCGGTCATCCTTACGGATACCGAAGAGCAAATTCAACCGGCCGCGCTTATATTCCATGCGGGAGACGGGATGAGCGACGTTCGTCTGAGACAGCTGCTGGACGAGATCGCCTGCGCCGAAACGAAGGAGGAGAAGGTGCGCCTCATCCGATCCCATTTCGCCTCGCTGCACGATTATTTGGATATGCTGGAGAGCGGCTGCCTTTACGGCGACGAATACGAAGCGTTGTACGCTTCCTTCGGCGACACGGAACTGGCGATATTGGCGAAAATCGTATTTTGCGAGGAACTGCGGGGCGGCGACATGGAACTGCAAACGATCGTTTCGCGGAAAAACGATGCGGAATCCGAATGGACGAATCGTCTGATCGGGTTCCTGAAGGGCCTAAGCGTGCAGCGGATCAAAGAAATCGAGCGGCTGATCGGCCGTATCGAATCCGTCTGAGATTTGAACAAGATTCCATCCTTGCTCTTCAACCTTTTCGCATATAATGGATATGATTACCGCTTGAAGAGCGAACGATGGGAGGATGAGTCCGTGAATATTTGCCGAACAGCTTTCATCGGCTGCGGAAAGCGCGCGCATGAGCATGCCCGGGGCGTCCGGGCGGATCCCCGCTGCCAAGTCGTTGCGGTGGCCGATGTGCAGCAGGAAGCCGCGATCAAGCTCAAGGAGGAACAGGGATTCCCGGATGCCGCGGTCTATATGGATTATCGGGAGATGCTTCAGGCCGTTCGGCCCGACCTGGTCATCCTGTGCCTCTGGACGCCGCTGCACCTGCCGGTCTTCCGGGCGTGCGCGGAAGCGGGCGTGAAGTCGGTCGTCTCCGAGAAGCCGATGGCGCCGACCTGGGGAGAGTGCCTCGAGATGGCCCGCATCGCCGAGCAGTCCAAGACGCAGCTCTCCTTCTGCCATCAGCGGCGATTCTCCGCAGGCAACCGATACGTGCGGAAGCTGATCGAAGAGGGACGCTTCGGCAAGATCGAGCGCATGGACCTGTACTCGCCGCCGAATCTGCTGGACTGCGGCACTCATACGTTCGACCAGGCGCTGAGCTTCAACCGGGAAATCCCGGCGAAGTGGGTTCTGGGCGCCGTCGACGCCTCGGAGCCGATCCGGTGGTTCGGCGTCAGCGCGGAGGCGATGGCGGTCGGCACGCTGGTCTTCGAGAACGGCGTCCGCGCGAACATTCAGGTCGGCGGGCCGGATCAGGACATGTGGGGCGGCGTCCGGGTGCTCGGCAGCGAAGGCTTCGTCGAAGTGTTCTGGGACGGCGATCTGCGCCGGGCGGTCGTCTATGGCGAGCCGTCCTGGAAGCCGGACATGCCGGAGATCGTTCCGGGCGAAGATATGCGCGGCGTCATCCGCAACGCGGTGGACTGCCTGGAAAGCGGCGAAGAGCCGGAACTCTCTTATCGCAAGGCGCTGCGGGCCACCGAAATCATTTTCGCATTCTACGAATCCGTCCGCCGGCACGCGCGCATCACGCTGCCGTTGCAAGACGTCTCGGACAATCCGTTCGTGACGATGCTCGAGAGCGGCGCATTCGGGCCGGCAGACCGGAAAGGAGCGGGCGTGCCGTGAATAAAGCCAAGGTCGGCCTGATCGGAATCATCTCCGAGGAGATCCGGAGGGACCTGTGGGGAACGTTGGAGCAAGTAGCGAAAATGGGCTACCAGGGCATCGAAGGCGGTCCGATGCAGCTGCTGGAGGGAGACTCCGCGGCGAATTTGCGGCGGTTCCATGACTTGGGCTTGCGCGTCTTGACCGTCAGCGCCAGCCGGGAACAGCTTCGGGACCGTTTGGAAGAAATCGCCGAGACGGCCCGGAAGCTGCAGGCGCCGCGCGTGACGGTTTGGTGGGGGCCGTGCGACAGCAGGGAGAACCTGCTGCGGGATGCCGAGCTTTACAACGAAGCCGGAAGCAAATTGAAGGAGCACGGACTGAAGCTTTGTTATCACAACCACGACCATGAATTTCGGACGACCTACAATGGGCTGTACGCGCTCGATGTTCTGGCCGAGCATACGGATCCGCAGTCGCTCTATTTCGAGCTGGATATCGCCTGGATCACGGTAGGGGGAGAAGATCCGTCGAAAGTGCTGCGCCGTATGGCCGGACGCGTGCCCGCCATTCATGTGAAAGACGTGCTGATGCAGGACGGCAAACCGATTTTCACCGGACTTGGAACGGGGATCGTCAAAATCAAGGAAGCGGTGCAAACGGCGCTGGATACCGGCGTCGAGTGGGTCGTCGTCGAGCAGGACAAGTTGAAGAACCTGTCGGCGATGGACACCTTGGCGCTCAGCTACCTGCATCTGAAAGAATCGGATCTGATCTGAGGAGAACCAAAATGCGGGATTCACGGTTTGTCGCCGTACACCGCGGCGGCTTGCTCACCAAGGAGAACCACCGCCTGCTCATGAGATGGGCCAGGGAATGCTCGGAACGCGTCTTGCCGCTGCTGGACGGGAACATCGACGCGCGGCTGATCCGCGCCCTCCATGTGGCGGAGGAATGGGAGAACGGCCGCGTTCCGTCGACGAGGAGAAGGCTTGGCAGAACGAGCGGCTGCGGCTATTGCCGCCGGAGCTTGCGGAACTCGTAAGCGAGACCCTTGTGACGAAAGAGAAGGGAATCCGAATATAGGAAGCGGGCTCGATGCCCCGACTCCGGCGCCTCCTCTGCGAGGCGCCTTCTTTTGCGCAGGATTGCGCAGCCGCATCGCGATGCAAAGGTTGACTCTCCTCCAAGGGGAGCCTTTACACTGGACGGTGAAAGGAGCGAGGCCCCATGCTGTACACGGTCAAAGAAGTGGCTTCCCTATCGAACGTTACGGTCAAGACGCTTCATCATTATCACAAAATCGGGCTGCTAGCGCCTTGCGCGTTCAGCGAAGCCGGATACCGGCTGTACGGGACGAAGGAGTTGGAACGGCTGCAGCAAATTCTGTTTTACAGAGAGCTGGATTTTTCCTTGGAACAAATCAAGCGGCTGCTGGAGGACGCCCCCGACCGTTTATCCATTCTTTACGAGCAGGAAGAGCTGCTTCTTCGTCGAAAGAAAAGGTTGGAAACGATTCTGGAAACGTTAAGGAAATCGATCGTCTCCACGGAAAAAGGAGAACCGATGGGAGAGCGGGAGATGTTCCAGGGCTTTGACAACGAGGAGGCGTGGAAAGAGGCGCTTCAGGAGCAGCGGGAGCATTTGAAAAAAACGTATGATTTCGATTTGCTGGATGAGGCTCGCATTGACGTTGCGAGCATGAACGATGCGGCGAAGGAAGCCTCGGCGTTCATGAAGGGGATGGCCGGCGCTTTGCGGGCGGGAATCAAGCACGACGACGGGAAGGTCGTGGCGACGAATTCCATCTTCGCATGCTGGAAGGCGAGCAAACCGGGCTGGCTTACTATCTGCTTGCCGCGGCAGAAGCTTTGGCAAAGGAGGAGAGGACTTGAACGCATTCATCGAAGAGCTTGCTCTGAACACTTGGCCTGCCGAGCAAACCTTGCTGCTGAACGGGTGGCTGCTGCGTTACGCGAGCGGCTACACCAAACGATCGAATTCGGTGAATCCGTTGCATTTCAGAGAGGGCCGTGATGTATACGGAAGCATTCAATTGGCGGAAGAATTCTTTGCAAGCGTCGGTTTGGACAGCGTCTTTAAAATAACGCCGTTTGCGGTGCCGGGGGATTTGGACCGGATTCTGGAGCAGCTCGGCTATGCCGTCGTGGACCCTTCCAGCATGATGCTGCTTGATCTGGAGAAGATCCCTGAACCGACTTTAGATACGGTAATCATCGAAAGTCAGGTGAATGAAGAATGGATGGATCGATTGGCGTTCTTTAATCACCTGTCTGAGGAGCATCGAAACATAGCCGAACGTCTGCTGGCCGAATCCACTTTACAGCAAGGCTTTGCCACGGTGTATCGGGACCATGTGCCGGTTGCGTGCGGTTTGGGCGTGGTTCAACATCGTTACATCGGTTTATACGACATCGTCACCCATGACCGGTACAGGAGGCAAGGATTCGGAGAGCAGCTGATCCTTCATTTGTTAAAATGGGGAAGGGCGCACGGCGCAACGCATTCCTTTTTGCAGATCGTACAGCGGAACGAGCCGGCTTTAAGCTTGTATCAGAAGCTGGGATATCAAGCAATCTATTCGTACTGGTATCGGGTAAAAAAGATTTGAAGGTGATGGTCGTATGTTTTGGTCAGAAGCAAACGTCGCCTCCCGCCGAATCCATGTATCGTCTGACCGTGGAAAAACCGGCTGCCATCGAATCCGGCAAGCCGTTCAAAGTCAAAGGGATGTTGACCAATGTGTCCAAGCGCGCTTGGCAGATTTCGCACGGAGCCGATATGTTCAACTATACCCTTTACGACAGCGACGGCGCCGCCATCCCGAGAAAAGAAAATACGATCTTGGTCGAAAGCACTGGAATCGGTACGACAAATCGTACAAGGCTCCAAAACCTATGAATTTGTAATCAAATCCGATCCGGTACCTATCCAAGTGAACTGAGCCATAATAGCAATCTTGGGGACGAAGGTGATAAAAATCAAGAAATTCTCCGCTTTGCCAAAACCTGAGTCATGATCATAAAGCTTCGGCATTATCGCACTGAGGCTTTTTAACATGTAGTCAAGGAGCCAAATGGCATAAAATCAATAGTTGATACACATAGCTGACTGACAGTTTACATGTGGAGTATAAAAATGTTGTTGACACGACACCAAATGGTGACCTATAATCAAAGCGTCACTAAATGGTGTCCAATTAGGAGTTAGTCATTTGGAAAGTTGAATAAGTTTCATCTTGAAACAATTATGAGGAGGTGGTGAAATTAACGGCTCTCCCTTGGTAATAATATTTAGGAGAGGGTGTTATGAGTGAGAACAACCAGTTGCGGGATGTGTTTGACGCGATTGCAGATCCAACTAGGCGCCGACTGATTCGTCTGTTAGCAGAGGCAGAGGAGATACCGCTTCATGAATTAACGGCACAGTTTCAAATGGGCCGTACAGCGGTATCCAAGCATTTGACAATCCTTAAAGAGGCCGGACTGGTACTTGACCGAAAAGTCGGCAGAGAAACGCGATTTAGGCTAAACGCTTCTCCACTCAGAGAAATTCAAGATTGGGTGGCTTTCTACAGCAAGTTCTGGAGTACGAATATGTTGCGCTTGAACCAACTATTAGAGGAGGAAGAAGAATGAGTTTAACATTATCCTTGGATTTTCAGTTCACGACATCGATCGAGAAGCTTTGGTCCGCCTTAACCGATTCAAGCAAGCTTGCCAAGTGGGTCATGGAAAATGATTTTAAGCCCGTCGTAGGACACCGTTTTCAGTTTCGCACTCAGCCGTTCAATGGGTGGGATGGAATTATTGACGGCGAAGTGCTTATCGTGGACGCACCAAACCGGTTGTCCTATACTTGGGCCAGCGCAGGGGAGAAGCACACGGTCACCTGGACGCTGCAGGATTTAGGGGACGGAAAGGTTAACCTTCATCTCGAACAAACCGGATTCTCAAATGCTCAAGGACTCGAAGGCGCTAAGTATGGCTGGGGTAAATGGTGCGGCGAGCTTAAAAAGTTGTTGGAACAATAACCGCAGGGGATCGGACGTTAAGCGGCGCATCAAGTTTTTCGCCGCTTTCCGGGGCCTTGGATCGTCGCACAGATCGAGCGGAACGTTCCATCACGGAACTTCTGGGAAAAAGTCATTTCAGAATTTACCCACGGCGCCTTCAAGCAAACCAGATTAGGCCCATCAACCCGCGCATGAATTTATATCATAATCTTGCGAGTTCTCCAATAATCATATAAAGCAGTCGATTGAAGAGTGCTTCTCTCTTGGCGGGCGACGTTCCCGGCAGGCCCCGCCAAGATTCGAGGCACTTTTCCCATTCATTCGCCTTCCGGGATCGATGTCCTTATGATCAAGTGGATCAAGTTTCGCTCGGTCAAGCTCAAGGTGATGCTTGCGTTTGTCATCCTCTCTGCCGTACTGATCGTCCTTCAAGTGAGCGTTTTTCAGCATTGGATCAATACGATCATTTTGCAGCAGGCGGAGGATCATTTTCAGGAAACCGTCCGTCAAATCGGCAAACGGGTGGAACTCGAGTATCAGCAGATCGACGCCGATGTCCGGGGAATCCGCAACAACCAGGTGATCAAAAATTACTTGAAAGACTTGAAGCGAAATCACGTCAACTATCAGGTCGCCAAATACCAAATCGCGCGTCAAATATTGCGGCTGCCGAACCTGGAGACGATCGACAACATCTACATTTTCCCGATCGATCATCCGCCCATGAATCTGTTCTATACGAAAGCCGTCTTGGAGGCGGATCCGCAAACGAAACAACTTATGAGGGCAGACCAGGATCCGCCCGATGTGGTCTGGTCTTTGAATCCGGACACGCGGAACGTCTCGATGGAGATGCCGATGTACGACCAGAACGAGCGGCTCGGTCTGCTGCGGGTGGATCTGAACGAGAACGTTCATCGCCAATTGAGCGACGCCAAATTGGGGAAAAGCGGGAGCCTGTACCTGATCGATCACCATCATACGATTTTGTTCGCGAAAGACCGCCGGCGGGTGGGGCAAAAGGATGCGACGCTCAAGGAAATTTCGGGCGTAAGCGTCACCTATACGCTGGACTACCAAGGCTGGAAGCTGACCGGCGTCGTTTCCAACGCCGAACTGCTGAATCAGGTCAAGCAGATCAACCGGATCATGCTGTCGATGGAACTGTTGGTGCTCGCCTTTCTTTTTCTGCTCGCCATGGTCATTCTTCGCCTGATCCTGAAACCGCTTCATAAAATCATGAGAGGAATGGAAAGCGTTCAGCAAGGGAAACTGGACGTCACGGTGGAGAACTTCGGCAACGATGAATTCAGCGTGATCGTCCGCCATTTCAACGACATGGTGGAACGGGTCAACCATTTGCTACAAACGATTTATTATCAGCAGCACAACTACCGAAAAGCGAAAATGGCCAATCTGCTGTCGAAGCTGAATCCCCATTTCCTCTACAACACGCTGGATATGATTTACTGGAAGTCCGTCATGAAGGACGAGGAAGAAATCGGCGACATGATCCTTTCTTTGTCGAAAATATTGCGATATTCCATTTCGCACAACGACGAGTTTGTCGCCGTCGCCGAAGATATGGAGCAGTTGGAAAATTACTTGAAGATCCAGCGCATGCGGTTTGAAGACAAGCTGCAATATTCGCTTGGGATCGATCCGGATATCGCCGATCTTAAAATCCCGAAGCTGCTCATCCAGCCGCTGGTGGAAAACGCCATCAAATACGCTTTCGAGGATTTGTCGTTCGGCGGGACGATCGCCATTCGCGCCTATGCGAAGGAGGACGATCTGTTCTTCGAGGTGGAAGACAACGGGGCGGGAATGCCGGAAGAGAAAGTGCGGTCGCTGCTGTCGCCGAATCCGGACAAGCCGGGCGGCCTGGGGATTCCGCTGGTCCAACAGCGAATCAAATATTGGTACGGGAAGGACTGCGGCCTGTCGATCGACAGCCGGCCTGGCCGCGGCACCCGCATCGCGATCAAGCTGCGCAAAGAAGCCGAGCTCAGCGGGAAGGGGGAGCCTCATGTTGAAAATCATCGCCGTGGACGATGAACAGACGGTGCTTCACGGTTTGCGCTACATTTTCGCGAAACATTGACGATTACACGATCGAAGTGGAAACGGTGAAGCCGGAAACCTGGCTGACGCAGAAGCTGGGCGTCGTCATCTGGGGCAACACGTTTCGCGTCATGCCCCAGCACATCTGGGAGAAGGAGGACCCCGCCACCTTCAAATTTTCCGATCCGGTCGGCACCGGCCCGTACAAATTGAAGAGCCGCGACCCGCAAGGCAACTGGTTCCTGTACGAGAAGCGCGCGGACTGGCAGAACAGCGACGTCGGCAAGCTGGCCGGCGAGCCCGGGCCGAAGTACATTCTGTTCAAATATTTCGGCCCGGAAGAGAAGCGGATTATCGCCATGATCCAGCACGAAATGGACATTCTGCAGGATATTACGCCCGAGAGCTGGGACGTGCTCCGGCAGAAGAACAAATACGCCAAAACCTGGTATCCGCAATTCCCGTACGCGACGATGGACGATCCTTGCGAAAGGGGCATGTCGTTCAACACGGCGAAGGCGCCGTACGACAACCCGGACGTCCGTTGGGCATTGGCGCTGATGACGGACATCAAAAACGTGTCGATGGCCACCTTCGTCGGCATGTCGAGAAACAGGGCGGCAAAATCGCGGAGACCCCGTACTGTACGCCGTTTCTCGGGTACCCTTATTATTCCAAGACGGACGACACGCGCAGGGAAATCTTCGGGGAAGACGGCGTGCCGATGCACGGTCTGTACCGCTGGCACCTGATGGATCCGATCCGGTTCGAGCGGGAACTGCGGGTGACGATTCAGCAGATCGGCCACAACAGCCGAAGCCTTTTTGAAAGATCCGACGACATCTCCTCCGTCGCTTATTGGTACCAGGCGGAGCCGCACGCGGCGTTCCCGGTTCTTCCGCCCGCCGGGAAGCGCTGGCCGAAGTAGCGTGCGGGAAAGGCGGGCCGCGATGATGAAACCGACTCTCCGGAAAGGGGAACGTGCGAGGAAAACGCGCCTCCGCTGGCTGCTCGGGACAGCATGCGCGCTGACCGCGCTGTTCGCCGCCATGGCGGCCGTTAACGCTTCCAGGCCGGAACCGCCGATCTCCTTCGACTACGACAAGCTGCCACGGCTCGGCGCCGCGGACGCGCTGGTGAAAATCGTGGAGATCGGCGATTTCAAGTGCCCGGCTTGCCGATATTTCGGCCTCATCGTGAAACCGCAGCTGGAACGGGACTATATCCGAAGCGGGACCGTCGCCCTGTACTTCTTCTGGAAGTTCTACGATGCCGTCTATTTGAATCAGGGCGACGAAAGGGAGATTTGGGCGACGCCCGGGTTTCTCGTCCGACTGGCGCAATCGGAGGGGCTGCAGCTGGACGAAGACGTGCTGAAGCGGGATATTATAGGCGAGACGTATGCGGATGAAGTGATAGAGCAGAACAGGAAAGCCGAGAAGCTGGTGACGGCCACGCCGACGCTGTTCGTCAACGGGGTGAAGTTCACGGATTTCTCCAACTACGAGGCGTTGAGGCAAGCGATCGATGAAGCCGGCAAGAAAGCTGGACAAAGATGAGGACTTTTCCGCATCGTTCGTCTGATGTATAATCATGGAAAGATGTTCCGACAACACGACCCGGCCCGGATCGGCGCAATCCGGCGCCGGGTCGTGCCGTAAAGAGACCATTCGGGAATTCAACTTGACCGTCACCCAGAAGACGACCCTATCGACGAAGAAAGGATCCGTCCACTATCATCTCAAGTCCGGCGTTCTCCCCGGATTGTTGGAAGCCACCTACTGGCCGCAGAAGCGGAAACTATGGGTGGAAATCCATCGCAATCGCAGCGCGGAGTGGAACCGAAGGGCGATCGCATCTTTTGCCGGGCGGCTGGCGGATCGTCTGTTCAGTGAAGCCATAAATCGGAGTGGGGGATTGCCATGATCATCCGAAAGCTGCAGCCGGAAGACGCGCATTCGTTCCGGCAGCTTCGCCTGAAAGCGCTGCGGGACCATCCCGACGCATTCGGCGCCTCTTACGAAGATTGGAGAGATCTGCCGATCGAATCGGTGAAGGAACGGCTGGAGAGCAGCGACAGCCGCTTTATTTTAGCGGCGTTCACAGACAACGGCGAATTGGCGGGCATGGTCGGGTTCAGCCGGGAAATGTCCAGGAAGACGCGGCATAAAGGCGTCGTTTGGGGCATGTACGTGGACAGCGCGTACCGGGGACAGGGAATCGGAAGAAGATTGCTCGCCGAACTGATCCGGCTTGCCGAGTCCTTGCCGGAAATCGAGCAGTTGCATTTGGCTGTCGTTCACAGCAATGTGCCCGCCCGAAGGCTCTATGAATCGTTCGGATTCGTCACGTTCGGAACGGAAGTCCATGCGTTGAAACTAGACGACGAAACCTATTATGACGAAGATTGGATGGTCAAGAAGCTCCGCCGGTGACGGAAGCCCGCAAGCGGCCCTCCTTCCCTCCGCCATTCCTTTTCCCCCGTTTTTCGATTCATCACGAATCATCCGCATCCGGGCGCAATATAATAGCGGTGAACTGAGAACGTTTACAGTTGACGGCTGCAGTTTCCGCTCTTCCATGACCATCGACGCTCCCGATTCTCCATCCATCGCGTTTGGTGCGCATCGGTTCCGCGCACGGAAAACTGTAATCGTTTACTGTTGGAGCGAGGTGAACCGAATGACCTAGCTTGGGCGAAAGGACGGTTTCGATTCGTTCGGAAGCTTGGCGATGCAAAAAAAGTCCGTAAAGGAGCGCTTTCAAGATGGGCAAATTCGGGCAAAGGTTCGCCATTGGGCTCTCCGTCCTGATCGTCATTGCGTTGGCGGCGGGATGCTCATCCCGGAACGCCGGCAGCGCCGGCACGGAATCTTCCGGCGGTTCCTCGGCCGGCAACGCTTCGGGCGGCGGCGTGACGTTGACCTGGTTCATGTGGACCGGCAGCACGCAGGAAGCGGACGCCTGGAAAGAGCTGGCCGCGGACGTGACGAAGAAATATCCGGACATCCGTATCCAATTCGAAACCGCCAGCTGGCCCGATTATTGGAGCAAGCTGCAGACGGAAGTGGCCAGCGGCACGACGCAGGACATTCTCTCGCTGCAAAGCCTGCGCACGCAAGGATACGGCTCGGCTTTCCGGTCATTGGACGATTATATCCGCGGCGATTCGTCGGTCAACATCGATGATTTCGACAAGGGCATCCTGTCCAACCTGCAATATGACGGACACCAGGTGGCGCTGCCGTACGATTTCGGTCCGATGATCGTGTTCTACAACGAGGATCTGTTCAAGAAGCACAACGTGCCGCTGCCGAAAATCGATTGGACCTGGGACGATTTCATGAATGCGGTGAAAACGCTCAGCGACGGCAAAGATTACGGATACGTCAATTCCCCCAACATCGATGCCATCGTGCCGTTCATTCTGTCCAACGGCGGCAAGTATTTGGACGACGACGGCAAATACAATTTGACCGATCCGAAGACGATCGACGCCGTTCAGAAGCTGGTCGACCTGACGAAAAACCGCCAGTCGCCGCAAAGCGTCGCCACGAACGACAGCAACTGGGACCAGGAGCAGTGGCTGGCGGGCAATATCGGCATGCTGGTGCAGGGACCGTGGGAGATCATCAATTACAAGTCGGCGGCCAAGTTCAAGTTCGGCATCGCCCCGATTCCCCAAGGTCCGGCCGGTTCGCTGACCGTCTCCGCCGGATCCGGCTTCGGCATCTCGAAGACGACGAAACATCCGGATGAGGCCTACAAAGCGGTGACCGTCCTGACCAGTCCGGAATCGCTGACGAAGCTGGCGCAGGCGGGCCGCGCGTTCGCCGCCCGGGATTCCTCCCGTCCGGACTATTTCAACAACGTGCCGGATGACTTCAAGCCGGTGCTCGACTACGCCGTCCAGCACACCGTGCCGTACAAAATCACCAGAACGTGGCAGCAAGCCAACGACATGATCAGCAAGGCGATGATTCCGATATACAACGGCCAGGTCTCCGTACAGGACGGTCTGAAGCAGCTTCAGGATCAGCTCAACAACCTGCAGTGACCGGTCAGCATAACGCCTGCGCCGAACATGACGAAAGGGGATGCCTATGCAAGAGGTGGAATCGGCGGCAACCGTTCCAAGAACGGGGCGGAGACGATCCGAGGCCCTCCCGGCTTTCTTCTTCCTGCTTCCGAATATCGCCGGATTCCTGCTGTTTACGCTGGTTCCGATCATCGCCGCCTTCGCGCTCAGCCTGTACGATTGGCCGCTGATCAGCGAGCCGAAGTTCATCGGCTTCGGCAATTATATCCGCCTGTTTGCGAAAGACCCGCTGTTCGGCCAAGTGATCTGGAATACGCTGGTGTACGTCGTTTTTTACGTGGCGGCCAACCTGGTCGTGTCTTTGGCGCTGGCCGTCTGGCTGTCGCAGGAGATCCGGGGCATCAAAATCTTTCGCGCGATCTTCTTCCTGCCCGTGCTTGTTCCGCCCGTCGCCATCTCGCTCATCTGGCAATGGATTTACGCGCCCGGGAACGGGCTGATCAACGCCTTGCTGGCCGTGTTCGGCCTGCAGGGACCGAACTGGCTGGGCGATACGCATTGGGCGATGGCGTCGCTGATTCTGATGAGCGTCTGGCAGCTGTTCGGATACAACATGCTGATTTTTATCGCGGGCATCAAAGGCATTCCGCAGGCGCTGTACGAATCGGCCTCCATCGACGGCGCGGGAGGGTGGGCGAGATTTTGGTGGATTACCGTGCCGATGCTGTCTCCGTCGATCTTTTTCGCGATGGTGATGACCCTCATTACGTCGTTTCAAACGTTCGACCAGGTGTTCGTTCTCACCAACGGAGGACCCGGCTCGGCAACGGAAATTCTCGGCCTGTACGTGTACAACAACGCCTTCCTCTGGTTCCGCATGGGTTACGGGGCGGCGGTTGCGGTGATCATGTTCCTGTTCATTCTGGCCGTCACCATCCTCCAAATGCGGCTCCAGCGAAAGTGGGTGCATTATGAAACCGCGTAGCAAGACGGGAAAACGGATGATGATGACGGTCAACTATGCGGCGCTGTGCGTCTCCGGCTTTCTGATGCTGGTTCCTTTCCTGTGGATGGCGGCCACTTCGCTGAAGGCGGACAACGAGGTCCTGTCCATGCCGCTGCGCCTGATCGGAAGCCGGATCGCGTTCGAAAATTATCCGCGCGCCTGGAACTATTTTCCGTTCGCCCGGTTTATCCTGAACGATCTGTTCGTCTCGGCGGCCGGCACGGTGTTGGCGCTGATAACGTCCAGCCTGTCCGCCTACGCTTTCGCGCGGCTTCGCTTCAGAGGCAAAGACAAACTGTTTTTCGCCTATTTGGCGACGCTCATGGTGCCGCAGCAAGTGGTGGTCATCCCGATGTTCCTGATGATGAAACAGCTCGGCTGGGTCAACACGTACTGGGCGCTGATCATTCCTTGGGCTTTTACGGCGTTCGGCACCTTTCTGCTGCGGCAATTCTACATGACGATTCCGTACGATCTGGACGAGGCGGCCGTCATCGACGGGTGCAGCCATTTCGGCATCTATTGGCGCATCATCCTCCCGCTCGTCCGGACGGGGCTCGCCGCGCTGGGCGTGTTCACGTTCATCGGTTACTGGAACAGCCTGCTGTGGCCGCTGATCATCACCAACCAGCAATCGCTGTACACGCTGCCGATCGGCTTGCAGATGTACCACGGCCAATACGGCACGCAGTGGAACTTGCTGATGGCGGCCTCGACGATCACGGTGCTTCCGACGATGATCATCTATTTGATAGCGCAGCGCCACATCGTACAGGGCATTACGCTAAGCGGAATCGCGGGGAGATAGGATGGCTTTTGCATGCGCGGACCAACCGAACGATAAGGACCTGAAGGAGGTTATCCCATGTACGAACTGCCTTTTCGCCAAATCCACCTCGATTTCCATACGTCGGAGCAAATCCCGGACGTCGGATCCGAGTTTTCGGCCGAAGCGTTTGCCGCCGCGCTCCATCAGGCGCATGTGGAGTCGATCAACATTTTCGCGAAATGCCATCACGGCATGAGCTACTATCCGTCCAAGGTGGGGCCGATGCATCCTTCGCTGAAGTTTGATCTGCTCGGGGAGATGATCGAGGCGCTGCACAAGCGGCAGATCAAATGCCCGGTCTATATGTCGGTGGTGTGGGACGAATACGCCGCCTCGACGCACCCGGAGTGGCTGCAGCTCGACAGCAGCGGCAAGGTGGTCGGGCGCGAGCCTTACAGCTCCGGCGGTGCCGGGGAAGAGCGGTGGCGGTACCTGTGCCTGAATACCGGGTATATGGATTACTTATCGGCGCAGGTGCAGGAAATTTTGGACGGCTACGATGCGGACGGACTTTGGTTCGACATCGTCATGTATTCCGAGGACGGCTGTTCGTGCGGCAACTGCATCCGCTCGATGACGGCGAAAGGGCTGGATCCGACGAACCGGACGGACCGGCAGACCCACGCCTATCAAGTGATGAGAGGCGCGATGGCGCGTCTGCACAAACAGGTTAAGGACTGCAAGCCCGACGCGCTCGTGTTTTTCAACTGCCGCCAGACGATCGACGCCGATCCGGAGCGCAGTTTCCGCCGGGAACTGCCTTACGTCACGCATATCGAGATCGAATCGCTGCCGTCCGGCCAATGGGGCTACAATCATTTTCCGCTGTTCGTGCGCTACAACCAGATTTTCGGCAAAGAAATCGTCGGCATGAACGGCAAGTTCCACAAATCTTGGGGGGATTTTGGCGGTTACAAAAACAAGGCCGCGCTGGAGTTCGAATGCTTCAACATGCTGGCCAGCGGCGCCAAAGTGTGCGTCGGCGACCAGCTTCATCCGCGCGGCAAGCTCGATCCGGCCAGCTATGCGCTGATCGGCGAAGTGTTCGCGCAGATCGAGAAGAAGGAGCCGTGGTGCCGGCAGGCCCGACCGGTCGCGCAGATCGGCGTGATGGCGGTCAACGACGGCGGCTACGGCCGGGCCTGCCGTCCGGCGGTCGATACGCTCGAGGCGGCGATGCAGATGCTGCTGGAAGATCGCCAGCAGTTCCAGATTATCGATTCCGAGGAGGACTTGAGCCGGTTCGACCTGATCGTCTTTCCGGACAAAGTCAGGTTCGACGCGGAGATGGAGCGCAAAGTCCGAGATTACTTGCGGCAGGGCGGCCGATGCCTGCTCAGCGGCGAATCGGGCCTGCGCGCGGACGCGGATGCGTTCGCGATCGATCTGGGCGTGAAGTACGGCGGGGATTCCGAGTATACGACGACTTATCTTCGGATCTCCGACGCGGTGCGGCACGGGCTGCTTGCGGCCGATTACGCCATGTACGAGCGGGGCAAGCGGATCGAGGCCGCGGAAGCGCAGGTGCTGGCCCGAGTCGTTCATCCTTACTTCGAACGGGCCTGGAATCACTTCATGAGCCATCAGCAGGCGGCACCGGACCGGGAATCGGGCGAGGCCGCGATCGTGCGCAAGGGCAACGTCATCTATTTCTCCCATCCGATCTTCAGGGCGTACAAAAAGCACGGCAGCCTGATCTACAAGCGGCTCGTATCGGCTTGCATCGATCTGCTGCTGGAAGGCGGCAAAATCGTTCAGTCGCCGAATCTGCCGTCCACCGCGCGGGTCACCGTATTCGACCAGCCCGGCGAGCGGCGCCGGGTCGTGCATGTGCTGCATTATCCGATCGAGCGCCGCGCGGACATCGACATCATCGAAGACGTCATTCCGCTGTACGACGTGCGGCTGAAAGTCCGTTGCGCCGCGCCGCCGAAGCGGGTGTACCTCGCCCCTGAGAGGCGGGAGATCGCTTTCCGCTGCCAAGACGGGTTCGCGGAGTTTACCGTCCCCGAGGTGAAAGGCCACCAGATGATCGCGCTGGAACAATAACCGGATAAAGGAAGTTATCGCACTTGGCCACCATTAAAGACGTCGCCCGACTGGCGAACACCTCGACGGCAACGGTGTCGCGGTATTTGAACGGAGAGAGGGTCCGCGAGAAAAACCGGCTGAGCATCGAAAGCGCCATTGAACGGCTGCAATATTCGATTCATCCGATCGCCAGGGGGCTGAAAACGAATCGATCTTATATGATCGGCATGATCGTGCCTTATTTGGGAGACACCTTCTTCTCGATCATCGCCGAGAACGTGCAGAAGTTTCTGCTTCCGCACCGTTACAGCCTGGTCGTGCTGAGCATCGGATACAACACGGACAATTTGCCGGACGCGGTCCGGTTTCTGATCGACAAGAGCGTGGACGGGGTGCTGATCTCGATGCTCGGAGGGATTCACGCGGGGCACCTGGCAAGCCTGAAAGAGAAACGCATTCCGGTTGTCCTGCTGGACGGGAGGCTGCCGGACGGAGACGAGACGGCCGTCATGGCGGACAACGTCCAGGGCGCTTACGCGGCGCTGGCCTACCTGATCGAGAACGGCCACCGCGACATCGCCATCATCAACGGGGAACAGAAGGCGCAGTCCGGCAAAGAGCGGTTCAAAGGCTACTTAAGGGCGCTCGAGGACTACGGGATCGAAGCGGACCCCGATCTGATCAAATTCGGCGACTATCTGAAGGAGAGCGGCTACCTTCTGATGAGAGAGCTGCTCCTGCAGCCCAAGCGTCCGACGGCCGTCCTGGTGTGCAACGACAGCATGACGGTCGGCGCGCTGCAGGCGATCAACGAGCTGAAGGTGCGCATCTTCGACGAACTCTCGTACATTACGTTCGACGACTCCGAGATCACCCGGATTTTCAACCCGCAGCTTACTTCGGTGCGGCAGCCGCTGGAGCAAATCAGCCTAAGCGCGGGGAAAGCGCTGCTGGAGATTATCGAGAAAGGAGAATTCCGAACGCAGACGATCCGTCTGAAAACGGAGCTGATCGTCCGGGATTCGGTCAGGAACATCCGGTCCTAGCTGCCTGCGAATAAAGAGCATAGGCGCCGCATCGAACCGCCGCCACCCCGCTCGCTTCCGCAATTCATTTTCAGCCGAAACTGGTCCTGGCCGGGGAGAATCGAGCTTATCCGGGTGCTTGCAAGGCTCGGCTGGATCGATGCCGGTGCCGGCGAACTGTCTTCCGTCAGCGTCAGAGCGTGGATCGAGAGAGAAATCCGCGATCCGATGGCGCGGAATCTGTTTTACGCGTTGATCCGAACGGGAACCTTTACGCAAGCTCTCGACCTTCACAGCATTGGACCGGCGCTCCGTCAAATTCAGCGAACGTTTCGCAAAAATGCGGTTCTCTACGTTCAAGGAGGCTGGCAATCGATCGTCGAACAGCTTCGGGAGATAGCGGTGCGCGCCGGAGCAACGCTGATGCATTCGACGGGCGTCGCCGCCATCAAACACGACGGGGAAGTTCGCCGGCTTCGCCTTTCGAACGGAGAAGTGATGGAGGTCGGGCGCGTCATCTCCGCCGTGCCGCTGGCCGAGACGTGCCGGCTCATCCGGGATGCCGACCGCACCTCGCTTCGGGTCTGGCAGGACCAGGCGAGGCCGGTCTCGGTCGCCTGCCTGGACCTCTGTCTCAAGCGGCTCCCGGCACCCCGCCGCAACCTGGTGCTGGGCATCGACGAGCCGGTTTTTTTCACCAACCAGTCTAAAGTGGTCCCCTCCTTGGCCGAGAACGGCTCGTGGGTGATGCACGTCCTCAAATACAACGGCGTCGGGGAGATCGATCCGCAAAAGGACGAGGCGCTGCTCGAGCGGATCATGGACTTGATCCAGCCGGCTGGCGGAAAGAAGTCGTCGCCCGGCAGTTTCTGCCGAATATGACGGCCGCTTTCGATTACATGCACATCGACCGCAAAGACCCGAAGCCCGGCCCGGCCGTTCCGGAAATTCGCGGGCTTTACGTTGCAGGAGAATGGGCCAGCCACGGAGAAGTTCTGGTCGATTCGGCAGCGGCGAGCGGCAGGCGGGCGGCGCAGCGGCTGCTGCAGGATCTTCGGGCCGAAGGCGGGCGGAACGTCCGGCGCGAAACCTTCGCCGCGGATGGGCGGGACGTCCGGAAGCAAGCGCTGGTATAAGCGCAATTTCGTTGGAAAGCGTGGCGGTGCCTTTGCCAGTGCACGATGAAAGTTCCGAAGCGTTGTACAACGCCTATAAGCCGATGCTGTTCTCGATGCCCGGCTGGTCGAGCAATTTATGCGCGCTCTGGCGAACGCCGATGTCGGCCAACTGATGAGCGTGCTGTCGACGGATGCGGCGCTCCTGATGGACGGCGGCGGCAAAGTCGTCGATCCGCCCCGTTCGATACACGGAAGCCGGCGCATCTTCGCATTTCTTGCAACCCTGCCCGCGAAATTGCCGCCGGAAGCCGCCGTCCGGCCGGCCGAAGTCAACGGCCGGCCCGGAGCCGTCGTGCAGACGCGCGAGCAGACGATCGCCGTCCTCTCGTTCCGAACCGAGAACGGCCGCATCGCGGCGATCTATGTCGTCGTCAACCCGGAGAAGCTGAAGCATGTGGGCATTCTTTAGAGGTGCAAATTATTATATGAGTCATCTGTTTTTGGGTTTTGAATGGTACAATAAACATGGCTTTCGAAGCAAGCTTCCCCTCGGAAACTTGGTAGGAAGGGAAACCATGGAGTTGAAAGATGCATTAACAATAAATGGAGAGATGCCGATTATGCTGATTTCGCTGAAAGACAAGTTGGACGATCCTTCCATCCGGGAGCTGGTCGGATACGCCGTCTTCCCGGATCCGGAGCAAGTCCGCCTGGCGATGGAGTCGTACGCCGCGGACAACCGCCATTTGATGGGCTTGTCTCTGGACGGCGAAGTGATCGGCGTTCTCGGGTATGAAACGCTGCCGGACGGCGTCGTTCGCATCTGCCATATCGCGGTCGACCCCGAATTCAGGGAGATGGGCTACGGACGCGGCATGCTGCTGGAACTGATCGACTTGATCAAGCCCGCCGCCATCGTCGCCGAAACGGATGACGACGCCGTCGACTTCTATCGCAACATCGGCTTCGAAATCGTCAGCCTGGGCGAGAAATTCCCCGGCGTCGAAAGGTACATGTGCACGTTCGTCACCGATTTCCACCCCTCGCATGAAGATTCCGAATAGGAGGGCGCGCCCTTGAATTATGTCCATGAGATTGTCCGGACGATGAACGGCCAGCTCGAATGCCTGCTTGGATCTGTTGGAAGAGGAAGAGATTTGGCGGCGATTCAAGCCGAACATGAATACGGTCGGCCACTTGTGCATTCATCTGGCCGGCAACGAACACCAGCATTTTGCCAGCGGCATCGGAAACCGGCCTTTTATACGGCAACGAACGCTGGAGTTCACCACGGACCGGAAGTACGCAAGGCACGAGCTGAAAAAGCTGTTCGCATCCGGTACGCCGCCGAAGATTGGTTCGCCATGAAAGACCGCGGGGCGGACGAGCAGGAACCGGGGTACGAAAGGCCGATACAAGTCATTCTGTTTCAAGTATGCGAGCATTACGGGTATCATGCCGGCCAGATCGTCCTCATGACCAAATGGATGAAAGACGTGGAAGGTTTGTCCGGATACAAGCATTGACCGTTGCCGTTCTGTTCCTTCAAGGGAGCAGGACGGTTTTTTTATACATTGTTTAGAACTGTTTTAGCGACATGTTAGAGATGGCGGTTAAGATGATACCCAGAAAGCTTCGGCAAACTTGGCCGGGAGGTGAAGTTCGGATTCGTCGGCAGCCGGCAGCTTTCGAATACGCGCGGATGCGCTGCACTTCCGGAGGAGCCTCATGAAAAAAGGGTGGACGATGGGAATCGTTTTCGGAGCCGGCGCGGCCCTGCTGCTGGCGAGCGGCTTTTCCGCCATGGCGAACACGGACGGATACGATGCGTACATGACGGCGCTGAATCATACGAAGGCCAGGACGAGCCTGACGGCCGACGTCGATCTGTCGATCGCCGACAACGGGACCCGGCTGCTGGCGGGCCAGGCGGAGATCAAGCTGAGCCGGGAGCTTCGCAGCGGAAGCATGACGGCGGTTTTGGACGACGGGACGCGCACGCGCACGCTGAACGTGTATCGGCAGGACGGCAAAGTGATTTTCAAAACCGGCGAAGACGACGCGTATCGGGTGATGGAGCGCAGCGGACCGCCGTGGGCGCGGCAAAATCGGCAAGAGGCATTGCCGAATCCGCCGAAAGCGGCGGAGCGGGCGTTCGATGCGCTGATGGGACCGATGCGCGATCTGGCGACGGTGGAAGAGAACGCGGACGGAACCCGGCAAGCTTCGCTGCATTTGTCCGGCAGCCAAATTCCCGCCGTTGTCCAGGCTCTCGGCGCGCTGATCGTCTCCAAGGCCGCGGACGGCGGAGGATGGAACCACGGCGGCCGGCATCCGGGCGGCAATTGGCAGCCCGACGGCCAGGAAGCCCTTCCGTCTTCGAACAAACCGGCGGCTCTTCCGAAGCTGACGGACAACGTCAAAGTGGAGCAGGTTCGACTGGACGCCGTCATCGATCCGGATGGCGCGCTGGAGCGGCAGAACGCGGACATCCGCATCACCGGCACCGACGGCTCCGGACGGAAGCATGAACTGGCGATTCGGTTTCAGGCCGTTTTCTCGGGCTTCGACCGGACCGTGCCGGACCGAATCGACCTGACCGGCAAGAAAACGGAAGAAATCCCGAGCGGCGGCGCACATCGCGGCTGGCCTCATTGAACAAGCGGGAACCGGACGGCCCGGCTGCCCGGCTCCCGCGCGGGGTAAGGGAAGGAGGTTTCGGCAGTTGGACAAAGCGTTGGAAGTTGAACAAGCAAGCAAAAGGTACCGGAACGGCTGCGGCGTCGACCGCGTCAGTCTGGACGTATCGAAAGGGGAAATATACGGGCTGATCGGGCTGAACGGCGCCGGCAAAACCACGCTGATGAAAATGATCGTCGGGTTATTGCGGCCGGACCGAGGCGAGATCCGCATTTTCGGACAGCGCGTGACGGACCGGTTCGAACATGCGATCCGGCGGGTCGGCTGTCTGATCGAAGCGGCGGATGCGTACGAATATTTGAGCGCCTACGACAATTTGAAGCTGGCCGCGCGCTTTTACCCGGATTTGCCGAAAAGCCGCATTGACGAGGCGCTCGAACGGGTCGGTCTCGCTCCCTACAGGAAGGAGCGGGTCCACGGCTTCTCGCTGGGCATGAAGCAGCGGCTCGGACTGGCTTCGGCGCTATTGTCCGAGCCGCAGCTCGCGCTGCTGGACGAACCGGCCAACGGACTCGATCCGGAAGGCATGGCCTATGTGCGGCAGACGATTCGGCAGCTGGCGCGGGAACAGGGAATCGCTTTTCTTGTTTCCAGCCATCTGATTCACGATTTGGAGCGGATCGCCGACCGCGTCGGCATCATGCACGGCGGACGGATGATCCGCCAGGGGAAGGTGAGCGAGCTGTTGAAAGACGGACGGTCGCTGGAGCAGTTCGCCGTCTCGCAATTTCAAGCGGCGAAAGAAGCGTTGGCCTATGCATAGTTACTACGCCGGTACGCTTAACGAAATGGAGAAGCTGTGGAAAAGACGCGCGGCCAGAAGCTTCCTGGCGCTTGCGATCCTGATCCCGACGGCCTCCGCATTGCTGACGGCTTTCTTCCGGGGTGGAAGCGGCCTGCTCGCCGGTCTCGGCAGCGATCTTCCGATGCGAATGCTGAGCCTGTATACGTTCGCGCTCATTCCGCTGTTCCTATTTGCCGCGGCAGCCGACAGTTTCGCCGGCGAAACGGCGGCGCGAACGCTCAAGCTGATGCTCGTTCGTCCCGTCGCGCGATCGAAAGTTTACGCATCGAAAGTGACGGCGCTGGCCGCCGGTATCGCGCTTCAACTCGCGCTTGTGTGGATCGCCTCCACGGCCGCCGAATGGCTCGTGTCGGGAGGGGACGCTGCGGCGGGCTTGCGGGACAGCTTGATCGCCTACGCGGCCGCTTTCGTGCCGATGACGGCGATCGGCCTGATCGCGGCGTTCGCCGCGCAAGGATTCGCCAGCGGGGCCGGCGCCATGTCGCTGATGCTCGTCGCATATGCCGCGGCCAAGGCGCTGCCGCTTGCCGTGCCGCAAATCTCGGCTTGGTCCGTCTTCTCCTACACGAATTGGCACGTGCTGTGGATCGGAAACGGGGCGCCGGCACCGAAGCTTCTCAACGCGTTCGGACTGCTCGTCTCGTACGGTCTGATGGCCTATGCGGCGGGCTGGATGCGATTTGAACGCAAAGCGTTATAGTCCTTCGGCCCGCTAATCTGTAAACGGAACGGGATTTCTGCGAGAAGGGGGAGGGAGCGCAATGGGGAACGCCGGACGAACGACGATCCGATGGCTGCTGACGCTGCATCTGCTGTTTTCCGCCATCCTGTTCGGAGGAGCGGTCGTCTTTCTTGTCCTGAGCGTTACGGCTGCGGCGACCCGCGAGGAAAGCGTGCTGCGAGCGTGCTATACCGGCATGCATGTGCTCGCCAAGACGTCCGTGCGCGCTTCGACGATCGGCGCCGCGGCGACCGGGATTTTGCTGTCGGTGCGGACCCGGTGGGGGCTGTTCCGGTATTACTGGATCATCGTCAAGGAAGGATTGACGCTGCTTTCCATCGCCCTGGGGCCGATCGGCATGTATTTCTGGACGCTGAAGGCGGTCGAGCTGACGAACGCGCAAGGTTTGGATGCCCGCAACCTCCCGGCTTTTGCCGTCAACAGCGGGCGGCTCTGGACCGGAATCGCGCTTCAGATCGCTTCGCTTGCCGCCATGTTCGCGATCTCGGTGTTCAAGCCGTGGGGACCGCGAACGCATACCGACCGGGCCCGCCCGGCCTAAACGAAAGGAGTTCGTTCAAATGGAGATGAAAACGGCCGAGGCCTTCCAACCGTCGGCGCCGATCCGGACCGTACGGTTCGTCTACGGACTGCTGGCGGCCGCATACTTCGCGTGCGTGGTGTTGCAGGTCTTTTTCGCCGGAATGGGGATTTTCGTCCAATCCGGCGGCAGGATTCGCGGAGGCCTGCGGTGGCTGCCGCTGGCGCTGTTCGCGCTGACCTCGTTGCAGCATATGACGATCCGGGTTTTCACCGGCTTTCCGGCCGCGTTCCATACGGTCGACGCGCTGCTTCTGTTCTGGATTTCGCTTCATTTGATGCAGAAGTCGTGGCGATGGCTCGCGCTGCGGCGGCAGAGCGCCGTCTGAATTTTGAACGAGCGGCGATTTTGCGGCGTCCGGCAGGAATTTCCGGGAAAGATAAAGAAAGTTTTACCGGATGTCCGCATCCGGGTCCGATTCCGGCTCGTCGTGACTGTCGGGGAAATCTTCATCCGGCTGATCGTACGGAATCCGGTCCTCATCGTAGTACATGCACAAGCACCTCCTTGCCTCGCATTGTAAATCTGTCATTTTGTCCGCATATCAATCCGATGTAAGACCTGTGTTAAAAAATCATTCCGTTCCACTAAAGAGGGGGAACGCCGGCATGGCAACGTTGAGTCGGACCCCGGCCGTCCAAGCGGATCATTCCCCGGACGCGCGGAGGCTCCCGTGAAGCTGTCCGTCAAGCGGTTGTTCGCGTACTGGCTGGATTTCGTGCTGCTCGCCGTCGTTCTGGTCGGCCTGCAAGGGCTCGTCTACATCTCGACGGGAGGCTTTCCGTTCGATGCTTTCACCAAAGGCTATCAGATCGAATGCTGGGTGCTCTTCTCCATGTCGCTGCCCGTTTGGGCGTATTTTGTCGGGTTCGAGCGGTACCGCCGGCAGACCGTAGGGAAAAGGCTGCTCGGGCTCCAAGTCGCAAGCGGCGACGGTTCGGCCATCCGTCTGCGTCAGGCTTTCGGGAGAACGCTCGTCCGGCTGCTGCCTTGGGAGCTGACGCATCTTATCGTTTTGGTGCCCCAGCCTTGGTGGGACGTGGAGCGGCCGGCGAACGGGAGCTTGATTTACATTCCGAATGCGCTCATCGTTCTGTATATCGCCGTATTGTTGGCCAACAGGGGGAAAAGAGGCGTTCACGATTTTCTCGCCGGGACGAAGATCGTCGAAAGCAACTGAATCCGGAAATCCGTTAAAAGCGCACCCGGAACCGGCCGAATCCGATCGGCGGCCCGGGTGCTTTTCTATTGCCGGATGGCGCGGGACGCGCCGATGAGCCAGACGAGGCAGGCGGCGCACATCAGCGCGATGAAGCCGTAACCGCCGCGCACATCGAAGCGGGACGAGGCATAGCCGAAGCCGAAGCCCGCCAGGATGGATTTCGAAAGAGGAGGAGCGCACTTACCCGGAAGCGCCGTTTACGGTGAGCGTTCCGGTCGAACGGATCGAGGTGCGTTATGCGTACGAACGGGCGGGCGGAGGAACCGTCGTCGACATCGGGCTGAAATCGCCGGACCGCATCGTCGGCTGGAGCGGCGGAGCGCGAAGCGGGTTCTTCGTCGGGCTGGAGAAGGCGACGCCATTGGCTACTTGGCGGGACCGATTCCCGAAGGGGAGTGGGCGATTCTGCTCGGAGCCTACCGCATCCCGGAAGCGGGGTGCGCGGTCCGGGTGGAAATCCGGCTGGTATACAAGCACGAGCGCTGGCTGAAAGGCGATTTGCATTCGCATACCGAGCACAGCGACGGAGCGTACGCCATCGCCGATGCGATCCGGATCTGCAAGGATAACGGGCTGTCGTTCCTGGCGCTGACCGACCACAACACCGCCTCGCAGAACCGGGCGGCGCCGGCGGCCGACGAGCGGCTCGTGCTCCTTCCCGGCGTGGAGCTCACCAGTTACCGTGGGCACGCCAATCTGCTCGGACACCCCGATGCGCTGGACGACTTCCGCGTGCTGACGCCCGAACAGGCGTCGGCCGCGCTGCGGAAAGCATCGGAGCGGGGGGCGTTCGTGTCGCTGAATCATCCGTTTGACAAAGATTGTCCGTGGGAGTTCGGCTTCGATGTCCCGTTCGACGCCGTCGAAGTGTGGAACGGCCCGTGGCGCCCGCACAATGCCGCCGCCGTCCGTTGGTGGCACGAGCAGCTGTCGGCGGGGCGGCGGATCACCGCGGTCGGCGGAAGCGACACCCACCGCCCCGGCCCGTTTGTGGCGCACGGAAGACCGACAACGCACGTGCTGGCGGACAGCGAGACGGCCGGCGGCATCCTGGACGGGTTAAGGCGCGGCCGCGTCGTGCTCTCCTGCGACCCGGAAGGCACGTTCATCGACCTGGCCATCGACTCCGCCGGAATCGGGGACGCGCTGACCGTGCCGAAAGAGGAGCCGCTTGAGCTGACCGTCGAAGTGCGGCGCGCGGACGGCGACCGCGTGGTGCTCTGGTCCGACCGCGGCGTCGAGCGGGAATGGACCGTCGACGGAAGCGGCGGCGTATATCGGTTCCAAGTATCCGCGGACCGGCGGTTCTATCGCGCGGAGTCTTACCGCGCCTGGTCGGATTGGAACGTGGAGCTTGCGACCTGTTTGACCAATCCGATTTATTTGCGATGAACGAAGCATAGGCCGGCTACCTGCGCGGCGCAGTTTCGCTTTCCGAATTTTGTTGGGAAGGAGAAGCGGGTTGCCGCGTCTTTTGCTGCATGGGCGCTTGCCTTTGCATTTGGGCCTTTGTCTGCGCCTGCATTTGAGCTTGCATCTGTGCTTGCATTTGGGCTTTCATCTGTGCTTGCATTTTTTTTGCTTCCTTCGCGACCGCCAATTGAATCATTTTTTCCAATTCCGCCGCAATTTTAGGATCTTTGAGAAGCGGAAGCATCGAATCGGCCATTTGGGAACGCAATGCGGGGGCGGCTGAAATGGCGCTGAAAGCTTGAATGTTGTGTTTAAGCACGTCTCCTGAAGTGGAGGGATGACTTAAGGCCAGGGATTGTTCCCGTACATTTTGCTGCAGAATCGTCTTCCGCAAATTTTCGTCTCCAACCGCCTTTTTTCGGAGCTCGCTTTGAATTTGGGCGAAGCGGCGCAGCTTGCCGGGATCGTTGTTCATTCCTTCCAGCACCGTTAAGGTCGATTGACTCAACTGTTCTCTGCCGGACGGATCATTGGTCATCATCCGGTTCGTATGGATATTCAATTTGAGAAATTGCGCGCGCAGTTGCGGATCTTCCATCATCATGCTTTGTTCGTTCATGGTGTTCTGCAGCAGGGTCCTTCTGGCCTGCCGATCCCGACTCATCACATGGATCCTTCCATCCGAAAACGCTCTTTGAACCGATTCGTTCTTGGCCATTTTGGTCGTCGCATCTTGAACACTTTTCGCGTTCATTTGACCTTTTTGATTGCAGCCCGTCGATAAAATCAACAAAGAAGCGAGAACAGGCAAGACGGGCAGAAACTTGTTTTTCATAATAAAGCCTCCTTTGCTGGTGGTATTATGCCCTACGGATGCCGAAAAAATAAATGGAAACGGCTCCCGCACAGCCGGTCCGGAATTTGTTGGAAATTTGCCGTTCGGTTGTTTATGATGATCATGACGGCGGATTTCGGACCGCGCTAGCGGGCGCGATGCATTTGCCTATCGCCAGTTGATCCGCATTTAACATTCAAGTGTTAGGATGGTTTCAGCGCCAGGGATCTAATGCCGAGGGGGACTTCTTGTTCATGAGAATCGCAGTCGCAGGCGGAGACGGATTTTGCGGTTGGCCGACCGCTTTATATCTTTCCCGGCAAGGGCATGAAGTGACGATCATCGACAGCCTGATTCGCCGAAAATGGGACGACGAGCTGCGTTCGAATTCGCTTACGCCGATCGCCTCGCTGGAGAACCGGATTGCCCGGTGGAAAGAGCTGACCGGACGCGACATCCGATTTTACCTAGGGGATTTGAATCACTACGACTTCCTCAGGACGGTGCTGCTGCAGACCCGTCCGGAAGCTTTCGTTCATTTCGCCGAGCAGCGTTCCGCGCCCTACTCGATGATCGACCGGGAGCATGCGGTGTTCACCCAGGTCAACAACGTGGTCGGGACGCTGAACGTCATCTACGGCATCCGGGAGATCGTGCCGGATTGCCACTTGATCAAATTGGGCACGATGGGGGAATACGGGACCCCCAATATCGATATCGAAGAAGGCTATATCCGCATCGTTCACAACGGCCGGGAAGACGTGCTTCCCTATCCGAAGCAGCCCGGTTCGATGTACCATCTGTCCAAAGTGCACGACAGCCACAACATCATGTTCGCCTGCCGGGTGTGGGGCTTGCGCGCGACCGACCTGAACCAGGGCGTCGTCTACGGCTTGCATACCGATGAAACCCGGATGGATCCGATCCTGATCAACCGCTTCGATTACGACGGCGTATTCGGCACCGCGCTGAACCGGTTCCTCATTCAGGCCGCCATCGGGCACGACTTGACCGTGTACGGGGAAGGCGGCCAGACCCGCGGCTTTCTGAATATTCTGGACACGATCCGCTGCATCGAGATTTCCGCCGAGCATCCCGCCGCGCCCGGCGAGTTCCGGGTGTTCAACCAGTTCACGGAAGAGTTCTCCGTCCTGGATCTCGCGAAGAAGGTGCGCGAAGTGGCGCGGCAAGAAGGCATGAGCACCGGGATCGTTCACCTGGACAATCCCCGCGTCGAGAAAGAGCGGCATTACTATCATGCCAAAAATACGAAACTGAAAGATTTGGGCTTGCAGCCTCATTTGCTGACGGACGAGGTGCTGCGCGACATTTTGCATACGGCCGTTCGCTACAAGGACCGCGTCATGCCGGACAACGTCCTGCCCAAAGTCACCTGGAAATAGCCGGACGACAGAAGGAGCCTTTAAGCGAATGAAAATCGCCATCGTCACCGAAACGTTTCTGCCCTCCACGGACGGCATTGTCACCCGGCTGTGCGCGACCATTCGCTGGCTGCGGCGGCACGGGCATCAGATTACCGTCATCGCGCCGGATCTGGGCGTTTACGATTATCACGGCGCGGCCGTCGAAGGCGTCCCGGCGCGGCCTTTCTTCCTGTATCCCGACAAGAAGCTGTCGATGCCCAGCCGAAGAGTCGGCGCCTTGCTGCGCCGGATTGAGCCGGACCTGGTCCACATCGTCAATCCGGCCATGCTGGGCGCGGCGGGCATATATTACGCCCGCAAACTGCGGTTGCCGATGGTGGCTTCCTATCATACGCAAATTCCGAAATACGCCGATTACTATCGCGTGCCATTTCTGAAGCCGGCGCTATGGTGGTGGCTTAGGCTGCTGCACAATCGCGCGGACCTTAATCTGTGCACCTCGCAATCGGTGCTGGACGAATTGAACGGCCGGAGATTCCGCAACGTCCGCCTCTGGAAGCGCGGAGTCGATACGGAGCGGTTCGGGCCGCAGTATCGGGACGAAGAGATGCGCAGGCGGCTGTCCGGCGGCCGGCCGGACAAGACGGTGCTGCTCTTCGTCGGCCGGCTCGCCGCCGAGAAAGGCATCGAGCGGATCCGGGAAGCGCTGGGTACTCTTCCCGATGTCTGCCTGGCGCTGGTCGGCGACGGTCCGCATCGGCCCGATCTGGAGAAGCGTTTCCAGGGCACGAGCACCGTTTTTACGGGCTTTCTGCACGGAGAGGAGCTGGCGCGGGCTTACGCCTCCGCCGATCTGTTCGTATTTCCGTCCACGACCGAAACGCTCGGTCTCGTCATCCTGGAGGCGATGGCGTCCGGCCTGCCCGTCGTCGCCGGCCGAAGCGGCCCGACATGCGAACAGATCGAGGACGGCGTGACCGGCGTGCTGTACGATCCCAATCGGCCGGGAGATCTTGCGGAAGCGGTCCGCCGGCTGAAGGACGAGAGCCTTCGGGAACGAATTTCGCGCAACGCTTGCGCGGCCGCCGGCCGAATCGGCTGGAACGGGGCTTGCGAGCAGCTTCTCGAATACTATCAAACGGTTCTGGCGGAGAAAACGCGCGGACCGCTTCGGCACATCCGCCCGCTGACGCGCCGGCCGAAGAGATAAATTTTTGCAAAACCCCGTTGACTGGCCGCGTTTTCAAGTGGTATGATAGCATTCAGCAAATAAGTACTAGTAATCAGGTAGGAATTATTGGTCTACCGGACGACCGGAGACGACATTCCCTGGCCTCTAGAGGATGTGTCTCTTTTTTTGTTTTTTTGCCTTGTTCATCAAGACGGGAGGGAAAGGGATGGGCGATCGCAAATTGAAAGTGGCCCTGATCGAAGGAAATCCGAACAAAATATCCAGATTGAACGGACTGACCCGATTTGTCGAGGAGAAGCTGCTGGCCTCGGGGAAAGTCGAGATCGATTGGATTCGGGCAGCCGAGCTGCCCCCTGAAGACCTCATCTTCGCCAAGTTCGACAGCCCGGAAATTCGCCGCGCGAATGAACGGGTGGAACAGTCCGATGCGGTGATCATAGCCAGTCCGGTCTATAAGGCGTCGTACACCGGCGTTCTGAAAGCTTACCTGGATCTGCTGCCGCAAAAGGGGCTGGAAGGCAAGCTTGTGCTCCCGCTCATGATCGGCGGAACCGCGGCGCATCTGCTGTCGATCGATTATGCGCTCAAGCCGGTGCTGTCCGCTTTAGGCGCCAGGCATATTCTGGGCGGCGTCTTTGCGGTGGACAGCTGGGTTACGAAAACCGAGCAAGGCGGCTACGAGTTGACGGAAGAGCTGAAGTCCCGGCTGGAAGACGCGACGGCGGATCTGATTCGCGAGACCGCGCTGCGCGTCCGAGGACCCGACATACAGCCCGAGCTAATCCCCTGAAGGAGTGAACCCCGGCATGGCAAGAAACATGAAAACGAAAGCCGCCGCCGTCCTTGCCGCCATCGTCCTGGCGCTGACCGCCTGCGGCAACGGAGGCCAAACGGCCGAGCCCGCGAACGCTGACGGCGGCAGTCCAACGAGCGGCGGCGGAGCGAAGGTCGTCCGGATCGGCTACCAGAAATACGGCACGGTCAATATATTGAAGGCCAAAGGAACGTTGGAGAAGCGGTTGGCCCAAGAAGGCGTCAAGGTGGAATGGACCGAATTTCCGGGAGGGCCGCAGCTGCTCGAGGCGCTCAACGTCGGCAGCATCGACATCGGCCACACCGGGGAAGCCCCGCCGATTTTCGCGCAAGCGGCCGGCGCGCCGCTGGTCTATTTGGCGCATGAGCCTGCCAGTCCGCACGGCGAAGCGATTTTGGTGCCAAAAGGATCCTCGATCCGATCGGTCGCCGATCTCAAAGGCAAAAAAGTCGCGCTCAACAAAGGGTCGAACGTCCATTATCTCCTGGTCAAGCTGCTTGAGCAAGCCGGGATTTCCTATTCCGACATCGAGACGGTATTCCTGCCGCCGGCGGACGCGCGCGTCGCGTTCGAGCGGGGGAACGTGGACGCCTGGGTCATCTGGGACCCGTACTTCGCCGCCGCGCAGACGGCCGATCACGCCGTCGTATTGGCCGACGGGCAAGGCGTGGTCAGCAATCATGAATTTTACCTGGCCTCCCGCAGCTTTGCCGAGAAAAACCCGAAGGTGATCGATACGCTGCTGGACGAACTGAACAAGGTGGACGAGTGGTCGAAGTCCAACCAGACGGATGTCGCCAAGCTGCTGTCCGCCGAACTCGGCATCGACGTTCCGTCGCTGGAACTGTCTTCCGGCCGGCGCGGGTACGGCGTGCAGCCGATCGACGACAGCGTGATCGCCGAGCAGCAGCGGATCGCGGACGCTTTCCTGAAGCTCGGGCTCATTCCGAAGCCGATTCAGGTGAAAGACGCGGTGCTGGGCAACCGCTAACGAACGCGGAGTAACATACACGGAGGGATTGCCATATGGAAATCTTTTGGTTTATTCCGACACATGGGGACAGCCGATATTTGGGCACGACGAAAGGCGCGCGCGCCGTCGATTACCCCTACATGAAACAGATCGCGCAGGCGGCGGACCGGCTCGGCTTCGGCGGCGTGCTGCTTCCGACCGGGAAATCGTGCGAAGACGCGTGGGTTACGGCTTCTTCCCTGATCAGCGCGACCGAAAAGCTGAAGTTTCTGGTCGCGGTGCGCCCGGGACTGATGTCCCCGACCTTGGCGGCGCGGATGGCCTCCACGTTCGACCGCATTTCCGGCGGCCGGCTTCTGATCAACGTTGTCACCGGAGGAGACCCGCTGGAGCTTGCCGGCGACGGGCTGTTCCTCGATCACGACGCCCGCTACGATCTGACCGACGAATTTCTGCATATTTGGAGAAAGGAGCTTCAGGGCGAGGAGGTCGACTTTGAGGGCGCCCACTTGCGGGTGAAAGGGGCCAAGGTGGTCTATCCGCCGGTTCAGAAGCCCTATCCGCCGCTCTATTTTGGCGGATCTTCGGCCGCGGGCCATCGGGTGGCCGCCGAGCATGTCGATGTGTATTTGACATGGGGTGAACCGCCGCAGCAGGTGAAGGAGAAAATCGAAAGCGTCCGCGAACTGGCGGCGCAGAAGGGCCGCCAAATCCGCTTCGGCATCCGGCTGCACGTGATCGTGCGGGAAACGAACGAGGAAGCCTGGAAAGCGGCCGACGAACTGATCCGGTACGTGGACGACGAGACCGTTCAGGCGGCGCAAAAAATATTCGCGCGCTTCGATTCGGTCGGGCAGCAGCGAATGGCGCAGCTTCACCTCGGCAACCGCGCTTCTCTCGAAATCAGCCCGAACCTGTGGGCAGGCATCGGCCTGGTGCGGGGAGGCGCGGGAACCGCTCTGGTCGGCGATCCCGAAACCGTGGCCGAGCGCATGAAGGAGTACGCAAGCCTCGGCATCGATACGTTCATTCTGTCCGGGTATCCGCATCTGGAAGAAGCCTACAGGACGGCGGAACTGCTGTTCCCGCTGCTGCCCGTGGACCGGCCCCGGCCGACGCAGGCGGAGGAGGCTTATGTCAGCCCGTTCGGAGAACTTATCGCCAACAACGCGCTTCCGGGAGAAATCGCGGGAGGCCGCTCGGAAGAGGTGGCGGATCATGCGAAGTCGATGGACCCAGTTGTCAAATAAAGCCTGGTTTGTCTGGATCGTTCCGGCCGGGCTGGTCATTCTGTGGCAGATTCTGGGCCAGCTCGGCTGGATCTCCACCCGCGTCTTGCCGACGCCGGCAGCGGTGCTGGAAGCTTTGATCGCGTTGATCCGCAGCGGGCAGATTTTCGGCTATATCGGAATCAGCGCGGCCCGCGCCTTGATCGGATTCGCCATCGGCGGCGGCATCGGGTTCATCCTCGGTCTGCTGAACGGGATGTTTCCGCTCGCCGAGAAACTGATCGACACCTCGGTGCAGATGGTCCGCAACATTCCCCATCTGGCGCTCATCCCGCTGGTCATCCTGTGGTTCGGCATCGGGGAAGAAGCGAAGCTGTTTCTCGTCGCGCTCGGCGTCGCGTTTCCGATCTATCTCAACACGTTTCACGGCATCCGGACGGTGGACCCGGGATTGATCGAGATGGGGAAAGTGTACGGCTTGCGCGGCCTTGCGCTCTTCCGCAAAGTCATCCTGCCGGGAGCGCTTCCCTCGATTCTGGTCGGCGTTCGCTTTGCGCTGGGCGTCATGTGGGTCACGCTCATCGTGGCCGAGACGATCTCCGCGGATTCGGGAATCGGCTACATGGCGATGAACGCGCGCGAATTTATGCAGATGGATGTCGTCGTGCTGAGCATTATTCTGTACGCGCTGCTCGGCAAGCTGTCGGATTCGATCGCGAAAGGGTTCGAAAGATGGTTCCTTCAATGGCATCCGAGCTATCGGAAGGCGTAACGATCGACGGAAAGGAAGGATAAACGCCGTGACGACCGGAATTGCAGGTTATCCTTTGGCCATTCAGGGATTAAGCAAAAGCTTCGGCAGCGTCAAGGTGCTGGAGAAGCTGAATCTGAACGTCAAATCCGGCGAGTTCATCGCCATCGTCGGACGAAGCGGATGCGGCAAAAGCACGCTGCTTCGCCTGATCGCAGGGCTGGAGCAGCCGACGGAAGGAACGCTGCTCAGGGACGGCCAGGAAGTTACCGGCATCGATCCGGAAACGCGGGTTCTTTTTCAAGATGCAAGGCTGCTGCCGTGGAAAAAAGTGCTGGAGAACGTGCGTATCGGCGTGCGGGACGGCAATCGGGAAAGCGCCATGGAGGCGCTTCGGATGGTCGGGCTGGAGGAGAAGGCGAACGAATGGCCGGGCGTGCTGTCGGGCGGGCAGCGGCAACGCGTGGCGCTGGCCAGGGCGCTGGCCGGGAGCCCCAGGCTGCTTCTTCTCGACGAGCCGCTCGGCGCGCTGGACGCCTTGACCCGCATCGAGATGCAGGATTTGATCGAGCGGCTGTGGCTTAGGCAGCGGTTCTCCGCCATCCTCGTCACGCACGACGTAAGCGAAGCGGTGGCGTTGGCCGATCGCGTCGTATTGCTGAAAGACGGGCACGTCGCGCTGAACGAGGCCATTACGCTGCCGCGTCCGAGAGAGCGCGACAGCGGATTCGCTTATTTCGAGAAGCTGATTCTGGACCGCGTCATGGAACGCGAGCCGTCCTCATCCTATGAGCCGAAGATCGCTTCCTTTTCGATTTAGATTAAGTTCTGAGCTGGACGACCTGTACGACATTGCGAAGGCTGATGGCAGCCGCTTTCGCAATGTCTTTCTTTTTGTGCGGTGCGCCTCTATCTTCCGATGTGCAGGTGCTGTTCACGATCTCGGGTTTGTTGGCCGGACGGCTGGCCGTCGCGTTATGGATGGACAGAAGCGCGCCGAAGCTGTTAAACTTAAAGCAAATGAGGCATGGAAAATAAAGGTTTTCATGCGGGAGCCGCTTGAGCGTTGGCCGCGGATCGTTCCCGGCTCATCACGGCGTTGTCCGGCCGACCGTCCCGGAACCGTTTGCCGTCCGGACGGCCGAATTTGGCGTTCGGCCTGCGCGCGCAGGCCGATCGTCGCCTCAATCGCTGCAATCGCCGGATTTATGCGAAAATGCGCAAACCGATGCGCACCGCGCTTCGTTATCTCTTGGTGGATCCAAATCGAGGCAAGGGGAGAGAAGGCCTGAACGCAGGCGCATGCAAAGACCTGATTCGGTTGCAACCGGTTTCGGGTCTTTTTCATCATGATCCGCTCCTATTCGGGAGAAATGTCCGCTTAAGGGGAACGCGGGCCGGAAAGTTGCGGTGGCGCAGGAAGCTGATGCAAGCGAGGTGAATGGGCCGTCTATGAGCAATCTGTCGGACAGCGAATTGATGCGAAAGGTGATGGAGAAAAAACGATGCGCCCTGGAGGAGCTGTATGACCGTTATGTCAAGCTGGTGTACTCGTTTGCGCTAAGGTCGGCCCGCAATGAGCATGCCGCGCGGGAGATCGTGCAGCTGGTCTTTACCCGCCTCTGGACGACGGAATCGGGCTTCGATCCCGGCAAAGGCCAGTTCGCGAACTGGATTCTGACCATTACCCGCAATATCGCGATTGACTACATGCGCAAGGAACGGCGGCACCGGGGCGCCGTCTCCATCGGACCGGAGCAGTGGGAGCAGATTTCGGACCCGTCCCGTCCCGATCCGGTCGACATCGTGGCGAACGAGTCGCTGAAAGAGGGGATCCGGAAAGCCTACCGCCACTTGTCCGAAAGCCAGGCGGAGCTGATCGAGCGGGTGTACTGGCAAGGATACACGCTCAGCGAAGTCGCCCTCATGAACCGGGAGCCGCTGGGAACCGTCAAAAGCCGGCTGCATCAGTCGTTGAAAATATTGCGCAGGCATCTTCTCGTAGAGAGGGAGGGTTAACGCATGACCAGAGACGGTCAAAATGTGTGCGAACTGTGCATTCCCTACCTGCTGGGAGAATGCTCGGCAGAAGAGCGCGAACAGTACGAACGCCACTTGCGATCTTGCCCGCATTGCCGGCGGGAATTTCCGGAGCTGCGCCGAACGTGGCGGATGCTGCCGCTGGAAATGGAACCCGTCGAAGTGCCTGCCGATCTGAAAGACGAGGTCATGAACGCCGTTTTTGCGCAGCGCGCCGGCCGCCCGCCGGCGGATTCCTTCGCAGGCGCGGAACCGGACGGGCCGGTGAAGCGGCTTCCCGCCGAAGCGGCTGAAGGAAAAAAGCGATTTTGGCGGAAATACGGCTTTGCGGCGGCGATCCTGCCCCTTTTCATCGCAAGTGTCGTCTGGAATTTCGCGCTGCTGGCCGAGAAAGGAGCCGGGAACGCCTCGGCGGCGCCCGCGCAAATCGTATCGTTCAAGCCGTTCGAAACGGCAAGCCCGGCGTTCGCGTCCGCGAAAGGAATCGCATGCATTCTCGATCAGCGGAATCGAAAAAAGCTGGTCCTCTACCTGTACAACCTTCCTGCCACCAAAGACAGCGAAGCGTACCAGGTCTGGCTTATGCGCAACGGCCAGCGCCGCAATGCGGGTGCCTTTCGCGTCGGCAACGACGGACTGGGCGTTCTGGTTGCCGATCTGCGCCCCGGCGAGGGGTTCGATTCGGTGGGCGTTACGCTGGAACCGAATGCCGACGGAACGGAGCCAAGAGGCCGCAAAGTCGCGGGAGCGCCGATCCGGTCGGACGGAACTTGAACGCAAATCCCGCGCACCCGGTGCAAACCCATTTGCCGTTCCCTTCGTTAACTTGACCGAAACGAACTTAAAGGAAGGGAAGGCGATCCGCATGAACGTTAAAGTTTTCGCCTGCATGATCGCGCTTGGATTGGCATTTGCGCTGGCCGCTTGCGGCAAGCAAAATACGGCCGTGCCGGACGGCTTTGGCACGGCCGGAGAACACTCCGCCCATTCGGACGGATCGGCCGCCGAACATACCGGAACGGAAGCCGGCGTTGCGTCCGCGGCTTCCATGCCGGCCATGCCGGCACCGGAAACGCAGCCGCAGCAGGCCGAGCCGTCCGCGTCCGAGGCCCCTTCAGGATCCGCGGAAAGCGCGGATGACCGGAAGGAAGCCGAAGTCTACGAGGTGAGCATCGAAAACTTCGCCTTTTCGCCCAATGAATTGACCGTGCCGGTCGGCGCCAAAATTACTTTTACGAACAAGGACAAAGTTCAGCATACGGCCACGGCGGACGGCGCATTCGACAGCGGGTACCTGAAACAGGACGAATCCTACACGGTGGAGCTGAGCCAAGCCGGAACCTATGACGTTTACTGCACGCCCCATCCGTTTATGAAGTTGACCATCAAAGTCAAATAATGAACAAAAAACGTCCCTTCGGCCTGTGGGCTTGGGACGTTTTCTATGGAGCGCGCAAAAGAGCGGAAGAGAATACGCTCTCTCTTCCGCTTCGAACGGATGGCGCAAAAGGCGTGGATTATTTTTTGAAGAAGTTGGCGTTCTTCTCGATAAAGTGCTCCTGCCCCTTCGGGACATCGTACTCTTCGTAAATCGCCCCAACCGGGCAAACCGCTTCACAGGCCCCGCACGAAATGCAGAGATCCGGATCGATGTAGTATTGATCCTCGCCTTCCTTGATGCAGTCAACCGGGCACACTTCCAAGCATTCGGCTGCTTTCTCCCCGATACATGGTTCGGTAATTACAAATGCCATTGAAATCTCCTCCTGTAAACGAAAAATAATCTCAAATTCGGTTCCACGTAACGAGAATAGGCCTCTTCCCGATGAGAGACAGAAATAGTTTCTCCCAAGATTCGGATGTTCATACTTATTCTATTCCTAGATCGGCAGCTTCGTCAACCACAACATACCGAGCGACGAAGTCGTCTCGGAATGCGCAATCGCAGACAGCAATGCCGTGCATTGCGGCGCGATTGCGCGAGGCATTCCGCATGCATGCACCGGCGGTCGGATTTTCGGCCTGAGCCAAAAGATATAATGGACATACCTAAAGATATATTCAACACATCAAAATATTGACATAGTATATAATGCAGTTTATAGTTGAAGTACGAACGCTGTGCAAGGGAGAGAGAAGGCATGAGTGTGGAGATGAACGCGAGCGCCGGAGACGTGCGCTCAGTCGGCACTGTTCGCGGCACGTCGTCTTGGAAGCGCTTCAGAACGAAGCATCGCGACGCGATTCTGGCCGCTGCGATTCTGTTGCCGATGATTTTTTTCTGGGTGCTGGTCTCCGGATTTCCGACGCTGTTCGGGTTTCTGCTCGGCTTTTTCAAGTGGATCGGGCTGGCCGATTCGCCGTCCTTTATCGGGCTGGGCAATTTCGTGCATTTTTTCAAGGATTCCGTCTATACGAGCGCTTTGTGGAGATCGATCTGGTTGGGCGGGCTGGTGACGGCCGTCACGCTCTTGGCCGGTTTCGGCGCCTCGCTCTTGATGAACATGCCGCTGAAAGCCAAAGGTTTCTACCGGTCGATCTGGTACGTTCCGGCTGTCACTTCCACGGTGGCGACGACGCAAATTTTCAATTTGTTTCTTGATACGAACAACGGCGTCATCAACAACTTTTTGAAATCCATCGGCAAGGAGCCGATCGTCTGGCAATACTCGGTCGGCTGGGGCATTTTCTGGATCGTCGTCTATTCCGTATGGAAAGGCGTCGGCGGGGCGGCGCTGCTCTGGCTGGCGGGCCTGCAGTCGGTCGACCGGAACCTGTACGAAGCGGCGGAGGTGGACGGCGCCGGCGCTTTCGGCAAGCTGTGGAACGTGACGCTTCCCGGCCTGAAGCCGATCGCGACCTATATTTTCATCACCAGCCTGATTTCGGCCATCCAGATCTACGAGCAAGTGCTGTTCATCACGAACGGAGGACCTTACGGCCAGACGGAAGTGCTCGTCTTCCGCATCTACCGCGACGGCTTCTGGGACTTCAACCTCGGCATGGCCGGCGCTTCCTCCCTGGTGATGGCCGTCATCGTCATCGTGATCACCGTGCTGTACTACAACTGGTCGACCAGTTCCGACCGCAGCATGACCATTCCGATCAAGCCGGCGAAAAGGAGGGGATGACGCATGGCGTCCAAAACGTTGAAGCTGAAACCGGGCCATCTCTTCGGGCACGTCATTCTGCTCGGGTTCGGGCTGGTGCTGCTCTATCCGCTGGTGTTCATGATTTTGGCGGGCTTCTATACGAAGGAAGAGTTCATGGGAAGCATCCTCCATCTCCTTCCTTTTCCGCAACATCCGACGCTGGAGAATTTCAAGGCGCTGATCGTCGGCTCGACCGATTCGGCCGTCGCCGTCTACCTAAGGAATTCGCTGGTGCGCACCGCGTACAACACGTTCTGGGCGGTGCTGACGTCGTTCTTGTGCGGCTACGTGTTCGCCCGCCTGAAGTTCAAAGGCCGCGACACGCTGTTTCTGCTGCTGCTGGCCACGCAGATGATTCCCGGCACGATCGCGATCATCCCGACGTATCTGGAATTCGCGCGCTTTCCGTTTTTCGGCGGCAATCACGTGTTCACCGGCGGAACCGGCATTCTCGACACGTGGTGGGTGTATTTGATCGGAGGACCCGCGATCAATATCATGGGCACCTTTCTGGTCAAGCAGTCGCTGGAGAAAGTGCCGTCGGAGCTGGACGAGGCGGCCAAGATGGACGGGGCGGGGACGTTTCGGATCATCTTCCGGATTCTGTTCCCGCTGCAGCTGCCGATCGTCGCTTTCATCGCCATTACGACCGCGTTGGGCACGTGGAACGACTTCATAACGCCGTTTTTCTACACCAACAGCGACAGCCTGCAGACGCTTCCGTCCGCCATTACGCGGCAGTCTTCGGTCGCGGCCAGTCCGGGCGCGGTCATCAACTATCCGCTGATCATCACGCTCAGCTTGGGCGTTACGATTCCGGCGCTGCTCATCTTTTTCTTCTTTCAGAAGTATATCGTGCAAGGGTTGGCCAATACCGGCATCAAAGGATAAAGTTTGTTTAATGTATTGAATATAAAGGATATATATGATATTGTTAAAAAGGATATAACAAGAGGGCTAGAGGAGGGTTTTACCATGGGGAACAAAAAAGCACTTTGGACGGCGCTGCCGCTCGCCGCGGCGCTGCTGCTGTCGGCCTGCTCGTCGGGCGGCGGTTCCTCCGCCGGCTCGGGCTCGCCTTCCGACACGGCGCCGGCGAGCCCGCCGGCCGCTTCCGGAAGCGCTTCCGCCGGCGGATCGGCGCAGCAGGGCGCGGTGACGATCACCGTCCTGAACGAAGGCGCGGTCGGCATCGGCGCGGGCAGCATCGATCAGCTTCTGCCCCAGAAGAAGGCGGCGCTGCTCAAGGACGAAACGCTGAAACCGCGCGTGCAGGAGAGCGACTTCGACTGGCAGCCGGGGCAGCCGGCCAATCCGAACCTGTTCGGGTACTTTTACCAAAAGATCATCAGCGAGAAGCTGAAGAGCCAGAACATCTCGATCAAGACCGAGGACTGGGGCTGGGGCGAGCCGCTCATTCAGAAAGAGACGGCCGGATTCCTCGCCAAGAACGTGCCGGACATCATCGTCGGCGAGACGCAAATGCCGGGCTTCGCGATGCAAGGGCTGCTCGAGCCGTTCCCGGACGACATGGCCGCCGAAATCCGCGACAACATCGCTCCCGCCGCCTGGAAGCCGATGGAGGTCGACGGCAAAATTTACGGCTTCGCGGCCCAGCCGGGCGTCAACAGCCTGTTCTGGAACAAGAAGCTGGTCAGGGAAGCGGGCATCGATCCGGACAAGGCGCCGCAATCGTGGGATGAACTGCTGGCCGACATCAAGAAAGTGACCGAAGCCGGCAAGGGCAAGTTCTACGGCGGCGGCGTATATGCCGGGCCGAACGCAGGCGGCTATCTCCGCTACGGGCCCCTGCTCGTCATCAACAACGGCGGCTTTACGGACGCGAACGGCAATCCGGCGTTCAACAGCGACGCGAACGTGAAGACGGTCGCCTTCCTGCGGGAGCTGAACAAAAACCATCCGCCCGGGCTGATGGTCAACCCGACCGAAGGCAACTACTTCGACGCCTTCAAGAAGCAGCAGACGGCCTACATCATCGACGGGCCGTGGCGGGCGTCCGAAAGCGCGTCGCTCGGCATCGATTACGGCATGTCGCCGATTCCGCTGCCGGAAGGCGGCGCCCCCGGCAACATCACGATCGGGGCGGCCTTCAACGCGGTGCCGAAAGACGCGAAGAACAAGGAGGCGGCGTTCGCCTACATCCGCGCGATGTACAGCGACGAGATCCAGCAGTTGATCGCCGACACCGGCGTCCGCTCTCCGGTCAAGAAGTCGATCGCCGAATCGGCGGACTACCAGCAGAAGCATCCGGAGATGTATCTGCACTATCAGGCGATGAACGGGAACGTTCAGGGGCTGCCGACGTTCAAGAAGGAAGACTCCAAAGTGTGGCAGATTTTCGGGGAAGCGGTCGTCAAGGCGATTATGACGGGCGGCGACATCAAAGGCATTCTGGACGACGCGCAGGCGAAGGCCGAGGCGATCCTCAAGTAACTCCGCGATCCCGCAGGACCGAAGGAAGAGGGCTGATCTTGCGCCAGCCCTCTTCTCTATTTCTTTGCGGATGAACGCGTGCGCTTCGTGCAGGGATGGGGAGGGAGAGCAACGTGCCGTACGAAATCAGCAAAGTGAAAGCAGAGAAAGCCGCCCGGGCGCTGGAGCGGTTGCGCGCGGCGATCTACCGGCCGGTCGCGCCGCTGGAAGTGGAGGCCTGGGTGACGGAGGAGCCGGTGCCGTACGAGGAGCGAACGAAGGGAGCGCACCTGCGGCTTCGGCCCGGCGACCGATGGGGCAAGCTATGGGACTGCGCATGGTTCCGCTTCGCCGGCGTCGTGCCGGATGCGGCGGCGGGGCAGCGCGTCGTGCTGCTGATCGACGTCAACGGGGAGCTGTGCCTGGTCGACGAAGACGGCTCGCCGGCGCAAGGCCTGACCAACGTCAGCTCCGAGTTCGATCCGGCGCTCGGACGCCCCGGCAAGCGGGTGGTGGACATCGCCTCGTCCGCCCGGGGCGGGGAGCGCATCGAGCTGTGGGGCGACGCCGGCTGCAACGATCTGTTCGGCCATTACCGGGGCGGCACGCTGAAGGAAGCCGACATCGCCGTGTGCGACGAGGCGGTGCGGCGGCTGTACTACGACTTCGAGGTGCTGCTGGAGCTGGCCGGGCAGGTTCCGGAGGCGAGCGCGCGCAGAGCACGGCTGGAGCAGAAGCTGTACGAGGCGGCCAACGTGCTGGCGGAAATCACGCCGGACACGGTCCGTAAGGCCTCCGAACTGCTGCGCCCCGAGCTCGAGCGCCGGGCCGGAGACGGCGAGCTGGTCGTCAGCGCCGTCGGCCACGCGCACATCGATCTGGCCTGGCTGTGGCCGATCCGCGAGACGATCCGCAAAGGCGCGCGGACGTTCTCCACGGCGCTCCGCTATATGGAGAAGTATCCCGACTATGTGTTCGGCGCGAGCCAGCCCCAGCTCTACGTGTGGATCAAGGAGCGCTACCCGAAGCTGTACGCGCGGATCCGGGCGAGAGTCCGGGAAGGCCGCTGGGAGCCGCAAGGGGCGATGTGGGTCGAGCCCGACACCAACATCTCCGGCGGAGAGGCGCTCGTCCGGCAACTGCTGTACGGCAAGCGCTTCTTCCGCCGGGAGTTCGGCGTCGACGTGCAGGTGCTGTGGCTGCCCGACGTGTTTGGCTATTCCGCCAGCCTGCCGCAGCTGCTCGCCAAGGCCGGCGTCAAGTACATGATGACGCAGAAGCTGAGCTGGAACGTGTACAACAAGCATCCGCACCACAGCTTCATCTGGGAAGGCATCGACGGCACGGGGGTCTTGACCCACCTGCTGCCGGAAGATACGTACAACAGCCCGGCGTCGCCAAAGTCTCTGGCCAAAATCGAGCGCGACTATCTCGACAAAAACGTCTCCGGCCACGCGCTTCTGCTGTTCGGCATCGGCGACGGGGGCGGAGGGCCGGGCGAAGAGCATCTGGAACGGCTGGCCCGCGAGCGCAATCTGTCCGGCCTGCCGCAGGTCGTGCAGGAGCCGTCGGCGGCGTTTTTCCGCCGGCTGGAGCGGGAAGCGCCGGCGTTCCAGCGCTTCCGGGGCGAGCTGTACCTGGAGCGGCATCAGGGCACGCTGACGACGCAGGCGCGCAACAAACGGTACAACCGGCGGATGGAGAAGGAGCTGCGCGAGCTGGAATTCGCGGCCGCCCTCGCGCTGGCGCTGGGCGGGGAGCGCTATCCGTCGGAGCGGCTCGAAGCGATCTGGAAAGAAGTGTTGCTGTACCAGTTTCACGATATTTTGCCGGGTTCGTCGATCGGCCGGGTGTACGAGGAATCGCTGGCCCGGTACGCGGCGCTCCTGGACGAAGTCCGCGCCCTGCGCGACGCGGCCTACGCGGAAGCGGCCGGGCGGCTCGGATGGGCCGGACGCCCCGCCGTCTTCAACTCGCTGCCGTGGGAGCGGGAAGCGTGGGTGGCGTGGAACGGCGCCTGGCGCAAAGTGCGCGTCCCGGCCATGGGCGGCGTTCCGCTGGAGGATGGGGCGCGCGGCGCGGAGCCGGACCTTGCCGCCTTGCGCGCCGGCGACGCGGCGCTGGAGAACGCCCGCCTGCGCGTCGAATTCGCCGAGGACGGCAGCCTGCGCTCCGTCTACGACAAGGCGGCGGGGCGCGAAGCGCTTCGTGCGGGAGGCCGGGGCAACGTGCTGACCGTCTATCACGACGACGGGGACGCGTGGGATTTCCCGCGCGACTATCGCGACGCGCCGGCCGGCACGATGCGGCTCGAGCGGGTCGCGTACGCCGTGCGCGGGCATCGGGCGGTGGCGGAGCAGCTGTACCGCTTCGGCGAGTCGACGCTGAAGCTGACGGTCGCCTTGGCGGAAGGCGGCGACACCGTCGAATTCGAGGCGGAGGCGGACTGGCGGGAATCCGGCAAAATGCTGCGCGCTTCCTTCGACGTCGCCGTCCGGGCCGATACGGCCAGTTGCGAGATCCAGTTCGGCTACCTGAAGCGCCCGGCCACGCGCAACACGCTGACCGAGATGGCCCGGGACGAGGTGTGCGCGCACCATTACATCGACCTGTCGCAGCCGGACTACGGGGTGGCGCTGCTCAACGACGGCAAGTACGGGCACCGGGCGGCGGACGGCGAGCTCGACCTGAACCTGCTGCGCAGCCCTTCGTATCCCGACCCTTCTGCCGACCGGGCGCGGCACGAATTCCGCTACGCGCTGTATCCGCACGAAGGGGACTGCGTTCAAGCCGGCGTCATGCGCAAAGGGTACGAGATGAACGTGCCGCTGGTCGTGGTCTGCGCCGCCGGTTCCATGGACGGCGCGGCAAGCGTCGCTGCGGCGGACGGCGGGCGGCGCGCGCTGGCATGGATCCGCCCGGAGCATCCGCACGTCATGGTCGAGGCGGTGAAAAAGGCGGAGGACGACGACCGGATCGTCATCCGGCTGTACGAAAGCGCGGGAGCCTGCGCGGAAGGGAAGATCCGCTTCGGACTGCCCGTGCTGGCGGCGGAGGAGACGAATCTGTTGGAGGAGGAGCCGGTTCCGCTGGAGGTGAAGGAGGGCGCGGTCGCGCTTTCTTTCCGGCCTTTCGAGATCAAGACGGTTCGCATTCGGGTCCAAGGATAGACGGGAAACGATAGACAGGAGGCGTTCAATAATGCGAAATGAAGACCGTGCGCAGGAGAGGACCGGGTTCCAGGAAGGGGGCCCGTACCGAAGCGCCTACGATTTGCAGACCGACTTCGTCATGGTGTACGGCATCGGAGCGTCGATGCCGGAACGCATTCGCGCGTGGAAGGAGGCCGGCTACGTTGTCCATCTGATGACCGGCGTCGCCTGGGGCGATTACGGAGATTACCTGGACGGACGGTTCGACGGCAGAAGCCATTGGGACGAAGCGCAGACGTACAAAGACGGGGAGCGCATCATCCACGGAACGAGCGCTCATATTCCGTACATGATTCCGACGCTGTCGTACGCGGACTTCCTGATCGAGCGCATTCGCCCCGCGGTCGATGCGGGCGTGGACGCGATCCACCTGGAAGAGCCCGAGATTTGGGTCGAGGACGGCTATTCGGAAGCGTTCAAGCGGGAGTGGCGGATCTACTACGGGGAAGAGTGGCGGGCACCGCACGGGTCCGAGGACGCGCAATACCGGGCTTCCAAGCTGAAAGCCTATCTTTACGCCCGATGCCTCGACCGGATCTGCTCGGCGCTCAAAGATTACGCGCTCGTGAAGCACGGCCGCCCGCTGCGCTTTTACGTGCCGACGCACAGCCTGATCAATTACACGCAATGGCGGATCGTCAGCCCGGAGTCGCGGCTGCTCGATCTTCCGTCGGTCGACGGATACATCGCGCAGGTGTGGACCGGCACGTCGCGCACCGCCAACGTGTACGAAGGAAGGCGCGCCGAGCGGACGTTCGAGACGGCGTATCTCGAATACGGCGTCATGCAGGAGCTCGTGCGGGGAACGGGACGGCGGATGTGGTTTCTGCACGATCCGATCGAAGACGACCCGAAGCGGACCTGGAGCGACTACCGGACCAACTATATCAAAACGCTGATCGCTTCCCTGCTTCATCCCGGCGTGTCCCGATACGAAGTGGCGCCGTGGCCGAGGCGGATTTTCGAAGGCCGCTACGCGGGGGACGACGGCGTCAAGACCGGCATCCCGGGCGATTACGCGACACTGCTGCTGACGCTGATGCATACGCTCGGCAACATGGAGGGGCAGCGGTGTACGGACTTCGGGGACTTGCGGCAGGAGGGAATGCTGCAAGAAGACGCCGATCCGGACGTCATCCCGCCGGCTCAGAAGGCCGCCGCAACGCAGGCTCCGACGCAGGCGCAAGCCGGCGTCCTGATCGCCGATTCGGCGATGTATCAGCGGCTGCGGATCGGCAAGGAGACGGCGGGCTTCCTGCTCAAATACGACGGCACGAACGAAACGGAGATCAAGGGCGAAGATGCGCTGGAACTATTGAACTTCTCCGACTTCTACGGGCTCGCGCTGCCGCTGCTCAAGCACGGCTTGCCGGTGCGCCCGGTTCAGCTCGACAACGTCCGGCGCTTTCCGGGCTATCTGGACGATTACAAGCTGCTCGTGCTGAGCTACGAATTCATGAAGCCCGAGCATCCGGACTTGCACGCGGCGTTAGCCCAGTGGGTGCGGGAAGGAGGCGCCCTGCTCTACGTCGGCGACGACCGCGATCCGTATCACCGGGTGCGGGAATGGTGGAACACCGGCCGGCGCCGCTACGGCAGTCCGCGCGAGCATCTGTTCGCATGCTTGGGGCTGGCGGCCGACGAGCCGGAAGGACTGACCCGGGTCGGAGACGGCGCCGTGCTGTTCCTGCGGACGTCTCCCTGCCGGTTGGCCGAAGGGCGCGACGGGGCGGAGCTGCTGCGGCGTTCGGCCGCGCAACTGCTGGACGCGGTCAAAGGCGGCTTCCGCTGGAAACCGTCCAACGCGCTCGCGCTGCGCAGAGGGCCGTACGTCATCGCTTCGGTGATGGAGGAGTCCGCTCACGACCGCCCGCTGACGCTGCAAGGCCGCTTCGTCGATCTGCTGGATCCGGCGCTGCCGCTTGTCGGCGGCAAAACGGTGCATCCGGGCGAGCAATGCCTGCTCTACGATCTGGATGCCGAAGATGCCGGCGGGGGCGAAGTCATCGCCGCATCGTCGCGGATCGAGCAATACGAAGCGGGCGATCGCCGCATCGCCTTTACCGCCAAAGGGCCGACCGGCATCGAAGCCGTCTGCCGGCTCCGCTGCCCGTTTCCGCCCTCCTCGGCGCACGCGGAACCGGCCGATCCTGACGCGGCCTCCGGGGAGGCGGCGCACCCGGTTCCGTTCGATTGGGACGCGGCGTCGCAGACGCTCATCCTGCGCTACCGGCACCGGCCCGGCGGCATCCGCTTGACGATCGCCGGAGAAGGCTAAGTCCGCGCCATACGAAGCCGCTCGTATCCCATCAGGAACGGGCGGTTTTTTTTCGGTAGATGAGGTTGACCCCTGCGCAACGCAATGGTGTATGATGAAAGCAAGCAAGGGGACAATCATCCCGGAGAAGCGGAAAGCCAGGGAACTTGCGAAAACGGCGGGATGGACGGAAAGTCTGCAGAGGGGAGCGGTCTGCATGTTCGAGGACATTTGGCAAAAAACGAACGTTGAGCAATATGAGGGATGGACCGGAAGCACGGATCATATCGCCGTAACCGTCATTCCGGCGCTCGGCGCCAAAGCCGTGTCGCTCGTCAACCGGAAAACCGGCAGGGAGTGGCTGTGGCGCAGCGGGAAGCCGTTCGGCAACCGGGGATTCGGCTCTTCCTTCGCCGATGGGGATGAAAGCGGCTGGGACGAGATGTTTCCATGCATTAACGCGTGCAATTACCCCGACGCGCCTTGGCAGGGTTGTGCCATTCCCGATCACGGGGAAGTATGGTCTCTGCCGTGGGAGAGCCGCCGCACCGGTTCGCAGCTGCGCTGCCGAGTGAATGGCGTGCGGTTTCCGTATACGCTGGAGAAGGTCTATTCCTTTGCTTCGGATCATACGCTGCGCATCGACTATACTTTGAAGAACCGGTCCGATTTCCCGTTTTCCTTTCTGTGGGCGGCCCACCCGTTGTTCCGAGTCCGCGAAGGGATGAGGCTGCATGTGCCGGAAGAATTGACGGAGATTGAAATTTCCCATTCTGAGCGCCGGCGGCTGGGCGCGCCGCTTGACCGGCAATGTTGGCCGATCGCGCAGACCCGTTGCGGTCGGATCGATCTCAGCGTCATCGGGCCCGCGGACGGACGGCACGCGGAGAAATATTATTTTGTCGGCAAGCTTAAGCAAGGTTGGGCCAGGCTCAGCGATCCGGCGTCCGGCGAAGCGGTCGCGTTCCGGTTTCCGGCGGACAAAGTTCCGTATTTGGCGATTTGGGCCAATTACGGCGGATATGGAGGATTCTATCATGTTGCGATAGAGCCCGCGACCGCAACGATGGACGATATCGGGCTGGCGGTGCGGCGGGGCGAGGCGGCAACGGTGGAAGCCCGCGGCGAGTACGCTTGGCATCTGGAAGTTGCACTGGAATGAGGAGAATGAGCAAGGAGCCGGAAGCCGGCAAGCTTCCCGCTCCTTGCTCGCCCGATTTATTTGAACGTGATTTTGAGAATGACGGACTGCGCCGGGCCGAGATGGACCGTCAAAATATCGCGGACGGCCATCCGCTTGCCCGACCATAGATCTTCGACGATTCCGTTGGCGCTGTCCGCCATGCCCGCCCGCTTCAGATCGATTGTTTTGACGGCGTCATGATGCGTGTAATTGAATACGGCCAAATAAAATTCGCCTTTTTTGTCCTCAAGCACGAACAGGTCCGCGGCGCCGGTTCCGGTATTGCCTTCGACCGGCCGGAACGCTTTGCCTTTAAGCGCCACGGCGTTGATTCGCGGATTGGTCAGCAGGGAAGTCATGAGCTGCTGCGCTACCGGGTCCCGGACGTCGTCCGAATTCAAATAGACGGTTCCCGAGATGGCCGCGGCGTTCACGCGCGTCTGCGCGGCCGCTTCCGAGCCTCCCTTGGCCAGGGCCATATAATCCGGGTCCGTATAACGGTAAATCGTTCCGTTCTGCCACCAGCCGTAGGTCAAGTTGTTCAGCTCGTATTCCGTCGATTCCAGCGACCCGCCGACATCGCACGAAATCCGCCTGGAATGGGCATACCGGCTCGGAAAGATCGACGCGATCGACTCGCTGATGAACATGCGTCCGTCCAGCACTTTGTCGATATAAGCCATACCCTCGTTGTAGGCCTGAATGCCGGTCTTCACCGCGGGGTCGTCATGCGCGCCCTCAAGCGAACCGTGACTGAGGAAATCGAGTTTGATATATTCGAACCCGTCTTCCAGGAAACGATGGAAGTAATAGGCGATGCGCTGTTTCGTGCCCGGATGCGTCGGATCGAGCGGGTACGCTCCGTCCATCGGCGGCACAATGTTGCCTTGCCCGTCCCGCAATACAAGATCGCCGTACGTGTATTTGCCGTCCGTTCCTTCGACGGTCTGATCCATGTCGGTTCCCCAGTAGACGAAAGGACTATAGTAGATGCCGGCTTTCTGCTTGTTGCGGTGAATAACGCCCACGGCTTCTTTCAGCTGCTGCTCGGTCAAATTGTCCCAGTAGGAGTCAAGGTTAATATAAACGGTGCCTTTGTTGCTGAACGATTCGTTCTGCAGATGATCACGGAAAAAGTCGGATACGTCCGCGATCCGGTCGTAGCTTAAGCTGCTGCCGTAGGCGCCCCAACTGTTCCAGCCGACAGGGACGCCCTTCGGCACGCCGTGGCTGAACGAAAGCGGCGGCGCCGTTTCAGCGTTGGCCTTGCCGTAACCCTCCAGGCCGTCGCGATAATCGGCGTAATAGCCGACGAAGATTTCCGGCGAGACGACGACCGTTCCGGACAGCGCGCCGTGCGGCAGCGTATCGTGCGTCGACGCCTGGGAAGCAAACCCGCCGAATACGGTCAGTTTGTTGAGGCGGTCGTTCGAGCCGCTCCAGTAGACACCGGTTTTCCACGCGTCGTGCGTGATCGAGCCGATGACCAGTCCGTTTCGCCCGGCGTTGTCGTAAATGGCCGTAAATTCCGAACTGATGTATTGGTTGTTGTTGAGATCGGTGTTGATGGTGCGCGACTGGTATCGGGACCAAGCGTCGTTGTCGTAAGGGGCGACCAGCACGCGGTTGTCGGCGTAGCTGCCCAGATCGACCGCGCCCCGGGCGGCCATGACGACAGGCGCCATGAAGTTGGTGCTGAGCGGCGAGCTGTCCGGGGTTTCCCGACGAATTTCCTGGCGGGTCAGGAAATACGGCCTCTCCTTGTACAGACGGTAAATTTGCTTCATAAGCGGGAGTCCCTCTTGCCGGTTCTCGATGGCGACTTCGATTCCTTGCCCGTGAGCGTCCGAGATCGGCCGAATATTCGCCGGGGCGATCCGGTGATCGGCGTATTCGGTGCTGTCGACCGTGCGGTCCAGCCGCACGCTGCTGTAGATGCCCGTCGCCACCCGACGTCCGTTCCAGTCGTACGCGGCCAGTCCGGTTTCGGTATTGTAGGCGACGGAATAGATTCCGTTGGAGAACGTCGTTCCGCGTTCGTATTGCGTTACTGCAATTCCGCCGATCCGGGAGGTTTCGATCTTGCGGCCCAGGTCTCCGATGTCTCCGCTGCCGAGGTTGTCGCCGTCATCGCCGGAGCGAACGATGGCAATCCGGTCGATATCGGGGGACCATCCGCCGTCGTCGGAGAACGCGATCGTATTGTCGCCTTCCTTCAGCCGAACCTCGAAGGAGAAGGTCCCCAGTGTATCCCAATCCGCCGTTTTCGGCGGGGAAAAGGTCTCCTTCGCTGCCCCGTTGACGGTCACGGACACCGGGCGCGGATCGCCGGAGATGTAGTCCATCCGCAGCGTATACACGCCGGCGGCCGGGACGTTGATTCCATTGAACTGCAGCGAGGAGCCGCCCCACAGGTTGCCGACCTTTCGGCCTCCCGAGCAGCCGGTCTGCGGCTTGCAATCGACGACGGATGCCTTGCCGGCCAGCGTGTTGGCCGGAGCTTCCGCTTCATAGCTGAGCGCGTCCGCGCTGCTGCCGGCCATATGGCTGCCGTCCGGCGTACCCGCAGCCGCCGCGCCGCCGTCCGCCGTACCCGCGGACAGCGCCGGGAACTGCAACAGCAGCAGGAGAGCAGCGAACACCGGAACGGTGCGATGGAAAAATGGGGGGTTCACGTCATCCTCCTCCTTTGCATGAAAGCCAGGAATTCAGTCCGCATCGAAGCGGAGGTGGAGAAGCTTGGCTTCGGCCGGTTGCAATTCCACTTCGAGAGCTTCTCCGGTCGCGAGCGGGGAAGCGTCCGCGCCGTCCCACAGATCGGTGACGCGCACGCCGGACGATGCGGGAACGCCGATCCGATCGAAGGCGATTCGTTTCCGGGCCGGACGGCCGTCGTCAAAGTTGAACACCGCCACCCAGCATTGTTGCTCCCCGCGGAGGACGAACACGTCCTCCGCGCGATTGCCGCCGGCGCCTTCCGCCGGGCGGAAGGAGACGCCCCGGCGCGCCACAGCCAATAGATCCGCCCGCGTCATCCACGAGCGCGCCCGGTCGGCCGCCGCTTCGATCCGGTAATCGTCGCCGAGCAGGAGGGAGGTGCCGGCAATGAGCGAGGCGGTCAGACGGCTGCGGCCTTCGCATTCGGCGCTGGGGGGCTGGTTGGCGCTCTGATACAGAACCGTATGGTCCGGGTCGTTGAAGCGGTACAACGTATTGTTGATCCACCAGCCGTACGTTACGGCGTTCAGCATGTATTCCGTATCGCGGATCAACCCGAACGCGTCGCAGGAAATGCGCCGGCTGTGCGCATAGCCGTGCGGGAACAGGGGCGCGATCGACAAGTTGATGAAGAACGGCCGTCCGATCCGCTCCGGCGCAAGCGTGTCGCGAATGACGCCCATGCCGAGACGGTACGCCTGGATGCCGGAACGAATTTCCGGCAAGTAATGCTTGCCTTCGAGCGCGCCGTGCGTCAGGAAATCGAGCTTGACGTATTCGAACCCCATCGCAACAAAGGTTTCCAATTGGCGCTTGATCCGCTCCAGGGCCGCCGGATGGCTCGGATCGATCGCGTAAGCTCCGGCCAGTGTGGGAAGCAGCCGCCCGTTCTCGTCTTTAAGCAGCAAATCGCGATAGACGTACCGGCCTTCGCAGCCTTCCACCGGACGCTCCGGATCCCGGCCCCAATAGGAGAAAGGCGTGTAATAGATGCCCGGCTTCTGTCCGTTCTCCCGGACATGCCGCACCGCTTCCCGCAGCTCGTCCTCGGACAAATTCGTCCAGAACGCGTCGAAGTTGATGTAGACTGCGCCGCCGTTTTCGAACCCGCCATTCTGCAGCTCGCGGCGGATGAAGTCCGACGTCCGGACGTACACGTCCAGATCGAGCTTGTCCATGACGGCCGACCAGCTGTTCCAGCCGAACGGCACGCCGCCGTCCCAAGGCAGCTTCGGTTCGATGGCGGCATTGGCGCGTCCGTACGTTTCCAGACCGTCCCGGTAATCGTCGAACGCGCCGACGAAAATCCGCGGCGACACGATGGTCGCGCCGCGGGCGGCGCCGTGCGGCACCGTATCGCGCGTGTGCAGCCCGGCTGCGCCCCCGTAGACGCGAAGCCGCGAGATTTCGCCGGGCATCGCGCTTTCTATCCGCACGCCGGTTTTCCAGAAGTCGTGGGTCACCGAACCGAGCACGAACCCTCTGCGGCTGTCCGGACGATAGATGGCGGTCACCTCGCAGCTTTCGACCGAACCGGGCAGCGGGTGCGAAGCGTACCGGACCCACTTGTCGTTGTCGAACGGCACGAACAGAACGCGCGCGCCTTCCCCGCTTTCCGGGCCGAAACCGATGGCGGCGCCGTCGTTCTGCAGGGCGGTGAGCGGGCTGATCTCGCGGGTTTCCCATTCCGTCTGCTGCTCGGCTTCCAGCTCGACGAACGCGTACGGCAGCCGCTCGTAGCACCAGATTCGGTGGCGTAGCGCCGGCTTGCCCGGAGAAGCGTGCTCGACGGTCCAGCAGACGCCGCGCCCGAAGCCGTCCCGTACAGGCTTTACCGACGCTTCGCCGGCACGATGCGCCGGGTAGCCGACCGTCCGCAAGCGGTCCGCGCCGACGACCGTCTCGCCGAAGCATCCGGCGATCAACCGGCCATCCGCCCAGCGGAAGAAGAGCTCGCCCGTACGGAGATTGGCCTCGACGCGCAGCAGGCCGTTATCCGCGGCCGCCGCTTGCGTGTCCCATTGAAACCGGATTTCTCCAATCTTCGTTGCGTTCATTTTTATGACGCCTCCTTTGCGATCGGCGGTCCCGCGTCAACTCTTGATCGCGCCCATCATGATGCCTTTGACGAAAAACCGCTGAATGAACGGATAGACGAGCACGATCGGAAGGGTGGCGACCATCGTCACCGCCATCCGGATGCTTTCGCCCGACACCGGAATCCGCTTGGAACTGTTCGCGAGCTGTTCCGCTTCGGACACCATGGCGCCCGTCTGGTACTGGTTGAGAATTTTCACCAGCACCGCCTGCAGCGTTTTCAGCCCGGGCTTGTAGGTATAAATATAGGAATCGTACCAGGAATTCCAATGCCCGATGCCGACGAACAGCGCGACGGTCGCCAGCACCGGCACGCACAGAGGGAGGACGACCCGGGCGAACAGCTGCAGGTCGTTGGCTCCGTCCATCTTCGCCGATTCTTCCAGCTCCGCCGGAAGCTGCTCCATGTAAGTCCGGATCAGAATCATCAGGAAGACGCCGATCAGTCCGGGAAAGATGAACACCCAGAACGAATCGATGAGGCCCAGCGATTTGATGACCATATAAGTCGGAATGAGTCCGCCGCCGAAATACATCGTGAAGATGAAAAACAGCGAAAACCACCGCCAGGCGATCAGTTCCCGCTTGCTGAGCGCATAGGCCATCATGCTGACGGCGAGGACGGACAGCGGCGTGCCGATCACCGTGCGCAGCACCGTCACTTGGACGGAACCGAGCAGCTCTTCGTTTCGGAAGATGGAGCGGTAGCTTTCGGCCGTGAACACTCTTGGCCACAAATAGAGGCCGCCGCGCACCGAATCGGTCGCATCGTTGAACGACACGACGAGAATGTTCCAGAACGGATAGAACGTGACAACGAATACAAAAGCGAGGAAGACGTACACGATCGCGTTGAACGCGAGATCGGACGGCGCAGATTTGCGAAGCATGTCGGGTGTCCCCCTTCTAGAACAGAGATTGGTTGTTCAGCTTTTTGGATGCGAAGTTGACCATGACGACCAGCAGAAACGCGACGGCGGAATTGAACAGGCCGACCGCGGATGCGTAGGAGAACATCGAGTTCTGCAAGCCGTAGCGGAACGAATAGGTGGACAGGACGTCGGAATAGTCCTGATTCAGGCCGTTGCCGAGCAGGAAATGCTGGTCGAACCCGGCGTTGAGCACGCCGCCGAGCGCCAGAATGAGCAGGATGACGATGGTCGGCTTCAAATGCGGCAGCGTAATGTACCGGATTTGCTTGAAGCGGCCGGCGCCGTCCACTCTTGCCGCCTCGTACAGGTCCAGGTTGATTGAGGAAATGGCGGCCAGAAAAATGATCGCATTGTATCCCATTTCCTTCCAGGTGTTGCCAAGCGCCACGATCCACCAGAAATAGCGGCCTTCCTGCAGAAACAGAATGCTCTCGTCGGTCAGGCGCAGAAATTTCAGAACGTCGTTGACGATTCCCCCGGAGGACAGCATGGTGACGATGATGTTGGCCGCAATGACCCATGATATGAAATGGGGGAGGTAGGACGCCGTCTGCACCGTTTTTTTGAACAGCGTTCCCTTGACTTCGCTGATTGCGATCGCGATCGCAATCGGCACCGGAAACGAGATGACCAGCGTCAGCATCGTGGATGCGACCGTGTTGCGCATAATTTTGAGGAAATCCCCGTTATGGAAAAAATAGCGGAACCAGTCCAGGCCGACAAACGGGCTGTGGAACAAATTCGTCCAGAAGCCGCCGAGGGCAGGCTTGTAATTGACAAAGGCCATATAGAGTCCGGCCATCGGCAGATAGCAGAAAAACACGGCCCAGATGAAGGCGGGCAGCAGCATCAGCAGAAGATAACGCTGCTTGTAAATTTTGCTTGCCAGCGTCATGCGGACCGTTCGGGTCCGTCCGGTTGAAGTCGCAAATGCGCGTTCCATGGAAGCCCACCTCGTTTGTTGGTCATGTTGAAATTATACGGGCCTGCGCAAAATGCCCTCAATATTACAAAACGCCGATCCGTGCGGGAAAACGCCTTTCATTCTTCCGGCGGATGTTTGGGAGCCGCAGCCGGATTGTATAATGATCCATGAAACGATCGGAGCGTGGGGGGAAAATGGACCGTGTATACGCTGTTTCTGGTGGAAGACGAAGCGCTGGAACTGGAATTGCTCCGCGACCATATGGACTGGACGGGCCTGGATATCCGGATTGCCGGCACCGCAAGGAACGGCAAACGGGCTTGGGAGCAAATTCAAATCATGCAGCCGGACATCGTGCTGACCGACGTTCGCATGCCGATCATGGACGGTTTGCGGCTGGCTTCGCTGATCCGTGAACAGTTCGATTGGATGAAGGTGGTGTTTCTCAGCGGCCATGACGAATTCGCCTTTGTCCAATCGGCGATCGAGTCGGGAGCGGTCGGGTATTTGCTGAAGCCGGTCGACGGGCAGGAGCTGGCCGCCGCCATGGCGAAAGTGAAGGAAGAGGTCGACAAGGCCCGTCTGCTTCGCTTGTCCAAGGCCATGCTGGCGGAGAAGCATCTTGAGCGCATGCTGCTTCTTCGCGACAGGCAGGCTTGCGAACGGGAATGGCAGCAGCTTGCGGGCTTGTTCCCGTCTTTTCGGGACGCCTTGTTTGTAAGCGGTTTAATCGTGCTGGACCGCTCCGGCAAGTCCTGTTCTTCCGCACCGCTTCGGATGCCGGACCACGACGAGATGGCAAAGCTCGTGCGGGCGGAGCTGAAGAATGCCGGAGCGGAAGGCGTCGTCGCCCGAGCCGGGGAAGGCGAGTGGTTCGTCGCCGTCTGCGCCGACGGGAAGGATGCGGGCAGCCTCTGGCCGCGCTTGTCCGCCGCCGTAAGGAAGGCATGGGGGATCACCGTGACGATCGGCGCGATCGACCGCCCGGCGCGGCTGACGGAGGCGCCCGATCTGCTGCGGGAGGCCCGGGAATTTGCGGACGAGCGCTTCTATCTCGGACACGGCCGCATCGTTTCTGCCGCAGACGTCCGGAGCCGCAACGTTGAAGCCGCTTCAGACCATGCGCGCCTGCCGGTCTTGACGAGCTTGGAAGATTTGCCGGAAGCAATGGAAAAGATTGACGGTTGCTTCCGCGATTATGCCTTGCGGCGTCTCCCCGGGAGACGGCTCAAACCGTATCTGATCGATTGGCTTGAAGGCTTGTCGGAAAAACTGGCGAAGTACGACGATTGGCCGGCCCAAGGGGCCGGCGGCATCGAGGAGTGGAGGCGGGAGATCGCCGGCTGCGACACGTTTGAAACATTGAACACCTTCGTTTTGGACTTGCTGCGCAAAGTTTGCGATTATATCGCGGACAAGCGCCGGGACCGGCATGCCCGGCTGGTGCAGGAGGTGGTGAACCTGATCGAAGCGCGATACGCGGAACCTCTCACGATCGAATATTTGGCGGGCCGGGTCTACCTGTCGCCCAATTACTTGCGGGCTTTGTTCAAAGAGAAAAAAGGCTGCACGATCCACGAATATTTGACACAGGTGCGTCTGTGCCGGGCGCGCGAGCTGCTGCGCGACCGGAAGCTCAAGATCAAGGATGTGGCCAGACAAGTCGGCTATGACAATACCTCGTATTTCTGCTCGTTTTTCTACAAAACGCAAGGGGTTACACCGAATGAATACCGCAAACGATTCCTCTAATTGGCTCGGCGCCTTGTACGGACGCATCCGCAACCAGCGCCTCAGAAGCAAGCTGTTTCTTGTCTACGTGCTGGTCTCCATTCTGCCGATCTCCTTTCTTGTCGGCTACTCGTACCATACCGTCCGGGAGCAGCTCATCGGCCAGGCGGTCGACAACATCGGCAGCACGATCGACCAGATCAACAACAACATCGAGAACCGGCTGGACCTGTATTCCCAAATCGCCACGCTGCTCTATTTGGACGGCCAGATGCGCAATTACCTGCTGTACCGCTACCGGAAGAACGATCTGTTTTCTTTGGACGCCTACGACTACATCAACCAGACGCTCTACCGACTGCTCGCCATGAACCCGAATTTGAAATCGATTTCGATCTACACGGACAACAAGACGCTGCAATCGGACGGCCTGTTCGTGAAATATATGGAAGATTTGCCCCCGCAGGTGAAGGACAAAGTATTTCGGGCGGAAGGGAAAATTACGCCGTTTATCACCTATTCGGACCAATGGGGGAAGACCGTTACGCTGGCGCGTTCGCTGAATTATCTCAGCCTGAATTATCCGTACGGCATTTTGACGATGGAAATTTCCGAGCGGGAGCTCTATTCGCTGATCGAGAAGGAAAACAAGAACAAGACGATTATTGTCGCGGACGAGAACGGCAACGTGATCACCTCGGGGCTCCGGGACAAACCGATCGCCAACCTGTCCGAACTGAGCGGCACGAAGGACATGATGATCTCGAAGAAGCTGCCGAACGGATGGCAGACCGTCGTTCTGATGTCGTACGACGCCCTGCTCGGACCGGCGAAGCAGGCATCGGCGAGCATGCTGGCCATTTCCCTTGTCTGCATCGTTTCGGCCGTTGCGATGATCTATATGACGAGCAAGTTTATGACCAAGCGGATCGAGCGGCTGATGCAATTGATCCGTAAGATGGAAAGAGGGTCGTTCGACTTAACGTTTCGGCCGATGGGTCATGACGAGATCGGGCAGCTGGCGTTCGCGCTGAGCAAAATGGCGGCCCGAATCCAGGAGCTGATTCAGGACGTGTACCGGAAGGAGATGTCCCGGAACGAAGCGGAAATGACCAGCCTGCAGGCGCAGATTACGCCCCATTTTCTGTACAATACGCTGGCGTCCATCTCGGCGCTGGCGATTAAGCACAACAATCCTAAGGTGCACCGGATGGCCGACGATCTGGCGCGCTTTTACCGGATTTCGCTGAACAAGGGCAAAAAATGCATTACGATCGAACAGGAAATCAAGCTGACCGAGCATTACGTATCCATTCAGAAAACGAGATTCGAAGGCATGTTCCGCGTCCACTACGAGCTCGACGAGTCTTTGTACCCGTACACGACGCTCAAGCTGATCATTCAGCCGTTCATTGAAAACTGCATCAACCATGCGATTTGGGACGACGAAGCCGGCATCAACATCGTCATCCGGCTGACCCAGGAGGAGAACGACGTGCTGATCTCGGTCATCGACGACGGCATCGGCATGCCCAGGGACGTCCTGGAACAGATGCGCCGTCGAACCGGACCTAAGGCCGGTTACGGCATCTACAACGTGGACAAACGGATCAAGCTGGCGTACGGAGAACGTTACGGGGTCGAGCTGTTCAGCCGGTTCGGCATCGGGACGGCCGTCCGCATCCGCATTCCGAAGCGGATGACGTTTGAATGAAAGACGTTTTCCGTTACGATTAGTAAAAATGTTTGATAGCAATGCCGAAGGTCGACCCGATACAATGGGAGCCGCAGCGTATGAAATCGCTGTCAAATTGGCTAACGGAGGAGCGAAGAACAAATGAACAGGAAGGGTCTTATTCAATCGGCGGTGATCTTGGCGCTTCTCGCGGCGCTGATTGCCGGCTGCGGCGGCAAAGGCGCGGGAAATGACAGCAGCGGCGAGCCGGACGCGGGAGCAAGCGCGAGCGGTTCGGGTCCGGCGTCGGGCGGCGGGGAAGCGGCAACGGATTTGACACCGATCACGTTCACCTTTTTTGACAAAAATGTCGGAGACGCGTTTGACAATCCGGTGGCCAAAGAGATTACGAGGCGAACCGGGGTGAACCTGGAAATTCAGCAGCCGACGGGCAACCCGTCGGAGAAGCTCAATTTGATGCTGGCCAGCAACGACCTGCCGGATCTATTGTCCATCAGCCGCGGCGACATTCTGGACAAATACATTGCCGCCGGCGCGCTGCTGCCGCTGAACGACCTCATCGACAAGTACGGACCGCACATCAAGGAGATGTACGGCGACATCCTGAACAAAACCCGGTCCGACGACGGCAAAAACTACTATTTGGCGAATTGGTACGGGCTTGAGAAATATCCGGTGTTCGGTTTCCTGATGCGGATGGATGTCATGAAGGAACTTGGCGCAGGGGACAAGACGAACAACGGCGAACCTTTTACATCCGACGAGTTCGTCGCGCTGCTGAAGGCTTTCCAGGAGAAATACCCGACCGTGAACGGCAAAAAGGCATACGCGATGACGTTCAACGGCGCGGACAATCTGGGCGCCGTGAGAGATACGTTCAAGGGCATGTTCGGCATGCTGCCTTACTACGAAACGAACGGCGAATTGAAAAGCGACGTGAGGGACCCGCGGTATCTGGACATGATCAAATTCATCAATTCGCTCTACACCCAAGGCCTGATCGATCCGGAGTGGGCAACCAACAAGACGCAGCAGTACGAGCAGAAGCTTGCCAGCGGCACGATTTTCGCCACGGCCGACGCATTCTGGAATTTGGGCAATCCGAACGCAGCCCTGAAAAAAAACGCCAAAGATCCGTCCAAAGCCGACGAGGCGCAGTTTTATCCGTACAAAGTGGTGGCTCCCGGCGTCGACCCGGCCAAGACGACGTACGGGCCGAAAAGTTCGCTCGGCTGGGACGGCATCGGCATCTCGCGGAGCAACAAAGATCCGGTCCGCGCGATCAAGTTCCTCGATTTTCTCGCCAGCGAGGAAGGACAGTATCTGATGATGTGGGGCATCGAAGGGGTTCACTGGGATATGAAAGACGGCAAGCATACGCCGCGTCCGGAAGTGCTCGAAGGGTTCAAGAAGGATTGGGCCGGTTATTCCAAACAAACGGGCATCCGCAAGTGGACCTGGGCGATCAAGAACGGGCCGGGTTCCGACGGTACGCCTTACGACCTGATCGGCCGTTACGAGACGGATCCGGTTTCCGCTCTGGCGATCAAGAACTTGGCGGATTCGTCCTTCGACACCGCGCCGTACGACAACCTCGGTCCGGCCGGCGGAACGCCGGAAGCGATCATGCAGCAGAAAGTGAACGAAACGATGACCAAATATTTCCCTCGCATGGTGATGGCGCCTTCCGAATCGGAAGCGGTCGCCCTGTACAACAAGATGATGGATGAACTGGATGCGGCCGGCTTGCCGACGCTGGAGAAAATTTATACCGAAAATTACAACAAACGCAAGGAATTATGGAAATAAAACCCGCCAAGAGGTGACGCGAGGTGCCGATTACGGTTCATGAAGATTTGCGGCTGTTTGACATCCGAACCGACCGCATGTCCTATGTGTTCGGGGTGAACGAAAAGGGAATATTGCAGCATCTGCATTGGGGGGAGCCGGTCGTCGGGCGCGAATGCGTCCGGCGGCTTCGCCCGGTGCACCACAGCTCGTTCGACGCCGAGGTGGAGCGCGAGCATGAGGAGATGACCTTCTGGGGCGGCGCTTCGTACGCGGAACCGGGACTGAAAGTCCGATTCGCCGACGGCGTCCGGGACTTGCGCATGCGCTTCGGCGGCTATCGCGTCCGGACGGAAGAGGGCAAAGAATGTCTCGTCGTGACGATGCACGATGTTCATTATGGCCTGACGGTTAACCTCCATTATCGGGTCGTTCCGGGACTGGATTTGATCGAGCGGCATGCGGAAGCGGTCAATAACGGTCCCGACGACGTCGTGCTGGAGCAGTTTATGTCCGCGGCCTGGCCGGTTCCGCTTCGCTCCCGGTACCGGATGACCCATGTCGCCGGCCGATGGGCAGGTGAATTCCAGCTGCGGGAGACGATGCTGTCGGAAGGGAAGAAAACGATCGAGTCCCGCCGGGGCTTCACCAGTCCTCATGCCAGTCCGTGGTTTGCCGTCGACGACGGCGGCGCCACGGAGTCGGCAGGTTGCGTATGGTTCGGCGTTCTCGGCTGGAGCGGCAACTGGAAGATTGTGGCGGAGAAATCGAGTTTCGGCCTGGTCCGGGTGTCGGGCGGCATTCACGATTTCGACAGCGAATGGCGTCTGGGCGCCGGCGAAACGTTCGCGACGCCGGTGTTCGTCGGTGGTTATACCGCCGACGGTTTCGGCGGCATGAGCCGGACGCTTCACCGCTACCAGCGGGAGCGGATTTTGCCCTCCCGGGCGCCGCGCAAAGTGCTGTACAACTCCTGGGAGGCGACTGCGTTCGACGTTCGCGCCGGGGATCAGATCGCGCTGGCCCGGAAAGCCGCGAAGATGGGCGTCGAGCGCTTCGTCATCGACGACGGCTGGTTCGGCGCCCGGAACAGCGACCGCGCCGGACTTGGCGATTGGACCGTCAATCCCGACAAATTTCCGGACGGCCTGGACGCGCTGATCGGGGAAGTCCATCGGCTCGGCATGGATTTCGGCATTTGGGTGGAGCCCGAATCGGTCAACCCGGACAGCGAGCTGTTTCGCAAGCACCCGGACTGGGTGTACCGTTTTCCAACCCGTTCCGGTACGCTGCTGCGCAACCAATTGCTCCTGAACCTGGCGAAACCGGAAGTGAAGCGGTATATCCTGGATTTTATGACGCGTCTGCTTGGCGGGCATTCGATCGCTTTCGTGAAGTGGGACCTGAACCGGACCTTCACCGAACCGGGTCTGGACGGCTTTCCCCCGGACCGGCAGAAGGAAATTTGGATCCGGCATGTCCAAAGTCTCTATGCGATCTGGGAGGAACTGCGGGCGAAGTTTCCGCACGTCGAGTTCGAGACATGCGCCGGCGGCGGAGGGAGGATCGATCTGGGCATCCTTCGTTTTGCCGATCAGGCATGGCCGAGCGACAATACCGACGCTTTCGACCGGCTTCGCATCCAGGAAGGCTTCTCGTACGCCTACACCCCGCGGGTAATGATGTGCTGGGTGACCGATTCCCCGAACGGCCTGAACGGGCGCCGGTTGCCGCTCGCCTTCCGGTTTCGCAGCGCGATGACGGGCGCGCTCGGCATCGGCGGCAATTTGAACGAATGGACCGACGAAGAGATCGAGGAGGCCGCGGCCCATATCTCGGTGTACAAAGAGATTCGCCCGCTCGTGCAGGAAGGGAAGCAGTACCGGCTGTCGTCGCTGCGCGACTCGGCGCTGATGGCGGTTCAATACGTCAATGAAGAACGAACCGAAAGCGTCGTGTTCGCCTTCCTGCACGCCCAGCAGTTTGCCGGCCGCCTGCCCGATTTGCGGCTTCAGGGATTGGACGGGGACCGGCTGTACGAAGTTGAAGGGCTGCGGGACGGTGACGGTACGGCGGCGATGCACGGCAGCACCTTGATGCATGCAGGGATTCCCTTGTCGCTGCGGGGCGATTTCGACAGCCTGCTGGTGCGGATCCGGGCGGCGAAGGACGGCAACCTTGCCCGCCAATAATGCCTCCTTAAGTGCAAGCGGCCGCCGCTGCGCGGAGGCGCGCCGGCCGGTCCGGGAGAAGGACCGGCTACGTATGGTAGATGTGCTCGCATTCTTCCGCCGTCGGCTGATAGAAGCAATGCCTTTTGTAGCGGCCGGCGAACGGCTGGTTGTACCATGTCGAAGGGCAGTCTGCCGGCGGCCGGAAATACCACAAGCAGTAGGTTGCCGGCCAGTGGCGCTCTCCGTTCACGGCCCGGCGCGCCAGCCGTTTCTCGCTTTCCCGCGCTCTCTGGTAAAAGTAACCGTGAAGGGTCGCTTCGAACGCATGCGGCTGAAATACCATTTGCGGAATCGTGCGCAATCCGACGAAATCGGAACAATTGGCCCGAATCCGGTTGATCCCGACGTTGCCGACCAGCAGCATGCCGAGCTCGCCTTCGCCTTCCGCTTCGGCCCGAAGCAGACGGGCAAGCAGGGCAATGTCGTTTTCCCGCGCTTTGACAACCGCCATCGTATCCGCTCCTCGTTCAGGTTCATTTTCTTTTTACAGTGTCAGAATATTAGGCATTGCGCCAATAGGTGCCGATAGACGTCGCCCGCAAATTTTTAGGCTCGGGACGTTGACGGTGCAAATAAATGATGCTATATTAGGCAATATCCAAGTTAGCCTATAGGAAAAACAGTGTTGACCGGACAGCCGGAGACGCCATTTTGATCTTTGCGCGAAAGAGGACCCTTGCGGTGCCTTTCGATGCCAAAGAATCAGAAAATGGTGTCTTTTTTTATGGGCTAAACTGGGATGGAAGTGAATGGCTTGGATAGGGAGAGCACATGGGGAGGAAAGCATCATGAGAAAAACGCAATTCGGAGCCCGGAGAAAGAAATGGCTCGCGGCGGGCACGGCCGTCATGCTGGCCGGGGCGCTGCTGTTGGCCGGGTGCCAATCCGCTTCCCGGCAGGGAAACGACGCGTCCGCATCCGGCGGCAGCGTCGCAACGTCGGAATCCGGCGGGAAAGTCGCCTATCATCTGGGGGACATCATCAATCCGGAACAAGCCAACAATTTCAATCCTTTTCTGACGACCGGCAATTGGCGGCCTTTGTTCGATTATGTATACAACGCCCTTTACTATTTCAACCCGGTGAAAGGCGAGCTCATTCCGCAATTGGCCGACGGCAGCGGCCAATGGTCGGACGACCGCAAAACGTTTACGGTGAAGCTGCGCGGCGGCGTGAAATGGCATGACGGGCAGCCGTTCACGGCCGACGACGTGATCTACACCTACCGGGCGCTGAAAGACCATCCGGTGCTGGATTCGTACAAGCTGTGGAGCGACTCCCGGCTGAAGGACGTCCGCAGCGGCGAAGGCGGCACGGTCGTGTTCGAGTTGAACGACGTGTTCCCGTCGCTGCCGAACTACTTGGCCGCTTTGTACATCGTGCCCAAGCATATTTTCGAGAAAGAGGATCCGACGACGTTTCTGAACAAGCAGCCGATCGGCACCGGCGCGTTCAAGTTCAAAAGCATCAACGAAAGCGCGATTCTGCTCGAAGGCAATGCCGATTACTTCGGCGGAGCTCCGCACGTGACCGATCTGATCGTCGAGCGGTTCAAAGATTCGCCGACGCTGACGCTGGCGCTGCAGAAGGGCGACATTCAGGGGTCGCCGGGCACGCTCGCCATGCCGAGCCTGCCGAAGCTGCTGGAAGATCCGAACAACAAGCTGCAGCAATATCCGGGTCTGTCCACGTATGCGGTGATTTTGAACAACGAGAAGCCGGGGCTGAACGATCCGGTCGTGCGGAAGGCGATCCAGCTGGCGGTCAACCGGAAGGAGATCGTGGAGAAAGGCGAAATGGGCGCGGCCACGGTGGGCAATCCGGGCTTCCTCTCGCAGGCGTTCGGGGATTTGGCGGACAAGTCGCTGGCGGACAGTCCCGATTACGCTTTCGATCTCGAGAAGGCGAATCGGCTGCTGCAAGACGCGGGGTATGTCAAAAACGCGAAGGGCGTCTACGAGAAAGGCGGCGTAAAGCTGTCGTTCACGTACTACATGGCGGCCAACGCTCCGGCGCAGAACAAGGAAGGCTCGATGATCACCGATTGGCTGAAGCAGATCGGCATCGAGACGACGCTGAAGCAGGTGACCTGGCCCGAGCTGACCAGTCTGGCGGCTTCCGGCAACTACGACATCGTTCAGAACGGCATTACCGTCGCGCCGGACCCGCAGGCTGCGCTGGAAGTGTTCCACAGCAAAAACACGGCACCGTCCGGACAGAATACGGCGGGCCTCAACTGGGCGAGATTCCGCGACAAGCAGGTCGACGAGTGGCTGGATCAGGCTTCCCATTCGCCGGAACAACGGGCGGAGTTGTACCGGAAAGTGCAGCGGCGCATCGCCGATCTGGCGCCGATCGTCGTCCTGTACAGCACCGGAAAAGCGCCGTACAGCACGGCGAAGTTCGACCATTACGACGAGACCGTTCCGGTGACGTCGGCGATTTCGCTGGCCCAAGTGACGAAAAAATAGCATTGGAGCGCGAAAGGCTATGAGAATCCCGCTCGCGTATTTGGTCAAAAGAATCCTGTTCGCGCTGGCGACGCTGCTGGCGGCGATCGTGATGAACTTCTTTCTGCCTCGCATGATATCGGGCAACCCGGCGGACATGATCGCTTCCCAGACAGCGCTGGGGTCGCAGGAAGTCGCGGCGGCGCTGAAGAAGCAGTTCGGGCTGGACAATCCGAGCCTGATGTATCAGTTCAAGCAGTATATCATTCAGCTTGCGCACGGCAACTTGGGCATTTCCTACTTCAATTATCCGACGCCGGTGATGGACGTGTTGCTGAAGGCGCTGCCTTGGACGCTCGGCATCGTGCTGATCGCGACCGTGATCAGCTATTTGATCGGCTGGCTGATCGGCATCCGGGGCGCGCTGAAACCGGGTTCCTGGTTCGACAATCTGGCCATCGGCGGAAGCTTCTTCATCAATTCGGTGCCCTATTTCTGGATCGGGCTGCTGCTGATCTTCATTTTTTCGTTCTCGCTGAACTGGTTCCCGATGGGCAAGGCGTTCTCGGTCGAATACGACACGCTGTCGCCGCAAGGCAAGCTCTCTTCCATCGCGTATCACGCGATTCTGCCGATCGTCTCGCTCGTCATCGCATCCGTGGCCAACCACATTCTCGTGCTGCGCAACAACCTGATTCGCGCGCTGTCCGAAGATTACATGGTGCTGGCCAAAGCCAAAGGGCTGCCTTTCGGAAGGCGGGTGCTGCACTACGGTGTGCGCAACGCGTTCCTGCCTTCGTTCACCGGCTTCATGCTGTCGCTCGGCCATGTGGTCGGAGGCGCGATCACGATGGAAATCGTATTTTCCTATCCGGGGGTCGGCATGATCACGTACAACGCGATTCTGAACCACGATTACCCGCTGATTCAGGGCGCTTTCCTGATCATCGCCGTTTCGATCATCGCGCTGAATTTGCTGGCCGATCTGCTGTACCCCCTGATCGATCCGCGGGTTACACTCGCCTAGGAGCGTTGGTTTCATGAAAAAGTGGAATGCAAAGCTGGCGGCGGGTCTTGCGATCATCGCCGTCATGGCGTTCGTCGCTTTATTCGGTCCGTACGCGGCGCCCTACAAGATGAACGACATCCGTTTCGAGCCGTGGCTGCACCCTTCGTTCCGGCATCTCCTCGGAACCGACAGCTACGGGCAGGACGTATTCTCTCAGCTGATCTACGGCACGCGAACGTCGTTCCTGGTCGGACTGCTGGCGGGGCTGATGACGACCGTCATCGGGGTGGCCGTCGGGCTGACGGCCGGCTTCTACCGGGGCTGGGCGAGCGACGGTTTGATGTTCATCGTCGATCTGCTGCTCATTCTGCCGCTGCTGGCGCTGATGATTATTATGGCGGCGTTTCTGCCTCAGATGGGCGTGGCCAACATCATTCTGGTCATCGGACTGCTAAGCTGGCTGCATATGGCCCGGAGCATCCGCAGCCAGACGCTGTCCGAGCGGCAGCGCGGTTACGTCGAAGCGGCGAAAGGGATCGGCATGAGCAACCTTTCGATCATGGTCAAGGAAATTTTGCCCAACCTGTTTCCGATCATCCTGGCCAACCTGGTCAGCGTCACGACCCAGGCGGTGCTTGCGGAAGCGGGCTTGAGCTTTCTCGGCATCGGGGATCCGAAAAGCGTAAGCTGGGGAACGATTCTGTCGCTGGCGTTCACCAATAACGCGATCATGTTCGATGCGTGGTGGTGGATCATTCCTCCGGGAATCGCGATGGCGCTCTTCTGTTTCGGATTCATTCTGCTCGGCAACGGCGTCCTGGAGCAATACCGGTTCAAACGCGGAGCTTCCCGGCAATTTACGTAAGGGGGACGGCATCATGGCGCTGCTCGAAGTGTCCGATCTGCAAGTTCAATACGAAACGGTTCGCGGCCCGTTCAAAGCGGTCGACGGGGTATCCTTCTCGATTCGGCGCGGAGAGCTGTTCGGCCTGGTCGGGGAATCCGGCTGCGGGAAATCGACGACGGCGTACGCCCTGAGCAGGCTGCTGAAGCCTCCGGCGAAAGTGACCGGCGGAAGCATCGCGTTCGACGGCCGGGAGCTGACCGCGCTGAGCGACGCCGAATTCGACCGCATCCGCTGGTCGCGCATCCCGATCGTCCTGCAAAATGCGATGAGCAATTTGAATCCGGTGATGAGAATCGGCGCCCAACTGATCGACGTCCTGCAGGCCCATCGTCCGAAGCTGACCAAGGCGCAGGCGGTTGCAGAGGCGGCCCGCGCGCTCGAGCTCGTCGATCTGCCGAAGGAGAAGCTGCACCGCTATCCGCACGAGCTGTCGGGCGGGATGCGGCAGCGGGTTGTCATCGCGATGGCGCTGCTGCTTAAGCCGGATCTGATCATTATGGACGAGCCGACCACCGCGCTGGACGTCATTACCCAGCAGGGGATCGTCTCCAAAATCGTGGAACTGAAACGGGAGTTCGGTTTTGCCGTGCTGTTCATTACGCACGATCTGCCGCTGCTGCTGGAATTTTGCGACCGGGTCGGTGTGATGTACGCGGGCAAAATGGTCGAGATCTCCAGCCGGGAAGAGCTGCTGAAAGGAGGCAGGCACCCCTATACGCAAGGCTTGCTGCAGTCGTTCCCGTCGCTGCATGGACCGAAGGTCCGCCTGAAAGGCATCCCGGGGTTGCCTCCCGATCTGATCTCGCCGCCGCAAGGCTGCCGATTTCAGCCCCGCTGCGGACAAGCGCGTCCGGAATGCGGCGTCGCGAGTCCGGGCGAACGGTTCGATGAAAAAGGCTTCGTCAGCTGCCATTTGTACGGACAGGGAGGGGCGGCAAGTTGAGCGCATGGCTGGAGGTTCATCGCGTAAGCAAAACGTTCGCCTCCGGCGTGCTGTTCCGCCGCAGCCGGCACGAGGCGGTCCGCGACGTCAGCTTCGCGTTGCAGTCCGGGGAAGCGCTCGCGATCGTCGGGCAATCCGGCAGCGGCAAAAGCACGCTGGCCCGCATGATCGTCGGTTTGATCGAACCGACGTCGGGCGAGATCATGCTGCGCGGTCAGCCGGTCCGGCGCCGCACGGCCAAGGAGCGGCTCGATGCGGCGAAGCGGCTGCAGATGATTTTCCAGGACCCGTTCGAAGCGATGAATCCGAATCAGCAGGTGGGAACGTTGATCGCGCGCCCATTGCAGCTTCACGGCTACGAAGGCGACGTGCGGCAGCGTGCGCTGGAGCTGCTGCGCAAGGTGGGACTGACGCCGGCGGAAGATTTCGTTTCGAAATTCCCGCACCAACTGTCCGGCGGCCAGCGGCAGCGGGTCATGATCGCCCGGGCGCTGGCCGTGGAGCCCGAAGCGATCGTCGCCGACGAGCCGACCTCGATGCTGGACGTCTCGATCGGCATCGACATTATGAACTTGCTGCTCGATCTGAAAGACGAGTTCAATCTCTCCCTGATCTGGATTACGCATAATTTGGCGAGCGCGCGTTATATGGCGGACCGAATCATGGTCATGAAAGACGGCAGCGTCGTGGAGACGGGAGACGTCGAAGAGGTGATCGGCCGGCCGCGGCATCCGTATACGAAGCAGCTGCTGCTCGCTTCGCCGGATCCGCGGCGGGAGCGGGCGGAGCCGCAAGCCGCATCGGCGGCCGATTCGCCGGCGCCGCCGGCCCGGTAACCGGCTGGCCGAAGGAGGGAATTCCATTGGGAAGGCCGAATATCATTATTTTTTATTGCGATGACCTGGGATACGGGGATCTCGGCTGCTACGGATCGGACGCGATCCGCACCCCGCATCTGGACCGGCTGGCTGCGGAAGGCGTGCGCTTCACGAACTGGTATTCGAACGCCCCGGTCTGTTCGCCGTCCCGCGCATCGCTATTGACCGGACGCTATCCGGCCAGGACCGGCATCGAGCGGATTCTGGGCGGCAAACGCGGAACCGCCGGCTTGCCCGTCAGCCAGAAGACGATCGCGGCGCGGCTGAAGGAGCACGGCTACCGGACCGCGATGTTCGGCAAATGGCATCTCGGCGTGCGGAAGGAGAACGGACCGAACGCGCACGGGTTCGACGAAGCGTTCGGGTTTCTGGCCGGCTGCGTCGATTACTATTCCCATATTTACTACTGGGACCTGGGAAACCCGGTGCACGACCTGTGGCACAACGGCAAGGAAGTATGGCTCAACGGGCAATATTTGACGGAAGTGATCACCGAGAAGACGGTCCGGTATATCGAGGCGAGCGGCGACGAGCCGTTCTTCATCTACGTCGCTTACAACGCGCCGCATTACCCGATGCACGCGCCCCGGAAATACGTCGACCGCTATCCGGAACTGCCGCCGGACCGACGCATCATGGCCGCGATGATCTCCGCCGTGGACGACGGGGTCGGCGCGATCGTGGAGGCGCTGAAGCAGGCCGGCAAATACGAGGATACGATCTTGTTCTTCTCGAGCGACAACGGTCCTTCCACCGAATCCCGCAACTATTTGGACGGGACGGAGGATTTGTACTACGGCGGCAGCGCAGGCCTTTTCCGCGGGCACAAAGCCAGCCTGTTCGACGGCGGCCTGCGCGAGCCCGCGATTCTCGCCTATCCGGCCCGCATTCCGGGCGGGCAGGTGACTGGCGAATTGGGCGCGATGATCGACGTGCTGCCGACGCTGTTCGATCTGGCCGGACTGCCGGCCATCCCGGACGGCGAAATCGACGGCGTGAGCGTCGCCGCCGTCGCGACGGAAGGGAAGCCCAGTCCGCGCGATAGGATATTCTGGAAATACAACGAGCAGCTGGCAGTCCGGCGCGGCCGCTGGAAGCTGGTGCGGAACGGGAAGCTGGACTTCACGCGGGCAGCGGCCGATCCGGTGCATCTGTCGGACCTGGCCGCCGATCCCGGGGAGCGGATCAATCTGCGCGACCGGTATCCCGGCATCGTCGCGGAATTGGACGATCTGCTCCGGCAATGGCTCGTCACCATGGAAGGAGGATCCGCGGAATGACCAAAGCCATCTTGCTTCTGTTCGATTCGTTGAATCGCCATATGCTTCCCCCGTACGGCTGCAAGTGGGTTCACGCCCCGAATTTTCAGCGGCTGGCGGAGAAAACCGTGACGTTCGACAACAGTTGGGTCGGCAGCATGCCCTGCATGCCGGCGCGCCGGGACTTGCAGACCGGCCGGTACAACTTTCTGCACCGCGGTTGGGGGCCGCTGGAGCCGTTCGACGATTCGCTCGCGGCGATTCTGAGAAACAACGGCGTCTACACCCACCTGGTCAGCGACCACTACCATTACTGGGAGACCGGAGGCGCGACGTATCACGCGCAGTACAATACGTGGGAATTCGTTCGCGGCCAGGAAGGAGATCCGTGGAAAGGCGAAGTGAAGGACCCGGACATTCCCGATCATGTCGGACAATTCGAAGGATTCCGCGCCAAGCTGTTCCGGCAGGACTGGATCAACCGCAAATATATGGCGGAGGAGGAGCAGCACAGCCAGACCCTGACGTTCGCGAAAGGGCTGGAGTTCATTCGCGCCAATCACGACGCCGATCGGTGGCTGCTGCACATCGAAGCGTTCGACCCGCACGAGCCGTTCTTTGCGCACCGGAGGTACAAAAATCTGTATCCGCACGAATACCGGGGCCGGCATTTCGACTGGCCGAATTACGACCGGGTGAAGGAAAGCCCGGAGGAAGTGCAGCATGCCATCTTCGAATACGCCGCGCTGCTCAGCATGTGCGACGCTTCGCTCGGCAAAGTGCTCGACGTGATGGACGAGCTCGACCTGTGGAAAGACACGATGCTGATCGTGGCGACCGATCACGGCTTTTTGCTCGGGGAGCACGAATGGTGGGCCAAGAACCGGATGCCTTGGTACAACGAGCTGGCGCGCACGCCGCTGTTCATCTGGGATCCGAGGTCCGGCAGGCGGAATGTGCGCACGGACGCTTTGGCGCAGTTTACGGATCTGATGCCGACGCTGCTGGAATATTTCGGCGTCGAAATCCCCGAACACGTCACCGGCGTTTCGCTGCGCGACGCGATCGCGACGGGGCGGCCGGCCCGGGACGCGGTGCTGTTCGGCATCCACGGCGGGCACGTGAACGTGACGGACGGCAAGTACGTGTACATGCGCGCGCCGGCGAGCCCGGACAACGGGCCGCTGTACCATTACACGCTCATGCCGGCGCATATGAGCCATCTGTTCACCGTCGAGGAATTGCGGGGGGCGGAGCTGGCCGAGCCTTTCCAGTTCACCAAAGGCATTCGCCCTTTGAAAATCAATGCGCAGGCGTATGCGAAAGGCCGGACGACCGGCGGGGAGCCGTACATTCTCGCGCACCAGTTCGGCACGCTGCTGTTCGACATCGAGGCGGACCCGAAGCAGGAGCATCCGATCCGGAACGCCGACATCGAGCGGCGGATGATCGACAAGCTGCTCCGGCTGATGAGGCAGCACGAAGCCCCGACCGAGCAGTACGAACGGTTGGGATTGGCATGAGCGGGCCGGGGACAAGGGCGGCGCAGACGGCGGCGGGCTGCTGCTGCTCCGCATCGAGGTCATCTGTCGAGCCGAGGGGCGCGGCTGACGTCGGAGCGGCAACCGCCGGCGCCGCAGCCGGGTTCGCCGATACCGGAAGGCTCGCGGCCGGCACCCCTGCCGAACGTGCTGCTGCCGGTCCGGCGAAGGACGGCATGATTTTCCTGCCGGGCGGCGCGTTTCTGATGGGCACCGACGATCGGGAAGGATTTCCCGAAGACGGGGAAGGGCCCGTGCGCGAAATTACGGTAAAGCCGTTCTACATTTCTCCCTATGCCGTCAGCAACCGGGAATTCGCGGCATTTGTCGCCGATACGGGATACCGGACCGAAGCGGAGAAGTTCGGCTGGTCGTACGTGTTTCATCTGCTGGTCAGCGATGCGGTGAAAAGCCGCGTAACGAAAGCGGCGATGCGGACGCCATGGTGGCTGGTCGTCGAAGGCGCGGACTGGGCCCATCCGGAAGGCCCGGACTCGAGCATCGAGGATCGGCTGAACCATCCGGTCGTCCACGTGACCTGGAATGATGCCCAGGCCTACTGCCGATGGGCGAACAAGCGGCTGCCGACCGAAGCGGAATGGGAATATGCGGCCCGCGGCGGACTTGTGCAGAAGCGTTATCCGTGGGGCGATCTGCTGAAGCCGGACGGCGTTCACCGCTGCAACATTTGGCAGGGCAAATTCCCGGACAAAAACAGCGCCGCCGACGGCTACGTCGGAACGGCCCCCGTGGACGCTTTTCCCCCGAACGGATTCGGACTGTACAACGTATCGGGCAACGTGTGGGAGTGGTGCTCCGATTGGTTCAGCCGGGACATCGCCGTCCGGGGCGAGCGGTTCGATCCGCAAGGGCCGCCGTCGGGACAGGCGAAAGTCATACGCGGCGGTTCCTACCTGTGCCACAAGTCGTACTGCAACCGGTATCGCGTCGCGGCCCGAAGCGCCAATACGCCCGACAGCTCGTCCGGCAACACCGGATTCCGGTGCGCTGCCGACGCATAGCCGGCCGAAGGCAACCCGAACCTCCGAAGCGAAGCGAAGCAAAGGAAAGGGCCGGGTTGCCCGATCGGCGCGACCGCGCTTCTTCATGCCGGATAGGGAAGCGTCGCCTTGACGACGGTTCCGCCGGGTCCGCTCTCGATCTCCAGCCCGTACGGTTCCCCGTACCGCATGCGCAGCCGGTTATGCACGTTGGTCAGCCCGATGCCTGTGCGCAGCTTCCACGGATTCGCCTCTTCCACTTGCAGACCGGCTTCCGCCCCCATTTTCTCCTTCAAATGTCGCAATTTCGCTTCCGGAATGCCGCCTCCGTTATCGGCGACAACCAGCTCCGCCGTCCGTCCCGCGATGCGCCCGGTTATGCGGATCGCCGTCGTTTCCTTGCGCTCCTCGCAGCCGTGGATCACCGAATTTTCCACAATCGGCTGCAGCAGAATGGCGGGAATAGGGAAATCGCGCAGCGCTTCGTCGATGCGGATCTCGTACGTCAGCCTGTCGCCGAACCGGCTCTGCTGAATGCCCAAATAAGCTTCCAGCAGCTCGATCTCCTTGCGCAGCGGAATCGACTGGTCGATGCTCGCGTACCCTCGCAAAATGAAGCTCAGCTTCTCCAGATTGTCGGTGGCCTGCTCGGTGCGCCCCACCTGAATCAGCGCGCCGATCGTATGCAGCGTGTTGTAGATGAAGTGGGGGCGGATCTGGCTGACCAGCGCGTGGATCTGAGCTTCTTTCTGCAAGTAGCGGGTCTCGTACACTTCTTTCGTCAGCCGCGTATTCTCCGCCAGCATCTCTTCGATGCGTCCGAGCATCGCGTTGAACGACGTGCCGATGTAGCCGATCTCGTCTTCTCCGCCGTTCTCCGGAAACCGCGCCGCCAAGTTGCCCAGCTTCACCTGCTTCATCAGCGCCACGATGCGCATCAGCGGTTTCAGAAAAGTCCGGATCATGACGAACAGGACGACGCTGGCCAGCAGGGCGCAAGCCGCAGCCACCGCAATGGTGAAGTTCCGGGTCACGACGGCGCTTTTGTTCAGCTCGCGCACGGAACTCAGCGAGATGACGGTCCAGCCGGCCCGGTCGATGCGCGTGGAAGCGACGAGGTACGGTTCTCCGTTCTCGCGGATCTGGAACTGGGACAAGCGGCTGCGCTCCACTTCACGGTACAGCCTGCCGGCGTCCGCCTCCCGGATGCTGGAGTAGATGGCGTTCCCATCCCGGTCGGCGATCAGCAGGCCGCCGCGGACACCGAGATTGACTTTGTCGCAAATGTTCTGGATGCCGGAATAATTGGCGTCGACTTTGATGACGGCCAGCGGGCGCGTCGTATTGTCGAGACTGCGGAGCTGCTTGACGACGGAGAAAATTTTTACGCCCGGGTTGGACGGGATCGACTGCTCCGCCGGCAGGAAAATCGGCTTCTGGGTGCCGAGCGCCCGGCGGTACCATTCCTGCTTGCGGAAATCCGGATCGAGCGGCTCGATGAACGTCGCACGGCCGTTGGTATAAACCCGATCCGCCGTAATGATGTACACTTGCAGAATGTCGAGGCGCGGCGTCACGATCATCTGATTGAGGAAATCCTCGATCTGCCGCTCCCGCATCAGCTGCTCCAGCGGGCTTGCGGGCGGGGGAGCGTCCAGCAGCTTCAACACCTGCAAATTGTTGTAAGGAGACAGCGACAGGCGGAACAAGTCGTCAATGTAGTTGTCGATGTTGAGCGACACTTGGTCGATGATTTGCTGGGTGCGCTCGTTGGATTGCCGCTGGAAATCGAGCGTGTAGCGCTCGTACGACAGCATCGAGACGATGGTAATCGTGACGAGAAAAATGGCGATCGTGGCGCCGATCAGCTTCAGCTTGAAGCTTTGGCGCCTCCATTTCGATAAATGGCGCAACGTTCGGCCCCTCCGTTCGTCTCCTGGTTGCCGCCGCCCGGATATTCGCCGGGCGTGATGCCGAAGTGCTTTTTGAACACGTGGCTGAAATGCCGCACGTTCGCATATCCGACCTGTTCCGCGATCTCGAATATTTTGGCGTCCGGCCGTTCGGTCAAAAGGCGCGCCGCGTGCTCCATGCGGACCTGGGTCAAGTATTTGACGTAAGGAATGCCGGTCCGGCGATGGAAAGCGGCGCTTATATGCTGCTGCGAGACGCCGAACCTGTCGGACAGCAGGGCGAGGGAGATCGGCTCGGCATAATGCTCTTCGATGAACCGCCGGATTTCGTCGATGAGCGCCGGTTCATTCGTTTCCCCGGACGGCGCCGTGTCTTCGGCTTCCGGATGCAGCGCGGCAAGCGCCGTCCAATACGCGTCCAGCACGAAAGCCGGCGTCCGGGGAGGGGAGTCGGCCGCCAGCAGGCGCTCCAGCGTCCGGCGCGCCCGTTCGCGCCGTTCGGGCGTCGACTGCGCCAAGCCGCTCTGCGCCTCGTCCAGCAAATAAGCGCCCAGCGCGTAGGCCGCGGAGGCGCTTACGTCCTCCCGCGCGCCGAGCAGGTCCAGCGCCGGCGCGAGATCGGACAGGCGCTTCCCGGCGCGCGGGTCGGAGGCGATCGCCCGCGACGCCTGCAGCAGCGCGTTCATGGCATCCGCCGCCCGTTCCGTCTCGGGCCCGCGGTGCTCGTACAGGCGTCCGCCCCCGGACCGGAACCTAAGGAACGACGCGGTCAGCGCCGTTCGGTAGGCGTTCTCAAGCTGCGGCAAATCGTCGAACCGGACGCTTAAGCCGCCGGCGATCGCCAGCCCGGTCGCCCCGTCCATGCCGCCTTGAATGCGGGTGAACAGCTCCCGCGCCCGAAGCGGCGCCTCGCCGGCCCCGGTCCCGGACAACAGAATCGCCGTCCGTTCCCGGCCGTCGAACAGCGTCCAGGCCAGCTCGAGCGGTTCGGCGATTTCCGCGGCGACCTGGTTCAAAATATAGCGAAAAACGGGAACGTCTTTCGGCGGAATCTGCCGGTCGCGCAGCGACACTTCGTCGATCGTCAGCAGCAGCAGCGCGCCCTCCCCTTCGAACAGCGGAATTTTCAACCGGCAGGCCAGCGGATACAGCGCGTTGATTTCGGCTTGGCTGCCGGCGATCAAAGCCTGAAGAAACCGCCGGGCTACCTGCTTGCGGGCGACGTCGGAGTGCGCAAGCAAGCCCCGCATCGCCGCCTCGTCGGCGCGGGCGCGCTCGAATTGCTCGGCCAGCCGGGCCAGCGTGCGGCGTGCGGCTTCCCGGTTGAGCGGCTTGAGCAGGTACTGCTCCGCTTTGTATTCCAGCGCTTGCCGGACGAACTCGAATTCCTCGTATCCGGTCAGAATCACCGTTTTCATTCGCGGGTACCGGCGGTTGACGCATCGGCACAAGTCCAGTCCGCTCATGCCCGGCATTTTGATGTCGGTGACGAGCAGGTCGACCTCCTGCCGCTCCAGGAACGCCAGCGCCTCCTGTCCGTCCGCCGCCTCGCCGGCGATGGCGAAACGGCCGTCCAGCGCGGGGATCTGAAGCCGGAGATATTCCCGCTGTATGGCCTCGTCGTCTACAATCAGTACGGAGTACATCGATGGGTCGCTCCTTTGCGGAAGTGACTTTATTATAGCAGACGGGGCTTCGGCTTAAGGGGGGCGCTGAAAAAATCGTCCGTCCCGGCGAAAAAAACGGAATTTTCACGAACCGGCGCATCGTCTATGCTGGACACCAGAGGCCGGAAAAACCGGAACGCGCGCCGGAAACCGGCCCGAAGCCGAAACGATCCAAGACCAAGGGGTGACTCAACATGAGCAGAAAATGGCTGTCGCTGGCGTGCGCCGCCGTGTTGTCCGCCGGATTGCTCGCGGGCTGCGGCGGGAACAAAGAGGACCAAGACAGCCCGTCGGCCGCTTCGTTATCCGCGTCGCCGTCGGATTCCGCAGCCGCCTCTTCCGCTTCCGGAGGGGGATCGCAGAAGCCGGTGAAGCTCAGCCTTCTGAACGGCACCGTCGAAGCCGTCGACTGGCTGAACGATCAGATCAAAGCGTTCAGCGAGCGGAATCCGGGCATCACGGTCGAGCAGGAGTTTCAGAAGACGGCGTCGGACGTGCTGAAAGTGAAGATCGCTTCCGGCGATACGCCCGACATCGTGGCGCTGGCGCAGGTGCCGCAGGAATTTTACGATCAGGATCTGTTCCATGACTTCTCCGGCGACAGCGCGATCTGGGACCGCCTGACGGATCCGTCGATCATGCGGACCGTCGCCGACACGAAGCGGCCGGAAAAGCATTTCTATTTGCCGATGACCGTATCTTACACCGGGCTGTATTACGACAAGAGCGTCATCGCGGAGCTCGGCATTCAGCGGCCCGACACGTGGGAGCAGTTCGTCGCCGCTCTGCAGACCGTCAAGCAGAAGAAGCCGGAGATGACGCCGCTCTATCTGGGCGGCAAAGATTCCTGGACGCTCGGGCAGCTCGTCCAGTATTTGCCGCTCGGCAGCATTCAGCAGGCGCTGGGCGTGGAGGAGGCCAACAAGGCGCTGATCGCCAACGACGCTTCCAAGCTCGAGCTGGACAAGGCGGGCGGCCGGATCGAAACGTTCGCCAAAGCCATCATGGATTTGCAGCGCAACGGATGGATCAACAAGAACGGATCGTCCGCCTCCTACGACAACCAGCTCGACGCGATCGCGAACGGGAAAGCGGCCTTCGTCATTCAGGGCATGTGGGCACTGGCCGACATTTTGAAGAAAAATCCGAACGCCGATGTCGGCTTCTGGCCGATCCCGGGCCTGATGCCGGGCGACAAGCCGTACATGATCGGCAGCCCGGACGGATCGGTGTCCGTGTCCGAGAAGTCCCCCAACAAGGAAGCGGCGTTGAAATTCGTCGAATTTCTGATGAGTCCGGACGTGCAGAAATCGTACTCCAAGCTTCGCAATGCGCCGAGCGTGTTCAAGGACGCCTCGGCCGACTGGTCGATTCTGAGCGGCGATATCGCGGACGATCTGAAGACGGCGTTCGTCGCCTCCCGCTGGCCGTGGACGCCAAGCGGCTACAACAGCGACGCCATCGGCCGAACGGTGCAGGAACTGTTGGTCGGCGCGTACAGAACGCCCGCCGAGTTCGCCAAAGCATTCAAGGACAACTGGGATAAAGGCTACACGAGCGCAGCGCAGTAACATACGGGCCGATCCGTGGATGCAGGTTCGATACGCTCCGGCGTTCGGACCTGCATTTTTCGAATTCGAGGAGGGGAAGAACATGATTCGCCCTTTGCGCCGCCTGCACGAACGGCTTCATCGGTTCATGGCCGTTCCGGCCCTGCTGCTGTTTGCCTTTTTCTTCGTCGTTCCGCTTGTCCGCGGCGTGGCCATCAGCCTGACCGACTGGACCGGGCTGACGCCGAGCTATCATTATGTCGGGCTGCGCAATTTCATCGACTTTTTCCAGGATCGCCGCGCTCTGCATGCCCTTCAGGTGACCCTCGTTTTCGGCCTGATCAGCCCTGCGCTGCTGTGCGTTGCGGGACTGCTGTACGCCCTGCTGCTGGACAACCGGCTTATGGGGCGCGGATTTGTCCGCACCTTCGTGTACATGCCGGCCATCATCAGCCCGCTCATTATGGGTTACGTCTGGCTGCTGCTGCTCAATTCGGAGAACGGGGCGCTGCCGCAGCTTCTTCACTTGCTTCATCTTGATTCATGGTACCGGGATTGGCTCGGATCGCCGCGCGACGCGCTGTGGGTCATCATCATCGTCAACCTGTGGCAGTTCGTCGGCTACGCGATGATCATTTTTTTGGCCGGGCTGCAGGGGATTCCCGCCGAAGTGACGGAAGCGGCCCGAATCGACGGCGCCGGCTACTGGCAGACGGTATGCCGGGTGACGATTCCGCTGCTCGTACCGGCGATCCGGATCAACGTCGTGACGAACCTGATCGGCTCGCTCGCCGTCTTCGACGTGATCGCCGCCCTCACGGACGGCGGTCCGGGCTATGCGACGGAATCGATGAGCCTTTACATCATGCGCGCGTCGTTCAACGGCCATACCGGCTACGCCACCGCCGTCGCCGTGCTGATGTTCGTCGTCATCCTCATTCCGGTATCCGTCGCGCTGCGGCTGATGAAGAAAGCGGACGGCGACAGTTAGGGGCAACCGGAAGAAGGGGGAGAAACGATGAGAAAAACGCCGCTTTACGTCCTCATGGCCGCGATCGCGCTTGTGTCGCTCGTCCCGTTTTACATTTTGCTGTTTACGGCGATGAGCCCGCCATCCGTCAGCCTGGCGGACAGCGGCTTGCTGCTGCGGCACGTCGAATGGGGCAACCTGGGCTCGGCCTGGCGCCATTCGCATATGGGCCGGGCGATGGCCAATTCGCTGGCGATCATGGCGGGGAGCGTCGGCATCTCGGTGGTCGTCTCCGCCGGCGCCGGATATGTGTTCGCCCGCGTCGGCACGTGGTACAACCGGCTGCTGTTCAGCCTGCTGCTGTTCAGCATGATGATCCCCGGCATCATCAACACGGTGCCGCTGTACGGCCTAATGAAATCGATCGGCGGCATCAACAGCCTCGGCGCGATGATGCTGCTGCTGGCGACCGGGTTCATTCCCCAATCGGTGTTTCTGTATACGAACTTTATCCGCACGCTGCCGCGAGAACTTGAGGAGTCCGCCGTCATCGACGGGTGCACGCTGTTCGGCGCCTTCTGGCGCATCTCGTTTCCGCTGCTTGCGCCGATCACGTCGACGCTGATTATTCTGAACGCCGTCAACGCCTGGAACAACTATGCCCAGTCGGTGTTTTTCCTGCAGAGCCAGGACAGGCAGACGGTGCCGATCGCGATCGGCCGGTTCGTGCAGACGTACGGCGCGGATTACACGCAGATGGCGGCGGCCGCTCTGATCGGGATGCTGCCGGCCGTCCTCGTCTATTTCGTGTTCCAGCGCTTTTTCGTCAAGGGGCTGTCGGCGGGAGCGGTCAAAGGCTGACGGCTTCGGTTTGCGGTGGCCGCTTCGCAGTGCGCGAGCGAGCCGAAAGCCGCTCATTTCAGAAGGAGAGGGAGGATCACGGGTGATCAAGGATGCCTATCCGTTAAAAGCCCAATACCGCAGCGGCGAGCCGGTGTCGATCGCGCTGGAGCTCGCCAACGCGGGGAACGCCGAGGAGCGGTGGCGCATCGAAATGCGGGTGATGCGACTGGACCGCGAGGTCGAACGGGTTGCGCGGGAAGTCCGGCTTGCCGCCGGCGAGAGCCGGACGCTGACGGTGACGCTCCCGGCGTTCCGGGCGGCGTTCGACGGCTTCGGTGTCGATATCGACTTGGCGGACAGCGGCGGCATCGTCCGGCAGACCGTTTCCACCGCGTTCGACGTCGTGTCGGACTGGCGCAAATCGATCCGCTACGGCTTCCTGAGCGATTTCGGCGCCGGCGACCGGGGCGACGAAGAGGACGTAAAATGGCTGTGCAAGCTGCACCTGAACCTTGTGCAGTTCTACGACTGGATGTATCGGCACGAAGATCTCGTGTCGGAGAAAAGCGAGTACACCGACTTGATGGGGCGGCGGCTGAGTCTGGAAACGGTGAAGGAGAAAATTGCGCTGTGCCGCCGCCACGGCATGAAGGCGGTCGCTTACGGCGCGGTGTATGCGGCGAGCAAGCCGTTTGCGGAGTTGCACCCGGATTGGGTGCTGTATCAGAGCGACGGCAAACCGTACGATTTTATCGGCCGGCTGACGATCATGAATATCGCCGCCGATTGCCCCTGGCACCGGCACATTGTTGGGGAGTACAAGCGAGCGGTGGAACTGGCCGATTTCGACGGCATCCATCTGGATACGTACGGTTTCCCAAAGACGGCCGTGTCGATGTGGGGGGGCGAAGCGAAAGCGATCCGGCTCGAGGAGCATTTTCCGCAGCTGATCGCCAGCGTCCGGGAAGAACTGTCGGGCTGCAAGCCGGAGATCGCCCTGATCTTCAACAATGTCGGCAACTGGCCGGTGGACGGAGCGGCGCAGGCGCCTCAGGACGCCGTCTACGTCGAAGTCTGGAAGCCTTACGAGCGCTACCACCACATTCGGCAAATCATTCAGCAGGCGCAGCGGGCGGGCGAAGGCAAACCCGTCATCCTGGCTGCTTACCTGAAACCGTTCCGCACCGAGGCCGACCCGGATCGCGCCCGTTACGCGGGATTGCTGCTGACCGCGGTCATCGCCGCTCACGGCGGCAGCCACTTGCTGGCCGGGGAACAGTCGGCCGTGCTGACGCAAGCCTATTATCCCGATTATGCGAAGATCGGTGACCCGTTTGCCCGCGAGCTCCGGCAGTACTGCGACTTCCTGGTCCGTTACGCCAATTTGCTGCACGACGGGCGGCTGCAGGACGTGTCGATGACCCATGCGGACGGGGACAACCGGGAATACGTCTTTGACGGCCTCGACTTCAGCACCTACGGGGAAGCGGGCAAAGTGTGGACGGTCATCCGGGAGAGCGGCAAGCGGAAAACGATCAGCTTCATCAACTTGACCGGCAACGAGGAGGACTACTGGAACGAAGGAAAGAACAGGCCGATGCGGCTGACGGATATTCCGGTGCGGATCTTGCTGGAGAAGGAAGTTTTGGGGGTGTACGCCGCTTCGCCGGATGCCGATTGCGGCAGACCCCGGGCGCTCCCGTTCCGGGTGACGGACAGTCTGCGGGGCATGACGCTGGAAACGGCGGTTCCTTCCCTGGACGTTTGGACCGTTCTGTGGGTCGATCTGGCCGATTGAACATCCATCAGGCATACCGACAGCAGCAGCCTTGTCTTGCGCTTTGCGGGCGGGTAAGGCTGCTGCTATTTGTTTGTAAGGCGGGACTTGAGCAGGATACGTTGCAACGGTGATCGCTAATCGTATATCTTATAGGTATCGATTCTTTTACACCGCAAAACAAAAATCCCTACGGGAGGTTTACCATGGAACCCGTGCAATCGCTGTCCGACCTGTTCACGGCAGGTCCCGCCGCCGGAACGTACATTGAAATTCCGGGGCAACTCGCAAGCACATTCGGTCAAGCGACTTTGTCCGCGACGATCCCGATGAGCAAGCTTTTCTCGATTTACGAAATCGACCTGGAAGTTCAGCGCCAGCTGATTCCCCAGAACGTATCCCGCCTGGTCGATTACATTCTGCTATATCTGGATCACGGGCAGACCATCTATTTTCCCGGCGTCATCCTCTCCGCCCGGGGCGCGGGAACGTATGACCCGGAAGCGGGCGTCTACCGCCTGCAGCCCATGGAGAAAGGCTACGTCGTCGACGGGCAGCACCGGCTGGCCGCGTTCCGCCGGGTGATGGAGACGCTTCAAGGCAACATGGCGCGCGCGAAAGACCGCCGGGAGTTCGAACGGGTGGAGGAAATCACCGGCAAGCTGCGCAAGCTCTACGAGTTCCCGATGTCGGTGATGATCTACCTGGACATCAACGCCAGACAGGAGCGCCAGCTGTTCTCCGACATCAACAAGCTGCCCCGCAAAATCGGCGGCAATCTGGCGGCTCTGCGCGACCAGCGCCGGTTCTATCACATTATGGCGACCCGGCTGGTGCAGGAGTATCCGGTCATGCGCCGGCTGCCGACCGACGTGTACTCGGAGCGGGGCAAAGGGCCGGAGTACCTTTTCTCCTATTCGCTCGTCATCGAGCTGCTCATCGCCCTGTTCGAAGGCCGGCTGAAAGCGAGCGCCCGGAACAACGGCTACCACTATACCGAGATATCGCTGAAGACACATTTGGACCAAGCCGCTTTTTATTTCGAAAACCTGCTCAAGGTGCTCCCGGAGCCGGATCGGGGCGAATTGTGCTGGTCGGAAAACCTGCAGATCGCGCTGGCGCTGTTCCTGCATGAGGAAGCGTTCAAATCGCTGGATTTCAACAAGTACACGCTGACGTACGCCATGAAGATTTTGCCGCACGTCGACTGGAACGCGATCTACAACGACGACGAGAAGGACCGGCTGCCGCGCAGAAGCCGGATCATGAAAGCTTATCAGTATTTGCGCGGATTTTTCGACGAGCACCATAATCTGCTCATTTCGGACAAGGAGGATGCCGGCTGATGGAAGGATTGCGGCTGAAAATGGCGATCCACCCGTATTGCGGACGCTACGGATTGGCGACGGTGGCGCTGCGGGTGCACGATCTGTTGAACTATACGACGATCGATCCGATGGTGCAGCGCAAATTGAGCAGCGGTCAGCGCCGCAAGATCGCCAATTATTTGCAGGAGCGGGAGCTGGATCACGTGTTTTTCGGCCCGGTGACGCTGTCGCTGCGCGACGTCAGCTCGCTGGCCCGCGAGGGCGATCACCTGGTGCTTGTGCACGGCGCCAAGCTGAGCATTCTGGACGGCCAGCACCGGATTCTGGCGCTCGGCTATACGAACGAGCAGATGCTTAAGGAAAGCCGCAGATTCGAGCGGGAAGCGATGCGGCTGAAAGTCAAGTGCCGCCGGTCGCCCGAAGACGCCCAGCTGCGAGAGGAACTGGAGCAGACCGAAGGGCTGCTGGCGCAGCTTGAGTCGCGAAGGCTCGATCTGCTCGAAACCGAGCTGTCCGTTCAGCTGTACGTCGGGCTGAGCGAAGAGGAGGAGAAGCAGCTTTTCGGCGACATCAACTCCAAAATCCAGCTCGTCAGCAAGGAGCTGGGCCACTCTTTCGACGCCAGCGATCCGCTGAACATCGTGCTGCAGCAGGTGGCCGACAACAACGAGCTTCTGAAGGCGGCCGGCATCGAGCGCCGGAACAACCTGACCGCCTACAACAAAAATTTCACCTGCTTCAGCTGGCTGTATGCCGTCGCCACCTTGCTGTACACCGGCAAAATGCAGCCGTCCTACGAGATGGCGCGACGCATCCGCAAGGATATGACCAGCCACGTCGAGATTCTGCACCAGTTCCTGAACGCGGTGCTGCCGCATATGCCGGAGCAGCCCGGCCTGTCGCAGTATTTGTCGTCGAGCCGCGTCATTCAAGAGTCGATCGCCATGTACGCGCACGAACATCTGGCCGCCAGCTCGGCCAAGAAGGACTGGACGAAGCCGCTGTCGGTACTGCGGCATGTCGACTGGACCCACAACAACGAAGCGCTGGCCGAACGGCTGGGCCGCCTCGACAACGGCAAAATCAACCTCGTTCACGAGAAATCGATGCGGAAGCATATGGCCGTTGTCGATTATTTGAAGGAGCTGGCCGCCACCACATCGTAACCGCGGTCAGCCCGTGTCCGATGGCCATGATTCACCATCAGGTATGTCTATAGCGGGGAAATGCAATTTGTCCGCGTCTCGTGTTACCGTATGCAGCTTGTCTCCTTAAGCATGCACTCGCAGTAAGCAATGCCGAGCATTGCGGTGCGATGCATGAAAGGAGGCAGGCTGCTTATCTTTTTTTCGAAACTTTTTGCTTGTCATTTGCGTCATAGTGGTATCCATTCCAATTCACGTCAAAGATCGGGAGGCGTACCCAGTGAGGAAGGCATTATCGATTGTCGTTTTGTGCGCCATGATGATAGCCGGCTTGTTTCAAAATCAGGTGCAGGCCGCTTCGAACATTGTCATTCTGATCGACGGCAAGCCGCTGTACACGGATCAGGGGGCGGTCATGCAGAACGGGCGCACCCTGGTGCCGATGCGGGCGATTTTCGAAGCGTTAAGCGCCGAGGTATGGTGGGACGATCGGACCAAGACCGTGACCGCCGTCAAAAAGAATACGACCATCCGCTTGACGATCGGCTCGAGAACCGCCTATATCAACAACGCGCCCAACGCGCTGGATGTCCCGGCCAGCGTAATCAACGGCCGGACGTTGGTGCCGGTCCGGTTCGTCAGCGAATCGCTCGGGGAAGACGTCGTATGGGATCCGGGAACGAAACGCGTGATCATCACGACTTCCGTCGAAGTCCAGCCCGCCTACAGCGTCAGCTTGAACGTGGTCGGACAGAACGGGGACGGCCGCGACTTGCAAGTGAACTTCTCCAAGTCGCCCGACGAATCGCTGGTCGTTCAATACCGCGTCATGATCGTCAAAAGCCGCAACGCCGGCAGCTTCAACCTGCAGAAAGCGGAGGCGGTGCCTTCCGGCAATTATACGGCCGTCTATCCGACCGGCAAGAATCCGAGCCTGACGCTCAATGCCCAGACGCGCGACGTCGACGGGGATCTGATTCAGCCGAACGAAACGTACTGCGCATTCGTCCTGACGGTCGGAAACGCCGCCAGCCGCTATGAGAGCGCATTGTCCGCCGCTTCGCCCTCCGTCTCGCTGCTGAGCTCCCTGGCCGCGTCGAATGTCAAGGCGACCGATACGAACGATTATGGGGACGGGCGGGATCTGACCGTTTCGTTCACCAAAGCGAAAGACGACGCCCAAATCGCGTATTACCGGGTGTTGGTCGTCAAGACGAAAGATGCGGGGAATTTCGACGTCGCTGCGGCCAATCGGGTGTCCGCGAGCTACTCGACCAATGTGTACAAAACGGGCGGAACAACGCTGACCGCGACGCTAAGCGCTTCGGCCCGGGACACTTCGGGAGATTTGATCAAAAACGGGGTCGCCTATACCGTGTTCGTGCTGTCCGTCCATAGCCAATCGTCCAGTCTGAACAAGCTGTCCGCCGGCTCGCCGCCTGTCACTTTGAGCAACAATCTGCCGATTGCGGCGCCCGCCAATGTCAAGGCGGACGATGTGAGCGATTATGGGGACGGACGCGATCTGCAAGTCAGCTTTACCAAATCCGGCGATGAGTCCAAAGTGAGCTACTACCGCATCTTCGCCGTCAAAAATGCCTCTGCCGGCAGCTTTACGTTGTCGGAAGCGGTCCGGGTTTCCGCCGGCAATTACTACGACGTGTACAAAACCGGCTACGACATCACCTTGACGCTGCCGGCAACGATGAAGGATACGCAGGGCGACTATATCCGGAACGGCCAATCGTACCGGTTGTTCGTGATGGCGGCCGGAAACGGCAACGCCGGGTACCAGAACGCGCTGTCCGCCGCATCGCCGGTCGTGACCTTGTCGTATAACGCGGTGAACACCGTCTCCAACCTCAGGGTCAGCGATGTCGACAATTACGGCGACGGACGCGACCTGCTGGTCGAATTCGACCGCGCGCGCGACGAATCGCTCATCAGCCATTACCGCGTCCTGGTCGTCAAGTCCGCGAGCGCAAGCAGCTTCAACCTGGCGGCGGCCAATGCGGTGCCGAGCGCCAACTATACGCTCGTTGCCAAAACCGGCGGCAACCTGAGCCTGACGCTCCCGTCCACCGCCCGCGACGTGGACGGCGCGCTGATTCGCAACGGCGTCGGCTACAAGGTCTTCGTCCTGTCCGTCGGCTACAGCGGCGTAAGCGGCAACGCATTATCCTCCGCCTCTTCGGCGATTACGCTGGCCGACAGCGGCGTCGGTGCCGCGACCAACGTTCAGGCCGGCGATATTTCGGATTACGGCGACGGGCGCGACCTTCAGGTCACGTTCAACCGGGCCGGCAGCGAATCCGGAATCGCCCATTACCGGGTTCTCGTCGTGAAGTCCGCGAACGCAAGCAGCTTCAACCTGGCTGCGGCGAACGCGGTGCCGAGCGCCAACTATACGCTCGTCGCCAAAACCGGCGGCAACCTGAGCCTGACGCTCCCGTCCACCGCCCGCGACGTGGACGGCGCGCTGATCCGCAACGGCGTCAGCTACCGGGTGTTCGTCCTTTCCGTCAGCAGCGCCGGCGCAAGCCGAAACGCGCTGTCCGCCGCATCGCCGGTCGTCGTGCTGTCGTCGAATGCGGTCGCCCCGGCGACCAACGTCTCGGCTGCCGTCGTCGGCAGCAATGGCAACGGCAGCGATCTGTCGGTCACGTTTACGAAATCGGCAGACGACGCGTACGTTGCCCAGTATCGGGTTATGGTCGTCCGATCCGATCTGGCAGGCTCCTTCGACTTGAAAGAGGCCAACGCGACGCCGTATTATACCGTCGCTTCTTCCAGCAGTTCGTACGTGGCGCTGACGCTGCCGGCCGCGGCCAAAGACGTCAAAGGAAACGACCTCGCCCGCGGCGTCGCTTATAAAGTGTTCGTCCTTGCCGTGGCGGACACCCGTTACCGTTCCATTAACGCGCTGTCGGCTCCTTCGGGCGAAGTGAGCTTGACAGCCGCAGTTCAGGCCGCAACCGGTGTGACCGCTATGATGGACACGACCGATCCGACCGGGAGTCCGGCGTTGAAAGTGACCTTCCATAGACCGGACTACGACAACAATATTAGCGGCTATGCAGTGTTCGCCGTGCCTGACAGCGAAGCCGGCAGCTTCGACTTGGCAACGGCGAACGCAACTCGCTCGTATGTCAGCGTACCGAAAGGCGGCGATACCCTTTCCGCCACGGTAAGTCAAGATACCAAAGGGAATGCGCTTGACGCCAATGCCGCTTATTATGTTTTCGTACTCTCGATTGCCGACGGCAACAGCGCGACCGTAAACGCCCTGTCCACCCCCGTGAGGGTCGCGCCGTCCAATCCGGCTCCGTAAGGCAAAGCCGATTGTTGCACTTCCAACTGCCGCAGCGTTTTTCGCGGTCGTACGATATGTCCGCCGACGAACGAATCCTTGACTTCGTCGGCGGACGTTTTTTCCAGCCTTTCGGCTTTATGTTCCATATGTCCCCGTATTCATCCTTCAGCTTCCCGTTTCCGCTGCTTTTCTCTATCTCGCAACCAAGGGAAGGGAATCAAGGGATCTCCTAATCGAAAAAGGTACCATTATCCCCGCGGCTAAGAAGATCCTTCCGAAAGCATTACCGTTATCAAAGCTTTACCGGTATCCCCACACCTCAGATCCATCAATGTATGGGTCACGGCAACCTGACACCCCTATATCCCCTCAGATCACGCCAAAAAAATCGACGCTAAATGCACCAGTCCTTTTTGCCAATCATTCATTCCGCCCACAGGCTGAGATGATATCCTTTCCATTTCGCCTTGCTTCCCCAGGCGAGCCAAGGAGCCGGCAACACCGGCTTGCTGCGGGTCAGTTCCCGATAGGTGGCCGCAGACGTCCGCGC
>Ga0207789_1000078_pt1 | contig 93430 bp, 94 predicted proteins | sample HigsolmetaGSP12D_FD_184840 | JGI IMG/M metagenome (GOLD analysis project Ga0207789, IMG submission 184840) | High solid enriched microbial communities from the Joint BioEnergy Institute, USA - SP1-2-D (SPAdes) | ecosystem: Engineered > Bioreactor > SSF (Solid state fermentation) > Aerobic >... | reverse complement strand
TACATCATTAACCATTTCCCCAATAATCACTTTGACCGTGGATGTACCGATGTCTAAACTTACAAAAATATCATTGCTGTTCATCTGTGGCACCTCCTCCTACTTTTCATTGAACAACAACAAGTTCTAAATAATGAAAAAAAGTGTATACATACTGTAATGTACTACTGTTTTATTTGGAAGTATTTCATTTAGAGTGAAAAACTCGAATGATTTATTTAAGATATTCGCTATTTTTCACCGATTTTCCTTTAATTTTAACTTTCTTTTTCTTTTTTTCTTTTCTGGTCCCATTTGCTTAGTAAAATTCTCCTAATCACAGCTATATTTTGAAATAATCTAACACCAAAAGCAAATACTGCTGCTAAATACAAGTCTACACCAAGATGAACTCCAAGGAAAGCTAAACTTGTAGCTAAAATTATATTAAAAAAGAAGCCAGAAACAAAGATCTTTTCATCAAATAGATTTTGCATATGGGCTCTAATTCCTCCGATTAATGTATCAAAGGCAGCCAGAACAGCAATAGATAAATAGTTGTGATATTGTTCTGGAACATTCATATCTGTTAATAAACCTAAAGTTATTCCGATTACCAATCCTAAAACGGGAATCCACATACTTTTATTTCCCTTCTTCTTTCACAGTGTGCATATGTTTAATAGAAAGGGCACTACTATAGGCAGGAATGATCATTTTCTCCTGAGGTTCTGAGATCGACATTTTCAAATTATCAATAAAAAAGTCATCAGAAACGGTTGAAATCTGCATTTGATTGTAAAGCTTTTTTACTGTTTCGTTATCACTTGCAATGATCTTAATCACTAAAGGAAATTTTCGAAGGGGGTAACCATCGACTTTTGTCTCACCTTGTATGTTACGAATGGTTGTTGTTGATATGATTCGTTGATCCGCAATAGCTATTGCTTTAGCCCCATACATATTCAATTCATTGATTAATTTCCTTAATACATCGGGTGATATGTAAACGTTACTCTGACCGGGAGTAATGTTTTCATAGGCAGGCGTTATAGAAAGGATAATCCCCGGACCGGAAACTTCTTTCAATCCAGTCTCTTTTTCAAGTTCATTTAGTGTTTCTTGTAAAACTTGTCCATTTCGATCATGCCTTTCTGTTTCATATTGGGCAATTTTTTCTTCAGATTGACGGATTTGCTGATATAGATAAGTTTCCAATTCCTTTTCGGACAAATATTGCTGACGCAGTTTCCATAAATCACTCGTACGATCTGTTAAATTGTTTTCTTGACGAGTTGTATTGAATTGAATGGCTATCATTAACCCTGCCAATATGGCTATCAAAAAGAACATGATTTTACTTTTCTTGTTCATGGATCACCATACTTTCTATATTTCCTTTACCTTTCTAATCTACTCAGTTTCCCAAAGTGGGGGCCATTACAATCCGATCTGATTTTTCCAACTTAAACACAATATTGTCATTGACGAGTTGATCTTTTACGCCCCCTTGAATTGTCAGTGCTTTTTCCAGCGTATTTTTATCTCCAATAGCACTAATGATGAAAGGTGCAGGAAATTGTTCACCATCAACTGTTATGACAGGACCATCACAAACAATATATGAATTATTTTTTAACCTCTTTCCGTTTATCGCAACTGCTTCTGCACCGGAAATATATAATTCATTAACGGTTTTCAATACATGATGTTCATGGACAATAAAATTGTTCACATTCCCATCTTCATGATTATCAGTCCCATCACTTAGTGTGACAATGACACCTTCCCCTTGGACTTTTACTTTTCCTAAAATCATGCGAAGTTTTTCTGCCTTTTTTGCAGTTTTGGAAAAGGTTTTTTCATTTTCAGCCATCTCATTTTCTATGGCAATGATTTTGGCTTGCTTTTCATTCAACTCGTTTTGAAGTTTTCGATTCTTTTCCTCCAACTTGATTAAATCATTCCGCAATTGAATATTCCTTTCCCATTCTTGATCCGTCATATTCGTGTCATTTTGCTGTTGTTTTGTTAATTGATAAGAAAAAGCGATCATAAACCCTAAAACTAAAAAGACAAGGGAAAGAATGACCCGATTAACCTTCATTTTCTTCCCCGCTTTCTTTCGTTATGTGTTATCATTTACAGGCTAATCATCTTTTGTGTCTCTATTTTTTTATCGACTGATAAGATTTAAAAAACACACCAACTTCTAGATCAAGGATTCCTTTTTCTTTAGGTTGTAATTGTTTCACGAGTTCCGGGTAATAGACCATTTTTTTAGCAAAGGTTCTTAATGTTGCATGCACCTCATTCCCATCATTCATAAAGGCAATGACCCTGTATGGATCTGTGTTCTTTGGAGAATAAATGATTTCAGAAATTAATTGTCGAATTTCTTCAGGCATTGTTTTTAATTCTCTTATGGTCATCTTTAAGGGTTTATTTTTATCGAAATTTTTTAAGACCGGACCCGGTTGTGTGGCCATATCACTTACTATTCTGGTCACATGCCCATTTTCTAAAAGCGGTTTTACTTGTCCATCGTTATATAAAAAACCAATTTGCCTGTACTCATCAACTTTAATCGTGATATTGTTAGGAAATTTTATATCAACTTTCACATTTTTGACTTCTGGTACTTGTAAAATACGATCTTCAAGTGTATTCTTTTTTATATTCAAAACAATTGATTTGTTTGTTAATTTACTTGCCTTGACAATTTTCTCCTTTGAAGCAAAGTGATTCCCTTCAATCGTCAGTTCCCCTACTCTACTAAAAGGTGATTGTATATAAATAAATCCACAAACAAACAAAAAAAAGAAAAATAATAAAGTGATAAGTCTCCGGTTAGCCCGCTTTCTCCTTTGTTCTTTTAGTTTGGGCAATCGATCTTCAAGTGATACTACTTTATTTGGCAAAATTCACACCCCACCTGTAAAAGAGGTTTCTATTCATATTTTATAGGAATCTAAATAAATTAGGAAGTAAAAATTAAGTATTCCATTTCCGCTAAGATGAGGTAAAGTGAAACTTCCACAAGTGGAGCAACTATCCACTAATGGTTAGTTGAACCAATCAGGCACTTACGGTCACTTTTCTTCCTCCTTTACATCTTTGATTTCTCTTGAATCTTAGGAGGAAGATTTAGTTAGTATTTCACAAATCTACCGATTATTGTTTATCACCGCTGTACATAATCGGTAAAGACGATAACTTGCATCTTGAATTCCTATTTTTTTCGCATTTTTTTTCATTTTTTCCAACTTATTTTTATCGGTTAAAATTTCATCAATTGCCTCTAATAGTTTTTCACCCGTTAATTCTTTTTCTAAAATAACTGTTGCTGCACTAGCCTCTTGGAGACTCATTGCATTTTTTTCTTGGTGATTATTCGTTACGTACGGACTTGGAATCAATATACTCGGCAAGCCAATACTGGTAAACTCGGCAATTGATGTTGCACCGGCTCGGGATACGACTAAATCAACACCGGCAAGAACTTCCGGCATATTATGTATAAATGGAACGACTTTAACATTATCAGGATTTCCAGCATAGGCAATTTTTTCTTTAACCGATTCAAAATGGATGTCCCCAGTAACGTAAAGCACTTGATAATCCCTAGTCGCAAAATCATTAATCACCGATACGACTGCATCATTAATCGGCCTGGCTCCTCTGGATCCACTAAATATTAATACTGTTTTCTTTGTTAGTGACAAGCCCACCGACTGTCTTCCTTTCATCCCATCATGTCCTAATACTTCGGTAGCGCGAGGATTCCCGGTTAAAACAACTTTATCACTTGGAAAAAATTCTTCAGCTTCTTTAAAAGAAATGGCAATTCTATTAACAAATTTACTTAAAAATTTATTTGTTAATCCTGGGATGCTATTTTGTTCATGAATGATGGATGGGATTTTTAATTGATGAGCTGCATAAACAACCGGTCCACATACGTAACCGCCTGTACCGATGACAATATCAGGATTAAATTGTTTCAGTAATTTTTTGCTTTTATGAACTCCTTTAATAAAACGGATGATCGTTTTTACATTTTCAAACGATAATTTTCTTTTAAAGCCCGTAATATCAATTGTTTCAAAAGGAATGTCATTTCTCGTTACAATGCTACTCTCCAAACCTTTATTGGTACCAATATATAAAACTTGTGTATTTGGATCTTCGGAGATTGCAGTTTTAATAAAAGCAAGTGCCGGATATATATGTCCTCCAGTTCCTCCACCACTTACAACGATTTTCATAGATGTTCACCTCATGCTCAATCTTTGTATAATTAATCTTACACCATTTCAACCAGTTGCGGGGAAATGTATTAAAAATGTAAACAGCTTTTTATGTATATGAAACTCATGTATTCCCATTTTATGATTTTATGACAAAAGAAACAAATAAAAAAGCGAAAAGCGCGGATTCACGTTGTACAGACTGAAGCCCCGCAATGACAACAGATTTCCTTCCTCGAATAGGCTTGGCGCAGAAGCACATTAAAGGCTAGCTAGTTTCTCAGTCGTTGGCGCTCTGCGCTAGACAATAAAACGAATCCAATGTTATTCACTTATATTTTTCTTATTCTGTAAAAAAGAGGAAATCAAAAATTCGATTTCCCCTATTTCTGAAAAGTTTTCATTTCTCCACCTTTGTGGTAAACGAAAAAGCTAAATTCGACTGTAGCGGCTAATATTTAACAAAATTCCCATCGCCATTAGCATTAACGTTAAAGAGGAACCGCCATAGCTGAAAAATGGTAAAGTAATACCTGTTACAGGTATTAGATTCGTGACAACTCCTATATTAATTATCACTTGAAAAGCAACCATAGAGATGATTCCAACAGCGAGGAAGCTCCCGTACAAATCAGGTGCACTTAAGGCAGTTCGAATCCCTCTCCATAATAATAAAGCAAAAAGCAATAAAACAAATGCACCACCAATAAATCCGAGCTCTTCCGCTAAGATAGCAAAGATAAAATCCGTTTGCGGTTCTGGTAAATAAAAGAACTTTTGTCTACTTTGTCCTAGTCCAAGACCGAACAATCCACCCGGTCCAATCGCATATAGAGATTGAATAGTTTGAAATCCACTTCCTAAAGGGTCTTCCCACGGATCTAGAAAAGCCGTTATTCGTTTTATTCGATAAGGTGCTGATGCAATTAATCCGACAAAACCTGCTAAACCAAGTAAACCTAGCCCGACAAAATGAGCAATTCGGGCACCGCTGACAAAAATCATAAGGAGGCAAGTTCCTACCATGACGGTTCCCGTACCCAAATCAGGTTGAAGCATAATCAGTGCAAAAGCAGTAAAAACTAATCCGAGACTTGGTACTAAACCTTTTTGAAATGAAGTAATATTTTTTTGATTTTCCGATAAAAATTTTGCAAGGTATATGATCATCGCCAGTTTCATAAATTCCGATGGCTGAATGGAAAATGCCCCAACACCAATCCAACTTCGGGAACCATTCCGGACATTTCCTATACCCGGAATTAAAACGGTGATTAACAGGACAAAACAAGTGATTAATATGACTTTCGACCAAGATCGCCAAGTCCAATAATCAATATTCATTATAAAAAACATAGCAATCAAACCGATAATAGCAAAAATCAATTGCCTTTTCGCAAAATAAAAGGAATCATCAAATCGGTAATCGGCCCAAACCGCACTTGCACTATACACCATAATCAAGCCAAGTGATAAAAGAGCTAATATCACGATGACTAAAATAAAGTCCGGGGTTGTTTTTTTCACAGGCAAAGCAGGTCACCTCATTAACACGGATTAGAGCATGTACAAAAAGGGTGAGAAATCACACGATTGAAGCAAATCTAATTGAAAAATCTTACTTGGCAATTTCTCTCCTTGTCCATCTTATACAGGCTCTATACTAACTTATGCACCGCCCCCATAAAAATGTCTCCTCTAACTTCAAAACTTTTATATTGATCCCAACTGGCACATGCTGGTGATAAAAGTATCACATCACCTTTTTCCGATAATTCGTAACTTAAAGGGACAGCCTCTTGAACATTATCGACGATAAAAATCTTTTCTATCCCTGCTTTTTTGCCAGTTTGAACTAATTTTTCCTTTGTTTGGCCAAAAGTAATTAATACCTTAACATTTTTCAGCGAAGGAATGAGATCATCAAAATCATTCCCGCGATCAAGCCCGCCAGCTAGTAAAATAATCGGACGGTCGAAAGCGGAAAGGGCAGATTTTGTCGCTAACGTATTCGTCGCTTTTGAATCATTATAAAAAATTCGGTCATTGATTTTCCTAACAAATTGCAACCGGTGTTCGACACCGCGAAAAGTTGTTAGCACTTGCTCAATATGCTCATTTGCAACACCCATTAATTTTGCGGTGGCAATACCGGCCAAAATATTTTCAAGATTATGCTTTCCGGGAAGAACAACTTTTTGATAATCGATCACTTTTTCCCCTTGGAAATAAATAAATCCATCTTTTAGGGATGCCCCATTCGGCAAATATTTCTCTTTTGAAACTGGAATCACAATTCCTTTTGCTTCTTTCGCTAGTTGTCTACCTTCTTCTTGATCAAAGTTTAAAATAGCAAAATCATTTTCCGACTGGTTTTTTAATATATTTTTTTTTGCATTTATATACTGTTTTCTTGACCCGTGATAATCAAGATGTGCCTCGTATATATTTGTAATCACAGCGATTGACGGACGAAAATGAACGATCCCCATTAGTTGGAAGGAAGATAATTCCGTTACAATAATATTTTCCTTTGTCGCTTTTCTCGCAACATCCGAAGCGACTGTACCAATATTACCAGCAATCAGTGGATTTTTATTACCTTGTTTTAGCATTTCAAAAATCAGTGATGTTGTTGTCGTTTTTCCGTTTGTACCAGTAATACCGATAAATCTCGCTTCAGAGATTTGATATGCTAATTCAACTTCCGTAATTATCGGGATCTTTCGTTTCATTGCGTCTTGGACCAATTCATTTCGATAAGGAATTCCCGGATTTTTTACAATTAAGTCAAATCCTTCATCGAGAAGATCTTTCGGATGTTCCCCACAAATTACTGTCATCCCTTTTTCAAATAAAGTTTGTGCTTCGGGATTTTCTGAAAAAGGTTTTTGATCATTAACGGTGACAATCGCTCCTAATTCATGCAAAAGTTTTGCGCTACTGGTCCCGCTTTTTGCTAGTCCTAACACTAAAATCTTTTTGTTTTTATACGCTGTTATGTTTTTCAATTATAACCACACCTCGATATAAATTCCTAAAACTGCAAATAATAATCCGACGGTCCAAAAGGTAACGACAACCCGCCATTCACTCCAGCCTGATAATTCATAATGGTGATGTAAAGGGCTCATCCGGAATACCCGCCTTCCTGTTGTTTTAAAGGAAACAACTTGGATGATAACAGATAAAGTTTCGATAACGAAAATTCCGCCAATAATAACGAGTAATAATTCTAAATTTGTTAAAATGCTCATTGCTGCAATTGCGCCGCCTAAAGCTAATGAACCAGTGTCACCCATAAATACCTTTGCAGGGTGTGCGTTAAAGACGAGAAATCCTAATACAGCTCCAACAACAGCGACACCGAATATAGCAATATCGAATTGATCCTGATACCATGCCAAAACTGCATACGCTCCAAAAGCAATAGCAGCCGTTCCTGATAACAACCCGTCCAAGCCATCCGTTAAATTTACCGCATTGGAAAATCCGACTAACCAAAAAATAACAAATAAAACGTATAACCAGCCCAACTCAATCGAATAATCGACAACCGGAATCGTAATGGTCGTCGGCAATCCATATGAGTGATAAATAAAGTAAAAAACGAAGGCAATAATGATTTGCCCCAAAAATTTTTGTTTTGATGTCAGTCCGAGATTTCTCTTCATTACTACTTTAATAAAATCATCCAAAAATCCGAGAATCCCGAAACCAATTGTCACTATGATAAGAAGATAGGTTTCTGCGGTCATGTTCGAAAATTGGTTTGTCATAAAGACGGTCGTTACTATGATAGAGATTAAAATCATAATCCCGCCCATCGTCGGTGTTCCTGATTTTTTTTGGTGTGATTTTGGTCCCTCTTCCCGAATGCTTTGTCCAAATTTCAATCTCTTCAAAAATGGAATAAACAAAGGTGAAAGGAAGACAGTAATTAAAAATGCCAAAATGATCGTATATAAAATGACTTGTTCCAACAACATTACTTCCTCCCTTTCTATATTTCAAAATCTATTTTTTGTTTCCTTGCTTGAAGTTTCTTTTGCTTTTCTATTATACATTCCTTGGCAATTTGTCGATCATCAAAATCAATTACCTTGTCTCCAATAATTTGATAAGTTTCATGCCCTTTTCCCGCAATTAAGACGATATCTCTGTCATCAGCCTGTTCAATTGCATAATAAATCGCCTCTTTTCTGTCAGGAATGACTCTGTAAGAAAGTCCATTTACACCTTTTTCCATATCATTTAAGATAGCCATCGGATTCTCGGATCTAGGATTGTCTGATGTAAAAATGGCTTCTGAGGCATACGTACATGCGATTTGTGCCATTAATGGTCGCTTCCCATGATCGCGATCCCCACCACAACCAACAACAATAAAAATGCGTGAATGAGGTAAAGTAGCGACTGTTTTCAGAACGTTTTCCAAACTATCTGGTGTGTGTGCATAGTCGACAATGACTGGAAACTTTTGTCCGGCTTGAACCAATTCAAACCGTCCGGGAACCCCGGCAAAACTCGATAAACTATTAATAATTGTGTCAATATCTATACCTGCTGCTAAACCAACCGAAACTGCTGCAAGTACATTATATACATTAAAAATACCAATTAATTTTGTCGTAACTTGCCTGTTTCCTTTTGGTGTCTTTAAATGGAAAGTTGTCCCTTGACCTGTAATATTAACATTCTCTGCAAAAACATCACAGTCATTTTTCATTCCATATGTAAGGATATTGGCCGAGGTGAGTTTCATATATTCTTCTGTCGTTCTATCATCAGCATTTAATACTGCATACTTCCTTCTGTTTTCATTGTAGGTATTACCAAGTTGAGAGAACAATAAACTCTTTGCTTTTTTGTATTCCTCCATCGTTTTATGATAATCTAAATGATCTTGTGTCAAATTGGTAAATACAGCAATATCAAAATCACACCCCCAAGCCCGACCTTGCACGAGTGCATGAGAAGAGACTTCCATGCTGACCGCTTCCACATGTTCATTCAACATTTGTCGAAAAGTTTTTTGCAATGTCAAACTGTCCGGAGTTGTATTTTTTGTTTCGGTTGTCTTGTTTCCAATTTTCGAATACAAAGTGCCAATAAGACCAGTTTTTTTATTGGCTGCACGAAATATATGATCAATTAAATGACTGACAGATGTTTTCCCATTCGTCCCTGTTATGCCGACGAGAAATAGCTCATGTGTAGGATGTTGATAAAAAGCATCTGCTAAAATCGCCATTGCTCTATTTGTATCTGGAACGATAATATTTGGTACATTCACCGCTATTTCTCGGTTGGAAAGAATGGCCACCGCACCTTTTTCAATAGCTTCGTGAGCAAATTTGTGCCCATCAAATCTTGATCCTTCAATGCAAATAAATAAGGTCCCCTCTTTCACCTTTCTCGTATCTTGTTCGATAGCTAAAATGTCTGGATTATCTTCACCATTCATCTGTTTTACAAATGGCAGGTGAGTTAATAATGTATGTAATTTCATTAAAACATCTCCTTCTAAGTAGAAAACATGATTTCCTATTAAAAGCAATTACTTGAACTGTAAAAATACCATCATTCATTTTACATGAATCTGTTCTCTTTTTCTACGTCTCTTTTTAAAACAAGTGATTCTTGAGAAACAAATATTTATGATTATCCATCATAACCATTGTACTTTCAATATATTCTATTTATGTTGGCCTTAGTTATTTTTATTCCTAAAATTTTTGCTAACAACTTCATTGCTGGAGATTTGTCCTTAAGTAAATAAAAAGACGTTCTTTTAGCAAGAGCGTCTTTTCCTGTTCCATTTAACGATTTTATTTCAAGTATATTCTTATTGTTGATCCTTCTTCTACTTTTGTACCGGGATCCGGAGCCTGTTTAACAATTTTTTCACCTTCACCACTAATATCAAGTTTCAGATTGAAAAGTTGATTTACAATTTCCTTCTTTTCCAAGCCAATTAAATTAGGCACTTCTATCATTGGCGTATCCAACCATGTCACTTTCTTTTCTAATTGATTTTTCCTTGGCTCTACACCGAGCACACGCATGGTATCTTCAATAATATTGCCAACGATGGGAGCCGCAACCTGACCGCCAAATTGGATAGCATTTTTAGGATTATCAACAGCTACATAAACGACAATTTGTGGATCATCTGCCGGTGCAAAACCGATAAAAGAAAGAATATAATTATTTTCCAAATATCGACCTCCTTGCGCCTTCTGTGCAGTACCGGTCTTTCCACCTACACGGTAGCCATCGATAAATGCCTTTTTCCCGCTTCCCTGAGCAACAACGCTTTCCAATGCATAGCGAATCTGCTCAGAAGTCTTTTCAGAGATTACTTTTCTTTTTGCCACCGGGCTTTTCTTCATGATAACCTCACCGGATTTTGGATCGACTAGTTGTTTTGCTACAAATGGCTGATATAATGTACCTCCGTTAATCGCCGCTGAGACAGCCGTAACTTGTTGAATGGGAGTAACGGAAACTCCTTGGCCAAATGCCGTTGTAGCTAATTCAACAGGACCAATTTTATCCAATGGAAACAGTATTCCCGTACCTTCTCCCTCTAGGTCGATACCGGTTTTTTGTCCGAACCCAAAATTATGGATATATTTAAACAAGGTATCTTTTCCTAATCGTTGACCCATTTCAATAAATCCTGGGTTACAAGAGTTTTGCACAACTTCTAAAAAGGTTTGTGAGCCATGCCCGCCCCTTTTCCAACAATGCAGTTGTGTACCTCCGACTTCTACATGTCCGGAATCGTAAAACCGATCCTTCTCAAGGTTGATTTTTCCTTCTTCCAATGCTGCCGCAAGCGTAATTATTTTGAAGGTAGAACCTGGTTCAAAAGTGCTCCAAATCGGGGTATTACGATTATATATTTCCGGGGCGACGTTTTGAAAATCGGTTGGATCAAAATTCGGCCTAGATGCCATACCTAAAATCTCACCATTATTTGGATTCATCGCAATGGCAAGGAGTCCATCTGGATTATATTTTGCCTCAGCATTAACCAATTCCCGCTCTAAAATCGTCTGGATTTGTGAATCAATGGTGAGAACAAGATTATATCCATTGACAGGTTCTTGAAAGTCATCAGGCATATTTTTCATCCGTTCCCCTTTTGCTGTTGAATAAAACTGTACAGAACCTTTATCACCAGATAATTCTTTATCATAAGATAGTTCTAATCCTGTTAATCCTTGATTGTCTATTCCTGTAAAGCCAAGCACATGGGATAAATAGTCACCAAAAGGATAGTATCGTTTTGAATCTTCCGCTATATAGATCCCGGGTAAATTTAAATTTTCTACTTCTTTCGCTTTTTCATTAGTAATTTTTCGCCCGGATTTCAATCGCTCCATACTTGATTTTTTTGTAATTTGCTGATATACATCCTGTACATTTGCGTTTAGTACATTCGCTAATTTTTCCGCAGTATCAGCTGGATTTTTGACCTGTCTCGGTACGACAAAAACCGTCGGAGCACTCATATTTGTGGCAAGGGCAACTCCATTTCGATCAACGATTTCCCCGCGTTTTGGTTCGAACGGGATTTCCCGGTTCCAAGAGTCTTTCGCCCGCTCTGTTAACATATCACTTAAAGCAAATTGAATATAGCCAAGTCGAGAGATTAAAACAAGAAAAATACAAAATCCAGCGAGAAGGACAAATGCTAGCCGTTTTCTTACCGTTACGTGAGAGACTCTGCGCAAATAAAACAAACCTCCTTTCAAGGCCTGTTTTATTTATATGCATGTCCAATTTTCATTAGAACAATCGGAATAAGGAGCTTGTGTACATTAAAGAAAACTCGGGCGTCCGAGCCTTTAAGCGAGAGCAGAGCCCTAGTTGCACTTATACTTAATTCATAAAATTTTCAACTACGTCGAATTTGCTTCTTTGCTGGAAATTTATACATTCTTAACGTATTAGAAAAGCGCGAGTCGCACTTTTCTTATATGCTATTTCTCTTTTTAATTCGTCTTTTCACCGCTCTTACTTACTGCTGGTTGTAATGTAATTTGTAAATTACTTTCTTTGGTAATAACCGTGTTGGGAGCAAGATTTTGTGATGTTACATACCCATTACCTTCAAAAGAAAACTGTATATTGGTTGCATGGACAAGTTTCATCACATCACTTAACGACCAATTATGAATGTCAGGCATCTTCCATTTTCCATCTGTAACAACAATAACACGCTGGCCGCTCAATAATTTTGCCCCGGAATCAGGATATACCTTTTGGACGTTGTTGCCATCACCGATGACAATCGGTGTCAAGCCCTGTGACGACAATTCAGCCGCATATTTATCCGAATTTTTTGATGTATAGTCTGGTACACTTATTACTTTCGCCTTTTCTATTGACTCATTCGGTTTAATTTTTAAATATTGTAAACTATTTTTCATCACCGGTTTAAATATTTTCAAAACCGGTTCAGAACCACTTTCAAAACTTTCATCATCCAAGTTTGGTTGTTTAACTAGAACATAGACAATCAACTCCGGATTATCAGCAGGAGCAAAACCGATAAAAGAAAATAAATAATTATCCCAACCGGTTAAATAGCCTTTTTCTTTTTCATAAATTTGCGCAGTCCCTGTTTTTCCAGCAACTCGATATCCATCAATGTTAAAACCTTTCCCAGTACCAATATCACTCGTTACCGTAGATTCCAAGATATCAATTACTTGTTTAGCTGTATCAGCAGAAATCGGCGTACCGACTTCACCCATATCAGATCCTTTTACGGTCTTTCCGTTATCATCCACGATTTTCTCAACTAAATAGGGACGCATCATTTTCCCCTCATTAGTAATAGCGGTCATTGCTTGAATCATTTGTAGGGCAGTCACACTTGTAGCTTGACCATAAGCAGTTGAATAGCGGTCACGTTCCCATTGATACTGAATCGTTCCAGTTGCTTCATTGGGTAATTCAATTCCAGTTGTTTGTCCAAATTTAAATTTATCCAAATAATTTCTGAACGTATCTGTTCCCATTTTTTTAACAAGATTTGTTACAGCAACGTTTGATGAACGCTGAATCCCTTCTAGGTACGAAATCTTCCCCCAGCCTACTTTATTATGATCGTGGATGGCCGGTGCCCCTTCCACGGAAAATGTACCGGATTGAAAAGCTTCATTCGGATTCCATACACCTTCCTCAATGCTTGAAGCCAGTGTAACTACTTTCATCGTTGATCCAGGTTCATAAGCGTTTTCCACATTCATGTTATGCCAGTTATTTTCAATACCTTCTCTCGTATTCGGGTCAAATGTCGGTCGTTGTGACATGGCAAGTATTGCTCCGGTTTTTGCATTGGCAACAATCCCCATTATATTTTTAGGATTATATTCCTTTTGTACATCATCCATCGCATCTTCCAAAAACGTTTGAATTCTTTTGTCTATCGTTACATATACTTTGTCACCATTTTTAGGTTCAACAATTTTCGTGGAAGCGGATGGTAATATATATCCCCAACTATCACTTTTGTAAGTGATTTTTCCATCTTTACCTTGTAAATATTTATCTAAACTTTTTTCCAAGCCCATTTGTCCAACCAATGTTTTGCCACCATTTTCATTATCTTGATAATTGGTAAATCCAAGTAAATGGGAAGCAAAATCTCCATTTGGATAAGCTCGTTTTGACTCACGGATAAAAGTGATACCGGGGAGTTTTAATGACTCGATTTTCGTTTTTACTTCATTGGTTAAATTTCTTCCGGCTGTACCAAATTCCACTTGAAACAGGTTTTTTGTCAACCTTTTATATATTTCCGATTCTTCCATTGGAATATATTTCGCCAATTCCTTTGCCGTTTTTTCTGGATCAACGACATGATTTGGCGTTTTTGCGTTATCTTGAGTAACGGAAGGGTCTAAAATTGCAACCAGTTTATAAGTGATCGTATCAGTTGCTAACGGTTCTCCGGTTCGATCTAGAATTTCACCGCGGGATGCTTGTAATGTTCTTTGTTTTGTATATTTTTGCTCGGCATACACCTTTAACGATTTTCCATCAACTTGTCCGGTCAATTGAATAACAAAAAATCTGTATGTTAAAGAAAATAACAGAAAGCTAAATCCGATAAATAATATTAGTCCTCTTTTATTCATACTAGGCCTTTTTTTCATTTTCCAGAAACAACCTTTACGTTATCTGCGTTATTTTTTAAGCCTTGTTCCTTTGCTTCTTGCATAACCCTCTTATAATTGCTGTACTCATTCATTTGAGCCTTCAAATCTTCAGTTACTTTTTCCTGTTTATCAATCGACGCTTCTACCTGCTGAATATCTTTATTTACTTGATAAATATCCGCTTGGTTTGACACGATCTTTACCGAAAAAAAACAAACAACAGCTGCAAAAAGTATATACAATACTTTCTCACCTTTTGTGAACAGATTTTTTTTCACCTTTGGTTTTGCTATTGTTTTTGGTTGTTGAATTTCTACCGATTGAAACTTTTTCGCCAAATTACTCATGGGTACGCCTCCTAATCAGTCTTTTATTTTTTCAGCTATTCTTAATTTCGCAGAGCGAGCACGATTATTTCGAATAAGTTCTTCTTCAGATGGTATAATCGGTTTTCGCGTGATTATTTTTAAAATAGGTTGATATTCATTGGGAATAATAGGTAATCCGGATGGCAATTCTGGTACCGTTGCATATTTTTTAAAGGTTGTTTTAGCTATGCGGTCTTCCAAAGAATGAAAAGTGATGACTGCCGTTCTTCCACCCGCTTTTAAAAGCTTAATACTTTGCTCCAGTGATGTTTCAAAATTACTTAATTCATCATTTACAGCAATCCGAATGGCTTGAAAAATCCGTTTGGCCGGATGCCCACCCTTCCTTCTTGCAGGTATCGGAATCGACTGTTTGATTATTTCTACAAGTTGCCCTGTTGTTTCAATTACGTGTTTTTCACGGGAACGTTCAATGTTTCGGGCAATTTGCTTAGAAAACTTTTCTTCTCCATATTCAAAAAAAATTTTCACCAGTTTTTCGTAAGGCCATTCATTCACTACTTCTTTTGCAGAAATGGGAGAATGTTGGTCCATCCGCATATCTAAAGGTGCATCATGATGGTAGCTAAATCCACGTTCGGGTTCGTCTAACTGTGGGGATGATACACCTAAATCATATAGAATCCCATCCACTTGAAACACATTTCGAATATATAATTCCTCTTTTACGTGAGAAAAATTTCGATGAATAATTTCTAGTTGATTCCCATAAATAGCAAGTTTCTTTTTCGCATTTTCAATGGCTGTTAGATCCTGGTCAAAAGCATATACTTTGCCCTTTTCTGATAATTGCTTTAAAATTTCTTCCGTATGCCCGGCACCACCAAGTGTACAATCAACATAGATTCCGTCAGGCTTAATATTTAGACCTTCAACAGCTTCTCGTAAAAGGACTGTTGTATGTTGAAACATAATGTCTCCTACCTTTCCTGTTTTAGGACATATATTTTTCCTAACCTTCATTACTCTTGTCAGATCCAATAACTTTCATATTGTTCCCATTTATAAATCAATATCAATCAAATTCTCTGCAATGTCTGAAAAAGATTCCTCTGATTGATTAAAATAGTCTTCCCAAATTTGTTGATTCCAAATTTCAATTCGGTTGGATACACCAATTACGACACATGCTTTTTCAACTTTTCCATATTGGAGTAATGAAGTGGGGATATTAACCCGTCCTTGTTTATCAATCTCACATTCCGTGGCACCAGAGAAGAAAAAACGGGCAAATGCTCGTGCATCTTTCTTTGTCATAGGGAGGGATTTAATTTTTTCCTCAATTACTTTCCATTCCGCCATGGGGTATCCGAAAATACATTGATCAAGGCCACGTGTCAATACAAAAGAGTCACCGAGATATTCCCGGAATTTTGCCGGAATGATTAATCTGCCTTTTGTATCAACATTATGGCGATATTCCCCCATGAACATATATATCCCTCCACTTCTTACCATAAATTTACCACATTCCCCCACTTTCTTCCACTCTTTTTTTAATTCGCTAATAAATTGTAAAATCTTTCTAAAAAGTAAAGAAGACTCGGGTTTCCGAGCCTTTAGGCAACCAAAGAGCCGTCGTTCAGCGAAAAACCATTTTCACTTGCGAGGTAATGCTATCAAAGTCCCTCACGTTCACCGAAGAATTATAAATTTTTTCGGCTGCGATGTATTCCCGCGAAGCTTTCCTTGTGCACTTATGCGTTCGGAAAGTAGCAATTGAAAAATTTTTAATTTCCTATTAGCAAAAAAACTGCCTGTAGTTTAGGCAGTTTTTTAAGCTATAATTTTACGAGATAATGGTTTCCGTTACAGGTAAACGGTAATTCCAGCATACGATCGATGAAGTCCAATCCTTGTTGATTTAAAAAGTAAAAAACATTCCAACATCGTTCTTGTAATCCTCCAAATGGATGAAGAAAATCATTAATTCTATCAAACTTTGCAAATAACAATTCATGTTTTTTCATTATCGTTTCATCTGTTTTATTTTTTAAAAATTCCAATTGAGAGAGAACAAACTGAGCGTTTTTTTGAATGATTTTTTCTAACCCTTTATCATACGTCATGATCGTATTTGCCAGCTTGTCGTATTGTTCCCAAATCACTTGTCTTGCAATTTCTAATTGTGTCTCAATCTGGTTATTTTGTAAAGACGTAAATGTTTTTTGTTTTTCCTGTTCTGTTCCATTCAATAAAATATTTTTTATTGAAAGATGTAAATCACTTATATCACTTTCAATCTTTCTTTCTAAATAGGAAATATTGATTCTTGGAAAAATCGGTGGAATTTTCAGCCCGAAAAGTTCAAAACATGATTTTAGTTCCGCCCAATAGGCAATTTCTCCTGGGCCAGCAACAAACGCAATTGTCGGAAAAAGAAATTCTTGCATGATCGGCCTTGTAACAACATTATTGCTGAATTTTTCCGGACTTTCTCTCACAGCTTTAATCAAATCACTTTTTGTAAAAGCAATGTTTCGCCCGATGATCAAGTTTTTCTCCGGATCATATTGCAGGATTGTTCGTTCTTCCATTTCTTCATAAAACAGTTGTAGACTGGACGGTTTTGTCTCAATTGTTTTGCTGAACCCTTGTGCCAATATTTCTCCTTGTTTGGACAGAAGTCGTTCTGTTATTTGTTCACCATATTCAATCATATGTTGAAAATAAGTACTTTCGATTTTTCTTAAATCAGGATGTGCCGAGTCAATAAATAACAGTCCATAATTTTTAAATAGTTCATTCGCAATACTTACAAAAAACTCCGTATATGTATGAGATTTGGACAAGCAATGGTTTAAAAATTGTAATATTCCTTTCGTATGTTCGGTTTCTCCAAAAGAAGCGATAATTTTTATATACCAAGATTCCATTTGATCTTTATCAAATTCAATTCGTGAGACCATTCGCTTCTCACTCAATAATTTTTGTGGAAAGATTGATTTAACTAAATGCTGTTTTTCCAGTTTAAATACATGATTCACCTCTTGAATATCATGGTCTTCACCGGCAACCCAAAATACTGGCACAACCGGTTTTTGAAGAAATGCTTCTTGTTGTTTTGCCAATAAAACGATTGAAATCATTTTATGAATGGAATATAACGGACCTGTTAATAGGCCTGCCTGTTGACCACCAATAACAACAACACTATTTTCGTCTTCTAATTTTTGTAAATTCCTCTCAATTGGTTTTGTCATAGAGAATTTACTCATATATTCCTGGATATGATTGGCTAATGCTTTACGCGGAAAAGTCCGTTCCATTAATTCATTATATCTTTTAACCAAGTCATCTTTGTTCTGAATAGAATAGTGAAAAAACGAGTGGTCTCCGAAATGAACATATCGATTAACCAGCTTGTTTTTTGCATCAAGCTGCAGTTGAAGCAATTCCATTGTCAATCTCCTTTCCTTCCAATAATTCGTTGTTCCTACTTACCTAGTAATGAAAAAGCACTGGTGATTATCCCATACATCATTAAACAAACATAAAGGAGAAAGAAAATTAAAAACATTAATCGAAAAAAGCCGCGGAAAATTTTTATAAAGTCAAATCTACCCTTTTCCTTCAAATAAATCCAACTAAATAACATGAAACATAATATCATAAAAATTATAAGGGGGAAAAATAATGAACGATCCCAAATGATTATAGCAAGAAAATAAACAGACAGGATAAAAAAAATCGTTGAAAAATCCGCTGCCAGTCGAAAAGCTGTTTGCTTCTTTTTCCCCAATAAGATTAAGATAGTCAGTACAAAAAGAAATAATAAAGCGGGCAATAGTATGCATATGGAAATGATTGTTGAAAGAAAAGACGCCAATTGATGTTACCTCTCCATTCCCTTTATACTATGATATAAAAATTGTAAAACAGGAACCTTTAAATTTTTTGTTTCAGCTATATGAAGAAGCCCGCCTATGATACCATCTATTTCTGTTTGACGATTATTCAAAATATCTTTTAACATCGATGATTGATTATTCGCTGTGTTCTCACAAATCGTTTGAATCCGGTTAAATACCTTTTCACGGTCGGATATATCTAAAACCTTGACCACCTCTTCAAGGACAAGATTAACTAAGTGAAGATAATGGCTGTTCAACATTAATTCTCCATTTTTTACTTTCAATATGGTTGTCAGTGGATTTATTACGGCATTGACGATCAATTTTCCAAACACCATTTCCATATAATCTTTTTCAAAAACAAACGGGAAGGAAATCGTATTGAGCTTATGAATTATTGGAAGAACGGATTGTTCATTGCCACGGAATAACGCCAATCTTGTAACTCCCTCTCCGGTATGATGAACATAATTGGTCTTCTCTTTTAGTGCACCATGTTCGACGACACCTACGATAATGGTCTCATGTGAGAGATTTTCAATAAACTTCAAATGAGCCACACCATTTTGAATAAAAATCAGTGGAGTTTGAGCGGGAATATGAGATAATACCCTTTCGATTTGTTCTAGTTGATATTGTTTAACAGCAATAATGAAAAGTTCTTCAGCTGAAATTTCTTCTGATTGTTTCGCTTTTATCGTGAAATTATCTACCATTCCATGATATTTCAAATAAATCCCGTATTTATTCATTAACCTAGCCTGATCATTTGTTCTGCAATACAATGTCACTTGATTGCTTTTACTTAAATAACAGGCAAAAAGCAATCCGATTGCACCGCCACCGATAATACCTATTTGCATAAAACCGCCACCTATCTTATATTCTAGATTCATATTAACAGAAACGACCACAGGTGACACGAAAAAAATATAAAAATTACGAAATTAAAATTACTCATACCACCGAAAAACAGTTACATATCCTTATTTGCCCTTTTCATTTCATTTACAAAAGGCTCTAGCAAAGGACAAAAAATGCATGAATATGTTTCCAAATTTTTATTTTTGTAAGCGGTACCTTCAAATTTATTGATTTATTATTATATAATATTTTATAAAGAAATATTTTACAAACAAAGGGGGAATTAGCCATGTATCAAGTGGAGCATTTAAAGATAAATTTTAAAACAGTGGAGGATTTCAAAGTATTTAAGGAATATGGCCTTCAGCAACTATCGATGTTTGAAGATCTTCAAGCAAACATGATCGAAAATATCCGTGAGTCACCTTTTTATGGGATTTATTATGGCAATAAACTAGTAGCCCGAATGAGCTTGTATAATCGCCGCGAGAATCATATTCAATATTTTGGTTTGGAGCAAGAATATTTAGAGCTTGCTAAACTTGAAGTATTACCGGAGTATCAAAGGAAAGGGCTTGGCTCAACTCTCGTTACCTACGCTAAAAGTCTCGGACTACCAATAAAAACAATTGCTAGGATAAAGTCAAGAAATTTCTGGGAAAAACAAGGTTTTTTTCCGGTTTCCTATAAAATTGAAGGTGAATCGAATAGTGAGCTAATGATTTGGCTCCCAAATGGTGAAACAGGAGAATTTGCCAAAATAAGTTAACCGTTTTCTTCGTTCATGATTTAACTTGACATCAAAAGTTAATGGGCTTGTCAAGAAAGTCAAAAATGAATCCAATGTGCCTAGGTTGATTGAAATGAAGGTGGTGGCGACTCAGTGATAATACTTGCCGCATTATCACTTGCGATGTATTCGTTGAAAAAGCTAATCGCTTTTCAACTGCGATGCATATGCTACCGAAGGATTCCTTGTGCTGCCGAAACTTTTCTTGTCCTTGAAAAAGCTATTTGCTTATTCTTCATGCGTTACCTATTCGAGAAAGATTATTTAGAGTCCTGAGAGAATAGCAAATGCTTTTGTGACGAAGGCGAATACGTCAGCCACATGAGCCTAACGTGAAGAGGAAAGGAAATAATCATTGATACACTCAAATCCTGCCCGCGGGAAGCATCCACCACCGAAACAAAAATCATCCGAAACTTTTTCTTAGCAATAACATTTTAGAAATTGTACTATTAGGACAATCCCTATTATTTATCTTTTATCATATCAATGTTTCCGTTTATGTCCATTTGGAATTTCATTTTTTCCTCTTGGTCTTCTTCCTTTAAAGCCAATTTCCTTGCTTTTTCCATGATTGATAATAATGCTAAGTAATCATCTTTCAATGAATTAATTTCTTTTTTCATCTTTTCATTTTCTTCCTGTGTTGCTTTTAGTTTCTTCCTTAAATCATCTCGTTCTTCCTTATACTTATTTAGTTCGTCCACAGATGTATCAAATTTTATTTCCTTTTCTTTTAATCGTTGTAAAAATAAAATGACTTGCTCAATCGAGAGCATCCCATTTAATTCAGCTTCACTGCCTTTGAGTTTTTTCTCCCCATCCACTTGATGCGAATCAAAAACATCTTGACTCTTTTTCTTTAATTCTTTTCTCTGACGTTTAGCAAGTTCAATTCCCGTTTTATATTGTTTTCTTACTGATGAGTTCCAGCGGAAACCACAAGCAGCCGCAGTTCTGCTTAATTTTTGTCCGACTTCTTCAAACGCTTTTAATTGTGTGCTACCTTCCCTAATATGGCGCAATACAACTTCCGCTAAAAGTAAATCTTCATCTTTCGTCCATGCATCTTGACGAACTGTTGTCATTTTTTTACCCTCCTTGTATCAGAAATAAAAATTACATATTTTTGTAATAATATATGCACATAGTAGAAACGATAGACTTCTTAATTATTCTATTAAGCAGGTCCAAATGGAGGGAAATTCCCAAGGGATAAAATTAGGTAAAAAAAAAGAAGCTACATAATATGCAACTTCTTTCTTTCGACTTAAACTTCGATAACTTCTTTACCTTTATATGTTCCGCAGCTTGGGCAAACATGGTGAGCTTTTTTCATTTCACCACAATTTGGGCATTCTATCATACCCGGAACTTGTAGTTTATAATGTGTCCGACGCAGACGTTTTCTTGTTTTTGAAGTTTTTCTAAATGGTACAGCCATATTTACACCTCCTTAAAAGGATGAAGTCATTTGTTTGAATCCTTTTGATTAAATAATTTTGCCAATTTTGCGAAACGGGGATCTACTTTTTCCTGTTTCTCCAAACCAGCTTCCTGGATAAATTCCCAATCTCCACCAGAAGTGAATAACGAAGAAACATCATCCTCTTCATTATATACTTGCATGGGAATTTCAACTAAAATTAATTCTTCAATTATAGGCTTTAAATCAATCATTTCCCCATGAATGATATGCAAATTTATCTCGGAATCTTCATTGGACTCAGCTGTTTCGTACATAAAGATTTCCGTACTTTGAATATCAATAGGGAATTGGACATCTTCAAGTGTGCGTGTACTCGGCAAAACCAATTCACCTTTAATATGTAAGTGAAAAGTAACTTTTTTTGAATCAATATCCGCAGTACCGAATACTTGAATGGGTGAAATGGTACGAATTTGTGGATCTCTATTTTTCAAAGAATCAAGATTCACAATTTCATTAAAGGTTAACCCTTTATTTCGGAATTTTTGTAATTGCATCATTGACCACTTCATTACGATCACCCCAAGGCAACAAAGGTAATTATAGCCTGCATAATATCATTTGTCAATATTTTTTCTTTACAGACTTGCATTGAATCCGGATATTATTGATAATAATTATAAGTGTATCATAACACTGTTTTTTTACCTAGTTTCTGCATATATTCCAATTTTCATACTTAAGAAAAACAGAGTAACCGAATGTTTTCACTAATCCTTTATTCTGCCAAAAATAAACAACAAAAAACAGGAGGACATATGATTAGTGCAGGAATTATCGTCGAATATAATCCTTTTCACAACGGACATTTATACCACTTACAACAAACACGAAAGAAAACAAATGCCGATGTTATTATCGCCATAATGAGCGGACAATTTTTACAGCGTGGGGAACCTGCTCTTGTATCAAAATGGACACGTACAAAAATGGCTTTAAAGGCTGGCGTGGACTTAGTGATTGAACTCCCTTATACGTTTTGTACACAAAAGGCGGAAAAATTTGCTGGCGGAGCTGTCTATCTCTTAACAAGTTTGCAAGCCGATTATATTTGTTTCGGCAGTGAATCGGGCAATATTGATACTTTTATAAATACGATTAAATTTATATCAAATCATGAATCAGCATACAATCGATTCATTAGACAATTCATCAACGAAGGTGTAAGTTATCCTAAAGCAGCTTCACTTGCTTTTCAACAGTTAGCACCAACTAAGGACTTACTGGATTTATCGAAACCAAATAATATATTAGGTTATCACTATGTAAAAGCTTTACAAGAAATCGGAAGTAAAACCATCCCCTTGACCATCGAACGAATGCAAGCTGGTTACCATGATCAACAATTGTCATCTGCAAAAATATCCAGTGCAACTAGTATTCGAAAATCATTGGCTGAAAACAGGACACTTGAACATATTCAGAGTCATATACCTGACACAACCTACCAGGAATTATCAGCCTTCTACCAAAAGTATGACACCTTTGCCTTTTGGGAAAACTTTTGGCCATTTCTAAAATATCGACTTTTTCACAGTGAGCCTGATGAATTAAGAGACATTTATGAGATCGAAGAAGGGATGGAATATCGCCTCATTCGTTTTGCACAGGAGGCAACAAGTTTTAAAGATTTTATGGAAAAGATTAAAACAAAGCGTTACACTTGGACAAGACTACAAAGGGCTTGTGTCCATATTTTAACAAATACGAAAAAGGAAAAAATGAGGAACAAGGTTCCTGAATATATACGTGTGCTTGGCTTTAATCAATTGGGAAGACAATATTTAAAAGAAAAAAAAGAAAGGGTATCGCTCCCGATTATTTCAAACCTTTCACAAGCTGATCGAAAAGCTGTCCAGCATGATATAAAGATAAGTCAAGTTTATTCCTTTGCTTTCGGTGACCATGGTCAGAAAATTATTGAAGAGGAGAAAAAGGGATTACCGATTATTGTTGAATAGTCTTGAAGATTTTACAGGGATGGTAACCTTCATCCCTGTAAAATCTGGAGATGGTCTTCATTATTTTTTTTCTTCTAGTTTGTCTAAATACGCTAATGCATCATCCATTGTATCAACGGGAACGATTTTCATTTTCGTACCAATGTCTTTAGCTGTTTTTTTCGCCATGACATAATTTGAATTTTTTGCTCCGTTTTCATTTGGTGCAAAAAAGATCTCAGCTCCCTCCCGATCGGCAGCAACTATTTTTTGTTCGATACCACCAATCGGACCAACCGTTCCATCCGGAGAAATCGTACCTGTACCAGCAATACGGTAACCTTTTGTCAAATCTTCTTTTACTAATTGATTATAAATCTCCAGTGAAAACATTAAACCAGCAGATGGTCCACCAATCTTTTCCGTATTTATTTTCACTTCGGGGGTTGTTTTTACTTCTTTGTCTTCCACTAAAACAATTCCTATACCAGGTTTTTTTGTTTCCGATAATTCAGCAATCGCTATTTTTTTCGTTACCTTTTTACCATCTCGAAAAAAAGTGACAGAAACTTCATCACCTATTTGTTTTCCTTGTATATAATTAATAAATCCTGCCGATGAATGAAATTTTTGTTCATCAATAGCAACAATTCGATCACCCGGTTTCAAAATTCCATCACTAGGCATTCCTTCTTGAACACTTAAAACATAAATTCCGTTCATTTTGACTTTGACTTTTTTCCCTGCCTTTTGAAAAGCTGCTTGCAATGCGTTTTCCTGTGAATTTTCCATATAATAGGATTGACGAATTTGATATTCTTCATCTGTCTCGTTTTCCAAAAGGACAGCATTTTTTGGTTCCAACGTATAATATTTTTTCATCTTTGCCATTGCGTAGGATATGATATTTGCTTCCCCCATGCGAACAGTTGTTAGCATAAACTCCCCTTTTTCATCATATCCACCATGAACATCAATTATTTCATCGAGAACTTGTGCCGTTCCCGGACGTGTTACATAGTATGGTAAAGGATAAAAATTTATAAATAAAATTATAACTAGTAAAATGAATAGGCTGATTTTTTTTGTTTTTTTATTCACTTAGTGTAACTCCTCCCACATACTAATCATCTGCTTGATTTTCGGTATTTCTTTTTCTGTTGCTTCCTCTCCTTTGAAAATCAATTCATCAATATCACTGAATGCATAAGAACTGTATTTTTCAACAGGCGGCCGAATGTAAATATCTGATTGTAAAGCACGAGCTTCAGCCAATTCAACTTGCATAATATCGATGCTTTGTAAAATAACATCATAAATATTTATAATTTCTGCATTTTTTTTCAAACCTGCGACATCAACGGCAATAACTAGATCTGCCCCCATTTCTTTTACAACTGAAACTGGAACACGATCACTTACCCCACCGTCAACTAAAAGACGGCCTTGGTGAGTTTCTGGGATAAAAATACCAGGTATGGAAATACTTGCACGAACTGCTTCCGCTACATCACCGGATCTAAATATAACCTTCTCACCCGTATGCAGGTCAGTTGCAATAATGGCAAGGGGTAAATTTAAGTCTTCAATTCGTTTTTGATAGGTAAAAATACGGATGAAATCCTTTATTCGATTCCCAGCAATAAAACCTAATTTTGGCATTGTAAAGTCAATAAAATATTTTCGCTTAAATTTTTGAGAAACACGAACCATGGTGGTGATGTCTTGTCCTGATGCATAAAATGCTGCTACCAATGAACCAATGCTGCTCCCAGCGATCATCGAAATCGGAATGTTTTCTCTCTCCAATACCTTCAAGACACCAATATGGGCGAGACCCCTAGCACCACCCGATCCTAATGCCAGACCGATTTTCGGCTCTGCCATCTTTCATCCCCCAATTTTTCTATTAAGAATTTTTATAAACAACATATTATGAATGATTCACGTAACATAGAACAACAATTACTGAACCTAAGCCCGTACAAAGGAAAAAATTTATTCTTTTTTTCCTCGCTTATACATACATTATTGGAGTAAGGATGGACAGGCAACAAATTCAATTTTATTATTCATTTTATCACAAAATTTATGTTTATAAGGAGAACTTTTCGACTTAATAAGTTTACTTTTTCTTTTCATAAAAGATCTAAGTTGCCCGCTTTATACCAAAGGAGGGAAACTAATGAATCGTTCAAAACTAAAGTCATTACTTTTCGCTTCCTCTGCCATTTTCTTAGCAGTTGCACTTATTTCTCATCCAAAAGAATCATTAAAAGCATCCATAAAAGGACTACACACTTGGTGGGAAGTCGTTTTTCCTTCTCTCCTGCCATTTTTCATTATTGCTGAATTATTAATTGGATTTGGTGTAGTGAAATTTTTGGGCGTACTTTTAGAGCCCTTTATGAGACCGATTTTTCGCGTTCCGGGCATTGGTGGGTTTGTTTGGGCAATGGGAATGGCTTCCGGGAATCCTGCTGGAGCTAAATTTACGGTTCGTCTAAGAAATGAGGGGAATATTACCCAAATTGAAGCAGAACGATTGGTTGCTTTTACAAGTTGTGCAAATCCCCTGTTTATCTTTGGTGCGGTGGCAGTTGGTTTTTTCCAAGATCCATATCTGGGCATTATTTTTGCCATCTCTCATTATGCCGCAAATATTCTCGTCGGTTTGGTTATGCGCTATTACGGAAAAAGAGACAAAACAAGGAATAGGGAAGAAAAATCTTCCTTTTCTTTGAAAAATGCATTCCGATCCATGCATGAAACAAGAATAAAAGATAATAGACCTTTTGGCACATTATTAGGGGATGCGGTAACGTCTTCAATACAAACCTTATTAATGATTGGCGGGTTTATTATTTTATTTTCGGTAATTAATACATTATTGTCATTAACAAATGTTACAGAAGTTTTTGCAACCATCTTTAAAGCCTTGTTTACGATATTTCATTTACCTAAAACATTCAGTATACCATTTATTTCCGGATTATTTGAGATGACAATCGGCAGTCAATTAATTAGTGAAGTGAAAAACGTCCAGCTTCTACAACAAGCGATTGTCGTTAGTTTCCTGCTTGCATTCGGTGGATTTAGTATTCAAGCACAAGTAGCCAGTTTATTAGCCCAAAGTGACATTCGTTTTCCTCCTTTTTTATTTGCTAGACTATTGCAGGGGCTATTTTCTTCTTTAATCACATTCATTATTTGGAAACCGGTATATGAGAATGGGTTAACAGGACAAAGTAATACTGTTCCGGTATTCTTAAATTTTGACGATAAACCATTTGTACATGTCTTGCAATTTTTTACGGAATACGGGCCCATAATTACAATTGCCTCGTTATTTATTTATGTAGTCATTTACGGAAGAAAAGCATTCAGGTAACATGCCATAACTTACGTACTCGGATGACTCAATGATGTGTTTTCCTAACCAGGAAAAGCTTCATTAAAAAAGAAACTTCAACAGGGTATTTATATTTTTCAACCCAACTTGAAGTTTCTTATCCGATTATTTTTTTGAAAATTTTCCCTTTAGTGCTTCATTGACTGCCGGTGGGACGAGATCGGATACATCGCCACCATATTTCGCCACTTCTTTTACGATACTGGAACTCAAAAAGGAATAACTATTATCAGTCATAATAAAAAATGTATCAATATCCCGATCCAATTTTCGGTTCATCGAGGTAATTCTCATTTCATATTCAAAATCAGTTACGGCTCTTAATCCACGTAAAATTACTTTCGCATTAACACTTCTGGCATAGTCGATTAAAAGCCCGTTAAAGGAATCAACGATAATATTAGGTATATCTTTCGTTGATTTTCGAATCAGTTCAAGTCTTTCATCGATTGTGAATAATGTAGATGTCTTTTCAGAGTTATTTAATACACAAACATACATTTTGTCAAATATAAATGATCCTCTGGTAATAATATCAATATGTCCGTTTGTAATCGGGTCAAAACTACCCGGGCAAACTGCAATTCGTTCCATTAACTCTCCTCCTCAACATCTTTCCTGTGGTAGAGCGAGATACTGATCGTACCGTATTGTTCTTCTTTATTTTTTTCGAGAAAATGTACAGTAGCCGGGAGTTCCCGCTCTTTTCGATGCTCACATACAACAACACCGTTTTTTTCTAAAAGCTCGTGTTTACTGATTATCTCCAAAATTGCAAGATATACATCGCTATGATAGGGCGGATCCAACCAGATTACTTTAAACTGAATATTCCGCTGGATACTTGCTTTCAAAGCTCTTTTCCAATCGTTTTTGTAAACTTCTGCATTTGCTTGAAAACCACAAAGATCAATATTCTTTTTGATAGTTTGGATTGCTTTCGGATCACGGTCAACAAAAATGACTTTACTTAACCCTCTGCTAATTCCTTCAATCCCCAACCCGCCACTACCGGCAAATAAATCAAGTCCATATCCTTGTTGAAAATATGGTCCAATCATATTAAAAACGGATTCTTTCACTTTATCGGTCGTCGGTCTCGTTGACTCACCGGGGACCGCTTTTAATATTCTTCCCTTCTGTCTACCTGATATGACTCGCACACGATCACCTTATCGTTCAAATATTTTACGTTATTCATCCTATCATAAATAGATGAGAAATACTATGTCTAGGATTATCTTTCATTGAAGAAGCTGTTGTTCCCATCCGGGGATCCACTCTCTCCTAATGTCAAGACAAACTAAAAAAATTAAAACCCTGTTTACACTTTTTTATATTTCTCCGTCAAAGCCCCCTCAACATAAGTTCCGTAACTTCAAAGACCTCCACGCCAGAACGGTTCAGATCTTCGAGCAGTTTCCCAATTTGTCAGAGTTCTCACATTGGTATAAGGATTCTCCCTCAGGTAATCCTCCGGTGTGATTTCTAAAATTTCATTATGAAAGCGATAAATGATATGGGGCTGTTTTTGTTTATCGCATAGTCACTTTTGTGATAATTATACAATTTTCTTACCTCCGATTTGTTTTTTTGAAAACAAATCAGCTTAACGAGGAAGTAATCAAGGGGCAAATCAAGGAGTTAGTGCGTGGCAGCATAGAGGAAACCCTCAACGAACTGCTGGAAGCCGAGGCAGAGAAACTAACTAAGGCTGCCCGGTATGAGCGCAACGAGCAACGTCAGGGGTACCGCTGAGGGGATGAAAGAGGATAAGGCAAGCTGGGGCAGCTTTTTCCAGTGGCTGCGTTGCCGTGGCTTAGATGGGAGAAAACATTATACCCAAGTCTCATCTGTCTGGCTCAGCCCAGGTGTGTTATGCAGGAGCCAGATTTTATTTTGGAAGTCCTAGCCAAATCGCAAAAAGAACTAATACTATTCCAGCCGAAATAGCAACTATATTCCAAAGTCTACTTTTTTTGTTTTTTATACGAGAAAATCCTAAAGCAATTAAAAATATGCCTATAATCATCGATAATACCATTACAATAAATCCCATTTTTTACATCCTCCGTTCAAGATGAATTATTTTTTCATGACGATTAGCCACTTCTAAATCATGTGTAACAGTAATAATAGTAGTGTTAAACTCTTGATTCATTTTAAAAAGTAAAGTTATAATTCTTTCTTTGTTGTCACCATCCAAAGATGCAGTAGGTTCATCACATAAAATGAGCTGAGGTTTCATAATTACCGCTCTGGCAAAAACAGCTCGAGATTTTTCTCCACCAGAGCATTCAAGTGGCTTCTTTTTTAATATTGATTCAATCCCAATTACATTAATGATACTTTCAAAATCCTTTAATTTGCGCTTTTCACCAGATTTTGCATATAGTAAAGGTAATTTGATATTCTCTTCAATAGTCAAAGAATTAATTAACGCTGACTCTTGAAGAACAAAACCAATCTTTTGATTTCGCCATTCTGCTAATTGGCTTAAATTCAAATCATTAGTTTTTGAGCCAAAAAGTGTATAAGAACCGTTATAATTCCTATCTAGCAATCCAAGAATATTTAGCAAAGTAGTTTTTCCTACTCCAGATTTTCCTACAATTGCAATTCTTTCACCACTATTTACTTCAAGTTTGAAATCGTTTAAAATTGAAAGGCGTGACTTTTTACTTTTGTACACTTTTTCTTGAATAATTAAATCAATAATTTTTGTCATTGCAACACCCCCAAAGAAATTGGAACTTTTTTAATTCTCCACAACATGATTTCGACAATAATTATCCCAATAATAATGTCAAAAAATAGTACTGCCAATAAAGCCAACCAATCCATCCCTATTACACCAAATAAGCCAAACGTAGAAAAAGAAGCATCCTTTCTTATCCAATTTCCATATCTTGAATAAGCAGTTAAAATAAAGAGAATTATTAAATTGATAAAAAACAATACTCCATAATAACCGTAAAAGATTTTTCGTAACTTTGAATAGCTTAATCCAACAAATAAATTAATTATAAATTCTTTAATCATCAAACGTATACTGGCTAAGGAACTCCAGATAGTAAGACAAATTAAAATTAATATTATAATTGCAGTTAGTATAGTTATGATTTTTAATGAACTGAAATAATATTCATTGAAATACTCGAAATTTTCTTCTTGGGTATAAAAGTTAAATTCTAAACCTAAGTTGTCTTGAATAACTTCGCGCAAGCCGTCAATTTCATTTTTCGATGTTTGAAGAAGTATGATGTCAAAGAGTCCATGAAGTTGAAGTCCCACATTTGAATTATTGATGAAATCTTCATTAATCGGTATAATAACAGAAAAATTATAGTACTGTTTTGAACTGAGTGAATTTAAATTGGAATGATGCACATTTGGTTTTAAAATCCCTTGGACTTTTAGAGTTATTTGTTTCTGAAGCACAGGGTCTTCAATTTTTATTGTAGAACCTAGAGGATATGTTTCACTTAACCCTTTTCCGATCAGAACGGGGATTTCTATATCATTGTCAAAACAGTAATCAAAATCCAAGTCTTTTCCTTGTGAAATTTCAAATTGCTTATTTAACTTATAGTATTCTTCATTTAAATAAGCAAATGAAACTTCCATATCATAAGCATTAGGCAAGGATACAATAAATCCGTCTGTGAATAAAGCATAGCTGAAATTATTATTTAAATAATCATATACATTTTGTGTATCATTTTTGTCAATTTCACCCATATTCATGTCACTGTCCGGATCTAAGTTAGCTATATAATTATCTACTTGATTTAAATGTTTCATTTCATCGTATCCTTGAAGAGTTGAAACAGTGGATCGAGTTGCAATGAAAACGAGGTAATTACTCAAAAAAAGCAATAAAAGTACACTAAGTACAATCATAGCCTTTCTTAAAAAAATTTTTGTTATAAAAAACTTAAAAATTTTCAAATCTACCCACCATCCACGAACTAATTAATATATAAACTACAAAAATACAAGATAAATAAATGTTATTGGTTAAGTTTATATCTAACATAATGTTCATAACTATTGATATAATAAAAGCGATCCCTAATATCACCAAGCATTCAAAAATATAACGAATAGTAGCAGACAGTATCGTATCGCCTACAAGAATCCTACAATATACTTCTATTTTTTTTCTGTGTAACATTTGATAATGAAAAATTACAACAATAAATGTTAATAAAAAAATAATTAAAACTTGATAGTCATAAAATTGTTTTAAAAAATTTCGCAGAAGATAAGATTCTATATTTAAAGTTTTGACATAATCAAACATTATATTAAAAACAAAACAAAGTACATAGCAGCTCAACAATTCAAATCTATCAATAAATCTAAACAAAGATTTCTTCATCTGACCTCCTAAAATATCACTCTATGGAGTGAAACTCAAAAAACATAGTAAAATCAATGGTTTTCAGACATAGTTAAAAATGAAAATCACTCTGAAATATAGAAAAAGCGGAGCCCTTATACGGTAAAATTTTTTCGAGGAACAAACCAAAACGTAAGGGGCTGACAGCGCTATCTACTTATAGCCTGAACCTGAGTAATTCCATGCAGCTCCATCGTATTTCACTTGTAAAACTTCTACGTTAGAAGCACCATTTTTAGCATTTCCGAAAGTTGCTGCGTAAGCTACACTTCCAATTCCTACTGTAAGAGTAAGTGCAAGTGCAAGGAGTAGTGCAATGATTTTTTTACCAGCCTTTAATTTGATATTCATATTGTCTCATCCTTACTTGCAGTTATAATGCCTAAACTTAATATATTATACTTCCCAAATTTTTTCAAGAATGGGAAAATATCCTCTGTAAGAATTTTGAAAAATTCAAAGATGGCAAGTGTCAATACCTCCATGCGATCTTTGTGGGTATGATGAAAACGGAGTAGCTCGTCATGCTCATAAGTAAGGCATCTACTCGGAGGGCAAAAGCTACAAAGTCATGCTACCCTAGCAAGCCGCCGGCTGATCTGGCGCAATACCAAAGCTGATCGTTAAGTTGGTCTGGGGAGCAAAATCCACCGCTAATACTTTTTATCCCATCTCCGCCAGGGAGTAGGCCAGATTCCGGGTGCTGCTGGTTTTCGCCACGCCCCCTTTCTGGTTTGCCATCACGATAATCTTACACACAGTTTTCTCAACCTCCAGTTTCATTGGTTTTGCGCCCTTTTTCTGGACAAAAAAATACTTGGACTAAATTGCACTCCGTTGTTGGAGTTCTAAATTAGTCCAAGTATAACTGTATCCTCAATATATAAAAAGAATAATTTATAAAATTTGTATAAGTTATCCTATTTTGGTCATAATGTAAATGACAACATCAAACGTTAGATGTTGTTGCCAACCGCGGAGAAGACTTACGTTTCCCCATAAGTTCTTCCTCCGGTTTCTCCTCTCCCTTTACCTTCACTCACAAAGAGTTTGAAGGAGCCCTGCAGAAGTTTACTGCAGGGTTATTTTTACGTTAAGAATGTATAAATTTCCAGCAAAGAAGCGAATTCGACGTAGTTGGAAATTTTAAGAATGAAGTATAAGTGCAACTTCGGCTCTGCCTTCGTCTGAAGGCTCGGCAGTCGCCGAGTTTTCTTTATTTATGTTAATTTATAAAAAATTGGTTATTCTGATGATTGATTTCAATACGAAAGACTTTACGAAAAAACTCTTTTTGTATATAAAATTCATTTTTAATTTTTAGATACGGTAATTTTTCACTCATTGTCAGCAAACCATATTGTTCCTCATTTAGTAGAAAAAAATCTTTATTATCATAAAAACGAAATGTCGTTTTCCCATTGGTTATAAAAATTTCATCTTCAGATATTTGTGCAAATTGATAATCTAAATTTTTTACGATTGACTTAATTGGAAAATAATAAACATGATCTATCCAATACACGCGATCATTCTCCAACTTGTGATTTTTCACATAAATTGGTTCATCCGTAAAAAAATATAAGGGATTCACTATTTGTTCTATTGCAATATCCTGAAAAAAACTAGTTTTTAGGCCCTTCACTCGTCCTAATAATTGATCAATTTCTGCTAAAGAAGTGATCTTTTGGTCCGTTTGTAGAATGGATGAGATAAATTTTAAAATTTCATTTTTTGTCAATTTATTTTTCAGTTCCGCATAAATTTGACCACCTCTCAGTTCATCCGTTGGTGGTTGTTCAGTTGTGATTCCGGCCAAAATATTCATCACCCATTTTTCTTCATCTTTTCCTGCCCAAATATTTGATAACAAAAATTGCTCCACCCATATGGAAGATAATATGTTTTGATCAATCCTAGGATTTTCAATAATTAATGGGACAGAATGTAGCGGATTTATGTGCTCTGTTAAAATAACAGCAGGAAATTCCTTGTCATCATTTAACTGTGAAACAATAGAATTATTCAAAAAATGTGAGTCAGTTTTTTCATCTGTATATACTGGAATCTTGTCTTTAATGTATGTATAGGATAACTGTTCTTTTTGCCAATATAATGGAATATGTGCACCATTTTTTTCAAATACATAATATTGTAGTTGATCAAGTACTTCATGATAAGTCATTGGCGCACCCGCAGCCCAACTCCCTGCCATATTAGTTAGTTCACTAATTTTCACGATCGTGTGGGCTATTTCTACTCCACTGATGTGTACCATCCAATCTTCCAATAAAAAAGCTTGATTTTCCGGAGTCGTATTGATTTCATATTCAATGGTAAAAGTGTTATCCCGAATAGCTATACTTTTATTTTTTTCATCCCAAAGTTCCTTATTTAAGAATGTGAAATTTCCTCCTGCTTTAGGTAAATCTAGTAAATATGTATGGTTTGCCAAATTTTGAATGGTCTGTTTAATCTTTAATTTTCCAGAATCATGAACAATTTCAATTTGCTGATTAACTAATAAATGGCCATCCTTATCCGTTCCTTCTCTCAATTTTGTCCATTGTAAGGCGACCAATATAATGATGATTAAACATAAAATAATAATAAATAATGATATCGTTTTATGCTTCCTTGGCATTGAGTATCCTCCGGCTTTTATCTTAGTAGAGAAAAAACTTTGTAAAGAAAGCTTAAACAACCCATTGTGTTGCACAGGTTACAAGACGCATAATTCGGTTACGATGGACTCATTCGTAGTATTTCGATACGCTTACTTAAAACTTAAAATCCCCTCTACGTCGAATCGCAACCTTACTAGAAATTTATTATTAAAAAAAAGAAGCTGTCTCATGAGCCCGAGAAAGCCTCGATATTTTTCATCTAAAGAAAAACTAGCTGATCAATGAGTCAAGTATTTGGAACATACCATCTCTTCTCAAATCCAGACATCAATAGCGATAAACCGAATGGTAAATAAGGAAAGCGCAAAGCGCCCTAATTGCGACGTACAAACTGGCCGGCTAAAAGCGCAACGTCCTGTTGCAACGTCGGCTTTTACTTATCATTTTATACGATCTGATTCTACAAAAAAGTCACTTCTTTACTATGCATATGTTTCCTGTAATTTTATAACCCAATTTTATAATCGTACTCTTTCGCTTTATCAGGTTTTGTATTGTCAAAATCCGTTTTTAAAAAAGGTCGATATGAAGGTTCCACCTTTTTAACAAAGGGAAAATTCCTTAGCTTATCCATAATGATTTCAATTTCTTCCTGATTGCAATAAAGAACAACATATTTTAATCTCTTTGAAACATAGTGGATATTTCCATATTTTCTAAGGTTTTTTACCATCTTTATATTGTATAGCCATACAATAATCCCTTGTCTTTGCCCAAACATATCATTATCTCCTATTATTTTTTCTCAATAGTTATGCACTGCAGCCGCAACTTCCACCCGTTGAACATCCGCCAGTTGCCTTTCTTGTTTCAAAAAACGGGCTTCCTGTTACCACCTTGACACTATCTGAAACGGATCGACTAATAATGATTCCAATCTCATCGAGTAACTGTTGCAAAGCATTCTCAGCCAATTTAAACTTGGCCACATTTTCATCCAAATCCATTTCCCTCTTTGCCAACCGGACGTTTCTCATAACGGTTTGATAGTCTGGATGAAATCTGCCAAACCTTTGTACTTCTTCATACTGTTCTTTTAATTTGACAAATGTATTAATTTTATTTTGTGTTTCACGAGTTGTTTTCATAATATATAAACATCGCCGATATTCATCCGCAATATCACTATTTATTATCATCTTAGCAATATCTTCAGCCATATCAATGATTTTAACTGATTCTAAAGTAGCAAACATATGTCGCACCTCCAACTATTATAATATCATAGGAAAAAAGAAAATTAAATCACTTAATATGATTGTATTAAAACGGGCTGAAACTTCAATCTGAGGGAATCAATGTCTTCCGGTAAATATTCATTATAAAGAAAACTGGGCAGAAAATAAGGATTAACTGATTTTTAAATCTGTTAATCCCCTTGATTCATTGATTGGATCATCGACAACATCATTGATGCAAATTGGACTCCATTTGAAATTTTATTCATTCGATCCGGTAATGTTTTTTTATAATATTTTAAGGCGGTTTTTTCAAAATCTTTAATGGCATTTGGATTCCTTGATAATTTTTTATACCATATTGGTTCACTCCGAATAAATTGCTGCCATTCCTTGTTATTTTTTATTATTTGATATATTTCAGTTCTCATTTCCACCATCTCCGACTAATCTTTTCTAAAGGAAAAAGGATTTCTTCTTCTCCATTGATCTGCGTTATTTTCCGGTTCTGTCCTATTTTGATTTGTATCCATTATTTGTCCTAACAATTGTTGTACCGAATCAATAGCTTCACTCATTTGACCTAAATAATGTTGTAGCTGATTGACATCCATGTTTTTTAAATATGTGATCAGTTGATTAAAGAAAGCACTTTTTGAACCATTGTTTCCCTTTCCTTCTTCGTTTATTGTAGTCGTTTTATCAGTTTTCGCATATTTTTCCCATTTCGGATCATCTTCGCCCAATAAATACCATTCTTCATATAGTTCTTGCCAAGTTTCCTTCCCAGTTCTAACTTCTTTAATAAGTTCCGGGTGTTTTTTCACAAAATTTTTAAATTGCTCAATGGATGGGTGCAGTGATTTTTTCACCATAGGTTTCACCTCTTTGTATTCCTCAATATAATCTATGAAAGATCAAAGAAAGATGAAACCGTAAAACTGATTTTATCCCAATCCATATCACACAATAATTATTATTGGGTTTCTTACAGGAAAGTCTTGGATTGATGGCGACGATATTTGAGTAAAAAATTGAAAGATATTAGCAACAATTATTTTGTAAAAAAATAAGAGCAGTTATTGCTCCCAAGATCTTTCTATAAAGTTTTGCGTATAATATTTTCGATAAACACCTACTCCGATATGGGTAAAGTCCTGGTTGAGCAAGGTTTCCCGGTGTCCTTTACTATTTAACCAACCACTTACGACAGCAAGACTATCTGTATATTGGTATGCAATATTTTCTCCTGCTGATTGATAATAAATATTTTTTTTACTTAACCGATTCGCAAGGTCGCCATATTTTGCGGAGTCATGGGAAAAGGTATCTGTATCATACATGTCCTGACTATGTTCATAAGCAACCTCCCTTGTTTCCTGATCCCAACTTAACTCGGAAAGTTTGAAATTTTTTCGGACTAAGTTAGTTAGTTCATAAATTTGTGTTTCTGATGCCGAATCAGCTTGGTTCCATTCTTCTTCTGTTAAGGGCTCTTGTTCAGCAAGTTTACCTCGATATGACATATCATAAGGACGTTGTTTTAATAATGTTTCATCATCCATAAACCGAACAAATAACAATTTTCCTTCAAAATGATCAAAATATAATTGTGCATAAATATTTCCAAGTGAAATCAATGGTTTTATATTTAGATCATCCTCAAACAATTCAAATCGATATACACCATCTTCATTTTTTAGCTCAATCTCGGGTTGCATCTGTACCTTTTTATATACAGATTCAAGGTTTTCACCAATCTGAAAAGGTGTTACATCAATGCCAGAAGTAGCAACGGCTATTGTAACAATTTTTTCCTTGTCGACGCCTACCATCATATAATTACCCTCTTGATTATAAATCCACCATGTATATCCATGATAAGACGGCTCCTGCCTTGAAGGTTTCCCGTATACTTCTTGAAATGTATGAATTGATTTACCAATATAGGACGAAATTCCCGTTTTCGGCCTTTTCTGTTCCATCTTTTTATTAGAATCTTTTTGGATAATATTCAAATTTTTATTTTCTACAACTTCATTTTTATCATCCACCAAAACTTTTTCACGTGAATAAAATTGGTTAAATGATATTCCGATCACTAAAATAATCGTAGCAATAACTAAAATTCTTACTAAGCTTTTCAGAGGACACCCCACCTTGCCTTACTTGTTCTATTTATTTCATTAATATGTATCATAAAAAATAATAGAATCATTCTATTAAAAATTCACCAAACTTTTTAAAGGATAAGCTGAATGAAGGAAACATGCGGAAAAGATCATTTTCATTTTATTATAACACTTTTTAAAACCATTATAAAAGGAGGTGTATAGAACCGGTTAAAGATATATGTCGAATGAATCCCTCTGAAAATCTCTACTTTATCCATTGTAAGACTTATCTCCTGCCTCAAAACTCAAATAAATCATTAGATGGAAAATCAAGTTACCTCTATATATTCTTTCTGTTATTCTTAACATCTAATTTAAATATATTCCATAAATTTTATTGAAAGTCAACTTATTTTCAACTATTATGATAATGAGGGGATTTATCGTTTGTTTACTTTTGTAGGAGGGAGAAATGATGTATATTGAAAACACAGGGTTAGAATATTTACAAATGGACCTTGACACTTTGGATGAAATTTTACCAGAATACGGCTTAATTCGTGCCGGACAATGGGACTATGAAAGAGTGACATACGACCGAAAAATAGTTATTAATAAAAACGTATATTACTTAAGAGTACAAGGCTATGCTGTCTCCGGAGATGTTGGTGCCCATGATGCGATCATCCAATTAAAAGTACCGATTCTTGGAAGATATTACTATCCACATGGTGTAGAGTATGGAGAAGATGAAAATTTTCCAAATGCATTAGTAAACGAGTGTAAAGAAATATTACTGGCAGTCAAAGAAGAACTTGAACCGTTAGCACTAACAATAGAATCTTAGAAGTACACAAAGGATCGTCTTACCAATAAAAGGTAGCGATCCTTTGTTTTAAAACCCAAGAATTGCTTTTATTAATGAGGTAGTTTCACCTCCTGGGAAAAGAACATATAGAAGAATATAAACGACTACACCGGTTATAGCAGTAAAAAACCAAACAATACTCGTTATTGGACCTAACTTTCGATGCTTGTTCAATATTCTCTTCCATCCAAGCCATATTGTACGAATACCAAGGATAGCACCAATTGTAGACAATATAATATGAAATACTAAAAAAATTGTATAATATATTTTTATATGTTCTGGTCCCCCAAAAGAAGTGTTTCCGATAAAAACGGTACGGCCCGCATAAATAGTAAAAAAGAGAACCGCGAATACCGCCGCGGTAATCATCATCTTTTGATGAAGATTAATTTTTCTTTGTTTAATAAAATACCAACCGATCGCAACAAAAATTGCACTAATTACAATACACAAAGTACTTAAAGTCGGTAAAAATGCAAAATATCTCATAATCATACCTCATTACGAAACAAAATTTTGACATATTCTAATCTAAAAATTTACTTATATTCCATCATTAGGGATAAGATACGAGTCGGTCTCTTCTTGTTCTTTTTTGTACCACTCCACTATAATTCGATATAAAGTTACGCCATAAATGATTTCCTGTAATATTTTCATAACAACTCCGCCGGTTTGTTGATCATATTGTGCTGACATTAAATTGAACATCTCCGGACCTGTTAATCGCAAAGTTGATATAACATCTGCCGGTACGCATAAATGCAGCGACTGAACCCACGCTTCTATATTCGTATACGTTTCATACATAGGTGTTTGGTTAAAAATAATCAAGGCACATGCCGGAGTGATCAATATACTATCAGCAAATAAATAGCCAAGCTTTTTCAAACTAGATAAAGGTTTCTCATTTTCAACTTTATTGATGAGCGGCCACCACATGAAAATGGCAAACAGAAATAAAATACTTGTGTACATGGCATGATACCAGAAATTGGTTTTCACGTGATCGAATATTATTGGCATATGGTAAAGAGAGAACATGCCATTGAAAATAACCAAAGCAATCAACGGTCTCGTAAAAAAGGCGAAAACTTTGTTAATTACCGGTAGAGAGAGCAGTTTTTTCCACATCCATACTGGAATACTTACAATCAAAAGTTGCGGAATTAATAAATATAAAAAAGCCATTTGTATCATATGAAAAGTAAACATTAGATGACCAAGTAAATCAATTGGAGACCCTTTAATGATATATAACAATAGCATGGTAAAAATAAACAAAATGCCTTCTTTTTTCGTTAATAATTCCGAACCTTCAAACCGCTGGCGTTGTTTTTTGGCAACATAAAAAAATATTAGTGTCAAGACCAAAAGAAACAAACAGAAATAAGGACTCCATAATGCTCGAAAACCAAACTGCTCTAGTCTAATCAACTGTCTACACCTCGATTGATCGCTATACTTTAATTATTATAACTTTATTCATTTACAGTAGCGAATAATTGAATTTGATAACTTTGTGACATAAATGTGAATCCCCGATTATTAAGATAATTTTTTAAGAAAGATTCTGAGCTGCACAGTAAAACGTAATCACCAGTTTTCATCATCTTTTTACTTTTTATTCTGTAGAAATAGGGGAGGTCATTGACGAAATAAATCCAATCCACATTTTTTCTAGCCTTTATGATCAGGAATCCAATTGTGGTGCCCATGGATTTTATAGTCTTGACCATCCCCTATTCGTTACCACCAAATAATTGTGGCAAAAGCCAATATTGTGACAAAAGCAATAATCATGGCGAAATACATAAATAACATCGGTAATTCATGTCCTTTTTGACTTGCGTGCATGAAATAATAAAGTTGAAAACCAACTTGAATAACCGCCAACAGTAAAATAAATGGAATAATAAATTTGACTGATAAATCACCGCTTCCAACGGCAATAAATGAAACAATTGTTAAAAAAATCATCAAAGCAAAAGTAATAACTTGAAACTGCATTTCCTTGGCACTTTTTTTCCTACGATAGTCATGGTGTGCACGAAGATTTGGACTTTTTACTTGTTCATTTTCCATGTTCATCCCACCTTACCTATCAAATAAACAACTGTAAAGATGAAAACCCATACGACGTCGATAAAATGCCAATACAAACTGGCTACGTAATATTTTGGTGCATTATATAAATTTAATCCTCGTTTCGCATTTCGAACTAACAAAGCAATAATCCAGCACAAACCAAATGTAACGTGTGCACCATGCGTTCCAACCAATGTATAATAAGCGGAACTAAAGGCACTTGAGCCAAAAGTAAAATGATATTCATGTACATAGTGGGTAAACTCATAAATTTCTAAAGACAAAAAGCCAACACCTAATAAAACCGTAATGACAAACCATGCCTGCAACTTTTTAAATTGATAATTTCGCATATGATAAATAGCATAAACACTCGTAAGTGAGCTTGTTAATAAAAGCATTGTCATGACAAAAACTAAAGGCAAGTTAAATAGGTCTTTCGCCAGCGGATGCGTACTGTCAGGTACTGAATCCTTCAATGCCAAATAAGTGGCAAAAAGGGAAGCGAATAAGACCGTTTCCCCCGCCAGAAAAAGCCAAAAACCGAGGAACTTGTTTTTTCCTTCTAATGTTTGGGTTTCAGGATGATCCGGCCAATTCAAAAGCGTAAATCTTTCTTCTGTATTCATCCTACTTTCCCCCCTTTATCATCTTCCAACAAGTCTTCTTTATGAATATGATAACCAAAATCGTCTCGTAAAGAACGTATCAACATGGAACCAAACGTGATAGCTAAGCCAATAATCAATAATGGTACTCCCCAACTTTTTCCATCGCCAACTGAATTTAATGGGTTGTACATGGCACCAAAAGCGGCAACAAATAATCCGAAAGCGATGAAAAGAGGAAGAATCGAATTATTTGGCATATGAATATTACCTAGCGGTTCAGCAGGAGTCAATTCCTTTTTGCCCTCCATTTTTTCTATCCACCATGTATCTAAACCTCTTACTAAAGGTGTTTGTTTAAAATTGTAGTAAGGTGGTGGTGAAGCAATTGCCCATTCCATCGTTCGCCCGTCTTCCCATGGATCTGCACCCACCTTTTTATTTCTAATTGAAGTCATAATAATATTAATGAGTAACGTTATAACCGCCACTGCCATAAGGAGGGCACCAATTGAACTAATCAAGTTTCCAAGTTCAAGTCCCTGTCCAGGTAAGTAAGTTGCAACTCTACGCGGCATTCCCATTAAGCCGAGAAAATGTTGGACAAAAAACGTACAATGGAAACCAATGAAAAATAAAGTGAAAGTAACATATCCTAGTTTTTCGCTTAATTTTGTGCCAAATATCTTTGGCCAATAAAAATGAGTCGCTGCCAAAATTGCGAATACAACACCGCCTATAATGACATAGTGGAAGTGGGCAACTATAAAGTACGTATCATGTAATTGATAATCAAGAGGTGCCACTGCCTGCATGACTCCGGTAACCCCACCGATAACAAAACTGGGGATGAAACCAAGTGAATACAACATTGGTACAGTGATTTTAATACTTCCACCCCACATGGTTAATAGCCAGTTAAAGATTTTAATCCCAGTTGGTACTGCAATGGCCATTGTCGCAATAGCAAAAATCGCATTGGCAACATTTCCTAACCCAGTCGTAAACATATGATGTGCCCATACCATGAATCCTAAAAATCCAATTAAAACAGTAGCAAATACCATGGATGAATAGCCAAATAAACGTTTCCTAGAGAATGTTGGAATAATTTCAGAGAATATACCAAAGGCCGGTAAAACTAAAATATATACTTCCGGATGTCCGAAAATCCAAAAGAAATGCTCCCAGATAATTGTATTTCCACCCATTGTAACATCAAAGAAATTACTGCTAAACAAACGATCAAACATCAATAAGAAAATACCGATTGTTAAAGGTGGAAATGCTAAAAGGATCAGTGCTGATGCAACAAATGTCGTCCAGGTAAATAACGGCATTCTCATAAATGACATTCCAGGTGCACGCATATTAATAATTGTTGCCAGGAAGTTAATCCCAGAAATAAGCGTACCAAAGCCAGATATTTGCAAACCTAATGTATAGAAGTCAATACCATGTCCCTCTGAACGTAGCGATAGCGATGCGTATGACGTCCACCCGGCATCAGGAGCACCACCCAAAAACCAAGAAAGATTTAAAAATAGCCCACCAAAGAAAAATAACCAAAAGCCAAGTGCATTCAAAAATGGAAATGCAACATCTCGTGCACCGATTTGTAGTGGAACCACTGCATTCATAAATGCAAATAATATTGGCATAGCCGCAAGAAAAATCATCGTTGTTCCGTGCATTGTCATAATTTCATTAAATAATTGTTCGCTAACAAAATTATTATTTGGTTTCATTAATTGAATGCGAATGAACAGTGCCTCTATTCCACCAAGCAGGAAAAAGAAACCACCTGTACCTAAATAAAGATGTGCAATCTTTTTATGATCGACAGTTGTTAAGTATTCCAAAATAGACGCACCTAACCCCTTTTTCGCTGCGACGCTACTCACGGTTCTACCTCCCTTTTATTCCCTATTATTCTTGTACTTTTAAACCCATTAGATATTCTGCTAAGGCATCCAATTCTTCCTCAGATAAATTTGCTTCTTTATACATCTGATTTCCCGGTTTAAATTTTTCCGGGTTTTGAATCCATGCCTTTAAATTTTCTTCATTATGCTCTAATATACCTGCTATTCTTGTACGGTTACCAAAATCAGCTAGGTTTGGCGCTGTCCGAGCCGTTTCCGGTCTTGCATCATTTGCAGTTACCGCATGACATGCTATACAATTATTTTCTTGAAAAACCTCTTGACCTTGTTTAGCCAAATCACTTGTCGGTTGAACTTCTTCTTTATTCTTTTGCATAGCAGTGGCCCATTGATTGAATTCATCGCGTGAAACCGCTTTTACTTTAAAGTCCATATAAGCGTGCGACGGACCACATAACTCCGCACATTTTCCATAAAATAGGTTTCCTGCTTCATCTGCTTTCTCCTTATCGAAAACTAAATAGAACTTATTTTCATTGTCTGTGTTTGTATCCATCTTTCCGCCTGCAGCAGGAACCCAAAACGAGTGTTTCACATCAGACGCTTTTAAATTGAAGTATATTTTTTCATCTGTTGGCACAATTAAATCTTGAGAAGTAACAATGCCTAGGTCTGGATACTCGAATTCCCACCAATACAAGTTTGCTCGCACATTTACAACTAAAGCTTCACGATTCCCCTCTTTATCTACTATATCCATATCCTTAACATCACCCAATTTAAAAGTGGCAGCTACAGTAGGAACGGAAAGACTTAAAATTAAAAGAATAGGGATCACTGTCCAAATAATTTCCAGCTTGTGACTTCCTTCCACTTGTTTCGGTATTTTATTCTCTTCCCCTTTTTTCCTTCTAAAACGAATAAGTACAATCGTATAAATAATAACAACCACTGCAATCACAAAAATCATGATAGAAGTACTGATAAACAACAAAGTCAATTGCGTTTCAGCAACTTCCCCGGCAGGCTTTAATGTAGATAAAAATGGTTCGCCACATCCTGACAAAACCAGCGTCAATAGAAGGAATAAGAAACTCAGACGCCAAAATTTCATCCCCAATCAATCCCCTCTTTCTTTAAAATAAAAATTTTTACACTTAAAATTTAAAAGAAAAGTACTGGTATTGATATAATACCTTTTTTATCATAAACACGATTCAAATCGTGTTTATTACAGTTATGTAAAGTGTAAGGGAATTTTCCCCTTACACTTAAATCCACTTTATAATAATGGTGCTATGACCATTGCAACAAATAAAATGGTTAAATAATTTAACGAATAGACAAACATTTTTGTTGCCCATTTCATGTCTCCTTGGTTTTTGTACCCTATTAATCCAAGTACAATCCAACCGATGTTTAAAATGGTTGCAAATATGACAAAAGGAATGCCAAGAGAAAGTAAATAAAATGGCAAAGGTAATAAACAAAGTATCCAAATCATAATTTGCCTTTTCGTCACTTGAAAACCGTACACAACCGGAAGCATTGGAATACCGGCTTCACGATAGTCATCCGTCTTTCGCATGGCCAAGGCCAAAAAATGCGGTGGCTGCCATAAAAACATAATAAGAAACAATACCCAACTGACAATATGAAGATTGCCATCAATAGCAGCCCATCCAATTAACGGCGGAACAGCTCCGGCAAAACTCCCGATGACCGTATTCAAGGTATATCTGCGTTTTGACCACAGTGAATATACTATGACATAAATAAATGCACCAAATGCTCCGATTAAGCCAGCAGTTACGGTTGTTTGAAACAAAAATATTTCTCCTATTGTCACGAACAGTAGCCCAATGGTCAATGCAAAATTTGATGAAAAATGACCGTTCACTGTTGGGCGTGATTTTGTTCGTTCCATTTTCCCATCAATATCTCGGTCAATATAATTATTTAATGCACAAGAACCGGCAATGACAAGCCAAGTTCCTATAATTGCCAAAATCACTTTATCCAAATGATCAAAAAAGCCAAGATCATTATAAAAAAGTGCCAGCCAAATTCCCGTAAAGGTCGTGATAATATTTGAATTAATAATCCCGATTTTAATTAATGCTAAAAAATCTTTAACCAAAGACGATTTAGACTCTTTACCATTCATATCTTCACTTTGAAATTCAGGCTGAATTACTTTTGTATCTCCCACATGAAACGCCCTCTTTCCTTTTAACGTGGAAACATTCCCTGACATTACTATATATGATTTAAAAATAGATTTCTATTATTTCACTTTAACAAATTACTATTACTATGTTGGAAATGGTTCAAATACACTTTATCTTATATTTAATCATAAGTCGCGAAATTTTGTGAACATATTTCAAAAAATATGTGACAATTATGTGACGTTTTATTTATCAAATGAATTTACGCAGAATTTTTCAGCAAAATCATGTATAATTTTTATAATTATTTATATTTTTTATGGAGTAGGTGAGTCTATTGCAGCGTCGAATTAAACGTCTTGCCATCGTTTCAACATTGGGAATGTTAATATTACTACTTGGTGGTGCACTTGTGACGAAAACCGAATCAGGGGATGGTTGTGGCAGTTCATGGCCACTTTGTCATGGCCAATTTATACCTAATGAAATCAATTTTGAATTATTAATTGAATTTTCTCACCGACTTGTAACCTGTATTGTTTCCATCCTGGTCCTCATATTAGTTGTTTTGACATGGAAACATATGACAAACATTTCGGAAAGAAAATTTTTATCGGTTTTAGCAATCGCTTTCATCTTGATTCAAAGTTTTATCGGGGCTTTGACGGTTTTGTTTGGACAATCCGATTTCTTTTTAGCCTTACACTTTGGTATTTCACTGATCTCATTTGCCGGCGTCCTCTTATTATCATTACTAATCTTTGAAGTTGATAAACGGTTTTCTGTCCAATCAGTATATTTTGACAACCATTTGAAATATCATACCATTGGAGTTACCGTTTATAGTCTGGTTGTTATTTATTCCGGTGCACTTGTTCGACATATGGAAGCAAGTTTGATTTGCCCAAGCTGGCCTTTATGTAACAATTCCGTTATCCGACTTCCACAGAACTTATATGAATGGGTGCAAATGGGACACCGATTGGCGGCAATGATATTGTTTTTATGGATTTTTTACATAATGATTTTATCTTTTAAACATTATCGCAATCAACCGGTCCTTTATTATGGATGGATGTTGGCCTTTATACTTGTTTTACTGCAAGCAACGACCGGCGCATTAACTATATTTACACAATTAAACTTGTTTATTGCTCTATTGCATACCTTATTTATTTCCTGCTTATTTGGTCTATTAAGTTTTATGAATTTCCTTGTTTACCGTGTCCATCAAAATAATAACCATCATTCAAATAGATCAACCAATTTACATTATAAGGTTGAATAAAGAAAACTCGGGCGTCCGAGCCTTTGGGCAACCAGAGAGCCGCAAGAGCACTTATACTTCATTCTTAAAATTTCCAACTACGTCGAATTTGCTTCTTTGCTGGAAATTTATACATTCTTAACGTATAAGAAAAGCGCAGGGTTCCCTGCGCTTTTCTTACTTTCTTAATACGATTAATAAATCGCCTTGTTTGATCGAATCGCGATCTTGTACACACACCTCTTCAACTGTACCAGAAAACGGAGCTTGGACGGTTGTTTCCATTTTCATAGCCTCAGTAATAAGCAAATGTTCGCCTTTTTTCACTTTCTTCCCTTGTTCAACTAAAACTTTCACAATTGTACCAGGCATCGTGGCACCGATATGATTTTCATTTTTTGGATCAGCTTTTCTCCGTTCAACAATTTCTCCCTTGACACTTTCATCACGGATAGCAACTTCACGTGGCTGACCATTCAATTCAAAGTAAGCAATTCGTGTTCCATCCTGTTGCACCTGACCGACAGAAACAAGTTTGACAAAAAGTGTCTTTCCTTTTTCAATTTCGATTTCCAACTCTTCACCAATTCTCATTCCATAAAAGAATGTTGGTGTATCAATACAAGAAACATCTCCATATCGATGATGACTTTTTACATAATCAAGAAAAACTTTCGGATAAAGTGCATAGCCTAATAAATCATACTCAGTCGGTCTTGTTTTCAATTCAGCAAATAGTTCTTCTTTCATTTGATTGAAATTAACGGGTTCCAACAATTCACCGGCACGTACGTTTAACGGTTTTCTGTCTTTTAAGATAATTTCTTGTAATTCTTTCGGAAAACCTCCATATGGTATACCGATATAACCTTGGAAAAATTCAATGACCGAATCGGGAAAATCAATCAATTTACCTTTTGTAAAAATATCTTCTTCTGTCAAATTATTTTGAACCAAAAATAGTGCCATATCACCGACCACTTTGGAAGAAGGGGTGACTTTTACAATATCACCAAATAGGAAGTTTACCTTTCTATACATCTGTTTCACTTCTTCCCAACGGTCAATCAAGCCAACTGCTTTTGCCTGTTGTTGTAAGTTACTGTATTGTCCGCCTGGCATTTCATGTTCATAAACTTCCGGATGTGGTGCATTCATCCCGCTTTCGAAACTTTGGTAATATTTCCGTACATCTTCCCAATATTTGGCTAACTCATTTAAGCCTTGAATTGATATAGTTGGTTTCCTTTTACTTTCCTCAAGGGCGTATAATAAAGAATTGGCACTAGGTTGACTAGTGAAACCGGCCATTGAACTAATCGCCGTATCGACAACATCAACACCTGCTTCGATGGCTTTTGCATAGGTAAAGATGCCATTTCCGCTTGTATCATGCGTATGAAGATGGATAGGAATATCGATATGACTCTTCAATTCGGTAATGAGTTCATATGCAGCATCCGGCTTTAACAGTCCAGCCATATCCTTAATCGCCAAAATATGGGCACCTTGTTGTTCAAGCTCCTTCGCCAGATCCAAATAATATTTTAAATTATATTTTGAACGGCTCGGATCATGAATATCCCCAGTATAGCAAATGGCAGCTTCAGCAATTTTTCCGACATCACGGACTGACCGAATGGCGATTTCCATCCCTTTCACCCAGTTTAAGCTGTCAAAAATTCGAAACACATCAATACCTGCATGTGCGGACACTTTTACAAATTCCTCTATCACATTATCTGGATAATTTTTATAACCGACTGCATTAGATCCCCTGAATAACATTTGAAATAAAATGTTTGGAATCTTTTCCCTTAATTTACGTAATCTTTGCCAAGGGTCTTCATTTAAGAAACGATAGCTGACATCAAACGTAGCACCGCCCCACATTTCCAATGAAAACAAATCTGGTAACAAGTTTTGCGTCGGTTCTGCAATTTTTACCATATCATATGTTCTTAGTCTTGTTGCAAGAAGCGATTGATGAGCATCCCGAAATGTTGTATCTGTTAAAAGGACTCTATCTTGGTTTTTCAGCCATTTAACTAAGCCATCCGGACCATTTTGATCAAGAATTTGTTTTGTCCCTTGGATTGGTTGCTCAAGTTTTTTTACTTCGGGAATTCTCGGTGCTGCAAAAATTGGTTTCTTTCCTTTTCCAATTCCAGGAAAACCATTTATCGTAACATCACCAATATAGGTTAACAGCTTGGTTCCCCTATCCTTCGCAATCGGAAATTGAAATAATTCAGGTGTCGTATCAATGAAAGATGTATCATATTCACCGTTCAAAAATTTTGGATGCTTCATGACATTAATCAAAAAGGCAATATTTGTTTTAATGCCACGAATGCGAAATTCCAATAAATTCCGTTTCATTTTTGCAGCTGCTTTTTCAAATGTTAAACCCCAAGTCGAGACTTTTACTAGTAATGAATCATAATAAGGTGAAATAATCGCACCTTGGAAAGCATTTCCCGCATCAAGGCGAACACCAAAACCGCCGCTTGAACGATAGACTGTAATCTTACCTGTATCCGGTAAAAAATGATTAAGTGGATCCTCTGTTGTAATCCGACACTGAATGGCATATCCATTTGTCTGAATCGCTTCCTGTTGTGGAATAGCGATTATATCTCCATGTAGAGCATGTCCTTCCGCAATCAAAATTTGTGTCTGGACAATATCTACACCCGTAATCATTTCCGTAATTGTATGTTCAACTTGAATACGAGGATTCACCTCAATGAAATAAAAACGACCCTCAGATACGAGAAATTCTACTGTTCCGGCATTGATGTAATTGACATCTCTCATAAGTCGAACAGCTGCCTCACATATTTCATCACGCAATTTTTCGTTCAATGATACCGAAGGGGCAATTTCGACCACCTTTTGGTGACGGCGTTGAACGGAGCAATCCCTTTCATAAAGATGGATAATATTTCCATTTTTGTCAGCCAAGATTTGAACTTCTATATGTTTTGGATTGATAATAAATTTCTCAACATATACTTCATCGCTACCGAATGATGTTTTCGCTTCCGATTTTGCTCTCTGAAAGTTATCAGAAAGTTCTGCTTCCGTTTGAACGATACGCATCCCTTTTCCGCCGCCGCCCATCGCAGCTTTGATAATTATCGGAAACCCATATTCTCGAGCAAATTGACGAATATCATCTTCAGTTCCAACTTCTCTACCTGGAACAACAGGAATGTTCGCTTTTTGAGCAGCAAGACGGGCTTTTACTTTATCCCCAAAAATGTCCAAGTGTTCACTTTCAGGACCGACAAAAATAATCCCCTCTTCTCGACATCTTCGGGCAAATTCGATATTTTCTGAAAGAAATCCATAGCCTGGGTGGATGGCGTCCACCTCATTTTGTTTGGCAATACGGATGATCCCTTCAATATCCAAATAAGCATCAATCGGTTTTTTGCCTTCCCCAACCAAATAGGCTTCATCTGCTTTATAACGATGATACGACCCTGTATCCTCTTTTGAATAAATTGCCACCGTCCGTATTCCTAACTCGGTACAGGCTCGAAAAATTCGAATGGCAATTTCTCCCCGATTGGCTACGAGTAATTTTCTGATCTTGACCATTAATTCCCACCTCATTCTCTCTTGCTTTAAAAATGAAAAGTAATCAAATGAAGAAAACTAATTTTAGAAAAAATTGGTAGACCAATAGGATATGCCCTACCAGTTTTTTTATATTCATATATAATACCACAAAATGTTCGAAGAAAAATATAAATTTATTAAATAATTATCTTGATTTTATATTTTCAATCGCCCTCGTTTTATTTGTCTTATGCTCAAGATTAGCGTAACTTGATATATTCATCAATAATCCCATGGAAAGTGACAAAATAAATAGAGATGAACCCCCATAACTTATAAATGGGAGCGTAACCCCGGTAACAGGAATCATCCCTGAAACGCCACCAAGATTTATCGACACCTGAATACCGATCATACCGGATATTCCAAAAGCCAATAAACTTCCAAATGAATCCTTTGATTTCATACCTATGTAAAAACCTTTTAAAATCAGATAACCTAAGCTAATAATAACAAAAGCGACACCAAAAATGCCTAGTTCTTCGGCTATAATTGCCATAATAAAATCCGTGTGTGCTTCCGGTAAAAATCCTAATTTTTGAATACTTTTTCCTAAACCTTCACCATTCCAACCGCCGGATCCGAGGGCTAAATAGGAGTTGACTAATTGCAATCCTTCATCCATTTCATACTTAAAAGGATCTTTAAAACTATATAAACGACCCATTCGCTCTGTGGTGAATATTTCATCATGTTTCCATAAAATAAGCGGTGAAAAAATAGCAATAATGATAGCACCTAAAACAAATAAACGTCCGAGATTTTTCCAGTTCATTCCTGAACAAAATACAATAAGCATACCCGTCAAAAAAACTATGGATGCCGTACCAAGGTCAGGTTGTAACACAATTAAAAATGTAACAAACACAAGAAAAACGATTGGAGGGATGACCCCTTTATTAAAATTATTTATGTATGGTTGTTTTTTGGAATAAACTGCCGATAAATAGATAATTGTTCCTAATTTGACAAATTCGGCCGGTTGAATATTCCTAACGCCAACCTTCAACCAACTTGTTGCATTATTGACATTACTCCCCATAAAAAGGACGAAAATCAGGACAACAATAGAGCCAAAAAAGATCAATTGAATAAAACTAGTTGATTTTAGTTTTTTATAAGGGATGATTGCCGCAAATACAAAAGCAACAATAGCAATTAGTAAATTAATAAGTTGGCGATAAAAAAAATACGTACTGCTCTTTCCATAAATCTGAATAGCGGTAACCATACTAGCACTATATACCATGATCAGTCCAAAAATACTGACAAGTAAAAAAACAACAAGGATGGAGTAATCATATGACTTCAATCTTTTTTTTAGCATACTTTCTCTTCCAATCTTTTAAATGAATATTCTATCCTTTGTTATATCTTGCTCAACTCATACTGACATCTATTAACTAAAATATACATTCCTTTTAACCATTTATCTAATCTAAAAAAGGTAGATTGTCGGGGAATCCGGGCAATCATACTTGCCTAAAGTTTTACCAGTATATCTATAAAAGAAAACTCGGGCGTCAGAGCCTTTAGGTAACCAAAGAGCCGTCGTTCAGCGAAAAACATTTTCGCTTGCAAGGTTATGCTACAGAAGTCTCTTTCGTTCACCGAAAAATATAAAATTTTTTCGGCTGTGATGTATTCCGCAAAGCTTTTCCTTGTGCACGTATGCGTTAGGTATAGTAGAAATTGAAAAATTTATCCTTTCCCATTAGCTAAAAAAACCCAAACAATTGACCGATCAACTGTTTGAGCTATGAAACGTTATTACTTTTTCAATGAAGCTTCATGCAAAGCAGATAGTTTTCGTTCAACTGAATCTAATAAGTTCTTACCATCTTGTTCATCGACGAGCCCGAGTTTTACGGCAAAATCTATTTGACGGGAAAGACCAAACATTTGCGTGTCTAATACTTCTTCATATAATGGGCATTGGGGCATCGTTAAGTGATCCATTTGAACCTGGATAAGCTTAATAATCTTATCCGCATACGATTGTAGCAAAAGATAGGCTTTCTCCCGATGATCTAATTTTATATCAGACGCCACCATCATTCCCCCCTTACAAGAAAACCATTCTTGTTAAAATTCTACCTTCAAAACAAGAAAAATGCAAGGGAAACAAGATATGGTGAAACTTTTAAAAGCAACAATAATTTTCTAAACCTAACAAATAAAATCATACTATGTGACAACTTTTCTTTTCATCGGTATACTTTAAACGAAGACCATTTTGATGGAATCATATTTTTGAGTGAAGGAGCGACAACATTGGGAAAAATTATTGAAATCAAAGGAAAAGTAAAGTTTAACATTACTTTAGATCCGGGTACATGGATATTTGACGATCGCCGCATTGATTTAGATACATATTTTGCGGGAAAATCTATGAATGAATCAGACATTCCATATGAAGAAAAACTATCCCATTATTGGGACCGGGAGATCAGGGAAGGCTCTGTATCACCGCCAACATTAAAAACAGAAAAAAAATATGAAAAAGAAAAATTGTTAACAGGAACATTTGGTATTATCTTTGAACCTTTTCTCAAAAATGCCGAGCCGTTACCGGAAGCAACAAAACTTGTCATTGAAACAAAACATGGCAATGTGACGATTCCATTAAACAAAGCAAAAGATCTTATTTTTAAATTTTCCGATAATGGAACCCCTTTAAGAGTAGATGGACCTTTTCACGTTTTATTCAAAGATGGATCAAATTTGGACAATCCGATTACAGATGTTCTTGCATTAATCATTGATTAAGATTTTCCTCTATCATTTCATTGTGTGTTAAAAAACTATAAATAACAAAAGATGCAAATTCGAATTAGGAAAAATTTTAGGATTTTGCTATAAGTGCACAAGGAAGTCTACGAGGGAATACTACGTAGCAGAAAAAATTTTACATTTTTTTATTTATACCTGTGCTAAAGCATCAATAATCACCGAGTTTTCTTTTTTCATGTATAAAATATACATTTTGACAAATTATACTAGATAAAGTAAAACTCAATCAGAAAATAAAATCATGCTGATCGAAAAATTTTCCAGATCTCATGAAAGCGTTCTAAAGAATTTGTATTTATATTTCTCGCTTAGAAATGACAACACAATGACTTGATAGAGGTGACATCATGAAAAAATTATTCATAATCTTCTTTTGCTTATTTTTTGTTTTTCAATTGAGTGGATGCCGTCAAAATAATGGGGTAACGGACACTTCCAATAATAATCGCAGTCAATATATGAACGTTAAAAATTCGAGTATGAATGATGTAAGGAAGGAAGACAGTGAGGAAATATCCAATCATTTGGCAAATTTAGCGGCAAATGTCCCCAATGTAAATCGTGCAACAGCGGTGGCCATCGGAAAATTTGCGGTCGTTGGTATTGATGTTGACAAAGATTTAGATCGTTCGAAAGTGGGTACAATCAAATATTCTGTTGCCGAAGCACTAAAGAAAGATCCTTATGGTGCCAATGCGGTTGTCGTTGCTGATCCAGACTTTTTTGCCCGCATTAATGAGATTAGAAAAGATATTCAAGATGGAAGGCCCGTTCAAGGTATCCTCAATGAATTATCTGATATTGTTGGTCGTCTTATGCCGGAAATGCCGGGAAACCTACAGGATCCAAGCATCGAAAATCGTACTGAAGAACCAAAACGGGAAACGAATGAACAAAAAGATGCAAAAAAGCTAAACAATCAGCAAAACAAACAATCAAATCATTATAAAGGTAATAACCAATGATTGGAATTAATTATAAGTAGAAAACCGGGACAAGCCTATCCCGGTTTTCTTGCGGTACTTTTTTACTTTTTCCGGTCTTCACCATTCATCATCTTTATGAACAGATCGGTACAATTTGAATTTTCCGGTTGCTATTCTCGCTTCCGTACGCCCTTTAATTCGATCATGACATGATTGACACATATATGTATGGATCGGACGATTTCTTAATTTTTTTGCAAGCGGTAATTCATCATCAATTTCCTCGATTTTATCGCAAATCACACATTGTACTTTCATTGTTTCCTCCAAAACAATACGCTTTTTCAGTATGAATCCATTATACCATACCATTTTCATCCGCATTCAACTATCAACAGTCTAATATTATTAATTATTGAACAGCTTTATTTTGACCCAACTTCCTGCGAATTCGATAAATAATCAAAACAAGACAAATAACAGCTAAACTCTCAGCCACAGGTAAAAATACGCCTAAAAAACTCAAAATCGTACAGCCTAAAAAAAGAAACACATAAATAATTAAAGACTTTAATAATGGCAATTTTTGGGCAAAACCAAGTTTATACGCAACAATGCATAATAGTACAATGGTACTGTAAAGAAGCCACATACCTAGTTCTGGATTTTCATCAACTTTGTATAATGCCGCAAAAAAAGAAAGACGATTATCTAACAACCCCAATCCCCCCAAAACAATAGCTTAATTTTGCAAATTGTATTATTTCTATTATCATACATGACATGGACAGATTTGTAAAAAAGTTTCAAGAAATGTCTCATTTAGAAAGAAAACTCGGATATCCGAGTTTTCTTTCTCCATTATTCAGCTTTTTTCTTTCTGGCGGCTTTTTCGCGTAATGACTTATCCAATATTTTTTTCCTCATGCGAATCGATTCCGGGGTTACTTCTACATATTCATCTTCATCAATATATTGCAATGCTTCTTCCAAAGAAAATGAGCGTGGTTTTTTTATAACTGCCGTTTGATCTTTTGTTGCCGAACGAACATTGGTTTGATGCTTTGTTTTACAAATATTTACTGTAATATCATTTTCTCTATTATGTTCACCGACAATCATTCCCCCGTATATTTCTGTTCCCGGTTCGACAAAAATTACCCCGCGGTCTTCCACTTGCATGATACCGTAAGTTGAAGCAACACCGTTCTCCATTGAGACGAGAACACCGCGAGTCCGTCCACCAACTTGTCCAGAAAGTTTTGGTAAATATTTTTCAAAAGAGTGATTATAAATTCCGTACCCTTTTGTTAATGTTAATAATTCTGTATTATAACCAATTAAGCCACGTGAAGGAACAAGGAAAATGAGGCGTACTTGACCCTTTCCGTTATTGCTCATATCAATCATATCGCCTTTTCTTCTTCCTAACGATTCCAAAACAGCACCAACATATTCTTCAGGTGTGTCAATAACCACTCTTTCAAACGGTTCACAAATTTTGCCGTCAATTTCCTTTAAAATGACTTCTGGTTTGGATACTTGTAATTCATAACCTTCTCTTCTCATCGTTTCAATTAAAATCGACAGGTGCAATTCCCCACGGCCGGAAACAACCCAGGAATCAGCGGAATCAGTTGAATCTACACGAAGACTGACATCGGTATGCAATTCCGTTTTTAGCCGTTCTTCTATTTTTCTTGCAGTAACCCATTTTCCTTCCCGTCCGGCAAAAGGGCTATTATTAACTAGAAAAGTCATTTTTAATGTAGGTTCATCAATACGGAGAGGTGGTAATGCTTCTTGGAAATCAATCGGACAAATCGTTTCACCAACGTTAATATCTTCCATTCCTGATAAGGCAATAAGATCACCTGCATTTGCCTCGTTTATTTCAACCCGCTTCAATCCTAAAAACCCAAACATTTTTGTGACCCGAAATTGTTTTACACTGCCGTCAAGCTTCATCAATGCCACTTGTTCACCGACTCGCATTGTACCACGGAATACCCGTCCAATACCAATACGACCGACATATTCATTATAATCAAGGAGGGCCACTTGTACTTGTAACGGTTCTTCGCGATTATCAATAGGTGCAGGAATTTTTTCAATAATCGTATCAAATAAAACTTGCATATTTTCATTCTGTTTTGCTGGATCCGGATCCAAGCTTGCGGTCCCGTTGATCGCTGAACAATAAACAACTGGAAAATCCAACTGATCATCGTCTGCATCCAATTCAATGAATAAATCCAATACTTCATCAAGCACTTCTTCCGGTCTTGCAAAATCACGGTCAATTTTGTTAACAACGACAATCGGTGTTAAATGTTGTTCGAGTGCTTTTTTTAACACAAACCGTGTTTGCGGCATACATCCTTCATAAGCATCTACAACCAGCAACACACCATCAACCAGTTTCATAATTCGTTCAACTTCCCCACTGAAATCAGCATGTCCCGGTGTGTCCAAAATATTAATTTTTACGTCTTTATATTGTACCGCAGTATTTTTTGCTAAGATTGTAATTCCTCTTTCCCGTTCCAAGTCATTAGAATCCATGGCACGTTCTTGAATATGCTCATTAGCGCGAAAAATACCGGATTGTTTCAATAATTGATCGACCAAGGTAGTTTTTCCATGGTCAACATGGGCAATGATCGCAATATTTCTAATATCTTCCCTTACTTTCATACTTTCTCCTGCTTTCTTTTCGAAAATCAACCTTTCTATTATAACACACTTAACCATTATTGTAGAAAAAAATTAAATCATCTAGTAAAATAAAAGCATATAGACATTTTTATATTTTTTACAATTTGCCGGGAAATATATAATGATTTTTAACAAAAAAGGATGGGATATTTTGAAAAAGATTCAGTGGAATTTTCTCCTTTATTCTTTCTTAGCCGTTGCAGCGATGATCGGTATTGGTATTTCCGTTTCATTTCAAAGCATAACGCTAATTTTGACATTCATTGTACTCTTAATTTTGATTATGGGTTTTGGATTCCGTACGAAGAAAAAGCTAAAAAAAACAGGGGAATTATAATCGATGGAAGGTATGCTGTTTGATTGTTTAGGTATACCTTCCTTTTTTTCAATGATCTATTTTTTTTCCACATAATTTTGTAAGTAATTATTCAAAATGACTTGGTGCAACCCGGGCTTCGCTACAAATAATGAACTTTTTTCTAGAAGTGATAGTGGTTCACCGGTTAATTTGGTTGCCTTCCCGCCTAATTCTTCCACAATGACCCAACCTGCCGCAAAATCCCACGGTGATAAATGCATGGCAATATAGGCATCCATCCAGCCGCAAGCAACATACCCCATTTCAAGAGCAGCTGAACCAAAAGATCTTGTTCCTCGTATGTCTTTTACAAGCCGTCTTAAATATTCCGGATCAATACGTCGATTATTTGTTAGCCAGATGGGATTCATTCCCACAATTGCTTTTTCAATTGAAACTTCTTTTAATCTCGGTATCGGTTGATCATTAAACAATGCACCTTTCCCTTTGACAGCTGAATAGAGTTCATCATGGATGACATCGTAAATATACCCAAGATGACCAACACCATCTTCAAAAACACCAATTGAAATAGTGAAATTTCGATGCATATGAACAAAATTCATCGTCCCGTCAATGGGATCGATAACCCAAATTACCCCGCTTACATCAGTAATTTCGTCACCGCCGCCTTCTTCCCCAAATATTCGATGACCCGGGTAGGTTGAGCGAATTTTTTCGATAAAAAATTGCTCAGTATCTTTGTCAACATTCGTAACTAAATCGTTCGGATTCGATTTTGTTGATATTTGTAATTTATTTTGTAAAGAGTGACGAATCCTTTCTCCTGCTTCTTTCATCCATATTTTTATTTCTCGATCTAATACTAACCAATCAATCATTGAGTTTGCCTCCAAATATTACTTTTTATACTTTTATTATCATACACCAAGTCGTAATGAAAAAGTATCTCACACTTTATTTTTTTGAAAAAACGATGATATAATTGCTTCAGTTCATCTATCTAGTTGAAATATGTTAAAATATCGTCGAAGTAAAAAAATGCTTTCATAGGAGTTGTTGTATTTACAATGGAATTTACAGGATTTTCAGAAGAAGATTTTCAAGTTTTTTCGATTACCGGATTGGAAGAACGCATGACTGCGATAAAGGATAGAATTCAACCAAAGTTTCGTGAAATCGGTACGTACTTAACGGTTGAATTATCTGCCATGGTTGGTAATGAAATGTTTTTACATATCGCAAAACATGCAAGGCGCAAAGTCAACCCACCAAATGATACATGGCTTGCGATCGGACCGAATAAGCGGGGCTACAAACAATTCCCCCATTTTCAAGTTGGACTTTTTGATGATCATGTATTTCTCTGGCTTGCCTATATTTATGAGTTACCAAACAAATCACAAATCGCTGATAATCTGTTAAATCATATCGATGAAATGAAACAGTTCATCACGAATGATTTTGTCGTTTCCACAGATCATATGAATAAAAATGCCAATTCCGTTCAAGAGATAGATTTGAAAGAAATATTATTGCGATTCAAACAAGTGAAAAAAGCTGAATTTTTACTTGGTAGAAATATCGCAAAAAATGATCCGATCTTAAAAAATGGGAAACAGTTCATAGAATTAGCTTCTTCAACTTTTAAAACTTTAGTACCGATTTATCAAATGTCCTTCCGCTAAAAGACTTCCAATCAGTGGGCAATTCCACTGATTGGCCTCGATCACTATTTACTTTACGGTAATTTGATGATATCCGTATCCACGCTTTTCTCTTTCAATTTTTTTACGGCATGGTAAGCCGAATAACCGCTCACTTCTTCAAAGTCTCGAAAAACCTTCTTTTCCTCACCAATACCGGGAACCACTTGTTTAAACTTCCGATAATGTTCCATCAGTTGTGTTCTTTCTACACCTTTATCATAAACCTTTTCAATTGCTGCAAAAAATTGAACAACACATATGATTTCTTCGGTTGTCCAGTCCATTGAGATTGGATAGGAATATTCCATGTTTACCTCCAATTTATTGCCATTTTATACGAATATTTTCAGCTTCGGTAATGATTCTTTCAAATAGTTTTTCTACTGAAGGGACATCCTTAATTAAACCTATTACTTGTCCAGCCCAAGCAAATCCTTCATTTATTTTTCCTTCATAAATATATTTTTTATTCGTCTCACCAGAAATATAATCCTTTAAATCTTCATATGTCGCATGATTTTTTTCAAGTTCAAGAATTTTATCCGTCCATGAATTTCTAATGGCTCGAGCCGGTGATCCCAATGAACGTTTAATGACGGTAGTTCCGGTTTCGTCTCCAGTAATTAACGCTTGTTTATAGAGATCGTGCGCATGAACACACTCCTTTGTGGCAATAAACCGGGTTCCCATTTCAATGCCCTCAGCACCAAGACTTAAAGCCGCCATCAACCCCCTGCCATCTCCAATTCCCCCGGAAGCAATGACCGGTATCGAAACAGCATCGACAACTTGCGGAACAAGAACCAGTGTGGATACATCGTCTCTACCAAGATGTCCCCCGCCTTCTTGCCCAACGACCATCACTGCATCTGCACCAAGCTGCTCCGCTTTTTGAGCTTGACGTTTTGAAGCTACTAAAACAAGCTTGGTAATATGTTGGCCGGCAAGTTTTTCAAAAAAAGGGGCAGGGTTGCCACCTGTGACTGTTACAACAGGTACTTTTTCCTCAATGACTACTTGTAAAAAATCCTCGTAAGGTCTCCCATGTTGACCGATTGCAAAATTAACTCCAAATGGATGACTTGTCAGCGATTTCAGCCTTCTTATTTCTTTTCGTAAATCATCGGGTTGTTTTAAACTCATGGCTGTAATTTGCCCTAATCCTCCTGCGTTTGATACAGCAGCCGCCAGATCACTGTATGCTAAATAGGCTAGACCTCCTTGAATTATCGGATATTGAATCTTTAATAATTTGGTTATCCGCGTTGACCAATTCAACTTTGCCCCCCCTTTACAAATAAATCAGAACCTACAAGAAAATTATACCAGTTTTTATCGTGGAAAAACCAGTCACGAAAAGAAACACAATGGTTTACGAATCGTTAAGGAGAAATTAGTACAGAGCTCATCAATTTGATTATAGTTCATTTTGTTGGAAGGAATATTTTTACAAATTCATTCCAGAAACATCGATGCGGCGATTTTCATGTTTTGGTTCGTCTAAAAAAATAAAGGATACAACGAACCTGTATCCTTTCAAGTAAACAAACATATACCCCTTTTTTTATACATCATAATCATCATGATGTTCACAGTCGCAAGTAGAACAATGTCCATATAGCACGGTAACTTTTTCATCCTCAAAATAATCGATCGTGGAATTGCAAACAGAACATACGATTTGACCCATTGTGATTCCCCTTTCAAATAATATAGCATAATAATATAATGTGTTATACAATTTGTAGTTATATAATATATTATATTTTATTATCTGTCAATATACATTGGTTATTTTAAAAATTCCCCATATTGTGATATACATTTTTTAATTTCCCTCTTCATTACAGAAAAGTGGATGATAAGGCGAGTAGTTGGTAACATTATAATTTTGGCTGCCATATTGATTTCTTAGCGAATAAAAAAACCCCGGGCATATCACCCGGAGTATTGTTATTTTTAGATATTATTTTAAAATGTGAATAGGTGTACCCAAAGCAACTTCGGCAGCTTCCATTGCGATTTCGCCAAATGTAGGGTGTGCATGGATCGTTAAGGCTATATCTTCAGCCGTTACACCTGTTTCAACAGCAAGACCAATTTCCGCAATTAAATCAGAAGCATTCGGTCCGGCGATTTGACCACCTATGACGACACCATCTTCTTTACGAACGACTAATTGATAGAAGCCTTCTGTATTATTTAATGCTAATGAACGGCCCAACGCTGCATAAGGGAATTTACCTACCGTAACTTCAATGCCTTCTGCTTTAGCTTGCTCAGGTGTGTATCCTACAGTTGCAAGTTCAGGATCTGAGAAGACAACAGCAGGAATACCAAGATAATCAATTTCAGACGGTTGTCCTGCAATGGCTTCTGCTGCAATTTTACCTTCATAAGAAGCTTTATGAGCCAATTGCGGTCCGGCAACAATATCACCGATCGCATATATATTTGGTACATTGGTCCGGCATTGTTTATCGATTTCAACTAAGCCACGGTCAGTTAATTTAACCCCTGCTTGTTCAAGACCTAATTCATCTGTATTCGGACGACGCCCGACCATAACAAATACATAATCAGCAGAAACTTTTTCTTCTTTTCCACCAGCTTCATATGTAACAACTACACCGGTGTCACTTTCTTCCACACCTTTAGCCATTGCTTTTGTAATAATTTCTGCACCTTTATTTTTAAAGTTCTTTTTCACTAGTTGAGTCATTTGTTTTGCATAATTACCACCAAGAATATCATCCATACCTTCTAAAATGGTTACTTTGGTACCAAAGTTCGCATATACACCACCAAGTTCAAGACCGATGACACCGCCGCCGATAATGACTATATGTTCCGGTATCTCTTTCAATGCAAGAGCACCGGTAGAATCAAGGACTCGTTTAGAAAATTTGAATGATTTAAGCTCGATTGGACGAGATCCGGTTGCGATAATTGCATTTTTAAACGTATAAGTTTGTGCGCTTTTTTCTGTCATTACACGTAAGGAATTACTGTCGACAAAGTATGCTTCACCTTTGACAACTTCAATCTTATGACCTTTTAAAAGACCGGAAACGCCACCTGTTAATTTTTTTACCACACTGTCTTTAAATGCTTGGACTTTGGAAAAATCTACCTTAACTTGTTCCGCAGTAATACCAAGTTCTTCAGAATGATTTGCCTCGTGATATTTATGTGAAACGTTGATTAATGCCTTTGAAGGAATACAGCCAACGTTTAAGCAAACACCACCGACAGCATCTTTTTCAACAACTGTCACTTTTTGACCTAATTGTGCTGCACGAATTGCGGCAACATATCCCCCCGGACCGGCTCCTATGACTATTGTATCTGTTTCGATTGGAAAATCTCCTACAACCATTTTTTACGCCTCCATTAGTAAATGTTCTGGGTCGCTAGTAATAAAAATTATGGATTCATTTGATTAAACATTTTAATTGTTTACCAATATGACGGTAAAACATACAAATAATCACAGAGAAGCTGCAAAAATTTCTCCATTCCCATATTTTGTTAAAAATGACTATACGGCCCATTCCTAGTATAACAATATACAGAAAATCTCGCATTAATTTTTTCGTTGATATCAAGCAGGGAAATTTCAAAAATCATGCAGCTTCTCAAAGTCTTATTTGTTGTTCTATACTTCCATTAACAATAATTCTGGATCGTTTAATAAACGTTTGATATGATTCAATGCACTTTGTCCAGTTGCACCATCGATTAATCGGTGATCGAAACTTAACGATAAGGCAAGCATTGGAGCAGCAACAATTTCACCATCACGTACAATCGGTTTTTCCGAAATTCGGCCAACTCCAAGTATGGCCACTTCTGGATAATTGAGAACCGGAGTGAACCATTGCCCACCTACAGAACCGATATTTGAAATGGTTGCCGAACCACCTCTCATTTCATTTGGAGAAAGTTTACCATCACGAGCTTTACCAGCTAATTCATTGATTTCAGCCGAAATGGTAAACATCGATTTACGATCGGCGTCTTTAACAACTGGTACCATTAAACCTCGTTCAGTATCAGCGGCAATACCGATGTTGTAATAATGTTTATGAACAATTTCTTGCGTTGCTTCATCAAGAGATTGATTTAGTGCTGGAAATTCGCGCAAAGCACTTACTAACGCTTTTACTACATAAGGTAAGAAGGTGAGTTTAATTCCTTTTTGAGCAGCAACTTCTTTGAATTTCTTTCGATGTGCAACAAGTTTTGTCACATCTACTTCATCCATTAATGTAACGTGAGGGGCAGTTGTTTTCGATTCAACCATCTTCTTAGCAATAGCTTTTCGAATTCCGCTCATTTTTTCACGTGTTTCTGGATATTCACCTGTTGGTACAAGATTTTGATCAGATGTGGTTTCTTTTTCTGATGTAGTCTCTGCTACTGATGAAGGTTGAGTTGATGTTTGTGTAGTTAATGCTTGTCCTCCACTTACAAATGCATCAACATCCGCTTTTAATACTCGCCCATTTTTACCGGTTCCGGCTACTAAACGAATATCTACACCTTTTTCGCGTGCGTATTTACGAACGCTAGGCATTGCAATGACATGACGATTTGGATCGACATTTGCCGTTTGCTGAGTTCCTTCATGTGCAGCAGTTTCGACAGCTTCCGGTGTTTGAGATGATGCAGCTTGAGGTGTAGGTGCTGCTTGTGCTTCACCATATCCCGGTGCATCAAAGGTAACCAGTACGTCACCAACAACAGCTGTTTCACCTTCTTGTACTTTAATTTCTAATACTTTTCCTTTAACGGGTGATGGAATTTCAACTACTGATTTATCATTTTGAATTTCAACAAGGACATCGTCTTCTTTTACGGTATCACCTGGTTTTACAAACCATTTGACGATTTCACCCTCAGTGATACCTTCACCAATATCATGTAATTTAAATTCATACAATGATACGCCACCGGTAGCTTGGGCTCCTTCTTTAGCTGGTTGGACTTCTGCTTTTGTATCTAGTGAGTCTTGTGCACTTTCATGTCCTTGAGCATCAATTAAAACTAGGACATCACCTACGACTGCAGTTTCTCCTTCTTGTACTTTAATTTCTAATATTTTCCCTTCTACAGGAGATGGGATTTCAACTACTGATTTATCGTTTTGAATTTCAACAAGGACATCATCTTCTTTAACGGTATCACCTGGTTTTACAAACCATTTGACGATTTCACCCTCAGTGATACCTTCACCAATATCATGTAATTTAAATTCGAATGCCACAAATATCCCTCCTAGTGATATTGTTCATGTGCGGTTTAAAATGAAACTTCTATTAGTGGGAGACCTCTTCATCTCCCACTAATCTTTACTAAAACGAATTGGACCTTTATCGATAATTCATCAGCCACATATCTTCTCTGCATTTGTATCAAGATGTGGGTTTTGACTCGTCGTTAAGGTTGGATATAAAGAAGGAAGGGACGAAAAAGTTCCGCTACTTTCCGTCCTCACACATCTTTACTTAAAAAGTTAAAACTTTTTTAGCTGTCTCAATAATATCTTTATAATTTGGAATCCAAACCGATTCAGCTTGTGAGAATGGATATACTGTATCAGGTGCAGTTACACGTAATACAGGTGCTTCCAAACTTAAAATGGCTCGTTCATTTATTTCAGCAACAACATTGGCAGCCACACCAGCAACTCTTTGTGCTTCTTGAACAACAATGGCACGATTCGTTTTTTCAACTGAAGCAACAATCGTATCGACATCCAACGGACTTACTGTTCGTAAATCAACAACTTCAGCAGAATACCCTTCTTTTTCAAGTTCTTCAGCTGCTTTTAATGATTCATGAACCATTGAACCGTAACTAATAATTGAAATATCCTTACCTTCACGCTTTATATCGGCTTTACCGATTTCGACCGTATAATCGCCTTCAGGAACTTCTTGACGGAATGAGCGATAAAGTTTCATGTGTTCTAAAAAGATAACCGGATCATCTGAACGAATTGCCGAAATTAATAACCCTTTTGCATCATAAGGTGTAGATGGAATCACGACTCTTAATCCAGGTGTTTGAGCCATTAAACCTTCTAAACTGTCCGCATGCATTTCCGGTGTATGAACACCACCGCCAAATGGTGAACGGAAAGTAATTGGCATTTTATAACTGCCACCCGTACGGAAACGATAGCGTGCCATTTGGCCAGCAATGGAATCCATCACTTCATATACAAAGCCGAAAAATTGGATTTCTGGGACAGGACGGAAACCTTCAAGGGCTAAACCGATTGAAAGACCACCGATACCTGATTCTGCAAGCGGTGTGTCAAATACACGATCTTCGCCAAATTCATCTTGCAGGTTTTCGGTTGCACGGAATACACCACCATTTTTCCCTACATCTTCACCAAAAATTAAAACTTTCTCATCCCTTTTTAATTCTTGACGCATTGCATCATTAATTGCTTGAATCATTGTCATTTGAGCCATCTTTTACTTCGACTCCTTTTCTTTATAAATTTCATACTGTTCTTTTAGATTTGAAGGTAATTCCTCGTTCATAATCGAAATCAAATCAGTAACTTTTTGTTTTGGAGCAGTATCTGCTTTTTTGATTGCTTCTTTGATTTCTTCCTTCGCTTGTTCGATTACTTTTTCTTCCATTTCTTCATTCCAAATACCTTTGTTTTCTAAGTATTTACGGAAACGAATTAACGGATCTTTCTTTTCCCATTCACTTTCTAATTCTTTCGTACGATAACGAGTAGGATCATCACCGCTCATTGTGTGTGGACCGTAACGGAATGTTAGAGTTTCAATCAACGTTGGGCCTTCTCCATTGATAGCACGTTCTCTCGCTTCTTTTACTGCGGCATAAACAGCCAATGGGTCCATACCATCTACTTGGATACCTGGAATACCGGCTGCAACTGCCTTTTGTGCAAGTGTACGTGCAGCTGTTTGTTTTTCACGTGGTGTCGAAATAGCGAATTGATTGTTTTGCACGATGAAGATTGCTGGTACTTTATATGCACCCGCAAAGTTAATTCCTTCGTAAAAATCTCCTTGTGAGGTACCACCATCACCTGTATATGTAATTGCAACAGATTTCTTACCATTCTTCTTAATTCCTAATGCAACTCCGGCTGTTTGAACATATTGGGCACCGATAATAATTTGTGGTGGTAGAATGTGTAAGTCTTCTGGTATTTGAATTCCTTGGAAATGTCCACGTGACCATAAAAACGCTTGATGTAAAGGCAACCCATGCCAAATAATTTGAGGAATATCACGATATCCCGGTAAAATGAAATCTTCCTTTTCTAATGCGAAATGAGAAGCTAATTGGGAAGCTTCTTGACCTGCTGTTGGTGCATAAAATCCGAGACGTCCTTGGCGATTTAGTGAAATACTACGTTGATCAAGAATACGTGTATAAACCATACGACGCATCAATTCTTGCAATTGTTCATCAGTTAGATCTGGCACAGCATCTTGGTTGACAATTTCTCCTTCTTCATTCAAAATTTGTAACGTTTGAAATTCTTTATCAACCACATCAAGTTGTTTCGCGAGATTGACCGCATTATTATTCATTTTAGAGGCCATGTTTCTCTTCCTTTCTTTATTAAAATTTTTATTCTACTCCTATTTTCCCTTTAACACGTAAAAAGAAACATTTTTTATTGACTTCTTTCTTATTTACAGCCAAGGTTGTTATTTTTAATCTGTACCATTAAATTGATCAACTCAAATTAATACAATCACTTTCATAAATTAGTGTACACCTATAGAAACCAATCCGTCAATCTTTTTGGGTTTTAAAAAGTATTCTTCTTTAAATATTTAATTTTTTAAAAAAATCTGTTTACATCTGTACTAGTAATATTTTTATAACTGTATTAGTACAACGTAGCATAAACAACTTATTAATGTTGTTTATCTCCATCACCCATATTGATGAGTCAAGTCCCCTACATTAAGATTTAAAGAAAACTCGGGCATCCGAGCCTTTGGACGAGAGCAGATCTGAAGTTCAACGAAAAAATATTTTTGCTTGCGAGGTAATACTACCGAAGTCTCTCTCGTTCACCGATAAAATATAAATTTTTTCGGCTGCGCTGTATTCCCGCGAAGTTTTCATTGTGCACTTATGCGTTAGGAAAGTAGCACTTGAAAAAATTTATACTTTCCAATTAGCTAAAAAAGTAACCCAAAACCATTTTTGAGTTACTTTTTAATAAGTCCTGCTTTACGATAAAATGCCAACTTTTTTTCATTGTATTTTTTAGTCAAATCATTAAATTGATCGTTAAGTAAATATACTTGTTTATAAACTCGGTTAAGATCATCAATTTTTTCTTGTAAATTTTCCAGCCTCATATTCTTATCTTTAAAAGCTTCATACAAATTTTTATCTTTTTGTATTGCCTTGCTGTATTGAGCAAATAACTGGTGATAAACTTGGTACCTTTTTTCCATAATAGCATAAAGTTCTAGTCCATCTTTTTTCAATTCTTGGGATTCAAGTTTATCAATTTGTTTCTTTACCGATTCGAATTTTTCACTGGCAGTAACGATACTCTTCCTTTCTTCATTTAAATATTCCTGTCTTTGGTTCGAAATTTCAATTGCCTCATCCGCAAGTTCAATTAATTTATCATGTTCCTTATAGCCTAAGTCCACAATTTGTTCGTAAAGCCTTTTCTCCTTTTTCTCTAATTTATTCAATGGTTTTTGCACGTTTTTAAACTCTTCCTCCAGTTTCACGACTTCTTCCAATTTTTTATATATCTTTTCCTCCGTCCGTGAAAAACAGCCGAATAAAATAACGATAACGAATAATAAGATAACTGGTAATTTTAAATTACGGTTTGTCAAGATAGGACCTCCATTCTTTATACATATTTCATCGAAACACATAATATATGGTAGAATGTTTTTTCTTAAATCTTCCTATCAAAAAAAACGACTCTCTATACTATATTCATAGAATTCATTTACTATACCATATGATAGATTGTTTTATTAACTTTTTGAAAAAACTTTGTTAGACTGTTTGTTAGACTATTTATGGTTCAAAGTTTTATATGAGGAGGGATATATGTGATAACAATGAAAGATATTATTCGCGACGGGCACCCAACATTAAGAAAAGTTGCCGAGGAAGTAGTAATGCCACCGTCTGAAGAAGATAGAAAAATATTACAGTCCTTGTTGGAGTATGTAATAAACAGCCAAGATGAAGAAATAGCCCAAAAATACGGATTACGTCCAGGAATAGGTCTGGCTGCACCACAGATTAACGTTTCAAAAAGAATGATTGCTGTCCATGTGGAAGATGAAAAAGGAAAACTCTATAGTTATGCTTTATTTAATCCCAAAATTGTCAGTCACTCAGTAGAAAGATCTTATTTAAAAAATGGTGAAGGCTGCCTTTCCATTGATGAACCTCATCCAGGATTAGTTCCTCGCTACGCCCGTGTAACAGTGAAAGGCTTCAATATAAACGGTGAGGAAATAAAAATACGTCTGAAAGGACTGCCGGCGATCACTTTTCAACATGAAATCGATCATTTAAATGGGATTCTGTTTTACGACCGAATTGACCAGGTGAATCCGTTTAAGCCAATTGAAAATGGGATTGCTATTGAATTTTAATTTTTTAATATCACCATTTATTTACTAAGAACGTGAAATCCAAAACTTTAACAAATATTCCAGATTGCACCATGAAATTTATAAGAGGTTTGTCATATAATATAAATAGAGATAAGGTTCAGATAGTTTCCGGAAAAGTCAACAAAGTTTTCTATTTGATAAAACTTTGGAAGGAGTTGTTCCACGATGTTAAAAAAGCTTAAGAAAAAGCTTGCAAATCGTTGGAAAGAATTGTTGCGAAAAAAAATGATTGCATAAGCGGGCTTGTCTTAAATATAGACTTGCCCTTTTTTCACTCATGAAGTAGTAAGTTTCCATATGTTCCTCTTTAATTTTTCAATCAAAAAATTTTATTTCGTGACGATAAATGTGGTAACCTGTATATAAATAACTTGGTTCGGTACAAAAGTGATTCATGGTAATGCTTTTTAAAAATTTTTTAGGTCATTTCGTGCATTTACTTTTTGTTTTCGCTATAATAAGGAAAGTTATTTTTGAAATCGGTTAAGGAGAGGTTTAAGCAAAATGATTTTTAAGGTTTATGTTCAAGAGTCAAAAAATCAAGTACCAGTCAGGGAACGGACAAAGGCGCTTTATTTAGAAGCTGATTCTAAAATAGAAGTGTATAGGAAATTTAAAGAAACCCCATATCTTGTCGAACATGTTCAAGAATTAGAAGGAAACTATCTTGAATATGAAAAACAAAGTAAAAATTTTAAATTAATGGAGATTTAATATGAAATTAGTAAAAAATGATCAAACCGCCGTTTTTGCCCTTGGGGGTTTAGGGGAAATCGGAAAAAATATGTATGCTGTCCAGTATCAGGACGAAATTATCATCATCGATGCCGGTATTAAGTTCCCTGAAGATGAGTTACTTGGTATCGATTATGTTATTCCGGATTATTCTTTTTTAGTTAAGAATCAAGAAAAAGTGAAAGGTTTATTTATTACTCATGGCCACGAAGATCATATCGGTGGTGTACCTTATCTTTTAAAACAGATCAACATTCCGATCTACGCTGGGAGGTTGGCCATTGAACTCATTCGTAATAAATTGGAGGAGCATGGTTTACTTCGGACGGCCAAACTAATTGAAATAAAAGAAGAAGATGTTATCAAATTCCGAAAAACTTCTGTTTCCTTCTTTCGGACAACTCATAGTATTCCTGATTCGTTTGGAATTGTTGTCAAAACTCCTCCAGGCAACATTGTTCATACGGGAGACTTCAAATTTGATTTTACACCGGTCGGTGATCTAGCCAATTTAACAAAAATGGCAGAAATCGGGAAAGAAGGTGTCCTTTGTCTATTATCAGACAGCACGAATAGTGAAGTACCTGAATTTACGATGTCCGAAAGAAAAGTCGGTGAAAGTATAAATGATATTTTCCGGAAAGTTGACGGTCGGATAATCTTTGCAACATTTGCATCCAATATTCATCGGTTACAACAAGTAACGGAGGCCGCGGTTAAAAGTGGCAGAAAAATTGCTGTATTTGGCAGAAGTATGGAAGCTGCAATGGAAATTGGACAACAACTTGGATATATTAAATGCCCGAAAGATACAATTGTTGATAACAACCAATTAAATCGATTACCAGCGAATCAAGTTGTTATTTTATGTACCGGTACACAAGGTGAACCTATGGCTGCTCTATCGAGAATTGCGAACGGAACACATAGGCAAATCCAAATTATCCCCGGTGACACGGTCGTATTTTCTTCATCACCAATTCCGGGAAATACAGCAAGCATTAATCGAACGATAAATTTACTTTACCGGGCAGGTGCTGAAGTTATTTATGGTGCATTAAGCGATGTCCATACATCAGGACACGGCGGACAGGAAGAGCAAAAATTGATGCTGCGACTTATTCAACCTAAATTTTTTGTACCAATCCATGGTGAATATCGCATGCAGATTACACATGCGAAAACTGCAATGGAATGTGGAATACCGGAAGAAAATTGCTTTATTATGGATAATGGTGATGTCCTTGCCCTGTCCAGCGACACGGCGCAAGTAACAGGAAAAATTCCATCCGGTTCCATTTATATCGACGGTAGCGGTATCGGTGATATCGGGAACATTGTCCTTCGTGACCGACGAATTCTATCGGAAGAAGGATTGGTTATTGTTGTTGTCAGCATCGATATGAAAAACTTTAAAATTGCGGCCGGTCCTGACATTATCTCGCGAGGATTTGTTTATATGCGTGAATCTGGTGATTTAATTAACGAAGCACAAAATATGATTTCAAAACATCTTGAAAGAATTATGGATAGAAAAACAAGCCAATGGTCCGAAATTAAAAATGAAATTAGTGATTTATTAGGACCATTCCTGTATGAAAAAACAAAAAGAAAACCAATGATTTTACCGATTATTATGGAAGTATAAATAAAGCGCGAGTAGCGCCCTAATCGCGACGTACAAACTTTGGCCCCACAATAAGATAAAGGAAACACGGCGAGGGACGAGCCGATGTTGCCAAATCGTGATTGGAGGGGAGCTAGTTTCTCAGTCGCTGGCGCTCGGAGCTAGACACGAAACTCGCCCCAAGTTATTCACACGTATTTTTATACTTTCTTATCCTATAAAAACACCGCCACGATTATGACGGTGTTTTTATACATTTTCTTATCATAATTATCCTTGTAACATTTTGATCTCAAAGCGATTAATATCGTTGTCAGATCCAATGACAATTAAAATATCACCATTTTGGATCACTTCCGTTGCCTGGGGTGAAACAATAATGTCGTGGTGTCTTTTAATCGCCACAATATTGATTCCGTATTTTGCCCTGATATCTAACTGTTCAATCGCATAACCTGCTATCGCTTCATTGGCGGCGATCTCAACAATACTATATTTATCAGGTAATTCCAGATAGTCAAGTACGCTTGAAGACACCAAATTATGGGCTAATCTTTTTCCCATATCACGTTCTGGATGGACAACTTGATCAGCACCAATTTTACGTAAAACTTTTTCATGGTAATCATTTAATGCTTTTGATGTTACAGTTTTTACTCCTAATTCTTTTAAAATTAAGGTTGTCAAAATACTCGCTTGGATATCATTGCCAATTGCTACGATAACATGATCAAAATTGCGAATGCCAAGGCTTTTCAGTATCGTTTCATCCGTCGAATCGCCAACAACTGCATGAGTGACAATATTTGAATAGTCATTAACTAAATCCTCATTTTTATCTATGGCCAATACACTCATTCCCAGTTTCGACAATTCGCGGCAAATACTGCCGCCAAATCGACCTAAGCCGATGACGACAAATTCCTTTTTCACAAATATTCCTCCAAGTCTCTCATAAGAATCACAATCACTAAAAATAATTTTAAGCGGATGATGAACATTTCTCAACTATTTTTTAAAAAGAAATCAGTTATTCCCGATTTGTTGAAAATACGTATTTACTGATTTTATGCCGATTTCAATACATGCTTCATCAGGGGATAGCTTTGAACTGTGCAACCCATATTCACTTCCTGCACCAAGCCAAAACATAAAACCAGGAATTTCTTTAAGAAAATAACCAAAATCTTCTCCGGTCATCGCTTCATGACATGTCACGAAATGTATATCTGTATATTTTTTAATAATGTCCATAAACTCGGAAACCAATTTCTCATCATTATACACTTGATAATAATTCGCCCCATAATCAATGGTCGCTTTACAAGCAAATCCAGTCTCAATCCCATTTACAAGCTTCTCAATTCTTTCTTTCACTTTTATCATTGATTCCGGTGATAATGTTCTTATCGTTCCTTCCAATCTTGCCTCTTCAGCAATCACATTTTGAACAGTCCCAGCGGTTAGTTTCCCTATTGTTACGACAACACTATCTAGCGGGTCGATATTTCTTGAAACAATGGTTTGCAGTCCGGAAATCAGTTGAGTGGCCGCAATGACCATATCGTTCGTTCGATGTGGGTAAGCTGCATGACCGCCTTTGCCAACTAGATCAATAAAAAGTTCAGATGTGTTGGCAAATAATAACCCTGGTTTGGTCGCAATTGTTCCTACAGGATATTCCGGTGCAATATGCAGGGCAAAAATAACATCTGGTCGCCATTCTTTAAAAATATTCGAATCAAGCATTGGCCGAGCACCCCCTGGACCTTCCTCAGCAGGTTGAAAAATAAATAATGCATCATCATTGATCGGCTCTTTAGTTAGTTTGGATAAAGCACCTAAAGCTACGGTCATATGGATATCATGTCCACACGCATGCATCCGTCCTTGATGTCTGGATTGATAAGGAAGTCCAGTTTCTTCCGTTAACGGCAATCCGTCGATATCGGTCCGGTAAGCAATTAAACGATTCCCAACACGACCACGGACTCTAACAAAAATTCCTGTTTTCCAAGTTTTAATCTCTAACCGATCTTGCGGCAGGGAGCGAATAAAATTTAATAAATATTTTTGCGTTTCATATTCTTGAAAGCCAAGTTCCGGAATTTGATGCAAATCTCTTCTTATTTTTTTATAATCAATCATTTTTTCCCTCCTGTCTTCTAAAAACTTCCATTTGCTCTTTTCGAAAATTGTTGTCATTTAATTGAATATTACAACTCTATATTAGAAAAAGAGCTTTTCCGATAACTCTGTATAGACTGAACGAATGGCAGTCATGACATAAGGAAAAGCTCTTGAAACCATTTATCCCATCTTAACAGCGAGCGTAACACCACCTCAAGATTTTCGGTTTTTCCAATAAGATGGTAAGGTATGGGATACCCACAAAAGTCCAATGGGTTCAACCGGAGTCACTGAAAAACTATTTAAGATAAGCACGAGTCGCGACGTACAAACGGAATCCTCGCAATGAGAACAGATTTGCTTCCTCGAGTAGGCTTTGGCGCAGGAGCACTTTAGGCCACTTGAGCAAACTTCATGAGTCTTCTTCCACGATTTACTTCATGAAGCTTTGCGACGAGCTGAACATCCGCTTCCTCGAGTAGGCTTTAGCGCAGGAGCACTTTAGGCCACTTGAGCAAACTTCATGAGTCTTCTTCCATGATTTACTTCATGAAGCTTTGCGACGAGCTGAACATCCGCTTCCTCGAGTAGGCTTTGGCGCAGGAGCACTTTAAAGGAGAGCTAGTTTCTTAGTCGCTGGCGCTTGGAGCTAGACACGAAACTCTTCCCAAGTTTTTTACTTGTATTTTTATACTTTCTTATCCTAAAAAAAGTTCACACCCACAATAAATAGTATGGTTAACCGCAAATATGGAGTTTGGCAAAATTACTTAGCACTTTTTCATTGGCATCTGTTCAACTTAGCATCAGTGGGGATGGAGTAAACCCCACTAATGGAAATTTCACTTTATAATTGTCTTAATTCCTGCATAATTTCCGTTTTTGACTTTGTTTTTTCATCAATTTCTTTAATTATTTTTGCAGGTGATCCGGCAACAACGGAAAATGGCGGAACATCTTTCGTCACAATGGCACCGGCAGCAACGACGGAACCTTTACCGACAGTAACCCCTTCTAAAATAACGGCATTGGCGCCAACGAGGACATCATCTTCAATAATCACCGGTTTTGCAGAAGGTGGCTCAATAACTCCGGCAATGACAGCACCGGCACCGATATGGCAGTTTTTACCAATCGTCGCTCTTCCACCTAAAACTGCATTCATATCAATCATGGAGCCTTCACCAATAACCGCTCCGATATTAATGACAGCCCCCATCATAATAACCGAGTTATCACCAATTTCAACCTGGTCACGAATAATTGCTCCAGGTTCAATCCGAGCTTTAATATTTTTTAAGTTTAATAATGGAATCGCTGAATTTCTCCGATCGTTTTCAATAACGAAATCAATGATTTTATCTTTATTTTCATGAATGAGAAGTTCGATTTCAGACCATTCACCAAAAATAACACCAGAATCCCCACTAATGAAAGTCTTTACGTTTTCACCAAAATGAATATTTTCTAAGTCACCTTTTATGTATACTTTTGCCGGTGTTGCCTTTTTACTATTTTGAATAAATGAAATAATCTCATTTGCGTCCATCGTTTTCATCATTTTTCCTCCCGATTTTTCCTTTATATGAGAAATACTTTATCAAAGAAAAGCAATTTATACAATCAAGTGATAGTCCGATCAAGAGTCTTCATCACTTCTCATGGTTGGTTGTACTGATCGGTACTTATCTTCCTCGTTTACATCTATGAGTTTCCTTAAAATTTAGTGACGTTTTCAGTTGGAAAGGCAGATACCAAAATATGGTTAATTAACCAATTTGGATGGATGTGACAAGCCCCACTCCCATCTATCTTCCTCATAACATGAATCTTAAGATGAAGAAAATAAGATTGCCATAAAAATGGGATATTAACAAGAAACTTTACCGAATTATTTGTTATTATTGCAAAATCCTTTGAGCACTTCAACAAATGCATTGACTTGTTTTAATTTAAAAGCTGTACTATATCCTAATAGCCATGTATCCCGACCAATAGGTTCATTATTCTCATTTAATAGCGGGATTTTATTTAGATCTTCACCAACTCCGTGTAAAGTGATCCCCGGTAGAATGGCATAGCCAATTCCATTTAAAGCCATTTGCTTACATGTTTCAATCTGGTCAACAATGATAACTCTTTTCGCATTAGTTGCAAACCGTTTGTGCCACCAGTTTTGAATTTCTTGGAAATAATTCGAATCACTTTTAAACTGTATAAACGGTCGATTGGTTTTTGATACTTCATCAATATGTGTAATTTCTTTATCCACCAAATAAAGATAATCCTTAAACAAATGCTTTTTAATTCCTTTCCACTCAGGAGTCCCTCTAATAATACCGATATGAACTTGATCTTCATAAATTGATTTCAAAATTTCACTACTCCAACCGGTAATCAGTGATATCTTCGCATGCGGATATTTTTGGACATAACATTTTAAAATTTGGGGTAGCCAGTTTTGCCCAACAATGGATGCACATGCAATTTTTAGTGTTCCATGGACTTCGGATTGGAGCGACTGAATCTCTTCTTTTACCATTTCTTCCATGGCAAGTACTTTATTAGCAAACTCAATTACCTTTTCTCCAGCCGGAGTTAATGTTAATCCTTTGTGAGAGCGAATAAATAATGAAGTCCCCCATTCCTTTTCAATTGATTGTAATCGTTGCGACAAAGCAGGTTGAGTGACAAAAAGTCTTTCTGCAGCTTTTCTCATATTCATTTCATTTGCCAGTACTGATAATAGTTCCAATTCCGTAAGATTCATCTATTGACACCAAACCTATATATTATTATCTAAAGCAATTTTATTCTATCATCATTATCCTTCAATGGGAATGGATTTGCTATACTTTAATAAAAGAAAAGCTCCCAGAATCTGGGAGCTAATCAATTTCTTTTGCTTTCAATTGATGTACAAACGCATTTAATTGTTTCAAAACTACACGGCGGGTCAAAATCCCTTCAAAATAACCTTCTTCGTCAACTGTACAAACGAAAGGATGATTAATTAATAATTTCAATCCTTTCTCAAGCGGATCCTTCACGGTAAGAGTGGGGACATTCCGGTTCATGACATCTTCCACTACTAAATGTTCCAATTTCTCAAACTCAATTCTTTCTAGGCCCATGATTGCATCCAATATTAACGGACTGGATATAAGTCCGTGAAATTTGTATTGAGGATCAAGCACCGGAATGGCTGTATAACCTGTTTTTGTTAAAACCAGCAATGCATGCTCAATATTATTACCAACCTGTACATGTGCAACCCGTTCGGAAGATATAATAAAATGCCCTATATTTTTCCCAAGAAGCTCTCCTGTTTGAAGATCCATCATGTTCAATATCTCCTCAAAATGAATTTTCTAACAAGATCTATTTTATCATACTGCAAAGAAAATTTCCGTTTCAACAGGAGAAATTCTTAGACGGTTTTTAGACATATTTTTACACCAGTTGTCATTATGTAGAAAAATGAGTTGAATGATGAAGATAAATGTCTTAAAAGCTTTACGGATCACGTTATTAACATTTTTGCATTAGCAAATTTCGTACGAGAATTATAACATGTCCTTTAATCATAAATTTTTGTAAACGTAGGATCTTGGCTTTATTCTCAAGATTCCTCGCCTTGCAGCAAATCAAATATTTCAATTGCAACCATGTCAATATTATCAAATTGGAATGCGTCCGTTTTTCCATCTTCATTAAATATTTTCAGTTCAAAGGATTTAGTCTTTGCATAATAATTCACTTTACATTTTCGGACACCATTTTGTTCAAAATATCGCTCAGCGTCTTCCATACCTTCTTGCATTGTTTTTAAACGGGACAAAATCCCTTCTAATAAAGACATATTTGTTTCCTCCTAATTTTATGTCAAGTATAATATGAGTAGCAACATTTACCAAACTTCATTAATTTCTATAGCATTTTCTTTTAGAAAGGAGAACTTCAGTGAAACCAATTATTTTATATTCTCAACCGGATTGTCCACCATGTGAAATTACCAAAAAATACTTGCAGGAAAAAGGAATTCCCTATATTGAAAAAAACGTTAAAGAAGACCATCAAGCGAAAAATGAATTAGTAAAAAAATTCAAATCGTATTCAACACCAACAATTGTCATCGGGGATAAAGTGATCTCAGGCTTTGGTATTAATGAAATTGAAGCGGAATTAAAAAAGATTTGCCCAATCAATCTCGATGTTGAATAGATATATTATGTAATAAAAAATAAGTCAATGCAACGATTAATTCATGTATCTTTACATTTCCACGATTGACATGAAACTATTCAAAAGACCTTATCGTTATAATCGGTTCATTTATCTGGTGTGCATGGGTAAAAAAAACACTAGAATATCAATTTTTTCCAATTCTGGAAAATAGAGATATGAATTTTGATGCAAATTTTTCTGTATTTTGGTAATATAAAACTTGATAATACTTTTTGATTAGGAAAATTATGATGGATTTAAATAAAAATATATCAAGACGTTCTTTTTTAAAAAGACTGGGAAAAGTGATTGCGGGTTCTGCTTTAGTAGGAATTGTGGGACAAGCTTATATGAAATATATTGAGCCATATTGGATTGAAGTAACTCGTCAAAATATTAACCATCCACTTATACCTCCCATATTCAATGATTTTAAAATTGTCCAATTTAGTGATACACACTTAGGATTTCAATTAGATTTTGAGCATTTTGAGAAAATCATTCAAATGATTTCAAAAGAAGAACCCGATCTTATTATCTTTTCAGGTGATCTTGTTGATAATCTTCTCTCTTTTTACGAATACGAAGAGATTAATATTTATCTAAATTATCTTCAGGCACCTTACGGGAAATTTGCCGTTTACGGTAACCATGATCATGGTGGTTGGGGAACCGCTAAATACAAACAAATTATGGAAGCAGCAAATTTTAAGGTATTAAGAAATGAATCACAAAACATCAAGATTGGAAATAGTGGGGAAATCATTATTGCCGGTGTTGATGATGCCATGCTTGGTCAACCAGATTTTGAAAAAACTTTTAGTTCGGTTAAAAAGCGCAACTTTACATTATTAATTTCACATGCACCAGATTTAATTGAGGACGCCAAACATTATCCTGTCGATTTTCAAATTAGCGGTCATACCCATGGTGGACAAGTTCAGTTGCCTCTTATTGGTCCACTGATTACTCCACCCTATGGGCAAAAATATGTTGAGGGTTCCTACGATATTTCTGAACATCTCAAGCTTTATGTCAATCGGGGACTTGGAACAACGAGATTACCTTACCGTCTCTTATCCCGTCCGGAAATATCCATCTTCACTTTGAGAACCCAAAGAAAAAAGGAGAGTAGATGATGCAATCTTCTAGTAAACAAGCGACCAACTTCCCAACTGAAACTTTATCTAAAGCACTTTTCATCGTAAATCGCCATGCAAAAACGGCTATTGATTCAAGATATTTATACCAATTAAAACATGCAACGATAAAAAAAATGCTGGCAGAAGGTAAAGCAAAAAAAGTTGGACTGCATTTCTCACGTAATCCAAAATTCAGTCAGCAACAGCTCGATGTGCTTATTTCCTGTGGTAATTATTATTTTCATATCCCCCCCACAAAAGAAGATATCCATAATTTAACACATTTAGGAAAACTGGATGAGCATTTCCGGAATCCAAAAACCATTCTCCCTTTGAAAGAAGCCAAAAAAATTTTGCAATTATATACGGGTATTCATAGAAAAAGCGAAAAACAAACAAGGCAGCACCCACGTTATCAGCATCCATTTTTCAAAAGACTGGGTGAATAATCGTATACATCCCCTAGCGATTAATCAACCAGTCAGAAAGGTAGGATTATTTCTGACTGGTTCAACGGTTGGAAAACATGACCGCCCTTTTTCTTAAACCTTTTGACAAAAATGAACCGGCATCATTACCAGCTTCAGATATCTGCTACTGTTACGATTGATAAGCAACGATTTCCTTTAGCAATTTCTCAAAATCAAGTAAGAGGACAATTTGCTCCTGATTTCTAATAACTCCGCTAACAAACTGATTACGATTGCTTAAATCGTTTGGTTTCTCAATCTCTGTTACTGATAAAATTTGTTCTACACCTGATACATGAAAAATTGCCCGCTGTTCGTTAATTTCTGTAACGATAAATCGATCCTGCTCACTCATTTCTTGCACCGGAATTGAAAGGAACATCGCCAAATCAATTACCGGTAATACTTCTCCACGAATATCAGTGATCCCTTCAATATATTGCTTTGATCGTGGAACAGATGTCACCTGAGTAGGCATAATAATTTCATTTACATATTTTACAGATAAACAAAAAAGCTCTTTGCCTAAATAAAATTCAATCATCATCATTTCCTCAGGCAAAGTTACCGTATTCGCATGATTTTCATTTGTTTTCATCTTAAATTCCCTTTCTTTAACATTATTCTTTCTTTTATTTTACTTTACAAACAAGAAAAATAATAGATAAATTCACCTTCTTTTAAAAAAATACAAATAGGATTACATTCAAGGAAGTATATTTGCTATGTTTATGGTATGATATTGTTAAGATTGCTTAAGGAAAGGGATCAAGATGGAACAATTAATCAACCCAAATATAAAAAATATTCAAATTTCTGGGATCCGTAAATTTTTTAATATGGTTGAAGGTGTTCAAAACGTCATTTCACTTACAATCGGTCAACCTGATTTCCCAACGCCTGCCCACATAAAAGATGTTGCAAAACAGGCAATTGACCAAAATTTCACTTCATATACAGCGAATGCGGGTTATTTGGAACTGCGAAAAGCAGCATGTAACTATATTAAAAGAAAATACCACATCGAATATCGTCCTGAGTCAGAAATCATTGTAACTGTTGGAGCCACCCAAGGGATCGATATTGCTTTAAGAACGATCTTAACTCCAGGAACCGAAGTTTTATTACCTGGTCCGATTTACCCCGGATACGAGCCACTCATTCAATTAGCTGGAGCAAAGCCGGTCTACCTGGACACCCGAAACACAGGATTCAAAGTAACGGCTGAAATGATCGATAAAGCGATAAATAACCGTACGCGTTGCCTAATTCTTCCCTACCCTTCTAACCCTACCGGTGTAAGTTTAACCCAGGAAGAACTTAAAGAAATTGCTGACGTTGTAAAAAATAAACCGATTTTTGTCCTTGCTGATGAAATTTATAGTGAATTACTTTATGAGAGAGAACATGTTTCAATTGCGCAATATATCCCTGAACAGACAATCGTGATTAATGGTTTATCGAAATCTCACTCGATGACAGGGTGGCGAATTGGTTTTGTCTTTGCACCGACTTATTTGACAAAAGAAATGATTAAAGTACATCAATACAATGTTTCCTGTGCTAGTTCAATTTCACAAAAGGCCGCGACGGCAGCATTAACAACCGGATTTAATGATGGTAGGTTAATGCGTGAAGAATATGTAAAAAGAAGAGATTTTGTTTATAAGCGGCTAATAAAATCAGGCTATGAAACTGTTCTTCCCGATGGTGCTTTTTACTTTTTTGTAAAAATACCGGCAGATTTTCAATTAAATTCTTTCGATTATTGTTTAAAAATGGTCAAAGAAAACGGAGTTGCCGTAGTACCCGGAAGCGCCTTTTCTGACTTTGGAGAAGGTTATTTCCGACTCTCTTATGCATGTTCGATGGAAAAATTACAAGAAGGCCTGGACCGGTTGCTTGAAAAATAAAGGAATTAGAAAGATGGGCGATCCATAAAAGTACGAATTTTAGCTTTTATGGTGCCCTTCTTTCTTATGGTGTTAAAGACCTTCTACCTTTCTTTTTTCTATTCATTTCCAATATTTATACAAGGCTTGAGTTCCGCTATTTTCTTCACCCATTTCTACCAATTTTTCATACATTTGTTTTGCTAAAGTCAATCCGGGTAAGTCAAGATTCATCTTTTCCGCCTCATCTAACGCAATCGTCATATCTTTAATAAAATGCTTTATAAAGAAGCCGGGACTGTAATCTTCTTTTAATATTCTCGGTGCATAACTGGAAAGGGAAAAACTTGCAGCAGCACCGGTCGAAATTAAATCAACAACATTTTGAACATTTAATCCAGCCTTTTTTGCATAAATTAATGATTCACATACACCAATCATTGTTGGAGCAATGGCAATTTGATTGGCCATTTTAGTATGTTGCCCCGATCCCGCTTTTCCAAAATAGGCGATATTTTTCCCCATCAATTGAAAAAATGGTAAAACGTCATCAAAATCTTGTTTGTCCCCACCGACCATAATGGCAAGTCTGGCTTCCTTGGCTCCGATATCACCACCCGAAACCGGCGCATCAAGAACGTGTATTCCCTTTTTCTTTCCTTCCTCATATAATCTTTGGGCAAGCGTTGGTGAAGATGTTGTCATGTCGATAAAATATGTATTTTCTTTTCCGTTTGTGATTAAGCCGTTTTCCCCTAAATAAACTTCTTCCACATCAGTAGGTGTTCCGATTATGGTAAATACATATTTTGCTTGTTGAGCAATTTCTTTCGGTGTCGTTGCCCAAATCGCACCTTTGTCTAGTAATTCAGCCGCTTTTTCCTTTGTTCTCGTATAAACATATAACGGGTAACCACCATTTAAAATATGACCGGCCATGCTCTTACCCATTACGCCTAATCCGATAAAACCAACAACCGGCTTTTGCATATTATCCTCCATTCGTACCACCTCATATTCCGAAAATTCATTTACAACTTCATTTTATCATAATTCAAGCAAAAGGGCGGACTATATAAACCGTCCACCCTTTAACAATATATTATTTTGCTAATCCTTCTTTTGTCATTACTTCGGTTAATTCATTCATTGCCAATTCTTCATCGTTTCCGTCAACGATAATCGTAATATCTGCATCTTTTCCGATACCTAAAGACATAACGCCCATGATTGATTTTAAATTAACCTTTTTTTCTTTATATTGTAATGAAATTTCTGACTCAAATTTACCTGCTGCTTGAACTAACAATGTAGCAGGGCGGGCATGGATTCCTGTATCCGCTATAACTGTAAATTTTTTTTCAATCATATAAGTCACTCCTCAATCGATTTATTTAAAAGTATGTAAAAACTTAGTATGATTTATTATATCATATCGTTTAATAAATTGTTCACTATTTAGAGCTCAGAATAAAATTTTTATTGAATCGATGATAATTTAACCCTATTTCCTTTAATTATTCTTCATAAATCATTTTTTTCGTCATTCCTCCGTCTATGATAATATTTTCGCCATTGATGAAATCATTTTCTGGATTTGCTAAAAACAAGCAGTCACGAGCAATATCAAAAGATTCGCCAACCCGACCGGACCAATGCTGTTTATGGTCGTACTCAGATAGTTCTGATATATCTCCGGTATGAATCCATCCGGGGCTGACGGCGTTTACGCATATATGATAAGGACTCAAACTTGCCGCCAATGCATGTGTAAGGGCAATGATTCCACCTTTGGATGCGGCATACCCTTCCGTATTAGGTTCTGACATAAAGGCCCTCGTAGAAGCAATATTAATAATTGAACCACCCGTTTCTTTCATAAATTTGGCAGCTTCCTTTGAACAAAGAAATGCACTTCGTAAGTTGGTATTAAGGATGTCATCCCATTCTGCAACAGACATTTCAAATAATGGAATGAATTTTGAAATGCCGACATTATTAATTAATACATTAATCCCACCATATTTTTGAATAGTGAATTCAACAAGTCTACGAATATCTTCTTCTTTTCTCATATCTGTTGCGACAAAGAAAACTTGCTTACCAGATGCCAATAATTGTTTTTCCAATATTTTTCCCGCCTCAGCATCTATATCCGCAATAACAACATTAGCGAATGCGTTTGCAAAAGCTTGGACAATGCTCCTACCAATTCCATTAGCACCACCAGTAACGATAACCGTTTTATTTTGAAACATCGGCCCATTCCTTTCTGTTGATAAATTATTTAGAGTAACTACTAATTCTTTACTGTTAAACTTCATCCTTTAACTGTTGAAAATCACCTTTATTATATATATAAATCAACAGTTTTTCATCTACATTGGAAAAAATTTGTCAAAGATGTTTTAAGTTGGAGAAAAAAGAGGCTGTAAATATTACAACCCCTTTCCAATGCGATTCATTTTATTTTGCAAAAACATGATTACCAATTTTGACTGTAACTTGTCTTGAAAAAATCCATTTACTTGTGCTAGTTTTTGGATTATAGAAATACAATGAACCATTTCCTTGCCCTCTAAATGATAATGCTTCCTGTACGGCTTTTTTCGAATCAGCATCAGCCGGCTTATTAATTTCACCGTTAGCCACCGGTGAGAAGGCGTAGTGCCCGTTTTCAATTTGATAGATTACGTCTCTGATACTGCTCGGGAAATTTGAATTGTCAACTCGGTTCAGGACAACCGTTGCAACTGCAACTTTCCCAGCATATGGTTCACCTTTTGCTTCTGCAGTTACAAGTCGGGCAAGCAAATCTTTGTCATTGCTTGATAAGCTGTCCGGTAATGTTAGTTTTTGCCCCGGATAAATCATATTGGAGTTTAAATGATTCATAGACTGGATAATTTGAACAGGAACTCCATTAGTTTGGCCAATTTTATAAAGTGAATCACCACTTTTCACTGTGTAAACTGATGCAGCTTCTGTTTGCTTTGTAGTGAAACCAATTAACGAAAACAACCCTAGTATGGTAATCATCATTTTTATTAATCTTTTTCCCATGCTTCAAGAGCACCTCCTTGAAATGTATGTATCCTAGGTTAACAAGGAATCTATTGGAATGCATTAGTAGAGGAATGGCTAATTAACCATTATTTTCTAAATGGAGGTGCACGAGAAATCCAGTAAAGAAAACTCGGGCGTCCGAGCCTTTAGGTAACCAAAGAGCCGTCGTTCACCGAAAAAACATTTTTTCTTGCGAGGTAATGCTACCGAAGTCTCTCTCGTTCACCGAAAAAAAATAAATTTTTTTCGGCTCAGGTATATTCCTGCGAAGCTTTCCTTGTGCAATTATGCTTTCCTATTAGCTAAGGGAAAAAAATTAACTTCTTGGTTCTTCCATATAATAATAAATTACATTTCCACCATGCTGGGCAACACCGCGAAAATGTTTAAAGTCCGGACGTTCAACTAAATATTTACGAAAAATCAAAAAATCATTTTTTTCAATCAAGCAATCATTTATTTTTCCTGAAGCTAGTTTGTCAAGAAGTTCGCGTGCTGTTTCTTCATCCATATGTCATCACTCCTATTAATCTATTTATAATAAATTGTTCAAGCATATTGAACAATAAAAACTTCAGTCAGTTTGGGGGCAATGACCAGATGGTTTGCTAGAACACAATAAACGTCTCTATCTTTGTGACAACAATTGTGGACTAACCAACAAAAATGGACACATGTGGATAACCCCACTCCCAACTGTCTTGCTCGTTACACAAAATTTGCTGAAATTTTCACTATCCCGTTAAAAGTTTCTCGTTTTTTACTAAATTTTCCATTTGTCCTTTACTTTTAAAAAGATCTAGTGCAAACTAATGTATAATTATAATTAATCAAGGGAGAGAAGTAAAATGAGAAAAGCTGCAATCGGAAATATAATCGAATTCAGAAATGGTCTTCGTGGAATTGTCGAGAAGGTCAATGAAAACTCTGTCATAGTGAATTTAACCTATATGCAAAATTTCCGAGAAATGGATTTAGATGAAAAGACTGTTGTTAATCATAAAAACTACATTATTATTGAAGAATAACAAATATGTAGGTTGTTCACATATACTTGTAAACGTTTACTAGAACATTCCCTTTTTCAGATTGCTTCAAAACAACGATCCATAACGACTTCTCCGTAAAATATACAATGACAACTTCAATCAGTGGGGAATTTTCCTCACTGATTGTTCGTTAAACCAACTAGGTATTTATGAGTATGTATCTCCCACCCCCTTGCTTCTTTGATCTATTCGTGAAGATATAGTGACCGGTCATGCACAGTACTTTTTCTCCTTACCCATACTTTATTTTTTATTTTTCTCTTTCTAAATTTATGCTAAAATGTATTTATGTTTTGAAAGGAGCCTCGCAAATATGATAAAGACATTCACTGATTTGAGATTCCTATTTGGCCTTGCTATAGCCCATTTACTAATATTTTTCGCATTTGATCAAACAAAAGTTTTTTGGTATATCTTAACAGGCGCTATGCTTCTATTAATTGCTTATTCAATTTTAAATGAAGATATCGACGATCAATTATCTCTCGGACGCTACTTACTATATGGAGTATTGTCCGGCTTTATGGTATATGCGATTTTTTGGCTTGGCAATACCATTATTAGCTTAATTCACTTTACTTATTTTAAAAATCAAATTACAAGCTTATATCATGTATATTCACCAAAAGTGATTTGGCATTACATTGTTTTAATACTGATTTTAATACCTGGTGAAGAATTTTTCTGGAGAGGATTTATCCTCAAGCGATTACTAAGAGACAATCCAGTTTGGCCAGCTGTCATTATTTCTTCATTCTTTTACGGTTTAGCACAATTATATTCAGGATCAATTGTACTATTTATAGCTGCTTTCATAGCAGGAATCATTTGGGGAGCTCTTTATGCTCGGAAATCCAGCTTGCCGCTTGTTGTTATCTCACACTTGACTTTTGATTTACTATTGTTTTTATTTTTTCCATTACGGTAATTCAAGAAAACTCGATCATCCGAGCCTTTAGTTAAGAAGAGAGCCGTCGTTCAGCAAAAAAATATTTTCGCTTGCGAAGTAATGCTACCGAAGTCTCTCTCGTTCACCGAAATAATATAAAATTTTTTCGGCTGCGATGTTTTCCCGCAAAGCTTCCCTTGTGCTTTTATGGGTTAGGAAAGTAGAAATTGAAAAAATTTTTACTTTCCTATTAGCCAAAAAAGATGTCCCATTTTCCTTATGTTTTAATCGGGGCATCTTTTGGTATTATCGTATAATTAATAGTAATAAAAAAACTAAACTGATATAACCAAATAAAGGATATAAAAAGGAAAGCAAAGTTCCGTAGTCTACCATGCTTATGACAAATGCAAAAGAAAGAATAGCAATTCCAATTGTTAATGTATTCCACGGTATTTTCCTTTTCACAAATCGCTCTAAACCATATAAATTTCCGATTACCGATGAAAAAATCTCTCCATAAATAACAATGATAAATAAGAAATGTAATGATGTGGTCAAGGTGTTCACCATGACAGCCATTGGAATTTGAAATTGGGTTAAAGATGGAAGCTGAACCAAGGTGACGTGACTTGAGATCAAAATCAATGTCAAGGCTAACCCGCCGATCACTCCTCCCCTTTTCACGGTCTTCCTATCACCGATATCGGTAGCAGCTGGAACAAGTACAGCTGTTGCTAAAGAAATATTAAATGCAGCATAAGCAAAACTATCAATGATTGCTTCCCATTTGAAATGAAATCCTTTTACAATATTTTCCATAAAGACAGGTAAATGAAAAGCAAAATAAGCCAAGATAAAACTAAATGATATTAAAACAGGAACGACAACCGTATTAACCCAAACCAGCCCCCTTGTCCCAATTAAAAGTACAATTAACGTCAAAATAACGGTAATAAGGATTCCAACCATTTTAGGTAAATGCAATTGTTCCTGAAACAGACTTCCTGCCCCACTTAACATTACAGATGTTACTCCTATTAACATGATGGACATGATAAAATTGACCACCGGTGCGAAATAGGTTCCAAAAATATGTACATTCAATTGTTGAAAACTCCTCGCCTCTAATTCGATCGCCAATAACATGATTTTTACACCAAAACCGGTAAAACAGAGACCGGAAATACAGATACCAATCAAACCCATAAAACCATATTGGGAGAAGAACTCAACAATTTCTTTTCCGGTTGCAAACCCTGCCCCAACAATCGTTCCTACATAGATAAAGGCCAATTGAAAAGATTTTTTCCAACTCACCAAACTCCCCCCTCCCTTTATACTATGTAAAGAGGGACAAGGAAAGAACGATACGAAATATTTCATGCCTTTTTAAAAATTTTTATGACAAAATACTTGAAAGTCAAAGATGGTCAAAGTATAATATAGACAGAAGGTCAAGAATAGTCAAAGTCAAAAGATTGACGGATATTTTACTTAGTAAATCAAAATAGATGATTCTTTATGTAAGGAGGTTTGCACGATGTTATGTCAAAAATGTCATAAAAATGAGGCAAACATCCATTTACAATTTTATGTAAATGGTAAACAAACAGAATATGCTTTATGTCAAAAATGCTATCAAGAAGAACAAGAAAAATTAAATTCTTCTTTGAAAAACTTCATGGGAAATACAAATCCGTTCTCACAAATGTTTGGAGGTTTTGTACCGTTTGGCAGCCCAATTGATGGGCAAAACGGGGTTAAAACGCTGACTAAACAAACGGCTGGCGGTCGCGGTGGTTTCCTTGATCAATATGGAAAAAACTTAAATATCGAAGCAGAAAATGGTAGAATTGACCCGGTTATTGGTCGGGATGATGAAATTAAAAAAGTCATTGAAATTTTGAACCGTCGTAATAAAAATAATCCAGTGTTAATCGGTGAACCAGGTGTTGGTAAAACAGCAGTTGTAGAAGGTTTAGCCTTGAAAATTGTTGCCGGTGATGTCCCAATGAAACTTCGGGGAAAACAAGTTTACCTACTTGATGTCGCTTCCCTCGTTGCCAACACTGGAATTCGTGGACAATTTGAAGAACGAATGAAACAATTAATTGCCGAACTGCAAAATCGGCCGGAAGTGATTCTCTTTATCGACGAAATTCACTTGATTGTCGGTGCCGGTTCTGCGGAGGGTTCCATGGATGCAGGAAATATATTAAAACCCGCTCTTTCCCGAGGTGAACTGCAATTAATCGGTGCAACAACCTTGAAAGAATATCGTCAAATTGAAAAAGACGCTGCCTTGGAACGTCGCTTTCAACCAGTTCAAATTCATGAACCTTCAATCGATGAAACAATCACAATATTGATGGAATTGAAACCTAAGTATGAAGAATACCATCAAGTAGAATACTCTGATGAAGCTGTTCGTGCTTGTGTCAATTTATCTCATCGTTATATTCAAGATCGCTACTTACCGGACAAAGCGATTGACTTGCTTGACGAAGCAGGTTCTAAAATGAATCTTGAATCAAAAACATTAACACCGGCTTTTATTGAAGAACGCTTAAAACAAATTTCCGTAGAAAAACAACAAGCTTTACAAGCTGAAAACTACGAACTGGCTGCAAAATTACGTGATGAAGAACAAACGCTGGAAAATCAACGCAGCCAAGCAAAAGATGCTGCTACTCCAATCATTAATATCGATTTGATTCAACAAATTGTTGAGGAAAAAACTGGCATTCCTGTTGGAAAAATCCAAGCCGATGAACAACAAAAATTAAAACATATTGAAGAAAACTTAGCTGCGAAAGTGATTGGTCAAGCCAATGCGGTTCGTCAAGTAGCGAAAGCGATTCGTCGTAGCCGGGCCGGATTAAAAGCAAAAGACCGTCCAATCGGTTCATTCCTCTTTATCGGTCCTACAGGTGTCGGTAAAACTGAATTAGCTAAAACCCTTACCGAAGAATTGTTCGGTACAAAGGATGCAATGATTCGCTTGGACATGAGTGAATATATGGAAAAACATAGCGTCTCGAAATTAATCGGTTCACCTCCTGGTTATGTTGGTCATGAAGAAGCAGGTCAATTAACAGAAAAAGTCCGGAGAAATCCGTATAGTTTGATATTATTAGATGAAATTGAAAAAGCGCATCCGGATGTTTTACACATATTCCTGCAAATTTTGGATGATGGGCGGTTAACAGACAGCCAGGGTAGAACCGTAAGCTTCAAAAACACGGTTATTATTATGACAAGTAATGCAGGTCAACAGATCAAAAATATCCGTGTCGGTTTCGGTACTTCTGATCAAGTTGACGAATCATCAGTTGCCGAACAATTGCGTGATTACTTCAAACCGGAATTTCTAAATCGGTTTGATTCCATTGTTCGATTTCATTCATTATCAAAAGAAGATTTGTTACAAATTGTCGATTTGATGTTAACTGAAGTAGTAAGTCAATTAAAAGAAGATAATAAAACTATTACCATTAGTCAGGAAGTCAAAGAAAAACTAGTTGACCTTGGCTACAATCCTTCTTTCGGTGCAAGACCATTACGTCGAACCATTCAAGAGCAATTGGAAGATACCATTAGTGATTTTATTCTCGATGAACCGGATGTACACCATTTGAAGGCAACGCTTGAAAATGACAAAATCGTCATAAAAGCGGATTAAAGAAAAAAGGTATGGAGCCACAAATGGTTCCATACCTTTTTTAACAAAGATTCTTCTTTGTTTTCAATAATTCTCTGTCGCAGAAAATAGGTTATTATTATGTAAAACACTCGCTAGATGTGAAAATGGAATTATTCTAAATTAAATTTTGTTCTTCTATGCTGATAGCGAAGAAGGATCAGGTAAATTATTTATACTTAAACTAGCAGTGGGGTAATCCCTGATCTTAGTAATTCGAAAAAAACGTTGATATTTATTTAGTAATTTGTCTAGTTCTTGGCTAGACTTTAACGTCTTTTCATTGGTAAAACCGTATTGTCTAGCTATTTCAATCATTTGTTCACGTTTTCTCCTAATTTGTTCTTCCATCTCTCTTTTGATCATTTCTTCATCCACTTTTGTTATCCTCCTACTTTATCCTCTCATCCAGTAAAATTTAGTTCCTATGACATTTAACCAAAATTATTACATAATGTAAAGGCAATCGGCAAAAATAGACAAAATATTCCCTTTTCACACTATATTATCGGTTAAGTTTTGGTATATTTGATAATTATTTCCTTTCAATACAGTTAATCTTGCTTTTTTTAAATTCCCCAATTAGATAAAATATATATATTGAATTAATGAAGATTTTGTAACATTAATGATTGAATCAATCCGATTTCATTTGGTCTTCATAAAATTATATTTCCAAACGATATAAAATGTTAAATTTCTTTTACAAAAACGGAATTGAATTTTATAAAAAAGTAACCTTCTTATAATTTATATCAGCAGAAAATAAATGTATAATATATTAATGTGATTTATTCTTAAACCGTCTCAAAAACGGTAATAGATATAAATAAAAATAGGAGGTTTTTCCATTGACTAAGCAGCGCGATTATTATTTTGATAATGGAAAGTTCCTATTAATTTTCTTTGTTGTGTTTGGTCATTTAATTCGTTCCTATATTGAGGATAATGAAATTTTATATGCGCTTTATAAGACAATATATTCCTTTCACATGCCGGCTTTTATAATGGTATCCGGCTATTTTGCCAAAGGATTTTTTGAAAAAGGGTATTTCATGAAATTAGTCAAGAAATTGCTCGTACCATACTTGATTTTTCAAATTATATATTCAGTGTACTATTATTTCTTACTTAGCGAGAAAAGTTTATCCATCAATATATTTAATCCTGAATGGTCTCTGTGGTTTTTAGTTAGTTTATTTTGCTGGCATATGTTATTACCTATATTTGCAAAAATGAATCAACCGTTTGGATTTATCCTTTCTATAATCATTGGGATATTGATTGGATACGTTGATTTTATTGATGAGTATCTGAGCCTTTCTAGAACTTTTGTCTTCTTCCCGTTCTTTCTAATCGGTTATTATTTAAAACGGGAACATTTTTATTGGTTAAAATCGAAAAAGGCCTTAAGTTTTGCTACCATGATTATTACTTCGGTGTTTGTCCTTTTCTATTTGTTTCCTTCCATGGATTTTGAATGGTTATTCGGTTCTAAGCCATACAGTCATTTTGAGACAAATATGACCTTCGCATGGTTACAAAGATTATTCATTTATGGAGTCAGTTTCATTACTATGTTTAGCTTTTGGGCATTCGTTCCTAGGCAGCATCATTTCTTTACAAAAATTGGAAAATACACATTGTATATCTATTTATTACACGGTTTCATTATTAAATATTTCCGTGGTTCAGACTTAGAAAAATGGATCGCCAATAATGATTCCATTTGGATTTTAGTAGTTTTCGCTTTCTGTTTAACTTCACTATTGTCGAGTAAAGTCATTCGTGTCCTTACCCAACCAATCATTGAATTTAAATGGACTAATTGGATATCTCTTTTCAAATATTTTAACAGAAAATTATTTTCATAATGAAACAAATGGCTTTCAAGATTGCAGGGAGCTCATTCTCCTAAGTAACTTCCTGCGGACAAGTATGACAAGTCGGTAATAGTAGTAATCCTATCTAGAAAGCAAAAAAGATTTATGCTAGTATAAGGGAGTGGATTTTCTCGTGAACTTTGGTTCACCCAACAAAATAATGATGTAAATATTTTTGAAGCAGGTGAAATGGTCATGTGTGGTTTTATAGGCTGTGTCCATGAGAAGGCACAGAGTTACAGTAGCGAACAAATCGATCAATTTAAAAAAATGAACGATATCATTACCCATCGCGGTCCTAATGATGAAGGTTTCTTTTATGATGAACATGTTCAATTCGGGTTTCGACGATTAAGTATTATTGATCTCGATAATGGACACCAGCCGCTTTCCTATGAAAATGAGCGATACTGGATTATTTTTAACGGCGAAGTATACAATTATATTGAAATAAGAGATGAATTAATCAAACAAGGACTCTCTTTTGAAACAGATACAGATACTGAAGTAATTATTGCCCTATATAGTCTGGAGAAAGAAAGAGCTGTAGAAAAACTACGCGGCATGTTTTCTTTTGTCATTTGGGATAAACAAGAAAAAACCTTATTTGGCGCAAGGGATCCATTTGGAATTAAACCGTTTTTCTATTGTTTGGACGGTGACCGGATGTTTTTTGGCTCTGAAAAGAAAAGTATTCTAATGGCACTTGAAAATGATGTATTAAATTTTGAAGCAATGCAGCATTATTTCACTTATCAATTTGTACCTGAACCCCTTACCATGCATGGAGGGATAAAAAAACTGGAACCTGGCCATTTTTTTACAAAAAAAATTGGCGAACCAATCGATATCAAGCAATACTGGCGTGCTTCCTTTCATCCGGTTCATCAATCGGAGGAGGAATGGATCAAAGAAATCCGCGAAGTATTATATGATTCGGTCCGTTTACACATGAGAAGCGATGTGCCAGTCGGTTCCTTCCTATCCGGTGGGATTGATTCGTCAATTATTGCTTCGATTGCCAAGGAATATCACCCTTCCATCCAAACATTCTCGGTTGGCTTTGAACGAGAAGGATACAGTGAAATCGATGTAGCAAAAGAAACGGCGGAAAAAATTGGCGTTGAAAATATTAGCTATATTATTACTCCGGAAGAATATATGAAAGAATTACCGAAAATTATGTGGCATATGGATGACCCGTTAGCAGACCCTGCTTGTGTACCGCTTTATTTTGTCGCCCGGGAAGCAAGTAAACATGTAACAGTCGTCCTCTCCGGTGAAGGTGCTGATGAACTGTTCGGTGGTTATAATATTTACCGTGAGCCACATTCGCTCAGGGTATTTAACCGAATGCCCGGATTTTTTAAATCATTTTTAAAATTACTTGCGGGAATCATGCCTGAGGGAATGTATGGAAAGAGCTTTATTGAACGCGGTGTAACACCGATGGAAAAGCGGTATATCGGTAATGCAAAAATGTTTACTGAAGAAGAAAAGCAGAGCCTTCTCAATGTGTACAATCCAAAGATTAATTATCTTGATATAACACGCCCTTTATATGAAGAAAATAAAGCTAACGAACCGGTGGAACGAATGCAATATATTGATATCCATACATGGCTTCGTGGCGATATTTTATTAAAGGCGGATAAAACAACAATGGCCCATTCATTGGAATTGCGCGTCCCTTTTATGGATAAAGCTGTTTTTGATGTCGCTTCAAGAATCCCATCAAGCTTAAAAACAGCCGATGGAACAACAAAGTATATTTTACGGAAGGCAGTTGAAGGAATTGTTCCTGACCATGTCTTACATCGAAAAAAACTTGGTTTTCCTGTTCCGATCCGCCATTGGTTAAAAAATGAAATGAACGATTGGGCAAAAAATTTAATTATGGAAAGTGATACAGATCATTTAATAAACAAAAAATATGTGCTTGATCTGCTAGATGCCCATTGTACCGGAAAAGGTGATTACAGCCGTAAAATATGGACAGTTTTAATGTTTATGCTTTGGCACCAAATTTATATTGAAAAAAAATATTCATTTGAACGGGAAGCCTTACGAGAAAAAAGTCCGGTAACAGCGAATTAATGTCTAAAGATAAGGCAGTAACATGAATCATCATTCTTGTTACTGCCTTTTGAATAGAATAGGCAAAGCGTACGAGATTATTTACATGTTCTTCTTATTTTTCAATTACTTATTCAAACGGTAATATGGTTATAGCTTGACTTCCCATTTGCTTCCATGCCTCTTTAAAATTTTGGATGGGAGCTTTTTTATTTTTCCCGACTTTGACAGTCAAAAGAACAAAAACTCCCCGAAAACAGCTGTATAATCGTGTTTTTGAGGAGTTTTTTATTTTTTTATTTGTAGATATGCATTTGTTCTTTTGTCTTTTTGACCATAAGTC